>Ga0209536_100007118_pt1 | contig 17000 bp, 11 predicted proteins | sample DeeMarSeWOR28_12_FD_187461 | JGI IMG/M metagenome (GOLD analysis project Ga0209536, IMG submission 187461) | Marine sediment microbial communities from White Oak River estuary, North Carolina - WOR-2-8_12 (SPAdes) (version 2) | ecosystem: Environmental > Aquatic > Marine > Intertidal zone >... | reverse complement strand
GTATCAACGATTTTGTGGCGAACAAATTCATCCTTGAAGCGTAAACCTTCTTCATTGATCACCCCATTGCCCTTGATCAATACCGCGTTACTCAAGCTACCTCCATTTGCCAGGCCCAGTTTTTGCAAAGTGCACAGTTGCTCCTGAAAACAAAAAGTGCGCGCCGGGGCAAGTTGTTGGCTAAAGATCTCTTCATTGACCTCTACTTCCATGGACTGCCTACCGATAACCGGGTTGTCAAAATCGATCGACATATCGACACTAAACTCATCGGCAGGCACCAGGCTGGCGTGTTTATTGTGTTCGCGAACTTCCACCGGTTTATCAACAACAAGCGCCTGAATCAGTGCCGTCTGTCGCTCTAGTCCCACCTTGTCGAGTAAATCGACAAAGGGTGCGGCACTGCCATCCATAATGGGCACCTCCGGCGCATCCAGAACGATGCGGGCATTGTGCACGCCGCAAACCGATAGTGCTGCTAACAGGTGCTCGATGGTGCCCACCCGAGTGCCGAACGCGTTGGCTACCGTAGTGGATAAACGCGTGTCGACAACGGTGTTCCAACGCGCCGGCACTTCGGCTCGCAGTGGGGCAACGTCGCGCCGCATAAACACATAACCGCTATTGGCTTCGGCGGGCATCAATGTCATGATCACTGGGAAACCCAAATGTAAACCTCGACCAATAACGGTGATGGAATCCTTCAATGTATGCTGGTAATCCGATGCCAAATACTGGCCATTGCTTAACATATGACTGCCTGTTTCCTTCTAAGGTAGCTATAAGCTACCGACCTTTATGCCGGCAGTTTTGTCCCGCGGCGCCTAAGTCTTGTCCCGGGGCTAACCGTGCCTGTAGCGTTTCCCTGTGCGGCAACAGTCGATGCGGCAACAGTCGATGAGGAAGCCTTAGATGCCACCTATGGTATTGACCTCCTGGGCATTATTGATCTGGGATGGCCTCAATCAGCGTGGCTGTGATGCGCGTGCAATATTCAAGCAGGCCGGTCTCGATCCCCAGCGGCTTGGGGATTGCAATGCGCGCTACTCCGAAGCGGCCATGCAAAAACTTTGGGCTCTCGCCATCGAGGCCAGCGGTGACAGCAATTTTGCTTACAAGGTGGGGCGTCAGTGGCGGCCAACGACCTTTCACGCACTGGGATATACGTGGCTCGCCTGTACCACGCTGGCCGAAGGTTTGAAGCTACTGGCACGTTATTCGCGCGTCGTTAGTAGCGGTGTTAGTGTTACATTTCAGCAAAGTGGCCGTTGTGGCGAAATCGTTATACATACTCATTATCACGATATCGTTATTCACCAGGGCGCACACGATGCGGCACTCGGCGCATTGATGACGATGCTGAGGATGTTGATGGGAGAATCCTATAGCCCAATGGAAATCCATTGTCTTTTTGCACGCCCCGCTACGGCCATTGGCTTTGAGCACGACCTGCGTTGCCCGATTCTTTACGACATGCCCGCCAGTAAAATACTCTTCGACCATGCTGATTTGCACAGACGATTAGCCAGCGCCAATGCCGAGCTGCAAAAAATCAATGAAGACCTGCTGCTGGAAAAAATGAACCAGCTGGATCGGTCTTGCATGGTTACCCGCGTCACCCAGGCCATCAACAAAAAATTGCCTGCCGGTGAGGTGCATGAAAAAGATATCGCCGCATCGCTAGGGGTAAGTTTGCGAACCATGCAGCGCCAGTTGGCTGAACAGCAGCAGAGTTTCAGGCAACTACTCGACGCGATTCGACAACAGTTGGCCGAGCAATACCTGGCCAACAGCCAGTTGTCGCTCAATGAAATTACTTACCTGCTCGGCTTTGCCAATCAGGCTAACTTTACCCGCGCCTTCACACGCTGGCACGGAATGCCACCGAGTAGCTATCGTCAAGAGCGGTTAAAATTGATTGCTTAGGGAATCTCTGTAAAACCCCAAAGCCAGAGTCATTGCGGAGTTTCCTTAAGAGAATTTACGACCGCTGGTGCATGCGGGTAGTTGGGAAGCATGTTGATTATGCATTGAATGACCACATATCCCACTTATTACGTGATAACAAAAAGTTACTTGTTGAAGACAAGAGATTGGCGCGTTCGGATAAGTGATTCCTGTCACCTGACCTATAAGGTCCATATAGAATTGAATAAGGGGGTAAAGCCATGAAATACAGACTATGCAGATTATCACTCATGCTTACCGGCCTTATTGGAGGTGTACTGCTTCTGGCGAGTAGCGGTGTTTACGCTGGCGATGAAACCTATCTTGACAGCTCACCCTCGTTGGCAGCGGACGAGAACCAGGCCTCCGGGGCATTCCAGTACACCGTGGTTTCCGATCATGAAGGCGAGTTTGATGCAACAAAGCCAGGCGCCTGGGTGGATAATTATGGACAGCTTTCATTTGACAATGAGGCTGTCGAAGAAACAGCGGTCGCGCTGGATAGCATCAATACTCCGGCCACCGATATCGGCATGGGAGTTGCTCCCCTGTTCGACACATATGGCGTTATTCGCGCAAGCAATAGCCACGATAAATCCACTTACATCGCGCTGGGTTTCATTTCAGATGAATTGACTATGGATGCAGCCGATACGTTAGACAGCAGAGACAAAAACGCATTTTCCTATGGCTTCGGCGTAAACGGCTCGTCATCCAATTTTGAGTACATGATGTCCGTGGATCAGCAAAATAAAGCCGTCTCGGCAGTTGGTATAAGGTTTACGTCAGCTTTCTAGGAGATAAGTCCCTGCTGGATGCCATTTCCAGTTCGGGCAAAGGCAATTCTGCGCTTGCCGATTACTCGTGCCGCAGGATGAATTCCACTTCACCGCCCGCTTCTACGGCCCCTGCACGCCGTTGATCGACGGCAGCTACGACATGCCGGGCGTGGTGCGCGTGGATTGAATCGCTAAAACAATATCCAGCGGCGGCGGGCTGTCAGCCCAGCTGCTTCAGCAACAGATCAGCTGTCTCGTCCTTATCATCATTCTGCTGCTGCGAATCGAGGTAGTTCAGGCGCGCCTTGGAACGCGACAGTTTACCCGACGAAGTTCGTGGCAGGGTATGCAACGGCGCCAGTTCGATGTGACAGTCCACACCCATCTCGGTAAGGATCAACCCCTTCAGCCGCTGGCCCAGCTCGGCAAGCCGCTCGGCGTCCTGCTCCCGGCTTTGTACCACCATCACCGTGGAATCCGCTCCATCGGCACCCGGTACGGCAAATGCCAGCGCATCGCCCGGGCGAAATTCCGGCTGCTGTTCCACGATCTGCTCCAGGTCCTGGGGCCAGATATTGCGTCCGTTAATGATGATCAGATCCTTCTTGCGTCCCGTGATAAAGAGTCCTTCCGAGGTCTGGTAGCCGATATCGCCGGTATTCAACCAGCCATCGGCAGAAAGGGTCTGTGCAGTAATTTCGGGTTCATTGAAGTAACCCGACATGACGCTAGGCGCGCGGACGTGGATTACCCCGATGTGACGCTGCGGCACCACTTTCCCTGATTCATCCCGCACCTCCACTTCGAAGGTCGACAACGGCACGCCACAGTTCACAAACTCGCTTACCCGTTCCCTGGATGAATCTTGCCCTGTCGGCTGCGCGATTTCACTCAGCGCCAACTGGTCCGCATCGACACGATCAATCGAAAGGCCCCGATGCAGCGGAGCAAAACTTATCGCCAGGGAACACTCTGCCATCCCGTAGCCGGCCATAAACGCCTTGCGATCAAATCCGCTTTTACTCAGCGCATCTGCAAAGTTATCCAGTACCTTCGAGCGGATCGGCTCCGCCGCCACGCCTGCCACACGCCAGGCGCTCAAGTCGAACTGTTCCGCCTCACCTTCGCGCAAGCGGCGGTTGCACAACTCGTATCCAAAAGGCGGACTAATCGCGATGGTCGCCTTATTACGCGACATCAGCGCCAGCCACTGCTTGGGACGCATCGCAAACTCCCGCGTGCCAAGGTAATCTACGGTCACCTGTGAAGCCATCGGCACCAGCACCAGGCCCACCAGGCCAAGGTCATGGTAAAAGGGCAGCCAGGACATACAGCGGTCGGTCGTGCGCATGTGCATGCCTTCGGTAATAATCCCCTGCAGGTTGCTCATCACCTGCCGCTGGGTGATCATCACACCCCGCGGAAAGCGGGTGCTGCCCGAGGTGTACTGCAGATAAGCCAGTTCATCCGCCTGCATTGGCTGCAGTTCACCATCTTGCTGTGGCAATGCATCATACGCCTCAGGTAAGCCGACAAACGCCAAATCCAGCCCCTCGACCAACTCGTCAAGCAGTCCTGAATAACCCGCCGGCGCCATCAGCAGCGAGGCCTGGCAGCTTTGTATCATCGCCCGGATATGTTTCACATACGCCTCGTGCCCGCCCGGATTGAGGGGAATCGGCAACGGTACCGGTACCAGCCCGGCGTACTGACAGGCAAAGAAAAAACGCAGGAAATCGGGATGGGTGTCCGCGACGATGGCCAGGCGCGCGCTACGTCCTGCATTCAGACTGCACAGGCGTCGCGCCAGTTGCAGCGCCTCGGCCCTGAGCTGTGTATAAGGCAGCACCGCATAAAGCTCGCCGCGACTGGTGTAAAAATTACACCCGGTTTGCCCCAGCGCCGCATAATCGAGGGCCGCGGCGAGATTCGGGAAATCCGCTGCCCGCATCGGCTGGTTGTTTTCTGTTGGTGTCGCCTGCATATCCAAAGCTGACTCCCTAATAATATTTAAAAGATCTCTAAGCAATATTCGACACTCCCGGATTCAGCTCCTGGGGAGCGAGCCGGGGCCAGTTGTCGGCTAAAGACATCTTCGTTGACTGTAATACCCATAGACTGCCGGCCGATTACAGGGCCATCAAAAACCGATCGACATATCGACGCTAAACTCATCGGCATTCAACAGGCCGATGTATTTATCATGTTCGAAAAATGTCAGCAGTGTATCCATACTAATAGCCTGTATCTGCGCTATTTGCCGCCGCAGCCCCACTTTAATTTGCAAAACCGGCAAGGGGTTCTGCGTGGCCACCCATAAAGGTTACTTCTGGTGCATACGATATGATGCAGCCATTGCGTGCGCCGTAAACCGATAGTGTCGCTAACGGGTACTCAATGGCGCCCACTCCAGTGCCGGATGTGTTGGCTACTGTCGTAGATAAACATGGATCGACAACGTTGTTCCAGTGCGCCGGCAATTCAGCACGCAGTGAGGTAGCATCGCGCCCCATAAACGCATAACCACTATTGGTTTCGGCAGGTGTCAATGTCATGACCACCTGTAAAGCGAAATGCAAACCTCGACCGTTGACAGCGATCGAATCCTTTAATGTGTGCTGATACTCCGCCGCTAAATACTGTCTATTGTTGAACATAGTGCAGCTCCTGTCTCTAATCAGGTAGCTACAGTCTAAATATCTTTTTACCGGCGCTTTTGTCCCGCGGTGCCAAAGTATTGTCCCGGAGCCAGACGCTCCAGTACAGATATTTTATACGGTAATGTATCGGCCGCAGATCACCAGGGGGAGATCAAACGGACACGCACCGTGCTGAATTTAGAAATCAGAAATCCGAGCAGGCCCGCATTTTTCAGAAATTCGAGACTGGAAACCAGGCGAGCCGTCCTACAGGGCGAATCGATATAAATTTACGTGGCCGGGAACGCCCGAAGGTATACACCCCTCATAGCGCAACGAACCTGGAATCAGTTCTAACAATCTCACAAACGGTTGTCTAATGTCTCGATGTCCGCAGGACTTCTACAACAATCTCATTAAGCCATTTAAAAGGCGTGTGCCCTAGTGAACTTAGAAACTCTCATCGATAAAATCAGAACGCGTGATACAGCACGGCAGGCGGTATCACAACGGCCTTCTCCGGCGAGAACCTGTCAAACAGATTGAGCAGGCGCGCTGCCTCGGCAGCATCACCCGTGACCTCGATGCCACCCTTGCTGATCAGGTCCTCCGGCGCTGCCCGACTCAAATAGACTTCGGACCACGTCTCACCCGACATGGCCAGTTTGATATCCGGCTTGCGGGAATATGCGCCAGGATCTGGCACAAACTCAGCTATTACGCGGCGAATGTGAAGACCGGCCGTCGTTCCATCGGCAAAGTCAAATACCACGAAGCTGTCGACGTCGTCACTTTTCAATGGATCGATACGAACTCGCATGTAGTCGACATACCTGACCGGGTTTGCGCCGATTGCAGCCGGACTGGGTGGTATCAGACGTGCAATCGTGGTTTTTCCTTCAAGGGAGAGCGCCTGCGACATCAGGTGGGCCCTATCATTCGCCCCTGTGGACACATAAGCCATCTGGCGCAATGCATCAGCTTTCAACTGGCGCGCCTGCTGATCCTGGTTATCAAGCAGGTAAAGCTGGTTCGCAAGCTTCGCGGCCCAGGCATATTCCTTTTTATCCATCGCTGCCTTAACTGCCGCGATCACCTCCATACGGCCACCCATAAGCGGCACCAGCCTGCGCGCTTCATCGAGCGGCGAAATCGGTTTAAGATTTGCCGCATCGTTATCGTACCAGCCAACCGTCTGGTAGTAGATGGCCGGAGGATAGGATGAAATTTCTCCGTAGGCCTGCAAATTAATCGGCGCTTCGTCGAGGTAGCGAGGGAAAGTCACGAAGTGACGCAGTTCGTCGGGTCCCATGCCACCCAGAATTCCGCGCAGCGTTTGATCGAGGACGAAGCTCGCACCATCCACGTAATCCTCCAGCGTCTGGCGCACCTTTTCCTTGCCTACAACGGGCCGGCAGCCTGCCGAAATCAATACCTCTGGATTAAGGTCACGATTGAAGCGTAACCCTGCGATCCACTCCCTGGGATCCCTGAATACGTCACCGCGCACCGAATAAAGCTGCGGGGGCGCTGACCACAACATGGTCGTGAAAAGTATTTTGCGCTCTGGCAGCCAGACAGTCGTGTGCACCTTGTCGTCCGATCCGTATTTCGTAAAGAACTGCATTTTGACCCCGAGGATGGTCATCTGCTGGCCATCCTCCACGGGCGTATTAACCGGTATAAATGCTGACGAAATCTTGGTCAGATTGGTGGGCACCACGTAGGCATCCGGCCCTTCAGCCGGCATATAGGCATTGAACTGAGTCAATGCACGGGCGGTCAGGTAGGGGCTCACCTCCGGGTAAAATGACGGCGCACCACCCGCGCCCAGATTGCTGGCCACGACGTCATTGAGGCGCGGATGTCCGATCGTCATGACATCTTTATTGCCTTCGGCAATGACTCCGGCCCCGGCTACCGTATGGGAGTGACCGTATATTATTGCCTTGACCGGTTTCTGCGTAACCGTGCGAATGGCTTCGAACATGAGTTCGCCGTCATGTACCGTATCACCCGTGTCGAAAGCGATGAGACCCTCGTCCGTCTCGATAATACTCATCGGGGCGAGCCCGTAACCGCCAAACACCCATATACCTTCAGCCGGATTCTCGATCGTCGGCTGCGTCCAGTTAAAGTCGCCTACCCGATCCAGCAGTTTTTTATTGGCTATCGCTCCATTCGGCGCTTCCACCAGTTCGACTGGCGCACCCATGTAGGGATTTTTTGTAGCAGCCTCTGGCCCGGTTCCGGCGACAGACTCGGATGCTTCTGCCGGGGTGGCGGACGAGGCTTCAGTGACGCTGTTTTCAGAATCGGAACACGCAACAACAAAAACACCGATAAGCGCCAGCAGTACAAAAATCATGTTTCGAGATCGAATGTTAAAAATCATTGTCGCGTTCCGCCTGGGTTTTGCCGGCCACGCTGGCTGACGGAGATTCGGGAAAGGGTAACACCTGCTAAGCCGACAGTTGTGCCGCAGCAAAAAGTGAACCGGCAAGGAAGACGGTAAAATGCATTTTACATCGCTTCATCGGGGTCTCCTTTTTCTGTGGAATTCGTATAAATATCACCACGGCAACGCCACCACCGGCGAAACCGAGAAGCGAATCTGGTAGTCCGGTCCGAAATCATCCGGCGACTCGACATAATGCCAGTACTGGAGGCCGAATTTCCACGGCCGACCGCTGAACAGCACGGTTCTGGACACACCGACAGCCAGGGGGAAGGCTAACTTGTTGTCGCTATTCCTGGCTTCGTGGTTATAAGAGAAGGTCGGTGAGCCGTTTATCTGCCAGCCACCACCCATGTTGAACGCGTAAAAATATTGACCGCCCGTAATGCTGGTATCGTAATCGTCTTCGCCGGCAACATCCCACTGGTGAGTCAGCAATACACCGGCAACTCCCCAGGGGCGCACCAGGGCCACCACAACTTCAGGCCCCAGCAGCCACTGGTCCAGCCCCAGGTCATCGTCGGTTGCGGTCGGCAGCGTGCCCACTATGCCGCCAAGCAATACCACCCCGTTGGGTAACGTTTTACCGATCGAGGCATCGAAACCGATATCACCAAGCTCAGTGTTTTTGGTATCGTAGTCGCCTCTGCCGTCCGGCACATCCTGCTGGACAATCATGGGGATCGTTGGCCGCATAAATAAGTTGGTGGTATCCGATAAAGGATAGGGAAGCGCAGGCTGAAAGGTAATCCGGGTAGCGCTCTGTTTGTCGGCATCGGGTAGATCGCCATCGTAGGCAATGTAGTCAAATTGAAAGTTCATCGTGCCCATGGTGGAATTCGGATTGGACAATTCGGCTGCTATATCCTCGGCGGATGGCCTGGCCAGACCGCCTGCTCCATCATCTGGTAGTTCCCCTGTTGCTATTCTCATTTCACCAGGCTCCAGGCGAAAATAAACGTAGGAACCCGTATCCACGTTCCTCACGCGGTAGCTTTCAGGATTTTCCAGATCTTGCTCGAAGGTGAAGCACTCGGTTTCGGTGAAAGAGGTATAGCAGACCTGGTCATCCCCTTTGACCCGCCAGGTCCTGTCGTAGGTTTCTCCCCAGGCTTCAATTTTTGCAGTGCCATCGGCAAAGTATTTGCCAGTGGCGCTGACATCGGGGTTGATTTCTATTTTCGCCGTAGCGCCACTCACCAAATTCGTTAGTTTTTCTTCCCCGGTGACGGCCGACCAGTTGGCGGCATGAACAGCCTCAACAGAAAATACACAGGCAGCCACTACCAGCAGCGACGCAATCAACGCAGGGTTTGGCAGAAAATGGAACCACTTTACACTCCACAGGTTTGCCAGTGTCACGATTGGTTTTATGGTTCTCATTTTTTTTCGTTTCCATTTTATTTTGTTGATTCTCAACGCATTAAGCTTCTTTGTTGTTGATTCAGGTCAAGGCCGGTAAAACAATTGGGTGCATGATAACCCCGCTTTATCCAGACAGAGGCTGCTGACAGTGAAATCTGCGAGGAAGAGGAATGATGGCTGTTAAAAATAAAATAAGGTTGCTGGTATTCACGCTGTTGTCGTCGGCTGGGTATTTGCAACTATCCACGTCAGCAATTGCTTCAACCACTGTAGCGGAAGGTGGCGTTTATTCCGTCAGCGCGCAATTATCGCAACAGCAGGTCGAAGTCATCGTTCGACGCCCCTACCAGTATGTCGCGATGTACAACGTGAACAACAAGTTCGCGCTATCGCAGGGCGGCTGGAAAACCATCCGTGCGGATACCGAACTCAAAGACCATACCCTGACAGAAATTGCGCGGCCCAATAACGATACGCTTTACGTTTCAGCCATGCTGGATTTGCGTAATGATGCCGCGATCCTCGATATACCTGCTTCTGATTCAAGGTATGTGTCACTCATGGTGACTGGCTACGATCACTATGTAAACGCGCCCAAGTCGGTTACCAGGGGCGACTTCAAAAAACCCGGAAAAATCGTGTTTTATACGTCGCGCACGCAAGGCTACGGTGGACAGGAAGTGGCGGGGTTGCCCCATAACTCGGGAGGTCAGCTGTCTATGCTGGCTTCATGAAGTACAGACAAATAATCTAACAGAGGCTTTGTATGAAAATTATTCTAACCAGTATCGCCATCATCACATCTGGACTGCTTATCACCAGCAGCAATGTCTTCGCCGATGAAGGCTGGAAATTTCGCCTGGCCCCTTATATGTGGTTTGCCGGCCTCGAAGGAGATGTCGGCCCTTTGAAGAATGTGCCATCAGCGGATGTGGATATCTCGCCCTCCGATGCCCTCGACGATACCGATGCAGCGTTTATGTTGATTTTCGATGCGAAGAAAGGCCTTCACGGGATTTTTACAGATATTTTCTACAGTGATTTGACCTCTACCGAAAAAATCGATTCCGCCACCAGCACCAAGGTGAGATCGACGACTAAAACAACCATGATCACTGCGGCCTATACATATAGCGTTCTCCAGGATAAAGGCACGAATGTCGATCTGATGGCCGGTGCACGCTGGTGGCGAATCGATGCAGATCTCAAACTCAAATCGGAAATTCCCGCATTGAACCTGGCAGGGGATAACACGGAATCCTGGTTCGATCCTTTGATCGGTGTCAGGGGGAGAACTCCAATCTCTGGCTCCAATTTTTTTGTGAACGGCAGCGCCGCTTACGGTGGTTTCGATATCAATGCCAAGAGTTTCTATGAAGTCAGCGCCAATCTCGGCTATCGATGGACGAAGGAAATTGACACGCTGGTCGGCTATCGCCAGTTTGACCTCGATTACGATAAAAACGACTTCAAGTTCGACGCGAAGCAATCCGGTTGGCAAGTCGGTTTGGTCTGGTCCTTTTAGTCGCCACCCGTAGAATCGATTATCTTTCTGGTCGTTGGCTGTATATTAAGGGATTCTCAGGTTAAAAGGTTTTGGTTTCGCCGCATGTGTCGGGGCGGCCGGGGTATCACACAATAGCTCCTGCGCGTGGCTGGTGAGGCTACCCTCAAATCGAAGGACCGGGGATCAACGATTGCTTGACCGCGGTCAATCCGGTACCGTTAGCGGATTGATAGCTTTCGAGCATTACCACTTTACAAAGAGTCCACCCGTTGTTTACGAACCGCCGAAACTCTCCAGCCTGGCTGCTAATCCTCGCGGGCCTTTGCCTGTCCCTGGCGATCGGCGTATATTGCCTGGCGCGCATCTATCCGCCGGAACTATTATCGCCATTGCGCGCGACGCGCAGCGAGCTGGTCGCGCTCAGCGGCGTATTCGGCAGCGCGCCATCGTTTCTGTATACGCTGGCGCTGGGACTGGTCATCGGTTTATGCAGCGCCCCCCGTGCGGCGGCGACGTTTCATTGCCTGGCCTGGACCGGCCTGTGCATGCTGCTGGAGATTTCACAGCACTCAAGTCTGTCGGCACGCGTGCTGTCCGGGCTTGATAACCTGCTGCCCGATTCGGGCCTGCAGCTGGTCGGCCCTTACTGGTCGCGCGGCGTTTTCGATCCAGTGGACCTGTTGGCCACGCTCGCCGGCGGCCTGCTGGCAACGGCACTGATCTGGCATACCACAAAGGAAAGAGTTGATGCGGATATTTAGCAATCGATGGCTCGGGACTGTCGTACTGGCGGGCGTTTATGCCCTGGGTCTAACGGGTATCATCGCCAGCAGCGGTTCGGATGGTGACGGTAACGACGACAACGCCTGCACGCTGCAGATTGGTGCCATCGCGCGGGCCACGAACGAGACTCCTTCCACGAACGATGTCTGGGTTGGATTGCTGGCAAATACCAGCAGCGGCAGCTACCTCCGCGTGGTGCGCGTCGACGACAGCGGCCTCGAAGTGAACAGTTATTCAGTCCCCCGGGGCACGCAAAATGGCCTCGTAAAAACATTGGCGGTGGCAACCGATACGGACAATGCCGGCGACGTCTACGTCGGTGGCGATTTCGAGGGGGGCATACTGCGTCTGAACGCTGATGGCACCATAGACGCGGATTTTGTAGTGGGTGCCGGCTTCGACGGCAGCGTCAACAGCATCGTTGCGGCCGACGACGGCAGCGGCGATATCTACGTCGGCGGCAACTTTACGCAATACGACGGCGACAGGGTCAGTGGCGCGCCCGGTAAGACCGTGAGCGGTCTGGTACGCCTGAGAAGCGACGGCTTACTGGACGACGTCGGCTTCACCGCCGCCCCCGTCGCCGACGTGGAAGGCATCGCGTTGATCCCGGGCTACATCTACAGTGGCGGAACTACAAGGATAGGGACCACCCGCACCGCCGCGCTGTGGGATACTCTCGGCACTCTGATTACCGATTTCACCCCCGCGGTTGCCGAGATTTATGCGGTCGCACGGACCATGAACGGCGACCTGTATGCCGGCGGCAACAGCACGACCGGGGTAGTCCGACTGGATTTACTCACCGGCAATAATGTCGGCAGTTTCGACAGTAAAAACTTCGACTCCAGTATTCAAACTATCGTTCGCGTAAGCAGTTCGTCGGACGATATCTACGTCGGGGGAGGATTTTCCACCTACGACAACCTGTCCGCAAATAGCATTATCCGACTTGCCGGCGACGGCTCGCGCAGGGATACCTTCGTTATCGGCGACGGCTTTACCGATAACGCCAACAACCCGGCCAGTACCGGTCTGGTCGAGGCGATCGCGCGCGCCGAAGACGGCACCACCGATATCTACGTCGGCGGCCGCTTCGCCTACTACGACGGCAACCGCAGCAACGGTATAGCGCGCCTGAACGCCAGCGGATCCCTGGACCAGGATTTCGATATCGATATTTCCGTGGCCGGAGAGCAGTGCTTCAACGATACCGGTGCGGCTTTGTAATCTGGCTGGCCCCCTTCATCCTCTGTTTACGAGGCAGATTCACCATTCTAAAGGGGTATGCGAATAGCAACTGGAGGTTTCCCGGCGAGTAGCGTGTGCACGCAGGGATTTTGCAATGGTGATGCGTCACCGACATCCCGATACGATGTTTCGCCGTAGCGGGATGGCAGCCCGTCTAGCGAGACGAAACCCTATTCGCTATCGGGTCCAACCTGCGATTCGCTGTATGTCGTGCCCGGCAAAATCGACCTGCCCGCAGACCTCAAAACAGGCGACTGGATAGAGTTCGGTATCTCAGGCGCCTACAGCAATTCCACGACGACCCGATGCAACGGCATTTACGCGAATCAATGGGTGCGTCTCGAGCCAGCAGGGAATATTATTGACAACCGATAAAACAGCGAAGAGATCGAGCTGATGCCCAAAGTCGAAAGCAAACTGGTCGGGGATGTCTGGCCGGTCGCCGAGCCCGGCGAAGACCCGGTTCTTTACGGCAGCGTGACACTCTCGCCACAGGGCGCCTTCGAGGCGCGCAGCTTGCAAACCTTCGAGGTCGTCTACACGGTCGGCCGTTTCGGGCTGGACGATACCGGCGCCATCAAGCTCGCGTTCCGGCATTCCAACGACTGGGGGCGGCTGCAATTCGACGACCCGACCGCGGTCAACTATGTCTCGGCCAGGGCAAGCAACTCGACCCCGCTGACGCTTTCCTACACCTCGCTCAATCACCGGCCCTGGTACCGGGCCATTACCGTGCTGGTGACGGGCGGCTGCCTGCGCGAAGGGGACACGATCACCATTACGCTAGGCGACCGCTCAGGCGGTTCGCCCGGTGTGAAGCTGCAGACCTTCTGCGAATCCGCGCTCGAGTTCAAACTGATGGCGGATGTCTGCGCGACCGGGCATTTCGTGCCGATTCCCGATTCCCCGTCGATATCCGTGGTTCCCGGACCGGCGGATCGATGGAAGGCCGTGTTGCCTACGCTGCGGCGTCCGGGCGAGGTTTTCCGGCTCGGCCTCAAGGCGGAGGACCTTTGGGGCAACCCGACGGACCAGGTGGCCTGCAGGCTCAAGATCGTCCCGAACATGCCGGTGGACAACCTGCCGAAAACGGTGGAATTCAACCCCGGTGACCGGGCCCGGGTACTGGACGATCTCAGTGTCGCGAGCGAGGGTACCCTGCGTATCAGGATCGAGGACGAGGCTGGCAACCCGGTAACGGAATCGAACCCGCTGGTGATCCGCAAAGGCGAACATGCGGGCTTCTGGGGCGACATGCATGGCCAGAGCGGGGAGTCCGTCGGCATCAACACCGCGCACGAATACTTCGACTTCGCACGCAACCTCGCGTTTCTGGATGCGACCGGCCACCAGGCCAACGATTTCCAGGTCAACAACGCGTTCTGGCAGTTGATCAACGACCTGTCCGAACAGTACCAGCAGGACCATCGTTTCGTGACTTTCCCCGGTTACGAATGGTCCGGAAATACCGCCGTCGGCGGCGACCGCAATGTCTATTTCCGCAACGAGGGACGGCAGATTCGTCGCTCGTCGCACGCGCTGCTGCCCGATCGCAGCGATATCCGCACCGACGCGACGACCGCGGCGCAACTGTTCGAAGATCTGAAAGACGAAGATTGCGTGGTTTACGCGCATGTCGGCGGGCGCTATGCCGACATCGCCATGGCGCACGACCCGCTGCTCGAGACGGCCATGGAAATCCATTCCGCATGGGGCACTTTCGAATGGCTGTTGACCGACGGGTTCCCGCTCGGGCATCGTACCGGCGTCGTGTGCAACAGCGACGGTCACAAGGGCCGCCCCGGGGCCAGCTACCCGGGCGCGGCAACCTTCGGCGCTTACGGTGGGCTCACCTGCTTCCTGTCCGCCGAACTGACGCGCGATGGATTGTTCGATTGTCAGCGCCGCCGCCATCACTACGGCACCACCGGCAACCGGTTGCACCTAGATGTGCGCGCCAACTTCGCGACCAGTGGGCAATTCTTCGAGCGCGATCCACGCTATTTCGACATAAAGCCCGCAACCGCCGGGCAGGTGATGATGGGCGATATTGCCCAGACCGATGATGAAGCAGTCGAACTCTCGATTGAATGCGTCAGCGGCTCGCCGATCGAGCGCATCGACATTTTGAATGGCGCCGATGTCGTTGCCACGGTGCGCGGCTACGACGCGACCGATCTCGGTAACCGAATCTGTGTCATCTGGCAGGGAGCCGAGTATCGTGGCCGCGGACGCCAGACCGAATGGACTGGCAGCGCCGAATTCAGCGATAACCGGATTCGTCGCATGCACAAAATCAACGCCTGGAACCACGAGCGACCGGTCGAGACAGACGGTGAGCACCGCGTGACCTGGGACACGCTGACGACGGGTAATTTCGGAGGCTTCCATGCCTGGCTGGACAGCGACCCCACCGGTACGCTGACCATCGAAGGCAACCACGTCTCCGGCGCAGTCGACCTTGCCGCGCTGGACCTCGAGGATTTCGAATTCGATGCGGGCGGCCTGGGACGGAAAATTCGCGTGTTCCGACTGCCTGACGAAAACGAATGCCGCGAACTTCGTCGTGCGGTGACAGTGGATCTAAAGCCCAGCGGCGACAACCCGATCTGGGTGCGCGTCACCACCGAGGACGGTTTCAACGCCTGGTCCAGCCCGATTTTCCTTTTTCGCCGCGAGGCCTGATGCCGAGCCAAACAGGGTCGGTGACAGATGTATTCAAATTTTGACCGCGCTGGAGGACCGGGTGAAGTTTTTGCGAATGCCTCGGCGGCTGCGCCGCCTGCGGTTTACTTCGCAAAAACTTCACCCGGTCCTCCAACCTCTCCCGGCAAAGGCGAATGCAATGGGATGTACGCCGAAACAGGCGCCATTCACCGCTGGCCCGTTAATTTCCTGGTCAGGCGACTTTTACCGGGAAGGCCTTGTTGGCCGCCGACGTATAGCTCTCCATTTCATTGAAATTCAGGTAACGGTAGACATCGTCGGCCATCGTGTTGATATCTTCGGCGTAGCGAAGGTATTCCTCCATGCTTGGAATCCTCCCCAGGATCGCCGCCACAGCGGCAAGCTCAGCCGACGCCAGGTAGACGTTGGCGCCCTTGCCGAGCCGGTTCGGGAAGTTTCGCGTCGAGGTCGATACCACAGTCGAATTTTCCGCCACGCGCGCCTGGTTGCCCATGCACAGCGAGCAACCCGGCATCTCGGTGCGCGCACCGCTGCGGCCGAAAATGCTGTAGTAACCCTCGGCGGTGAGCTGTGCCTCGTCCATCTTCGTCGGCGGCGCGATCCACAGGCGCGTAACCACTGGCGTGTCGAGCTTGTCGAGTAGTTTGCCGGCGGCGCGGAAGTGGCCGATGTTGGTCATGCAGGAACCGATGAACACTTCGTCGATCTTGTCCCCGGCAACGGCAGACAACGGCTTGATGTCGTCCGGGTCGTTGGGGCAGGCGAGCAACGGTTCGGTAATGTCGGCCAGGTCGATCTCGATGATCTCGGCGTACTCGGCGTCCGCGTCGGCGCTCAGCAGTTCCGGATTGGCGAGCCACTTCTCCATTTCCTCGATGCGCCGCGTAATCGTGCGCACGTCGCCATAGCCCTCGTTGATCATCCACTTGAACATGGTGATGTTGGAATTCATGTACTCGATGATCGGTTCCTTGTCGAGCTTGACGGTACAGCCCGAGGCGGAGCGTTCGGCCGAGGCGTCGGACAGCTCGAAAGCCTGCTCGACCTTGAGCTGCGGCAGACCCTCGATTTCCAGCACGCGCCCGGAAAACACGTTCTTCTTGCCCTTCTTTTCCACGGTCAGCAGGCCGCGCTGGATCGCCGCGTAGGGAATCGCGTTGACCAGGTCGCGCAGCGTGATGCCCGGTTGCATCTCGCCCTTGAAGCGCACCAGCACCGATTCCGGCATGTCCAGCGGCATCACCCCGGTGGCGGCGGCGAACGCGACCAGGCCGGAGCCGGCCGGAAACGAAATGCCGATCGGGAAACGCGTGTGCGAATCGCCGCCGGTGCCGACGGTGTCCGGCAGCAGCATGCGGTTCATCCACGAATGGATGACGCCGTCGCCCGGACGCAGCGAAATGCCGCCGCGGTTCTGCATGAAATCGGGCAGCGTGTGATGCGTCACCACGTCGACCGGCTTCGGATAGGGCGCGGTGTGGCAGAAGGACTGCATCACCAGGTCGGCGGAAAAACCGAGACAGGCGAGATCCTTGAGCTCATCGCGCGTCATCGGCCCGGTGGTGTCCTGCGAGCCGACGGTG
>Ga0209536_100007117_pt1 | contig 17002 bp, 22 predicted proteins | sample DeeMarSeWOR28_12_FD_187461 | JGI IMG/M metagenome (GOLD analysis project Ga0209536, IMG submission 187461) | Marine sediment microbial communities from White Oak River estuary, North Carolina - WOR-2-8_12 (SPAdes) (version 2) | ecosystem: Environmental > Aquatic > Marine > Intertidal zone >... | reverse complement strand
CTTCTCGTCAAGTGTTCTCATCCCTTGAATCCCATGTCATTGTCTCCTGTTGTTCTTTCTCCATTGACAGTATTTTCTCATGCAGTTCGCTGCGCTGGTGCTGGAGCGTTGCCACCTGGTCTCTGAGTTGGTCCCGCTCAGCTTTCAGAGCGGCGATCCTAGCAGCAGCGTCTTTTTCTACTATCTCGGACACGACACCTGCGTAAACCTCTGGCGTAGCTATCGCCGCTCTCAACGTCTCGTTCTCCGCCTTCAGGGAGGCGATTTGACGCTCGTAGCACTTAACTGTTCGGATACTCCAGCCCAGGTCTGTCAGCAGTGATCCACATACCCAGTAGTGTATTTTTTCCAAATCTGCGCGGGTTCGTTCGGCGATGGATCGGTCGTCTTCTTCGACGCCGCAGTGCGGACACTTCCCTGGCTCGCTCATGGTTTCACTCCCTCACCGGCTCATACGTCGCCTCGAAGATGTCTGGCTTGCATGGGTAGAACTCGCCCTTGACACCCTTGATGATCCAGTCCCCAATATCGGCTCGCATCGTCCCTTCTAATGTTCGTATCTTCACGCACTGTATGACGTTGTCTCTGATCTCAACCGTACATGAGTGCGTGCCGATGAAATCCAGTATATCCTGGGGATGCCCTAGTTCGTGGACTAGAATTGCTTCAATGACAACAGGCTTCTTTCGGTACTTCATCGTGTCACTCCCTCAAAAGGTGCTAGGCGTCTACCAGTAATCCCAATCGCAACCCGGCATCCAATGCGTGTACCAGTCACCCTTCGTGATGCAGGTGCAGCCCCCCTCTCCCGTATGATCGCACATGATCTCGGATAGGCGCGGGACATAGCTTGTCCAGCAATCGTCTTGAGGGTCTCCTGGCGCGCAAATCCAGACGGCGTAGAAATAGCCAAACCAGCCCTCGCAATGGCAACCTCCGGGATCGGTGTCACAGGGTTCAGCACGGTGAGATTGCACTTGATTGGAACAGGTTAGGCCATTGCCCATGAGTGACGCCGATAGCGACCGCGACGTAACTGTGACCACGTCAGGGCGGATCGCAAACGACATCGGGTCCGGTCTTTCCGTGTCGATGTACGTATAGTAGACCGTCATGTCCTGGTGCTGCACCTCAAGATCGCCCGTGTAGAGGGCAATAATGTACGGGGTCGAGCCGAACTTGGTCCCCTCGGCATCATGTGTTATCACGATACCATACGCCTCGTACTGGTAGACTCCATCGTGGAACGTTTCTATCCATTGCTCGGGGAGCGTGCCTTTGTCGCTCTCCCGGTCGCCATAGTAAGTGGTCTCAGTCCTCCACCTGTCGCCATCCACGAGGGCCGTGACCTCTTTTTGCAGCTTGCCGTCAACCACAAACGAGGCCGTGTATGTGCCCACCATCGCCCGTGCGTGGCATTCACTGGCACCCATAGCCAGCAGGATCAGTATTGTCCATCGTTTCATCGTGCGAGTCCTTTCAGAAATTATGGGGCGCCACCACCACAGGCCGGGGTTTCCCGATCTCGACCTGATAGTTGTCAAAGGTGCTGGGCGGGCCGGACGCTACTCCGGCGTACTGTTCGTTGTAGACAGGCTAGCTCTGCTGCGTGTCTCAGGCTCTTTTGACCTGCATCGGGTCATGACACCGATGGCTTCCACGCCGCCGCCCAGCCCTATTCAGTTGTCAGAACCGTATCTCCAGACCAAACAAGCCCGCTGGCGTGTTTAGATCGAGCGGTGACGGATAGCCTTCGTCACCCATCGGGTACACGGCCATCGCGAGAAATGCCATCGTTTTTTGTGGGGCGATTCGTGCGCCGACGCCCGGCCAGACTGAGATTCTATCGTGGTCGAAGTCGTACAGGACGTCCACGGAGATGAACCCCTTGACATCCAACCCCTGATACGGTTGGGGTACGTTACCCACAGCGAGAAGGTCTGTCGTCAAGGCGGCGAACGCGCCGAAGGACGTAGACTGCTCCATAAGCCCTTGCTCCGGTTCGTGGGCCACCGATAGACCCCATGACGCCCCGTTGTTCGGGTCGCCGAGCCCGACGTGGACGAGGATTACGTCGGGATTGCCTACGGCCTGACCCATGACATCCAAGTCCTCGGCGAAGCTTGGGACACATAGCCCCAACAAAATGATGATGATACTTGCAGTCCATGCTCTCATTCTCGTGCTCCTTTAGTCATGAAACTGTTTCATAAGACCAGGGGGAGGCAAGTGCATAACCCCCCCCTGGCGCGGAGGGAAGATGTCTAAATTGGTTTCCACTTATTCTCCTTGAGCTGATCGATGAGGGAGGAGGCGTCTCTGCGTGACATGTTTGTCGTATCATAGCCAAAGCTCTGCAATAACGCGGCCTGCTTGTATGAGCATAGTTTCTTACGGCTATCGGATATCAGACGCCCGATTATCTGACTCGCATGGCGCTTTGTCAAGCCCTCAGTTTGTACCCCCCACTTGCGCAGCAGGGACTCTTGCTTCTCTGATAGAGGCACACCCATGTTCCACCCCCTTTCGCGCACAGGACACATCGCGAGAATATCAAACGGATCTACGGATTCCGACCGATACCACGCCCGCGCCTTGACCCCTTTCCGCAAACGCTCCTCAAAGCGCCGATGCGCCTCCTCCTCGATCTCGCGCTGCGCCTGCTCCAACTCACTGAGGACGTCGCCCTCTTCCGCCTCCTCGAGATTTTTCCGGGCCCTGGCCACTACGGGATCACTGTAATCGCCACCCAGGATGTCGGCCACCGATATCAAACGATGACGGCCGGAGTTGCCGGCGAAGTCCAGAACCGTGAGATCCCTCTTGCTGCTCTGGGAGATGGCGTCCTTGCGCGCGCCGGCAGACTCCAGGCCGTCCACCGTATCCGGTAATACTCGCAGACCTCGCCCGACCATTTGGGCGAACAGGGCGCGGGACTTCGTCGCCCTGGCAATGACCACCGCTTGCATCGAAGGAATATCTACGCCCTCGGTCGCCACGCCCACGTTGACCAGGTACTGAAATTCTCCGTTATCGTACCGCTCGAACAGATACCGCCGCTCGTTCTTCGGCGTCTGGCCGTGAACCCAGTCGGCGGAGTTCGGTTTGTATCGATTCAGGATCTCCACCATGCGCTCGGCCTGATGCAATGAGGCAGTGAAGATCAGCGTCTTCTTGTCGTCCAAGAGTTCCACAGTCGGCACGGCCACGCGGTGCAGGTTCTCCTCTTCCTCCATGACTTTGGAGAGCTGGCCGAGGTTTAAGTCGCCAGCCGTCGTCTTTATGTCACTGTAATCCAGGCTGTCCACATGCACCATCTTCTGCTTGATCGGCACCAACCAACCATCATTGATCCCGTCGTAGATGCCATACTCATAAGCCACACTGTCAAAGATCTTGCCCAGCGCCCTCTCGTCGGCCCTATCTGGCGTAGCCGTGACACCCAACACTTTGAGGTCCGGGTTCTGGCGGTAGTAGTCAATGACCTTGACATAACTCCTGGCGACAGAGTGATGACTTTCGTCGATTACGAGCAAGGAGAAGTCGTGCGGATCAAATTTGGACATCCTGCCGTCGCCGCTCATCCCACTGTTCTGGGTCTGCACCGTTCCTACCACCAATCGAGACGGATACACGCTGTGCCGATTGGTGTGGTACTCTTGACCCATCTCAATGTCAGGTTGCTCACCGCAGATATCGTGAAGGTGACGGAAGGCCTGGAACACGAGCTCCTCGCGGTGCGCCAACACCATGACGCGCCCCAAGCTCATCATCTGCGCCGCCACTTGTGCGAACGTCACGGTGTTGTGCGTCACAGTAAAATCGCCTAGCAGGAATCGGCGGTCGTTGCCTTCAAGAGTGAATCCGTAGTAGGCCCCTTCGCCAATCGGTTCCACCTTGATCCCAGTGACGAGGACGTCCTTCTTCTGCTGTCTGGGCTTAGCTTTTTTGCGGGCCACGCGACAGGGAATCATGTTGATATGGCCGCTGATAAAAACTCGGTAATACGTACCCCATGCGTCTGTATTGACACATCGCTTCTGGCACTTGCGAACATAGGCCGCCAACCCTACGCTTCGGCATACAAAGGCAATGTCGTAGGCCAACAAGCTGTATTTAGAAATAACGTCGTACCCACCACTATCCAGATGCCCGTCACCGTCGATGATGCCAGCGAGAACTTCCAAGCGGTTTGGAATGCTTGCCGTTCGCATTTCAAATGGAATGCGCTTGTACTTTTGCAGTCCCCATCGGCGAACGGCGTTCCATAGCGGATTGGCAGCATGGCGGTAGTCGGCCGAGAAGCGATAGGTGGTTGCCTTACCGCATCTGCCGCTGACCACGAGATGCAAACCGTGGAGGTCTGCAAAGCCTCGAAGAGCCATAACCACCTCTTTGTCTGGCGTCGTAACGCACGGATGATGCCGATGCCCATCCGCCAACCATGTACCAAAGATGTATGGGTCAACAATAGGTTCCACTTCATTCCGGAAGCGAATGGCACCGCTGCGATAACCCTTGGCAACGTGCCTGAACGTCTTACTGCTATCGAGGTAGTTACGCACGGAGATGTTGACGATCTCGCCCTGGCGATATCGCAACCCACGGCAGTCGCTGACCGTTCGGTTGGGTCGAGAGTGGCCGAGTCCCGTAATTTTTAGGCTCAAGATGTGACTTTCGTTGCAGGTGTAGGGATCGCCCTTTGTTGGGGTAACTTGATACATCATCTCCCGGCCAAAAGACACCGAACTCACTTGTCGCGGCCGGCCGTCAGGCCCCATGACTTCATCGCCAACCCGAACCTGTTCGGCCGACCTTGTCCTGCCAGAGTACATAAGAACAGGCGTGCCTCGCCCCAAGCACTTTCCCGTCGCCGTCGCCATGACCAGCAGCGTGCTGTTCACGCTGTCGAACTGCTGGCTGATGGCCTCCAGCGCCTCTTGCTGATAGGGTCGGTTGTGGATCATTGCGCTATCGTCGGGAAAGCCTCGTTCCTGTTCCATCGGATTGAGCGTAGGGTAACGCCCCGTCGCCGGGCATTCCACGCCTTGATTGCGAGTGCCATTTGGTGCGTTCGGTCCATGCGCTTTTGCTGAAGCAGATCTTTAAGCAGTACATCTCTGACCTTGAAGACCGGATCGCTCTTTGTGAGGTCACTGCCAATATACACGCCCGACCAAAACGACGATGCTTGCGCAACATCAATGCGGGCAAACCTCATGTATAGGTACACGGCAGGTGACTGCGGGAACATGGTGCTGGTTGCGCTCCTTCCGCGCAACGCGGAAAGCTCGCCGGCGGCATCTTCGACCTCTGGCCACCTCACCAGCAGCCCTTCGTACTCGTCATTGTCTGGCACTCTCGCGCTTGTAACATCTCCGCACTCGTGCCGATAGCACAGCATTAGCGCCGCCGAGACCGTGGCGTAGTACCGGACGCCGAGAATGCTGCATATATCTGCGCCGCGACGAGTTTTACCGCAATCTATCGTAGCAAATGCTTCGGGGTGGACGTTGAACGTGGTCAGCATCCTGACGGGCTTGCCGTATACCACAACCGCCTGTAGTCGGTGCTGGCCATCAACTAGATTGCCCTGGGGGTCCAGCTTGATGGCCTCGCCATTATCACAGCGCCAATGACCTCTCTCCATTGCAGCTACATATCGGCGCACTGTAATAGGCGAGAGGTATCTGTTCCTTTCGCAGGACTCCAAGAGCCCTAGCGCCAGTTCGGGGGTGTACTTGACCACTTCGGTCAACACCTTTTGGGACTTGGGTAGTGATAAGCTATTTGGATTTGTTCGCCTCTCTGTCGTTGCCATGTTCTCTCTCCTTGGCCTTGAGTCGTTTGTAAATGTGCGCAAATACGTTGTGGCGATGATACGCGCCCCAGCCCTGTTTCTTGTCATCCAAGATCTCTATGTGGCGTATCAATACGCCCAGTGCATGCAGGATGACAGTCGGACCAGGAGCCTTTTGGTTGCGAGGCCGTCTTTTTGGCTTATTTGGCATAGCCTGTCTCCTTTCACTTACTCTTCTTCGGCACCATTCGCCACGTCGCCTCGTTGATAAAGCCGCACCCCTTACACAACTCACAACCTTTGCCCTTGCACTGCGGACAAACTGCATAAAACAGGGCGTTCGTAAAATAATCTCGAATCTTGAGTATGGTCGCTTTGAAACCCGACTTGTTCAGTAGGGCGTAGGTGTCGTTGTCGCAGTTCTCCACGGAGTTCTTGATGCCATCCACCTCCCGAATCCGCTTCTCCACCACCGACTTCAACAACCAGTTCTCCGCCAGCTTCTGCGGGATCTTCTTGCCCTCTCCGTCCTCCATCGGCGCCTCCGGCGTCGGCGTCTTGTCCTTTGGTTTCTCTTCCCCCTTCCGGAGCCTCCCCACAAACTGCTGGCTACACCCGACGTGCAGGGCGATCTCCTTGTTGCTCATCTTGGCCATCTCGCTGTCGGCTAGCATCTTCTTGACGACGTACTGGACCTCCCCGTGCGACCTTCGCAACCCGTGCGTGGCGTTGGCACCGCAGCTCAGAAAGACGGCGTGCTTCAGGGAGCCCAGGCCCACGTTGGCGGCGATATTTTTGTGACCGCATTTCTTCCGCGCCGCGATGCGGTGGAACCCGTCCCAAACCCACGTCTTCTCGCCGTCCTGAACGCACTCGACCGGCGGGAACTTCACCTTCTCCTTCATCAGCGCGGCGTAGTGATCGACCACCTCTTGGCTTAGGGGTCGCTGCTGGCATTTACCGTCACAGGTCAAGTCCTCGATTTTGAATCTCTCGTGCAATGTCGTTTTCATAGCGGCTCACCATGTCTTCAAATTCGTCCCTGATCTCGTCCGGCCTCGGCATTTCCCAATCCAGGCATTCCACCAGTTGTGTCACCGTCTCCCACGCCGTCCAGACATCCATCTCCCCGCCACGCCGCCTCCATGCCTCCAGGAAGGCCACTTCCCCTAAAAGGGGATATCGTCGCCCGGGGGGAACATGTTCCCCTGTTGTGGGGCCTGCTGGGGGCCTTGCGGGGCATACTGCTGCTGGGGGGCCTGCGGGTAGGTCTGCTGCGCCGGGGGACCCTGCTGCTGGGGCGCGCCGAGAAACTGCACCGACTCCACCGTGACCGAGTGCTTGGATCGCTTGCTCCCGTCCTGGGCCGTCCAGTTGTCCAGGTGCAACCTGCCCTCGATCAAGACCTGACTCCCCTTCCGGCAATACTGCGCCATGAGCTGGCCCTGCTGGCCGAAGGCGGAAATGTCGATGAAACATACGTCCTCCCTCGATTCGCCCTGGACCTTGTACTTCCGGTTGACGGCCATTCCCGACTCGGCCACACTCCCGCCATTCGGAAGGGTCCGCAACTGCACATCCCTCGTCAGATTCCCCAAAAGCACCACCTTATTGAATCCGCTCATATTCCCGACCTTTCATGTCTGAATTGCGCATTTCGCCCGAAATTTTTGGCGATGAAACAGTTTCATTTGATCGTCAGGTTGCACCTCTCGATCAGCGCAGCGCCGACAACCTCCTCGCCTGACTGAAGGGCCTCCTTGATGGCCTTTTTGTCCGGCGTCACCACTCGCTTCATCTCAATCGAACAGAACATGGGGTTGTCCCACCCGTCCGGAATCGAGACGCTCGTCGAGCGGCGGCTCTTGAGTTCGTACTCTTCACAGTGGTAGCTCTTGCCCTGCTCATCCACCCACTCCGCCAGTCGCGACCCCAGCCTGGCCAGAATCTGCTCGGCATGCTTCCGCGACTCCAATACCTCCTTCTGGCGGATCTTACAGACAGCAATCTTGCTCTCCAACAACTTCAGCAAATTGCATAGCCCCTTGAGCTTGGTGATCGACTGGGTACGAGCGGCGATGAGATCGTTGATCTGCTCGTCTGTCAACTCGCCCTCGTTCTCGGCGGCCTTCTCCTGAATCCAATCAATGACCTCTTGGCACGGGAAGAAAGCCAGCTCGGTAATCGGAGTGATCTCAGCCGGCTCCGCCTTCTTCGTTGTTTTCTTGCGTGGCATAGTCCACCTCATTGGGCATGGGTATTCTGCATTCCAGGTTCAGCGCCGCAAACGACCTGATCGCCTCGACGTACTCCTCCATCTGCGACGTACTCAACTCAGTCAAGCTCGGTACGTGCATGATGCGGTCGTCACCCTTTACGCCCAGGAACTGGCTCTTAAAGTGCCAGTGCAACTCGTCCTGGGTGTGGCCGGTCTCGTCCGACAGTATCCGCAGCACCACGCCCCAGTAGTACCGCAGTTGCGGGGTACTGCTCGGCCGGCGTGGCTTGCGGACAATAAGCTCAAGCGGCTCGCCCGGCGCCCACTGACCCAAATGCACCATAAAACCATCCAGGTCATCGAGGACAAACCACGTTGGGTGAGGCCCGTCTTCCTTATGGCCCTTCCAGACCGGATCCATTAGTCCACCGGCACCATCACGTCCGAGGCATCCACATACTGCTTGACCAGCATGGCGTCGTTGACGTGCTGAGGGTATCGGTTCAGCCTCGTGAATATCACTTGGCACATCTTCGTGCCGTTGAACTTCATGCCCTCGGGATACTCTAGGCCCTTGTAGTACTCCTGGAGCGCGATGAGCTGCTGACGTTCCGCGGGCGTTGGGGCCGGGATCTTGACATCCTCCTGCTTCTCGCCCCCAAAGTACTCCCGCATCTCGCCCTGGGCGGCCTTCGCGGCTTCAATGGGGTCGGGCGGCGCCGAGACAGTGGCGTCCCTGGAGGGCGGAGCCGCCGACCCCTGGAGTTGCCCGTTCTGATGAGAATAGGCGTCCGGGTCTTGCCCGGGTGAAATGGAAAACAGGCCACAGAGGGCATACTTGAGGGAGTAGGAAAAGGCTGCGCCACTGATCTGCGCCGCGTCCATCTTAGGTCGAGACTCGACCTCCCTAGCGCTAACAGTGGATTCGGCAATGATGACATCGCCGTTGCATAGCGTTACCCTTGTCTGTATATAGTGCCAGTCCCCCACCATGATCGGCTCGGAATGGACTCTCAGGGTCAGCCCGTCCAGCATGGGTTTCAGGGCGTCCAAGATTTGCTCGGCCGACCTGTAGTTGAAGCCGCCGAACTCATTGCGTTCACTTTTCGGGACCGATAGATCCCTCTGGATTTTCGCCAGGATCTCGTGGCTCATGGCTGTCTCCTTCTTGTGGCCCACCAAATACTCTATCGACAATCGTACACAGGTACGGCATTGTCACCGTGAAGTCCGGCTCTTCCTCTTGGTGTTTCTTGCACCAGTCTATGATCTCAATGAAATAGGCGGCATCTACGCCAGTCAACTGCTCCTCAAGCACTTCCAGGTTGGTCAAGTCGAGTTCGCTGATCTGGAAGCACATCTTGAGGAATTGCCCGGCGTTGATATGCCAGCCTCGCTTGAGAAACTTGCGGGTACGAATCACGGAACAGACGGGATACAGAGAACCCACATAGAACAGTTCCTTCGCCAACATGCTCTCCATAGCGGCCTGACGTAGGACAAGCTTCTTGTCCCAGGCCGTCCAGTAGTTCGTACAGTGGACAAAGTCGTAGTTCTTATGGACCTCATCCGGCTCGCCGTAGAAACGAACCACAAGCTGTACCTTGTTTGAGAGTGTGATGGCGTTATCCGACAAGAAGACTGGTCTATAGGCTGGCCGCTCATCATCACTGGAGTCTTCCTTGACCGTTACGTCCGATAGTGACTCAGTCAGGCGTTCAACATACTCCTGGCCTTCACCTTCCGGCGAGCTTTCAAAGTACTGATAATCCTTGTCCTGTCCCTCCGAGGTTATTCCAGCACTCTGAATGCGAATGCGCACACGAGGCCCGTCCTCGACGACCGTGGGTTGGATGTTGTGGCCCGGATTGAGAATGTTGAATTGGTTGATGTAGTACTTGGCTACCGCCAGGACCGTACCTCGGTCCCGAAAGTAGTAATCGAAGTCTTTGATTGGATCGCCCATCAGCATACTGACGATGGACCCTCCGGTAATCATCGCGTTCTTGGCGACCTTGTCCCGCACCGTCTCGTCTGTGATTGACGAACAGAACTCCTCATGCTTCTTCTTAAGCACCTTCTGAACCATGCGACGATTCATTATGTTCCTCCCTTCTGAGGGCCTGTGGCGCTTTATATGTCTTGCTCATGGCGCGACCTCTCTTTTTATTCCGTACCTAGCTTGATGTCCCCCATCAATACCTGCACCAACCCCGAGGCCATCCCCATCTCCATACCGCGCAGAATCAGAGCCATCATCTCCTCTGCCCCAATCTCCTTACCGGAGTATTCTTTGAGTAGTTTCCCCGCCCCGTTAACGTACTGTGGCCAGTTCGCGTCCATCGCCTCCTCCGCCAGGGCGGCGATCATGTCGTGTACGTCGTCCATGGACTTCTCGTTGCGCGGATCATAGGTCGTTTGAAAGATGTGCCTCATCTTCACCTCCACAAAATGGCCTGGGCCTCGGCCCCGACAGCGTTAGCCCAGGCCTCTGCTCGGACTGCCGCAACCTACGGGTTCGGCTTACCGGAACATACGTCAGTAACTACCACCACCATCAACGGAAGTCTAATCGAAGTTCCTAATACCTCCATAAGACCTCCTTATACGGACGAAAACCGTCGTTTCCAGGCCAAAATCAGCGAAATGAAACTGTTTCATTCTACAACTTCCGCACACAACTGCTGGATTTCCCTCAGTCGAGCCAGAGACTCGTCGAAGGCGATCCTCAGTTTATCATAATCCTCGACGGTGACATAGCCGCCGCCTGATGCGGCGTAGACCTCGTTGTGCTCGGAGTCGAGATCATACGTCTGGGGTTGTGGGGGTCTCTCCATGTGGTCCTCCAGGGGGGGAATGATGGTTTGCTCTAGGATGCCCATCGCCGCGCTAAACGCCCTCATTTCGTTTGTTGTCATCGTTACTCTCCTTTTCCTGACCGGAGACGCACGGCCGAATTAGTTGTCTAGCTCTAGTTCTTCGCCATCAGGGCCATTCCCAGTCAATCCTGACGGTAAATACTCCGCCCCGGCGAGCCGATTTGAACGGCTGTTTCCGACGTATCGGTGTCCTAAGCCAGCCTAGACGACGCCGGGGCGGTAGTTTCGTGCTGGGACAGGGTAGGCTAGGCCCTGCCTCTGATATGCCCTGCTCCCCTACCGGGCCGGGAGCGGTTTGCCGCGTCTCTGCTCCTGAGAGCCTGACCGGAGACGCACGGCCTCTAATCGGTTGTCCGTACCTCACTCTATGGGCTCAAGCTCTGTTGCGTTCGCCAGAATAGCATTCACCCGCTTCCACCTGTCTTCTAATCGTCGTTTCTCTAATTGCGCCCAAGCAATCTGGAAATCCGCTCGTACATCCTCGATGCCAGCAAGGAAATTCTTGGCCACATCCAGATTAGATGACCACCATGTTTGATCAATGAAAGCATAAAGCCCGGCCTCTACAATGTCATCCCATTCGTCGCCTACATGCTCATCCCGAAAGTCTTCCGGCAGGTCGAGGTTCAACGCCTTTTCTAGCGTGGGATGAACGATCCGCAGTAGGGTTGTCTTCTTGGTTGGGTGCATCAGGTCATAGCACCCCACGTCCATACTTACATGAGTATCCATCTTCTCACCTCACTCTACTGGCTCACCGTCACTTAGGAGTGACGGCACATATCACAGCGGTGGCAGTACACCATGCCTTGGCAAGACTTGATAGGGATATCAGGTAGATAACCCATGGGCTAATGATCGGTTCCATTGTTACTCCCCTAATTCGTGTTTCCTTGAACCGCACGCGCCGTTAGGCGCGCCAAACATCGTCGGCTGCCAACGGTTAGACCACGCCCTTATAAGAGGGTGCCCACCGCTGATAGCTTTCGCATCATCATTTCGCTGCGGCATCCACAGCCACCACGTCAGCGGTATCGAGTGCGGGCCTTCGCCCGGCCCCCGACCAGGGCAGTCCGTGCTACGTGCACACGTCCGAAATGCCGGGGGTCTGCTCCGGGATAGACCAAGCAGCGGAGCCTCCGTGCTCCTGGCATCCGTGCCTGATCGTCCTGATTAGCTGCCTGGGGGTGTCGACGGGCCTCCCTGCCCCGCCCAGCTGTCCGCAGACTCTGCCCGCTGGGTAGGCCATAGATTGGTCCGTTACTCTCCGGTGAAACTGTTTCAAAGAAAGAAGCCCCGGGGAGGAGGTCCGGGGCTGTAGTGATCTGGGCTGGTTGCTCGGCGTTCGACAGCCGCCCGGTTTCCCGGCCAGCCCATTGAGTTGTCATAATGTGATTGTCGAACTTCAGCATGACTCGGAATTACCCCTGGCCCGCTGTTTTGTCAAGTGATTTTCATTTTAGCGGCGCATATTTTTCCACTTCCTCCGGGTCGTCGGGGACCATTTCTGTCCTCTCGCCCACCTTAACGCCCTGATCCGTGTATTTCTGCTCAATCTGCTGATCTGTCAGATTTTCTTCGTCCGGGTGCTCCGTCGACAGCCAGACGTACCGATATTTGGTCAGTTTCCGGCGCACAGGCTTCTGGGTCTGAGGGTGGTTGATGATGTCAAGATCGACGCGCTCGACGACCACGGTGCGCTCGGCCGTCTCGTTGTCCGTCTTCGTGAGCTTGAGTCCCTGGTAGTGCGGGAAGTGGGCGGCGATCTCATTGTAGCGATCCCCATACAGATTGTACAGATCCCGCTGAGCGTCCCACACCGGGCCCGTGGGATAGCCCCCCGTACCCCACACGTGCCCGATCACGACGTCACATCGCGTCTGTACCTTGCCGCCCTCGGTCAGCCAGGCCTTGGTGGCGAACTCCTCTCCAATCGCCCCCATGGGGGAGAGCTGCTCATTGGCGCCGCCCAGCTCCCAGTAAAAGTCCCTTCGCAGGCAGAACCCGCATCCGGTCAGGCTCATGTTGGGTTCGACCGTATTGTAGGCGTCGTGGTCCCGATTGGGCGTCTCCCATTTGGCCTCGAGTCCGATGGGTCCGGTGGGATTCCCCTCGGCGTCCTTGGCCTTCTGCGTCTTAACCAGCCGGCAGAACCCATACCAGTGCCCCGGCTCCCGGTCCCAGTCCTTCCACCCGTTCTTCTTGGCCTTGGCCTTCTGCTTGTCGTTGGCCGAGGCCGAGTGGTAGATGGCGGTTAGGACCGCCGCGGTGATGGTCTTGTCCGGAGTCACCTGGCAGAGCATCTCGTCCCACCCCTGGGGGGAGAAGTCGCAGTGGGCGTCGATGCGCAGGAGCCACTTGCCCGTGGCCTTCTGGGCCGCCTTGTTCATGGCGATCCGTTCGCCCTCATTCTCCTTGGAGTGGATGACCACCGCCCTGGGGTCGACGTCGAAGTCCCAGCCGTTCAGGACGACGATGACCTCCAGATCTCCGGTGGCGGTGTTGTAGGCGTTCTCGATGGTTCTGTTCAGGTAAGGCCCTTCGGTGTGGCCGGCGGGAATGATGATACTGAGCATCCGTACTCTCCTCAAAAATGAAACTGTTTCATTTCCCCTGGTCGCCCTGATCGTACCCTCCCAACTTGCGTCTGGCCTTGAGGTTCCTTTTCAGCCGGTTGAAGCAGGCCAGGTGATGCTGGCGGTCCAACTTGGCCTCCCTGGCCTGCTGGGGCATGGCATGGTGCATCCACCAGCCACACTTGATACAGCGAGATCGGGGCTTGGCGTGACAGATCGTGAACAGACAATTCTCACAAACCCACCAGGATCGCTCGGCGTGTTTCATGGCACTCTCCTTTCACGAGAACTATACTGTCGCCCTCACCTGTCGGCAAGGAAAAAGTGCCCGGCGCAGCCACGAGCCGCGCCGGGCGGAGGAGAGTAACACAACGCGTCACGTTACCAATGCCTTGATCCACTCGATCCCGACCCCAATGAGTTGGAGGGCGATGGCGCCACCTGCGAAGATGATGATACCCACGACTCGTTTGTGGGACTGGGTGACTTTGCGGACGTCGTCCAGCAGGCCGGGGTTGCCGTTCTTGCCCCTCAAGATGTCGATGGTTTCCTGGTGCATCGTTTCCAATTTGTCAAACCGTCCCTTACAGATCAGCTCGTACATCTGCTGGTCCTCCATGGCTTCTCCCTCATCTGCGATGTAGCACCCTGGCTCCATTAGTACAGGAACCCGAACAGGAAGACGACCCCGGCCACAGCGTTTCCACCAACGCTGACATCAAACTTGATCACCGTGCCTGCGGCGTAGACCTTATTCGTCGCCGGCGTGGCAGAGGGTACAGGTTTGAGGAGGATGCAGTCGCCTGAAGCGTCCAGGTTGTCGCCGTTCGTATTGCCCACGAAGTCCGTCTCGGCCCCGTTCTGTCCGATGGAGCACACGAGGTTGGCGCCCACGTCTCCCGCCACTCTAAGCCATGCCTCGGTCAGGATGCACCCGGTCAGGGCACTGCCGTTGACCGTGGTGGGGACCGTATATAGGGTGGTCTCCGCCACGCCGGACAGGTCGGCCACGGAGGTCGTGCTCAGTAGGCTAATTCCACTTGCTGTTAAGTCTGCCATTTTCTACTCCTGTGCATACACAAGGATTGCTCCATTGTAGGTGACGATGTCACCCTCGTAGGTGACAATTCCGCTAATCAAGGGGGTGTCCGTCGCCGCGGCGCAGCCGATGGATGTCCGGAGGGTCGCTCCAGACTCCGCCACCCAGGCCGATCCGTTGCCGACGATCAGATTACTATCCGTTGGGGTTAGGGCGGCGATGGCCGCCAGGTCGGCGTCGTAGGCCTGCACGTCTGTGCCGATAGCCAGGCCCAGGGTGGTTCTGGCGGCCGATGAGGACGCGTCGTCTAGGAGGGTTTCGGCCCATGCGGTAATCGTTGCGGTCGTCGGCGCCACTGAACTCAGGACCGTGGGCTCACCATCGGCGTTCCAGTAGAAGTACTGGCTCGCCCGGTCCACGGAGTTCGGCAGCTCCATGTCGAGATCGGTCGCGTCGGTGTCGGGGGCGTGGACGGCCCGGTCCAGCTTGTCCGCATTGTTGATCGCCAGCTTGCAGTTGCGGTCGAGGGCGTCCTCAACGTTCTCGGCGCTGTACGCCCCACCGTGCTGGAACTCGGTGGTCTGCGTCTTGTCTGTATTCCGGATGATGAAGACCTCAGAGGTCGTCGCCAGGGCAGACACGAGGGTCACGGTCCCGCCGGCATCCGCGTTGATCGACACCGAATAGTCCGTGGTCTCGGTGAGCGTGTCCTCCACGCCGGTCGCCGTGACCCGGGTCTTGACAACGATCTCGTCCGTATCGGTGATGGGGAAATAGAACGGGACCTGCTGGCCAGCAGTGTTGGTGCCCACGGCGCTGGTCCGTGCGGTTTGGTTGTTGACAGTCATAACTCACCTCAATCTTTCATAACGGCTTTGACGGGCCAGACGAAGTCCGCCTTGACGCCTTGGTAGGGCACTCCGAATCGCATGGCAATCAAAGCGGCCGTCTGATCGCCCGCCTGTTTCACGTATTGCCACGCTTTTTCCTCATCGCCCTCGAAGAGCGCCTGGATAGCTTTGACCCACAGCGCTGTCGCGTGGATCGCGTCGAAGCCGACGTCGATGAACATGTTGCCCGTGCGTGCGTCGTAGTAGGGCGATTGGCCCCAGAGGATCTCATCGCGGATCAGGTACTCAGCGCCGACGAGCCAGCTGCCAAGGATAGAGAGCCCCACGAAGTTCTCCAAGGTCTCCACAGGCATCTTCTTTAGCTCGCGCAGCATCTGCTCCTTGAACTCCTCCTCCGGCTCGTCTTTCATCCCCATCGCTGAGAGCAGCACAATGCCTCCGGTCTTGACCGCCATGCGCACGGCCCGCCGAGCCGCGGAGACGGAGAAGGACGCGCCGAGAATATGACCGTACCGTTCGTACTTCTGCTGCTTCGTGATGCGTCCTTTTTCGTAGTCATCCTTGGCCTGGAGGAGGGACTGGTATTGTGCGTGGCGTGCGGACATGAACATTGTCATGGCCTTGAGCCACGGGTTCTTCGTGGAGGGGATCGTACTGCGCGACTCTGGATTGAACTGTGGTTGGGTCTCGAGGGCATTGAACAGCAGGTCCAGTGCGGCTGTCTCCCAGGCGGGTGTGCCCTCTTTCAGACCCTGCTCGGCAACGACCTTGCGCCCCGCTGCCTTCCAGATTTGCCAGATCGCCACCTGGTCGCCCCAGGTCATCGGCGCCAGGGACTTGTCGAGCCAGGGCGTCTTGTCGAAGATGAGATTACTGAACGCCTGCTGCGCCGCAATCGCTCCCGCAGCGAAGTCGAATTGCTTGCCCTTCCACCGGAGCCACAGCGTGGGGACGTTGTCCTCGAGCCACTTGAGATCCTTCCTGATCGTGCCCGTGGTCATGTCGGCCGCCATGGAGAAGTACTTCATGTCGATATGTGCAAAGGCCGCTGGCAGAGAGCCTACCTGGATCAGTGCTGTGGATGCCTTTGCCCCTAGGATGGATCGCCCGAAGTTCGCCAGGGTCGCCCCCGCCACCTGATCGAGGACACTCTGGTAGGTCGACTGACCCTGCACCACCTCGAGCATATGGATGATCTCTATCAGTTCGGTCTCGCCGCCGGCGTCCCGGATCTTCTGCTGCCAGATACCGTTCTTGGTTAGAGATCGGGCCAGTTCCAGCACCTCGGCCATGGACATGTCGTCGAAGCTCGTCGAGGCCGAGCCATACAGGGCGTCGGTCTGCATACCGTCGATCACCTCGGTCATGAACGGTGCGATGCGCATGTTCTGCGAGCCGCCACGCCGGGCGATGTACCGACCCGTCGCCTCCTTGCCCTTCGACACATCCATCTTGCCGCCGCGGGCTTCAGACGGGAACCACCGAATGATGTGCCAGTATTTGTCGTAGACGGCCTTCTCGTAGTTCTCCCACCTCAACGACGTGTTGTTGATGGCCTTGGCCTGGAACTCCCGGTTGGTTTCGCCGATCTCGTCCAAAAAGATGGTGCCCCCCTCCGCATCTTCGAAGCGTCCCCGGC
>Ga0209536_100007116_pt1 | contig 17003 bp, 12 predicted proteins | sample DeeMarSeWOR28_12_FD_187461 | JGI IMG/M metagenome (GOLD analysis project Ga0209536, IMG submission 187461) | Marine sediment microbial communities from White Oak River estuary, North Carolina - WOR-2-8_12 (SPAdes) (version 2) | ecosystem: Environmental > Aquatic > Marine > Intertidal zone >... | reverse complement strand
GGTATTGAAGGAACTATGATTGCAGGTGCTAAACAAATGTTTCAATCATTAAAGAAATTCAAATTATTACCTGATTATATTCAAATATGGCCCGCGCATGGAGCAGGATCCGCATGTGGAAAAGCTCTTGGCGCTGTTCCTAATTCAACAATCGGTTATGAGAAACTTTCTAACTGGGCATTTAAAATTAAAAACGAGGAAGAGTTTATTAAACTATTGCTTGATGGTCAGCCAGAACCGCCAAAATATTTTGCTGAAATGAAAAAACAAAATAAACTCGGACCAAAAATTCTTGGCACAATTCCGATTCCACCAAAATTATCGGCTGATGTACTTGAAAGAGTAATTAATAACGGACACATAATTATTGATACCAGAGATAAAATAAGTTTTGCCGGAGGTCATTTCCCGGACAGTCTGAATATTCAGGATAATAATTCATTCAGCACCTGGGCTGGATGGATGCTAAATTATGATCAGCCTTTCATCTTAGTAGCGCCTGATGAAAGAATAAATCATTTAACCCGTGCGTTGATTAGAATAGGGTTTGATAATATTAGTGCATACATAAATGAAAATAACAATCCAAATATTTATGGTTTTAAGAAGAGCACTTCGAAGCAAATTACGGCTGAGGAGCTTAAAAATAGTCTATCAGAATATCAGATAATTGATGTAAGAGGATATTCTGAATTTAAAATTTCCCGTATAGCCGGAGCTATAAACATTCATGCCGGTGAACTTGAAAAGCAATTTGGAAAGCTGGATTTAAACAAAAAAATAGTAGTTCACTGTGAGACTGGCGACAGGTCGAGCATAGCCAGCAGCTTTCTAGCCGGAAACGGTTTAACCGAGGTTTATAACTTAACCTGCGGAATTAACGGTTGGGTTGAAGCAGGTTATCCTGTTGTAAAAGAAAATACATTGGCTTTAGAGTTGCCCGCCATTTAACAGATCATATAACTTAAAAATCAGATTAAACAAAGGTATCTGTTTCCCTCCATTTATGTCACAGAGGTTATTTAGTCACAGAATTTAATCAGTAAAAGGAATTTTATAAGAAATGTAGTGCGCCGTGGAAGCCTGCGGTTAGTTAAGCAGAAGCCCTGGCAGCAGCAACAACTAATTTTCTTCCTTTCAATTCAACTCCATTCATAGATTTAATTGCATTACTAGCTTCGCCTTCATTTTCCATTTCAATAAATCCAAATCCTCTGGATCTGCCTGTGTGCTTGTCAGTTACAATATTTGCACTTAGTACATTTCCGTGGTCTTTGAATGCCTCTTTAAGTTCTTCATTATTCAATGCCCATGGAAGATTACCTACATAAATCTTCTTACCCACTTCTTCCTCTTTTTGTGAATGATACTATTATTTAACTGTGGAGGATAAAATAATACTATTTGGATTAATAGCAAATCAAATAATTGTTAGACAATATCTGGGAACAGGGGGAATGTAACGAATTGATATTACAGATTGGATTAAACTTTAAAGTAAAATTTTCTAACTGGTTTAAGTTTGATATTAGGAATTTACTTTCTAAAGATTAAAACTCAACTTTCTTTTTATACTTTGTCGCGTATTCGTATACCAGTGTACTTGCGGCAAAAATAGAAGAATAAGTTCCAATTATAATTCCGAAGAATAATGTGAATGCAAATCCTCTTAAAACTTCACCACCAAAAATAAGAAGTACTAAAACAGTAATTAAGGTCGTACCTCCGGTAAGTACGGTACGACTCATTGTCTGGCTAATGCTGGTGTTCATTAAATCGAACAAAGGTCTGGTTTTATGAATTTTTAAATTTTCCCTTATTCTGTCGAAAACTATAACGGTATCATTAATTGAGTACCCAATAAGTGTTAAGAATGCAGCGACAATTGTAATGTCGATATCAAGATTCAATCCCGGTATCAAACCGTATAGTACTGAAAAAAGTCCGAGCGTAATTAATACATCGTGAAATAATGCAGCAACAGCGCCAAAAGCAAATATAAATTTAAATCTAAATCCGAGGTAAATAAGAATTGCAATCAGAGCAAAAAAGATTGCAAGCACAGCGTCCTGTTTTAGCTCGTCGCCAATTTTGGGTCCTACAATATCTTCCTTCAAAACAGTAAAAGAATTGTCGGAAATTTTTTCTCTTAGATTTTCTTTAATCCAATCGGAGATTCCAACGCTAACGATCATTTGTGTGTTGTCAGGTTCCTCAGAAATTTTACCTGATTGAAAACCTGCACTAAATAATGCATCTACCAGAATGTTTGTTGTATCCGGATTTTGAAAAGCGTAAGTGACGGAACTCGCAGTCGAGTCAATAATCTGTCTCGGAACTCCGGGCATAACATTTTCAATTTCTCTTTCAATGGCATCTACAACCTGTGGATAAACCGCAGTGGGTATAACCTGCTGGTCTGTTCTAATCATAACGCCGGTTTCGCCGCCAAAAGTTTTAACTTCCACGTATCCTAAACCAATATTATCTACGTAGCTTCTCACATTTGAAATTTCAACAGGTTTTTCAAATTGCAGGACTATTTCGCTTCCGCCTTTAAAATCAATTCCAAAATGAAATCCTCTGGTTACCACACTGATTACTCCAATCATAAATAGTACACCTGAAATTGCGTAGGCAAATTTCCTCTTACCTAAAAAGTCAAAATTAAGATTTTCAAATATTCGCATGTTTAATAAAAACTCCTTAATTCAAATTTATTAACCAACAGTTGCAGGAAGATTTTTTGCAACCATTATATCAAAGATTACTCTTGCTATTATCAATGCACTAAACAAGCTTGCACCGATACCGATCATTAAAGTTAATGCAAATCCCTGAATTGGTCCGGTTCCAAATTGATAAAGTATGATTCCCGTAAAGAATGTTGTTATATTAGAGTCAACGATAGCAGACAATGCTCTGGAATAGCCGCTATCGATTGAAGCCTTGATAGTTTTACCTGTTGATATTTCTTCTCTTATTCTCTCAAATATCAGCACGTTTGCATCCACTGCCATACCGATTGTTAAAATAATACCTGCTATACCGGGGAGAGTTAATGTTGCGTTAAATCCTGCCAAGACCCCAAGTATGAATAAAATTGTGAAAGTTAAAGCTGCGGCCGCAATTGTACCCGCTTTTCTGTAATAGAAAATCATAAAGACAGCAACCAGTGCATAACCTAAAATAACGGAAAGTAATCCCTGGTTAATTGAATCCTCTCCAAGAGAGGGACCAACAGTTCGTTCTTCAATTATATCAACAGGTGCAGGCAGTGCTCCTGCTTTTAGCACGATCTCTAAAAGTTTTGCTTCATTTAAATCAGCCATTCCTTCTATTTGTGATCTGCCCCCCGGAATTTTACCTCTTACGACAGGAGCTGAAAAGATTACACCATCAAGCATAATTGCAATTCTTTTATCAACATTAGCACCTGTAATTCTTGCCCATTCGGTTGCACCTTCTGAGTTCATTGTCATATTAACAATTGGTGCAGAGCTTGTAGGATTAATAGTTGCAACTGCATCGGTAATTACACCACCGGTAAGTTCCGGCTCTTTGTTAACCATATACATAAGGTAAAATTCTTCACCTTCATTACCTGTGAAAGATTTTGCAGAGTAAATAAACTCTACATTATTTGGAATTACCTTTTGAACCTCCGGTCTGTTAAGCATCATATCTAATTTATTTCGTTCATCAGCTTTTACATAGGCGTCTGCACTTCTACCCTGCGGATCAAGCAGTGCGATTGAAAAGAATGGATGCTGCTCTCTAAATTCTTCTTCTGTTAATTCTTCTTCTTGATTTAATGTATCTTCAGAAGTAAGTGAAGTGTCAGCAGTTTCGTTCCCCAATCCGGTAGTATCTGTCATTGTCGAGTCTATTATTTTTCCAGCAAGAATCTCATCAATTTTTTGCATGACGTTAAAAGTAAATTCGGGATCCCTGACGATTCTAAATTCTAAAAGTGCTGTTCCTTGCAAAAGCTGCTTTGCTTCTTCTTCTCTGGCTACGCCGGGAAGCTCAACAATAATTCTCCTGCTCCCCTGCCTTTGAATTGAAGGTTCGCTGACGCCATACTGATCGACTCTGTTTCTTATAATTTCCATTGCCCTTGTAACTGCATCTTCAGCATCTTCTTTAAGTTCACCGATAATTTCATCATCTTCCTGTCTGATTGTACCATAATATCGGCTGAGTCTGATTCCTCTTTCAGAAAATTTTCTTCCAATGATATCAACTACTGATTCATCCGTTTCATTTGCTTCTTTTTCTGCTTCAGCCAATACTTCATTAAATGCTTCATCAGGATTTTTAGCAAGCTTTTGCATCAACTTTCCTGTATTGACTTCAAGTACAATTCGCATTCCACCTTGTAAATCGAGACCAAGCTTTACTCGCTTTTCCCTGTTCTTCACAATATCTGGACTTGAAGTAAGTATGCTGTCTTCCATGATTCTTAAAATTCTGTCTACCTGGGATTTATTAAGCTCTGGATTGTCTCTTAATATTTGATCTTTCTTCAGTTCAAGTGCTTGCTTGATCTCACTGCTATTTTGATAATCAACATATGTAGGGTAGAGCAGATAAATTGAAAGCACTATCGCTGCAATGATAAGTATAAGCCTAAATCTGAATTCTCTCATAAAAAATTTCTCAATGGATAAATTTGAAAATGAACTGACAAAATTAGGGTATAAGCCTTACAAAGTCAATTTAATAAGTAATTTACGAAAGGAGGGTTTTAGATTTCCAAAACAACTTTTTTAAGCAATCTGCTGAATTTACTCATTACTTTTTCGGCTGTTTTTTTAACATCATCGTGCGAGAGCTTTTCAGCTGAAATACCTGCAGCAAGATTTGTAATACAGGAAATTGCCGCAACTTCCAATCCTACTGAAGCTCCAAATACAGCTTCGTGAACAGTAGACATTCCTACAGCATCGCCACCAAATTTCTTAATGAACTTAATTTCAGCCGGGGTTTCGTAGCTCGGACCTTTTGAATACCAATAAATTCCTTCTGCCAAATTAATTTTTTCTTTTACAGCAGATTTTTTAATTATTTCATTTAATTCTTTTGATGGACAATTTAAAAAATAATTTCTTGATTTAATTGATGCCAAACCTATCAGCTCAGTTAATTCTTTCTTTAGACCCATAGCATTAAACGAAGTTGACAGCATTAAATCGCCTGGTATTAAATTTTGTTTTATTCCCCCGGCTGCATTAGTTAGAATTAACTTTTTGCATCTAAGTTTTTGTGTTATAAATACAGGCAGAATGCATTCGCTTAATTTAAAACCTTCATAAAAATGTGAACGTCCTTTAAAAATTATTATTTTTTTAGAGCCGTGAACTGCAAATTTAATTTGACTCGAATGACCTTCAACTGCAGAAACAGGATAACCAGGCAGTTCTTCAGAAGTAAATACTTTTTTTGTCTCAAGCGAATCGGAAAACTCTCCCAATCCGCTTCCCAATACAATTGCTATTTCGGGGATAAAAGGGGTTTCTTGTTCTATGAACTTAAGAAGTTTTTCATATTTAAAGTTGAGGTCGATCATTTTAACTGAATAATAGTCCTGCCAGAGTTGCGGTCATTAAAGTGGCAAGTACACCTCCAATCACGGCTTTTATCCCAAGACTAGCAATATCCGATTTACGATTTGGAGCTAAAGGACCAATTCCTCCGATCTGAATTGCTATTGAGCTCAAGTTTGCAAAACCGCACAATGCATAAGTTAACATCAAAATACTTTTCTCACTTAATATTTTTCCCGTTTCAATTAAAGTTCCCATTTCTGAATATGCAACAAACTCATTTAATACAACTTTGATCCCGAGTAGGCTTCCAAAGTTCAAAGCATCTTCCCATGGAACACCTATTCCGAATGCTACAAACTGTAGTACCAGTCCTATTATCAATTGGAAACTAAGGGGCTGACCAAATGTGCTAATGAAATAAGCATTGATTCCAACCAAATCTCCCAGACCATTAAGCAGATAATTAACGAGTGCAATTAGACCGATAAAAGCAAGAAGCATTGCTCCAACGTTTATTGCAAGTTTCCATCCATCCGCAGCTCCATTTGAAGCGGCTTCAATCACATTAGCGGCATTTTTCTCAACATCAATTTTTACAGACCCCTTGGTTTCAGGTGATTCTACCTCGGGTATAATAATTTTAGAAATTACAATTCCTGCAGGCGCCGCCATAACGCTTGCACCCAGCAGATGAGTAGCAAATAATTGTTGTGCTTGCTCTAAAGGAATTCCATGTTTAATTGCATAAGCCGAGCCTAAGATTTGTATGTACGCAGCCATAACCCCACCAGCTATTGTTGCCATTCCACCTATCATAATAGTAAGCAGTTCGCTTCTTGTCATCCCCTTTAGAAAGGGTCTGATGATGAGTGGTGCTTCGGTTTGTCCGACAAAAATATTGGCTGAGCAGGAGAGTGATTCCGCGCCGCTTGTACCGAGTGTTCTTGCCATTATCCATGCCATTCCCTTTACTATTAATTGCATTATACCGAGATAATAAAGAATGGACATTAGGCTTGCGAAAAATATTATAGTAGGTAAAACCTGAAATGCAAAAAAAGAACCTAAGCTACCACCAACGCCCGGCGGTTTAGCAAGATCGCCAAAGACAAATTTTGCGCCTTCATACGTGAAGTTTAAAAGTAAAACAAAAAAGTAGCTTATCCAGTTAAAGAAATCCTTCGGCCAACCAAGCGGTGCAAATATGGAGCGGATGTCTTCGCCTTTAAGAATCAGTATGGCAAAAATGAACTGTAAACCTAATCCGCCAATAACCAAGCGCCAATTTACTTTTGATTTGTTATTAGATAAAAGAAATGATAATCCGACGAGTAAAATAATCCCAAGGAAACCTCTTAAAATAGATTCTAAATCCATTCAGCCTCTTTAATTTTCTTTTGGAATGTAATGGCATTTACGGCAGCGAGCTTCATAGATATCTGCTGCACCAACAATTACTCTTTCCGAAGACGCAGTCTTCCTTTGCGTTTTATCTGCAGGATTACCGCAGACAACACAAATAGCAAGTTGCTTTGTGATGTATTCTGCAATGGCTAAGAGTTGTGGCATAGGTTCAAAAGGTACCCCTCTATAATCCTGATCTAAGCCTGATACTATAACTCTTTTCCCATTTGAGGCAAGTTCGTTGCAAATACTTACAATTTTTTCATCAAAGAATTGTGCCTCGTCTATCCCGATAACCTGTGCATCTTCAGATAATTTGACAATCTCACTTGAACTATTAATTATTAATGAAGGGAGAGATTGTTCATTGTGCGAAACAATAGATTCATGTGAATAGCGGTCATCAATTTTTGGTTTAAATATTTTTACTCTCTGTTTAGCTATTTGAGCTCTTCTTAACCGGCGAATGAGTTCTTCAGTTTTTCCGCTGAACATGCACCCGGCAATTACTTCAATCCAGCCGATATCTTTTGGTAGCTGATGTGGAGGAATATCTGTCATAATCAGGAAAAAAGTTAAAAGTAAAAAGTAAAAAAGTTTAATTAAGATTTTTTCAAATAACTATCACCGAAAGCAAAGGGCAGCAACTCCGATGTTTTTCTAATTGTAAAATTCCCCTTTGAATTAATAAGTACAACATCAATTTCACCGCAGAGATCGCTTATTACCTGTCTGCACGCGCCACATGGAGAAATAAAATCTTCAATATCAGCAGCTACTGCAATTGCCTTAAATTTTCTTTCACCCTCAGAAATAGCTTTGAATATTGCTGTCCTTTCGGCACATATAGTTAAGCTGTAAGAACTCGATTCAATATTACAGCCGGAAAAAATTTTATCATCATTGGTTAAAAGCGCTGCACCCACATAAAAATTGGAATAAGTCGGTAAAGCTTTGCTTTTTGCATCCACTGCAGCTTTTATTAGATTTTTATAATCGTTCATTTAACCAATTTATTTAATTATTTCTTTTTATAAGTGTTAATTTACTAAATCAGTTGACCATTCCAATTTAAAATAGTCTGTAAAATTATTTCTCTTTCTTTATCAAGATTAAATAAAAAGTTGGAGTAATAAATTTGTTCAAAACTCCTCTTTTATCATTAGCAATATGATTTAAAAACTTTTCCAGGTGAATTCTTTTAGCTAATCTTAAGAGTCTTAGATGAAAATCACTCCATATTAATCCTTTGTTACCCCTTAATAGTTCTTTTAAAGCGAATTTAGTATTCAAAATCATTTCAAATTTACCCCCAAATAATTTTTCTAATTCACTTAATGAAAAAAGCTCAGCAATATCTTCTCTTAAAAAATCTCTTTTTCTAAAATACTTGAGGAAATATTTTTTAATATTTTTTCTGCTAAAAAAAGCTACGATCGGCAAACCCCAATGCGGATCGGAAATTATGTTAAAGAATGAATATTTATTCGGCGTGCTCAAATAAATAATACCATTATCATCCAGTAATTGATGCAATTGCTCAAATAAATTTCTTTTAATCTTCAAGTGTTCGATGCAATCCTGCAGAATAATTAAATTAAATGTTCTTTCTTTTAAAGGAAGATTTACCGCATTGCCAAGAATTAACAATTTCAGACCTGTATTGATTTGCTTAATTAACCTGCCAGGATTTTTTTCAATACTCACGACAGTATTATCTTCCTCAAATATTTTAACTGTACCGCCTTCGCCTGAACCAATATCCAGTATTCTCAGATTTTTGCAGTCAATAAAATTAGAAAGAACTGATTTAATAAATTTCCCCCTTTCGAGAGAAATCTCGCGTGCTCTTCTCCATCTTTCATAGTTAGGATGTGCTTTATCGTAATTTGTCGAGGTGAACGATCCTATTTCCATTTTACTTTCATAAAACGTGCATTAACAAAATGTAATATCAGCAATAATTCGTACATAATTTGAAGTGGAACAATTTCGAGTAAATTAAATTTGTATCCGAATTTTTTTTCATAAAATTTTACAACTATTGTATCTGTTATCAGCTTAAATAGAGTAAGTATTCCGAATAAAGGATTTAATGCTATTAGCACAACAGAAAACAGAAAGAATAAATTTAGAAAGTGCCATAAACCAAGAGCTAATTTTTGTTTCAATAAATAATGAAAAGAGGTTTGTGTGTGCCTTGCTCTTTGATTTAGGTAATCTTTAAAGGTTTCTTTGGCCTTGGAATAAACAAAAGATCCTTTTTCAGTTATTCTTCCTATTTTCAATTTTTGCTTTATGGCTTCCCTGAGCAAGAGATCATCATCTCCGCTCAAAGTATCTTGTGTTTTTGAATAACCACCAATCTTCAGAAATGCTTTTTTTGTGAATCCCAAATTCCTTGCGGCAGCGGAATATGGAAGTCCCAAACCAGCAAATGAAAATGTAAGTATTGAACTTCTGAGGTTTTCAAAGCAAATAATTTTATTCATAAAAGTAGTATTTCGCTCAAACGGTGCTATTCCGAACTGGAAATTAAAGCCTTCGACGAAACCTTTTGAATGTGATTTCAACCATCCCGGCTCGGGACGGCAATCAGCATCTGTAATTACAATACTTGAATATTTGGCGATGCTAATTCCATACTCCAATGCGTTTCTTTTCCCTGTTAATCCTCTCTTTTTTAATTCTTCAAGAGATATATTATCAAATTTGTTTATTCTTAATTTTAACTTTTCCGATGTACCATCGGATGAGTTGTCATCGACAATTATTACCTGGTAAAAATCATCAGGGTAATCCAGATTTTTTATCGATGAGAGCAGACCATCAATGTTGTGAGCTTCGTTTTTGGTGGCAATGATAACAGAAATATTTACAAGCTCATCATAAATTTTACAGCCAAAACTCATTTTTTTTAATGAATTGTAAAGAAAAAAGTCCAATAATAATAGTATGATTATTGGTGAAAGTATTAGAACCATAAATAGAGTATGATGGAAAAATGATTAGGCTTAATTATAAAAACATAAATATAAATAATTAAATTCTTCCTGAAAATAATAAATGTTCTATCTCTTCAATAATTTGCTCTCTTGAAAAGTACAAAGTAAATTTATTTCCATAATCTGATAATGAATGAAAAATAACGTTTACGTCAAGACAATTTTATTTTTAATACTTTTTCAAATTGATTTTTTCCCTCAAGGCAGCTGGGAAGCAATTAAAAGTCCAACAGAACAATGTCTAAGAACTGTTCATTTTGTTGACAGCCTATATGGATGGGTGGCAGGAGATTCAGGTATTGTTTTTCATTCTTCCGACGGTGGAATCAATTGGGTAAATCAGGATAGCAAAACAAATAATAATATTTATAGTTTATTCTTTCTAAATAGAGAACTTGGCTGGGCAGCAGCATGGGAAGTAACAAATTATCCATTCGGAACCGAATTGCTTAGAACCACTGATGGGGGAGAAAATTGGATTAAACCGCCGCAGCCAGAAGCGGATATTTTTATTAGCTGTATTTTGTTTAATGATTCGATGAATGGCTGGATGGGTGGAAGGCCGCACGCTCTTCTCAAAACAACTGATGGCGGTATATCCTGGAAACAGGCAGATATTGATTCCTCTGCGTTTGCTCATTTCCCGGTTCATGATATTAAATTTTACGATTCAAAATTCGGATATGCATCGGGTGGAGTATTTGAATATGCAGGCGTGATGTGGAGAACGACTAACGGAGGAGATTACTGGTATGCAATTGATCCCGTATCAGCTCCTATAGATCCCATCTGGCAAATTCATATTTACGATTCAACAAATGTTATAGGAGTTGGAGGTGACTTTGAATTCTTCGGTGTAGGGTTGATTCGCACTTCTGATGGAGGATTAAACTGGACATATGAATATATTAGCATGAATGGTGTTGCATTCGATATAGATTTTCGAACAGATTACGAAGCGTGGTCAACCTTAGGCTTTGAAAGAAAATTTATTTACAGCCTGGATTCCGGATTATCCTGGAATTCGATAGAAACAGCGGATAGTTCAATTATTTACGATATTACTTTTCCCGATTCTCTGCATGGTTTTGGTGTTGGTCGGGATGGAGCAATATTAAAGTACAAATTTCCTATAATAAATAGCTCAGGCAGTATAAAAGATTTTGTTTCCCCGGATTATAAACTTCAACAGAATTATCCTAATCCATTTAATCCTGTTACAAAGATTAAATACTCTATTGAAGAAGATGGTTTTATTAAGCTGGCGGTTTATAACTTATTAGGTCAGGAGGTTGCAATAATCGTAAATGAACATCAGAATGCCGGGAGTTATGAATTTGAACTAAATGCCGAAGGTTTTCCATCAGGCATTTACATTTACATCCTTGAGACTTTTAACTTCAAAGCTTCAAGAAAGATGATGCTTTTAAGATAAAATATAGTATTATGAATGCATGTAATATTAGTTAAGCACATAAATAAAAATCAATTAAAAGAAATAATAAACCACACAATATTCACTAAAGAAAGGTTACAAAATGATTAAATCCTTCTTCATTTTTTTGTTTGTTCTGATTTTTGCTTCAAGCAATTTATTTAGTCAGAATGTTATTAGCCCTACGCCTGAAGTGTCTCAATCTGTTTATAATGACACTTCACCACCCTTATCGGAAATAGAAGAAGCACCTCTATATCCCACACCATGGGTAGATGGTATCATACCAATTCAAATCTCTAATCCTCAGTTTCAAGATCAGTATGAAACAGATTCCGGATTGCAGATTTCTAATGGAAGCAATGATGGTGGAATTATCATGCAAAATTGGGATGGTGTTAGCGCACAGGGATTTGCTCCTCCGGATCCCAGCGGTGATGTAGGACCAAATCACTATATGGAAATGGTTAACGTTCGTTTTCAGATTTGGGATAAATCAGGAACTTCTTTGTTAGGGCCCTTAAATCTTGGTACTATCTGGGCTGGTTTCCCGGGACCATGGTCGAGCAGCTTAAATGATGGCGATCCAATTGTGCTTTATGATGAAGCAGCAGACAGGTGGTTTGTTGCTCAATTTTCTCTGCCGAATTTCCCAAGCGGACCATTTTACATTCTGGTTGCAGTGTCGCAAACTCCTAATCCAACAGGATCCTGGCATCGATATGGATTTTCTTTTACTCATATGCCTGATTATCCGAAGTTTGGTATCTGGCCGGACGGATATTATATGTCGGCAAATTCATTTTCTTCAGGTTCTTTGAATTTTAACGGAACATATGCGGCAGTATTCGAAAGATCGCAGATGCTCAGCGGTGGCGTTGCACAGATGGTATCTTTCTTTAATTCACCATCAACTACCTGGTCTTTACTGCCATCCGATAATGATGGAACACCACCACCCGGGGGTGCTCCAAATTACTTCGGACAGATTCACGATAATGCCCGATACGGTGGTACCGATGGATTTGATATTTACCAGTTCCACGTAGATTGGATTACACCGGCAAATTCTACTTTTACCGGTCCTACATTTTTAACAACAAATCCATTCTCAACCGTAAATGGAATTCCCCAACTCGGTACTGGAACCCTTCTTGATGACCTTGATGCGATGACTATGAACAGGCTAAACTACAGGAATTTTGGTGCTCATCAGTCCATGGTAGTGTGCCATACGGTAGATGCCGGTGGAAGCCGTGCTGGAACGAGATGGTATGAATTCAGAAATACAGGTGGTCCCTGGTCTCTTTATCAACAGGGAACCTACGCTCCCGCCGACGGTCATGAAAGATGGATGGGAAGCATCGCGATGAATGCTAACGGCGATATGTGTCTAGGCTATTCCGTTTCGAGTTCGTCGATTTATCCGGAGATCAGATTTACCGGAAGATTGAACGGTGATCCATTGGGGACAATGACCATTACGGAAGAAACCATTCAGGTTGGTGGCGGTGCCCAGACAGGTCTTACCAGATGGGGAGATTATACACAGATGGTTGTTGATCCTTCTCAACCTGATGTTTTCTGGTATGTTAATCAGTATCAGCCATCTAACGGTAGTTTTAACTGGCGGACAAGAATTGCTTCTATTGATTTTGCACTCGTTCCGGTCGAACTTGCTTCATTTGCTGCCATTCCAGTGAGTAATGATGTTGAGTTAAATTGGGTAACTTCTACGGAAATAAACAACCAGGGATTTGAAATTGAGAGAGCATTGTCTACTACCACGAATACAAAAGAATGGGAAAAGATTGGGTATGTTGCCGGTTTTGGAACAACAACTGAAATTAAAACATATTCATTTACAGATACCAGGCTGAATAACGGAACTTATTCTTACAGGCTCAAGCAAATTGACTTCGACGGATCCTTTACATACTCTGATGAAGTAAACGTTGAAATTACTGTTCCCACAGTATACACGCTTGAACAAAATTACCCGAATCCCTTCAATCCGACAACAACGATCAGGTATTCAATTCCTGAAGATGGATTTGTTAAACTTGCAGTCTATAATCTGCTCGGGGAAGAAGTTACAAGCCTGGTTAATGGAGTTCAACAGGCTGGGGTGTATGATGTACAATTTGATGCATCCAACCTGGCTAGTGATGTTTATATATATAAGTTGGAAGCACCTGGTTTTATTTCACAAAAGAAATTAATACTAATGAAATAATCTTCGTGAGGTTATATTTAAAATTTGAGGTAAAAATGAAACTAGCCCCGCTATTTGCGGGGCCAGTTATTAAATTGCTGTTTGATATTTACTAAAAAGTACTTATTCTAAATTTTTATGGACAATCTCCTAATAAAAAATATATTATAGTATTCATATCTATCTATATTCTGGAAATTTATTTATTTTTAAACTTAATTAATTTTTACAGCTCGTATTTAATTATATATTCAAGCAGGGAATGTTCGAAGTTCTGGCAATCAAGGGAAAAACCTTTCAAATAAACCAACTGAATTTCTATCAAACCCTTATTTAAAAGAAATTTTGAAAAATCATCTTAATCACTTTTGAATCTTCCTTTTAACAAATTAAAAATTTATACTTACTAAAACTCAAAAAAATAACAATCATTAAGAGGAGAACTAATGAAAAACATTTCAACCATGCTTTTATTGCTGGTAATTATGAGCATAAGTGCTCTTACCGTTTTTTCTCAGACTGAAGTTGATCCTGAGAAAAAGTGGTCAGTGATCTATATGGATCCCGGCACACAGGGAAATATCGAGGCTGAGCCAAAATGGGAACCTGTAATTTTTGGAACAAAATACTATGATTTTGGAAGCGGAATTACTGTTGATCCAAACTTCAGACCTTATCCTACCACAAACTCCACTCAATCAGAAACCAGTGTTGATGTGCATCCAACAGATAATAGTAATGTATTTTGTTCGGCAAATGCAACTGCCTGGCCAGTTTCTGGTGTTTATGGAACAGGTGTTTATTGGACTTATGATGGAGGGACAACATGGGCAGGAACTGATAACCCAGGTACGATACCTGGATTTGGAAGTAATTCCGGAGATCCTGCATCTGTTATAGGAACAAATGGGTATTTGTACGAAAATTATATTTCAATTGCAGGTGGTCAAGGAATCTCGAGATCAACTAATAATGGATCAAATTGGACTAGCTACACAGTTGCACCAAACCCTGGTAGCCTTGCAGATAAAAATCATATGATGATTGATAAAAAATCTGGAAGTCCTTACGAGAACAGACTATATTGTAGCTGGACAGATTTTGGTGGAGTTAACAGTGATGACGTTGTTTTAAGATGGTCGAGCAATTTCGGTCAAAACTGGTCTTCATCTTCTATAAATCTTTCAAACTCACTTTCTCCCGGAAGCCATGCTCAGGGAACAAATGTTCAAACAGGTCCAAACGGTGAAGTTTATGTGACTTATGCTATTTATGATGCGTGGCCGGGCGGTGAAGATGCAATTGGTTTTTCAAAATCAACTGATGGCGGAGCTACATGGACTCACGCAAGGATTTACTCCGCAGTTAATTTTGGAATAAGAGGCAATTTATCAAGCAAAAACGGAATCAGGGTTGCTTCTTTCCCTTCTATGGGAGTTGATAGAAGTGGTGGACCCAATGATGGCAACATTTATATCTGCTGGCCGCAGAGAGGAGTTGCTCCAGCAGGCAGCGACCCCGATGTTGTACTAATAAAATCTACTGACGGTGGCTCTACATGGTCTTCACCTGTTAGAGTTAATGATGATCCATTAAGTAATGGTAAAGATCAATACTACCCTTGGTGTACAGTCGATCAAGCAACAGGACAATTAATGCTTGTATTTTTTGATAGCCGTGATGTTCCAAATAGTCAGGCTGATATTTTCATGGCAAGATCGTTGGATGGCGGAAATACTTTTGAAAACTTTAAAGTAAGTGATGCACCGCATACTCCGGCACCGATTTCCGGATTGGCTCCCGGATATGCAGGAGATTACATTGGTGTAGCTGCTCATAATGATATTGCTTATCCATATTGGGGAGAAAACAGAACAGGTATTTACCAAGGCTGGATGAGTGTTGTCACTTTTGGTCCTCCTTGTCCTGTAGATCCACCTACAAATCCAAATCCGGCAAACGGTGCGACTGTTGTACCTATAAATTTATCTCAACTGACATGGACAAATGGTGCAGGTGCAAATCAAGTGGAAGTCTGGTTTGGAGAAGCAGGCAGTATGACAATGGTTTACGACGGCGCTTTAATTTCTTCCTGGAGTGTTCCGGGATCGTTAGAATATAACACAACTTACAATTGGAGAATTAAAGGTAAGAACGATACTTGTACAGTATCAGGTCCTGTCTGGGCATTTACCACTGAACTCAGTCCGGGTGTACTTTTCATTGAGCCATTTAATGATCTATCCTGCTGGACGCCTATTGGACCGTTAGGTCTGACAAATTGGTCGAGTGCTTCATCCAATAATGCTGGTGGTACAGCTCCTGAATTAGAATTGAGCTGGTCACCTTCGTTTAATGGTTTATCACAATTACTCTCCTGTGTAATCCCTGCTAATAATAACCGAGATCTAAAACTTACATTCGTGCATTTTGTGGACGACTATAGTGGCACACCATCTCCATTCCTGGGTGTCGGTGTAAGCTATGATGGAGGAACTACAAACTCTATGCTCTGGGAAATTCAGCCAAACGGAAACGTTGGTCCAGAGACTAAAGAATTGGTGTTCACGACTCCTTCCTCTGGTTCAGAGAATCTCCAGTTGATTATATATTGTAATGGAAACTCCTTCAACATTGATTACTGGTACCTGGACGAGATGATGCTGGAAGATTTAACTATTCCTGTTGAACTTTCCTCTTTCACTGCAGCAGTTAATGATAATATTGTTGAATTGAAGTGGAATACAGCTACAGAAACTAATAACCAGGGATTCGACGTTGAAAGAAAAACAGGTAAAGGCAGTTTTGAAAAGATTGGTTTTATTGCAGGTTTCGGAACAACAACTGAGCCTAAAGCATATTCATACAGCGACTTCAATGTTAATGCCGCTGAATACACTTATAGACTAAAGCAAGTTGATTATGACGGTAGTTACGAATATTCATATGAAATAAATGTTGTTGTAGAATTACCGATAGAATATGCTTTAGAGCAGAACTATCCGAATCCATTCAATCCGAGTACAACAATTAAATACTCAATTCCCGAAGATGGATTCGTTAAGCTTGCGGTTTACAATATGCTGGGTGAGCAGATTACTTCTATAATTGAAGCCAATCAAAAAGCCGGCAGGTATGAAATATCTTTTAATGCACAGAACCTTGCAAGCGGTGTTTATATTTATAGACTCGAAACAGCCAATTATACTGCTTCAAAGAAGCTGATATTAATGAAATAAGTTTAGCAAATACTGGCTAAAACAGATTAGAGCCCCGAATCCGGCAATTGTCGGACGGGGCTTTTTAATTTATGTAAAATTCCTGGTGTAGTATATAAAGTAATGTTTAGGTATTTTTATTTCATAATTTATTCACGGGGGGAAATAGTATAT
>Ga0209536_100007115_pt1 | contig 17003 bp, 16 predicted proteins | sample DeeMarSeWOR28_12_FD_187461 | JGI IMG/M metagenome (GOLD analysis project Ga0209536, IMG submission 187461) | Marine sediment microbial communities from White Oak River estuary, North Carolina - WOR-2-8_12 (SPAdes) (version 2) | ecosystem: Environmental > Aquatic > Marine > Intertidal zone >... | reverse complement strand
GATTTTCAGGTTATGGTTTTTATCGGCGTTTTCAGCTGGGGTGATGATCATGGTGCCGGTGTGGTGCAGGCTGTCCACATGAAAACCCACCTGGGAGAGCAAATCCTTGAGTTTGTGTCCCGGGGCAATCTTGTTCTGGGCATCTGCAATGGGTTTCAAACCCTGGTCAATCTGGGACTGCTGCCGGGTTTTGACGGTGATTACCGCAAACGCACGGTTGCGCTGACCTTCAACGCCTGTGGAAATTTCAGGGACCAGTGGGTCAAGCTGAAAGTCAATCATGCTTCCCCGTGTATTTTCACCAAAGGCATCGTGGAAGCTGAATTTCCGGTCAGACACGGCGAGGGCAGGTTTTACGCCGACGAAGTCATTCTCGAGCGTCTGGTCCAAGGGAATCAAATTGTCGCCCAGTACGCCTTACCGGACGGCAGGCCCGCCGGAGGGCGTTTTCCCGACAATCCGAACGGTTCTCTGATTGACATAGCCGGAATATGCGATCCTACCGGACGGATATTTGGCCTCATGCCGCACCCGGAAGCCGACAATCACTGGACCAGCCACCCGGATTGGACCCGCCGCAAAGAAACGGCCAGGCGCCGGGGAATAGATCCCGATTCCGGATTAACGCTTGGAATCCGCATGTTGAAAAATGCGGTGGATTTTGTGCGCTTAAATTAAATACAGGCCCAGGCTTCGCATCTGGCCTTTTACATTTTCCGCTTGCACGGCTATAAAAAGATTTAATATCTTGTTAAGAGATTTTATAGAAATCAGGCCCGATTGAAAACAAACCATCATCTGTGATGGTGATTATATGGCATATTTCCGTGCATAACCTTTTGATAATTTTATGTAAAAGACCATTGCAATTTTTTCCCCCAAAAAATATGGCTTTCGCGGCCATCCCCCCTTTGGATATCATGACTCCAAAAATATAATTTATTATATTGATTTCAGAAGGTTATTGGCACAACCCGGTTAACATGCCCGCCGGCCCCGTAATTCGATACACCTTCCCCGGGCAATTATCTATATGCCCAGCCACGTTAAATTCATCATAATATCAGTATCATATTTATTTTGCGGACGCGTGTTAAAAACCGTGGAGCTTTTTTTTCATTTAAATTGAGCGGCATGGCACAGGATTTGAAGGGTATTGGTCCGGTTGATTGGAGGATTTTTCGTATGATGCGGAAAAATTCAGGATTTACTGCTTTTGAGGTTGCTGTAACCTTGGCCATTCTGGCAAGTGTCGCTGCTTTCGTCATGCCGCCATATCTCAAATGGCTCCGAGATCATCGTCTCACAGAGGCTACCAGCACCATTATGGCAGATATTGAGATGGCCAAAATCACAGCAATACGTGAAAATGCATTCGTCGTCGTCCAATTTGCCGATAACGGTTATACGATATTCGTCGATAACGGGGTAAATGACGGTGACTGGAATTTAGATTCTGATGAAGAAATACTGCGCGACAGACAATTTGTCGGGGGTGTCAGGATCAATTTGGCCCAAACAACATTTGCGAGCTATCAGACCCGATTCAACGGCCGGGGAAGAATCGGAAACCAGGGGACTTTAACCCTGGTCAATTTAGAAGGAACCCAGAAACAGGTGGATATGACGAACCGATTTGGGCGCATCATGATTAACTAGCAAAATGTATCCGAGGGGACGGCTCAATGCGGCTCTTGAGATTTTCATGCGATAGATCTGGATTTACCCTGGTAGAATTAATGGTGGTCTTTGCGATTATGTCGATCATCATTACGGCGACCTACAGCGTATTTGCCTCGGTAAATCGGACCAGCACCGATAATCGGGTCACCGCCGAAGTTATGCAAAGGCTGCGCAACAGCTTTGAGTTTATGGAGCAAGATATTCGTTTTGCCGGGCTTGATAGGTTCGACAGTGCCGATGCCGGAATTATAGCGGCCACCGCTATAAATCTGCGATTTACAGCCGATCGCAATATGGACGGCACCATCAATACCGCCGATTTATCGGACGGAATCCAGGAACAGGATCTGGAAGACATCACCTATTTCTATGATGCCGCCAATTCCAGACTCAGGCAGTGCCTTGCGGAAGGCACTACCAACGACTGGGAAACTGTTGCCGAAGACGTCAGCAATTTTCAATTTACCTTTCTTGATGTTGCCGGCAACCCGCTTGCCTTTCCGATAGCCGATCTTTCCGATATTCGATCGGTGCAGGTTACCATGACTATCATACAGTCGACCGCCCTGAGTGGGCCGGTACGCCGGACTTTGAGCAAAAGAATTTTATGCCGCAATCTCAACTTTTAATAACCAGGTGCGATATTCATGTTAAGGGGCAAACATTTTAAGTCGGGAATAAAAAGGGGTGATCGGGGGTTTACGATCATAGAGGTCATGATTGCCATCAGTGTTTTTGCCATCGGTTTTCTGGCCATATCTTCCTTGCTCTTTTCTTCCAGCCGCAACAACCGCACCGCCAGTGAGGTTACCGAAGCGATTACGATCGCAACCGATCAAATGGAGCGGCTGATTACCATAGACTCTACTCACGAAGATTTAGATTCGGATGATACTCCCCATCAAGCCAGTCAGGGTAAATACAACATTGAATGGCTGGTAAGTGATACCGATTTGAACCACGATGGGGTCAACGATGCCAAAATCATCAACCTGACGATTTCATTCGACCGGCTGGGGCAGACAGCCCCTCGGATTGTGCGCCTCGATTTTATCCGGCCGAATGTATAGCCTTCCAAACCAGGCTATTCGCATCATGGAGGGGGGAAGCAATCGATGAAAAATAATGTTTCGACCTGCAGCAATGAAAAGGGAATCGCCGTTGTGATTGTCATATCGATTTTGGCGATTATCACACTCGTGGGCGTCATGATAACGCGCAAAACGTCAACCGAACTGCAAATTGCAACCAGCGATCATATCTATAAGGTCACCTTTTACGCGGCTGAGGCCGCCCGGGCATATGTATTGACCAATACCGACCTGTACGGCTCGGGCAATATTGAAACTGGAAATCCGATCGGTTTCCCGGATAACGCCAACAGTTCCGTGACCCAAGAACTGTCAACAGACTCCCTGCAATTTTTCAATGGTCAGGTCGATTATCTGACGCCGTCAAACCCTCCGCGAGGTTCGGGTTTTGAGGTCGGCAAATTCAAGGCGCATGTCTATCAAATGACGTGCACCGGATATGGACCGCGGGAGTCGGAAACCCAGATAGAGGCCGGTTTTTATCGTATCGGGTTTTAACCCTGCTGAAAACCCAGAGGTTGTTATGAAAAGATTAAATGAAAAGCATATAATTCGCGTACTCATTGCCCTAATATTGATTTTTCAATGCGCAGCGGGCATTGCCGACGACACCTGCGTGTTTATGGTAACCGCCGATGACGTGCCGCCCAACATTATCATACTGCTGGACAACGGTGCCGCCATGGAGCAGATCATCTGGCATTCGTCCTATGATAACAGCGAAAATTATACCCCTGCTGTTGTCACCCAGAGTGATGTGGTTGAAAACGGGATTGCGACCGGAAACGGTTTCTTCAATGACAACGGCTACAGCATCTATTTGACGGGCAATAAATATTATCTCGTCAATATCCCGGCAAACCTGAAAGTTGCTCAATATACGCACAGCCTCAAAGCCGACGATAACGGCGCATTGCCCGTCTGGACCATCAACAACCGAACCATAACTTTGCCGGCGACGCCCTCCACAGTCGTTGTTGACGAGGTAATCGATAATTCGGAGTATTTCCGCTACTCTAAAAATTATCTGAACTGGATCTTTTACAGCGGCCTGTATGCCGGCGACGGCTTGGATTTGCCCGAAAAAAGCCGGTTCTATTACGCCAAAAAGGCAATCATGACCGTCGCCAAGATCACCGCCAATCAGGCGCGATTTGGTGTCAACAACTTCACGGCCAATGCCGAAGGCGCTTCCAATGTTCAGCCTCTGCAAATGGTGGTGAATACGCCTCTGGCGGAAAATCCGGAAAACAATACGCTTGAGTCAAGTTTTGTCAACACGCTCAATACAATGGGCACGGTGGAATACTCGCCTCTGGCCGAGGGTTTGGCCAGCATCGGCGGACTATATGCCAGCAAATCGACCTCGCAGGAAGTTGTGGATGTCTATTGTCAGAAAAATTTTGCGCTTGTCGTGTCTCCGGGCCTTTCATCGGAGGACCTGGCAATCGCCAATCCCAGCCAGGCCTCGCCCGAGAGCCTGCTCAACTATGACAATGATGGGGCTGAGGATGGCAGCGAGGAGGCAACTATCCAGGAAGATGAAAATAGTCATACGATTCCGGTCAATCAGAACGGATCGACCTATCTGGATGATGTGGCATACTATCTTTACGATAATGACATTGTGGGCTATCGGGACGGCCATCAGAATGTCGTGACCTATACGGTCGGATTTATGGGGGATCACCTCAACAGTCTCTTTCTGATCAACACCTCCAATAACGGTAACGGCAATGTTAACCTCTATGACACCAGCGATGAAGAATATGGCAAATACCATTTTGAGGCGCAGAATCCAGATGCACTGGCGCCGGCTTTGCAGGCAGCCGTAAACGATATTCTGGCCGCCACCAGCTCCTTTACGGCCCCGGTTGTACCGGTCACGCGAACCACCAGCGGCAACCGGATCTACATGGCTTTTTTCAAGCCGGGAGAAAGCAATTTCTGGGAGGGCAATGTCACCAAATTCGGGATCTCGGCCAGCAACGTCATTGTAGATGCAAACGGCCAGACAGCCACCTGGCCCAATGGTGCCATGCGCGAAGATGCCGTGCCTTACTGGCAGACCAAAGACTGGGCGGATCCGCTCAAAAGCAATTATATTCACAATTCCTATCGCAATATATACACCTACCTGGGTTACAGCCAGGATTTGACCGACTCCACCAATGCCTTCGCAACAGGTAATTCGAAGCTGACATCCGTGGTTCTGGGCAACCCGAGCCTTGCAACAGCCGATATTATCAGTTTTGTTCGGGGTGCCGATGTCATGGATGAAAACGCGGATAACGACACCACCGATAATCGTGCCGTGATTACGGGAGACGTGCTGCACAGCGAGCCCTTGGTCGTCCAATATGCCTATGCCGATAACACTTCGACCACCATGGTCTATTTTGGTGCCAATGACGGTATGCTGCATGCTGTTTTGGACATCACCGATCCGAATGTCGATTACGTCGGCGATGAAGTCAATTATGGAACGGAAGCCTGGGCATTCATCCCCCCCAGTCAGCTTCATCGCTTAAAAGATATGATAGAGGGAAACGGCCACCAGTATTTCGTGGATGCCAGCCCCAAAGCCTATTTTAAGGATGTTGATGGGGATGGGTTTGTCGATACCGCCGATGGGGACAAGATCATTCTGGTTTGCGGGCTCAGAAAGGGCGGCACCGGTTATTTTGCGCTGGATGTCACCGTGCCCGCGGCACCGCAACTTTTATGGCTGATTGACAGCGGATTCGCAACCCATGGTGTACTGGAGCTGTCATCAATCTTTGTCAATAACGGGGGCGAATTTGAAGACGGAGAGGCGATACGCATTTTTGAAGGGTTTCTGGGCGCGGAGCCGGAAATTGGCGCCTATGTGAACGGGGGGCTGACGGGAAATTTTCTGGGTTATAAAAACGCAACCGCCGGCTTTGAGCTCTACCAGGTGATCGGGGATCTGAATACCGCAGATTATCTGGATTGGGATGAACATGGATTTTCATCGATTCCTTTTATCCTGGGGAAGATCGTGTCGATTATAAACACGGATCCGGATGTAATTATCCCCGGTTTGGGCGAGAGCTGGTCGGAACCCCAATTCGGAATCGTAAAGACCTCTTCAGGCGACACCACCGGCACCCCGGTATTCTTTATCGGCGGTGGCTTCAGCGCTGATAACACGGCTGGAAAAGCTGTTTATGCCATAGACGTTTTTACCGGCGATGTTGTCAAAACATTTCAAAACGCCGAATTCGGCCTCAGCGGAATGGACTACAGCATAGCCAGTTCTGTCAATGTCATTGACGCTGATGGAAATGGCTTTGTGGACAAGATCTACGTCGGGGATCTTGGCGGGCAGCTGTGGCGGATCGGCAAATTTACCGATGGCTCCGATCAACCGCTGGCTTTTCCGGAATGCAATGAAAATATTAATGAGTGGACTGCACACACCCTGTTTGTTTCGGATGCAGCCCATCAAAGAAAATTTTATTATCCTCCCAGCGTCGCGCTGGAAAAAGGCTATGATCTGGTGTCTATCGGAACCGGTGACAGGGAAAGCGCCTGCGACCCGACGACATCCGATCGGTTTTACAGTATCAAGGATGCCCATCAATCTGCCACCCTGGTTGAAGAGGATCTGGTAAATGTGACCGATGCTGGAGATCAATGGCCCGATCTTGATGACGCTACCGCAGATGTCGATCTAAATGGCAAAGTTGATCAGGGGTGGTACCTGCAATTCGCGGCCGGAGAAAAAGTCCTGGCCGAACACACCGTGTTTTACAAAACCGTTTATTTTACAACCTTTTTGCCCAATGATGATCTCTGTTTGCCCGGTGGTGTCGGTAACCTGTACGCATTAGAATACAAAACCGGACAGGCTGTTTTGGATTTTGACGACGATGGCGATAATGAGCGCAGTGTCAGTATCGGTGGTGGTATACCATCAAAAGTGGTAACGGTCATTACCGACAATGGCGGTGTAAAATTATTTATTTCGGTGGGTAGCACAAATCCCGATCCGAATTCCGAAGCCTTCGACGCCGGTGTCGTTTCCGTCGACCCGCTTGCCCCCGAAAACAACTTCTTTTATATGTGGTGGCGGGAATTATTGAATTTATAAATTCTTGGCAGTCTTACAAATTAAGCCGGGCTTTGGTCAAAGCCCGGCTTAATTTGTTAGCGGTCGACAGCAACCATGAGAAAAAATTGTCCCGTCTACTTTTATGCGCTATTTTTTGAAGATTAATTAAATAAATTATTATAAAATTCAATATATTAGAGAATCTTATTACATAATTGTAATTTGTATTTAAACCACGTAATCCAGGGCGGTCTTTCCCACCCTCAGCCACCCCCGTTTCACGCTTTTTGCTGGATCAAATCACCGATTTCAGACCACCACAGCTTGGATTGAAACCTCGGTCATGTTCTAGCCATTTTATAACATAGATATTATAGTAATAAATTCAGTAGATTGAAATTAAGAGCCGTTATTGTGAAGCATGACAAAAAAATTATCGGGCAGGTGCAGCCAGCGTGGCATGGATCTTGTAATATTTTTTCAGCATTTAATCGATAAAAGGGCATTGTCTTTATCGATGCTTATAAATCGCAGATAAATAGGAGCTATCTGAAGATGAACAAAGATTCGGGATTTACCGCCTTTGAAGTTGCTGTTGCACTGGCCATTGTGGCAGTAATCGCGGCCTTTGCCACGCCGCCGTATCTAAAATGGCTGCGTTCATACAAACTCAGAGGCGCCACCACAAACCTCATCGCCGACCTGGAGATGGCTAAGATCAGGGCCATACGAGAGAATGCCTTTGTGGCCGTTCAATTTGCCGCCGATAATTATACTATTTTTGTCGATAATGGTGAAGGCGGCGGCACTGCCGGCGATTGGGCGCGAAACGGCGCGGAAAGACTCATAAGGAACAAGGACATGCCGGCCGGAATCACTATCGATCTTGCGAATCTGACCTTCGCGAACGACAGGACGCGCTTTAACGGACGGGGGTTGCCCCCCGACGTAAGCATTGCTGAAAGGATTCCGGTAACGAATGCACAGGATACAAAACAAATAACGATTAACAGATTGGGGTTTTTACATGTTCAATAAATGCGCATTACCGCAAAAGAATAAAGCCAACGGGGGCCCAATGGATCGGGAAAAAGGCTTTTCCTTGATCGAGCTGCTCATCGCCATGGCCATTCTGGCTTTCGGCTTGTTGGCCGCAGCGTCCATGCAGTATTCGGCGATTCGCAATAATACACGTGGCAACGTTTCTACCCAGGCGAATATGCTTGCCAAAGGGCAGATTGAATTTCTAAAAAATCTGGATATTAATTCGCCAGATCTGGTACCGGGGACCTATAGCGAGGCAACGCTCATTGACGAGAATGAACAGCCTGGCGGCATCTATAATCGATCATGGACGATCGCCAACCTGGGCTCCATGGCCCGGCACATAACCGTAACGGTGCAATGGACCAGATTGGGCAGAACCCGCAGTGTCGTGATCAGCTCCAATACAAGAGGAAATGGCGTATGAGAGTGATTGCAAACAAAAAGCGGCGGTTTGGATCTGCCGGGGAAAAAGGCTTTACGCTCATCGAGATGCTGATGGCCATTGCCATCGTTTCCATCCTGTTTGGCACGGTTTATGGTACTTTTACAAATCTTAACCGATCCTACACAGCCGAGACCGTAAAGGCAGGCGTGCAGCAAAAAACGCGTATCGGGGTCGAATTTATGGTTCGAGACATTCGATTGGCCGGGCTCGATCCGTTGGGCAGCGCATCTGCGGGCTTTATATCCGCGACCCACAACAGCATCCAGTTTACGGCCGATATGAATTATGACGGTGATTTAAATGATCCATTTGAAATAATCACCTATGCCCTAAATGGCAGCGAGCTTGAACAAACCACAGCCGACCTGGGAACAGAAACCTTGATGGACAGAGTTGCCGATCTAAATTTTAGTTATCTCGATGCAGACGAAAACGATTTGATGAATTATGCGATGTCACCGCCGCAGGTGCCCGCTAATGAGCTCGCCGATATTCGAACGGTGGTTATATCTTTGACAACACAGCGACCGGCCGGAAAGGATGATCCGGTCAGCCGGACATATTCTACGAGGGTAAGATGCCGAAATTTATAAAAACGACGAGGCAAATTAAAATCAGCAGGCCGCTGAGCATGCTCACCGACGACAGCGGATTTGTGATGGGAACCGCGATAATGGTATCGGCCATACTCATTTTGGCCGGTGTCTTTGCCATCTGGACGGCCAGTACGGAGGTTCAGCTGGTCCGGAATGAAAGTGAATTGATCCGGGAATTCTATAATGCCGAAGCAGGCGTTGTCGATGCCCTTGAAAATTATAAGACAGGAACCACCCAGTGGCTCACCAACAATTTTCTGCTGGATGGACCGGCAAAAGCCGGTACCATTGTCTATTCTGTCGATCCAAACGGGCAGCGGGTGTGTGACATAGAAGTGCGCTGTATTAGAGAAGATTACAGTGACGATGATACGGAGCTCATTGAAAATTTGAGTCTTCAGGCCCGCACATTGCCCCGTCAGCGCCATGTCGGCCCGCCGCCGACCGGTTCCGGCTTTAGCCTGAAATATTTTGAGGTGCGCCGCTATGGAATCACGGCGACATCGAGTGAAGGCAACACGCAGCTGCAGGTAGGCGCATGGAAGGTATTTAATAAATATTGATTATCAAACGTTTTGATCAGCGCTTCATGCCCTGCTGCCGGTGATCGGGCAAAGGAGATTTCAGCATGAAAAAATATTTCTGGATTGTCATAATGCTTGTTTTTAGCACTTCAACCTATCTGCAGGCAGATGATACCGAGATTTATGGAACGGTAACCAGTTCCTCTTTGGAACCCAACGTCCTCATTATGTTTGATAACTCCGGCAGCATGGGTACGGTTGACGTGCCGGGCGATCCGTATAATTCGGCGGTCACCTATAGCGGATCTTATCCAACAAACGCGGTGTATTATCGCTACTGGAGCTGGGCGACGCGGTCCTATCAATGGGATCTGTTTGCAGACGATATCACCAGCCTGAACTGCGATCCCATTGAAACCGAATTGTTGAGTTCCGGATATGCGCAAGGCTATATCAGCTCCTCGACGTATGCCTGTGGAGGATGGACCTACCGGCGCCTGCGTCTGGGAAACTATATGAATTACGATGAATCCGGGGTCGGCGAACTCAAGAGCCGTATTGCTGTGGCCAAGGAAGTGATCACCGATTTGATCAACACCACTGAAGGGGTGCGTTTCGGCCTGATGATTTTCAACGAACCGCCACCAAGCAGTAACAACAGCCAGGGGGGACATATTGTCGCCGAGTGTGGCGCGGAAAAAACCACCCTGACCAGCGCCATCAGCAGTCTTAATGCAACGACCTGGACTCCCCTGGCCGAAACCCTGGCCGAGGCCGGACTCTACTTTGCGGGTCAGCCCAGTTGGTTCAACTCGGGAACCTATACGTCTCCCATGCAGGAACGCTGCCAGAAGAATTACATCATCCTAATGACCGACGGCCAGTCGACCCAGGATATCGATCCGAAGCTGGTCTCAGGCACCTATATCAACGGTGATGTCATCGGTGATTATGATAACGACCATTCCGGCAATGAAAACGACTACGAATCTTCAGGATCGGACTACCTGGACGATGTCGCCAAATATCTTTATGAAAATGACTGCAACCCCACCATGGGTGACGGCACCTCCTTTGACAAACAGAACATTGTTGTTTTCACCATAGGTTTCAAGATCTCGCATCAGCTTTTGCAGGACACGGCCACAAACGGTGGCGGTGAATATTTTACGGCCAATAATTATTCCGACCTGACGATGGCATTCGAGCAGATTCTGGCATCGATCTCAGAGGAAAATGCAGTTTTTGTCGCCCCGGTGGTTCCGATCAGCAGAATGAACCGGACCTATGCCGGGGATCGTATCTATTTAGGCTTTTTTAAGCCCCAGCAAAGTGGGCGCTGGCTGGGAAACATCAAACGCTATGCCTTGGACGCTTATGGAACGCTCTATGATGCCACCGGGGCCGAAGCCTGTACATCGGATGGCCTCATTAAGAACAACGCCCTCTCATTCTGGACAACCCTTGGAAACGACGGCCCGAATGTGGAAAAGGGTGGGGCGGCAGAGGTTCTCAACCTATTGATCGAAAGTGATTCCCTGCGTAACATCTACACTTACACCGGGACGGCGGCCGCATTAAACGATTCGACCAACCTCTTTCTGGATATTAACGACGCTATCACCAATGAAGATCTAAATGTCGCCACTGATGCGGCCAGGCAAAATTTGATCGATGTGGTTCACCAGGGCATTTTTGGGGATATTATCCACTCCGAACCGGTTGTCGTATACTACTCCGATCCTGACGGCGACCCCGACACCGATGATGCGAAAACCATTATTTATTCAGGTGCAAACGACGGCATGCTCCACAGTATCGATGACGATACCGGTGATGAGGTGTGGGGTTTTGTTCCTCCGAGCCAGCTCAACAGGCTTTCGCTGCTGGCGGACAGCGATCACGACTACTTCGTGGACGGGTCGCCGGTTGTTTATTATGGGGAAAATCGCAAAGTCCTTATTTTCGGCGAACGCCGAGGCGGCAGTTATTACACCGCTCTGGATATCTCATCATATAATTCACCCGAATGGCTCTACTCCATAGGAAGCAATTTGCACGACCCCAATCCTGATAACGACCCTGATGACGATATCTATGAGCACTTGGGCCAATCCTGGAGCAAGGCCCAGGCGTGTACGATCGCAACCGGTGCGACGATCACGGTCTCGACCGGTTGTGAACTCTCCATAACAACCGATGTTACCGATGTTTTTCTGATGGCCGGTGGATATGACAACAATCAGGACCTTGAGACCCCGAATGCCGCTGATTCAGTGGGGCGGGCCATTTTCGCGATAAATGTCATCAGCGGCCAACTTGTTACAACTGTCAATGCCGTCCAAAATCCTTCCTTGGGAATGACGCATTCGATTTTGGATGTCACTGGAATTGACCATGATGGCGACGGCATCGTTAATCGCATATATGCCGGTGATCTCGGGGGCAACGTTTTTGCTTTAAAAGATGATCAGCAGGTGGAGGTCAGCGTATGCTCGGTAACGGAAACAGTCACCATCGTTGATGGTGCCTGGCAGGGACGGCGCTTATTTCATGCATCCGCCGATGGCGTCCAACGAAAGATTCTGTATGCGCCTGATGCGGTTGAAGAAAATTTTGGCGAGTACATCTACTTTGGTACCGGAGACCGCACCGATCCGGGGGAAACCGCTGTGGTGAATCGATTTTATGCCGTTAAAAATGATTGGTCTTCGACCAGCACTTTAACCGAAAACGATCTGTTGGATGTCAGCGATAACCTGATTCAACTGGGCAATGCAGCTGAAAAGGAGTGGGTGCAAAATAATCTCGAATCTGCTGATGGATGGTACATCGAACTTGAGAATCCCGGGGAAAAAGTGGTGTCATCGCCCAGAGTCTATGGCGGCGTCGTCTACTTTACAACCTATACCCCCTCCGATGAATCCGGAGTGGATCCTGCTGATCCCTGTGCCGCCTCTACCGTGAGGGGGGTCGCTCGCCTATATGCCGTGGATTATAAAACCGGCGGGGCTGTTCATAATTTCAGCACTGCCACCGAGACTGACGCTGACGGTCAGGTTGTGGCTCTGGGCAAAGAAGATCGTTCGCTGGCCATCGGCACGGCGATTCCATCAGCCCCGGTAATTGCGATTCTGGAAGGCGGCGCACGTCTATTTGTCGGCGTGGAGGGCGGTATTGTGAGTCTGCCCACGATCGCAACTCCTGAAATGTACCGTTATTACTGGCATCAGATTTATTAATAGGGGAAAAGAAATGGATGAGATGCGCGCTTTGCTAAAATCATTTTGGCGGATAGTGTTTGTCGCAATGGTTATTGTTTTGAGCCCGTTAAATATATCTGCCAATCCGGAACAGAATCCGGATATCGATTTTGAGAATAGCGATCCTGTCGAGTACAGAGCCGTAATCATGGAAATATATTATGATCAGGCACGATTGATCGCGGCTGAAGAAACGATTTTCGCTGTGGATTTTACCTTGGGAGAAATGCGGTTTCTGACCCAGGTGCTTGATGCCAAAGGCAAGCCGAAGCCATTGGAATCATTTAAAAAAGGAGATCTTATTCTCGTTCAGGGCTTCAGGCATCTGAATGGCGGTGTTGTCGCTTCATTGATACAGAAGCTAGCCCCGGGTGCAAAGCACTGAAACCCTATATTTTAAAATCTGATTAATACCTGTTAGCGGATACCGCCTGATGCGGCATTCTCCATGCGGATATCCCATTTTTGCCCCCTCCGAGGCCCCAATTCCGCCTTGGTCCAGCCGGCAAGGTTTCCGAGTGGACATGCTGCCGATCTTGGATGCTGTCTAAATCTGAATGCCAACCGAAAGGCCCTGCTCCCGGGCGGGCATCGCGCAAATTGAAAACTTTCCTCATTATTGAATGATCATTCGACCCACCTTGTGTAAAACCTTTCACAATACGAAATAAAATTCACATATATCTGTACCAAGTTATACACTTCCCTCTATGTAATATAGAATAAGCATTTGAAATTTATATAAAAAAATTTGTATTAACAAGTGGTACGAGTCTTGCTAAAAATCTTATACGGTTGCATTGGGAAATATTGGATGAAACACCCTGGCGGTCTTTATTTCTATCATGATGCAATGCGGTTGAGATGACCAGCGATCTTTGCTTGACATATAACCAAATTTTTTCTAAACTACGGTTTTTAAAGCATAACCTGTCTTTGCGTGCCAGCCGCAATCAATATGATGGGGGGGAAATGATCACGATCAAGCCTTCGAGGAAAAGATGTTGTTTCTTTCGAAGGCTTGTTTATTTATTCCCGCGATGAGCCGGCCTGCGGGTGTCAGGGTTCTTAAAAACCGCGGGTTTGCCACGGGCCGCTAACCGGGGTATTCGGAGAAAAGGCCAACCCTGGTTTTTGGGGATTTAGGAAAACATCATGATAATACGTCAACGCAAGGGGTTTTCCATAATAGAAGTGCTGGTCGTAATCGCTATTCTGGTCATCGTTTCAGCGGTCGTTGCGCCCAATATTATCAACTGGCGCCGCGATGTTCGCTTAAGGGGGGCGATCAACAACCTCAAGGGCGACTTTGAACTGGCCAGGGCCAGGGCGATTCGGGAAAACGGCCAGGTGATGATCAATTTCAAGGCCGATAGAACGGGCTACCTGGTTTTTGTGGACAACGGCGCCGGCGACGAAGGGATCGCGGAGGACATGATCAGAAACGGCGACGAACTGCTATTTATAGACCGTGAGATGCCCAGCGGGGTTACCATCGATCTTGATCAGACCAGTTTCGGGCTTTTTGGTGATCAGACGGGTTTTAACGGCAGAGGACGCTGTCTTGCTGCCGGATCGGCTGTAATGAATAACGAAAAAGGGGAATCCATGAGACTGACAGTCGGCACCCTGGGGCAGCTGACCATAACAAAAGAGTCCTAAGATGGTGATATGATGAAAAAAAGTCAAATAATCAGGATCCTGACCGCTGACGGGGATGGCTATCTGTTGATCGAAGCCCTGATCGCCATGGCCATATTTGCCGTTGGATTTCTTGCCGTCGGCAGCATGGTGGTTCACACAACCCGCAACAATACGCGCGGCAACATCATGACCATGGCGACGCTGCTGGCAAGCGACACGCTGGAGAATTTTAAAGGAACCGACGATATCACCGCGCTGGATATCGGCACCTATGCCGATGCAGAGCCCGTGGATGAATCCGGAAACCCCGGGGGAATCTTTACCCGCACCTGGGAAATCAGTGATCCGCTGGGCTACAATACATCGCGCCAGATCTCGGTAACGGTTAATTGGACCCGCCAGGGCCGGCAACGGCAAATTACTTTAAATACGATTACCAAAGGCAGGGGAACATGATAATCAGTCATAGTCTACGTAAAACGGTTGAGAAAATTACCCGGGGAGGTAATCAAAACGGGTTTTCCCTGATTGAGCTTGTTGTGGGACTCGGCGTGGCAGCCATTGCGATGGCCGCCGTTGTCAGCGTTTTCACCACCCTGACCCGATCCTACACCACCCAGAATGCATCGGCCAATGTCCAGCAGATCGTGCGCGCGGGTGTCGACTATATGGCCCAAAACATCCGGATGGCCGGTCTTAATCCGGTTAACATTCCCGATGTGGGAATTGTTGCAGCCACCCCTACAACCATTGAATTCACCGTAGACCGGAATTTAAACGGTGTCATCGATGAATCCGACGATGAGCACATGGTTTTTGATTTTATCAGCGCTGAGCGACGAATCAATCAGGGGCTGTACATTGGTACCGGGAGCCAGAACTGGAATTCGCTGGTCAACAACGTCAGTAATCTGGTGTTCAATTATTTTGACGAGGCCGGCAATGATCTAGGCGTTACTCCTGATCTGGCCGAGATTCGCAGCGTTGGAATCATACTGACCGTAGCCCAGCCCAGCGGCCAGCGCGGCAACATCGATCGCACCTATTCGGCGCGGGTCCGATGCCGCAACCTGGGTCTTTGATCCGCATTGCGGGTGGGCGGAAAACAGTTGTGACAGCATTTTGGCGCGCTGTCTTTAAGAGAATGCAAAGGAAATAAAAACGATGTCGAATCCTATTGGCGTTGTCAACAACGAAGATGGCTATCTGCTGATCATGGCCACCTTGATGATACTGGTGCTGCTGACCATCCTGGGCATTGCGGCATCGCGCACCGCCAACACCGAAGTTACGGTAGCCGGCAACGAGCTTGTCTATCAGCGCAATTTTTATCTGGCAGAAGGGGCGGTCATGGAGGCGGTCGAGGAACTGATAAGAGACAGTGACCTGCATGATGGCACCCCTTCATGGCTGAATACAACCCCGGCCGCCGTGACCGAGGTTAGTGTCGGCTCCTTCTGGGATGGGGCCGGAATTTCCGACGATCTGGATGAAACCGGCAACACCCGCTATGTAGCGGGGCTTGAGGCCAACCCCGTGGCTGCCGGCGGCTCACTGGACATGGACAAGCCCAGAGTCTATTCGCTCGGCGTTTACGGCCGGTGCCAAAGGGGCGGCGTGGCCACGATAAAGGTCGGGTATATAAAGGTTTATTAGAGGCTGCAAGAATAATTCTCCGGCCTTGTAAACGGTCCGAGGGAGGAAAAGAAAAATATGATGTCAAATTATCCGGGACCTTATCTGACACCGCTGACGACTTTTGTTCGTAAAAGCATATGCCCGGCAATCCCGGTCCTGCTGGTCGTCTTCGGCCTGGCTGGTTTTTTTGTGGCAAAAGCCGTGCATGCGGAGATCGATCTTGCCGATGCGCCCATGTTTACCCGCATCCAGCCGCCTCCGGCCAATATCATGATCCTGCTGGATGATTCCGGCAGCATGGACTGGGAATTTATGACCGATGAGAGCGGCTGTGGCTCGGGCGGCGGCTATGACGGCCTCTTTGAGTGCTACTATTACATATTCGATGATCCTGGAGACAACAATGGGCTGGGTAGTGTCAGGCCCGATAATAGAACGATTTTATCCCCCGATGACCGCAAAAAATGGAAATCCCAGTGGTCGGGCTACAATAGAATGTACTATAACCCGCGCAGTGAGTACCCGCCCTGGCCGACCAAGCCCCCGGCCGATACGGTCAGGCCAAGATCCCATCCGCACTATTCGAATTACACGTTGAGGCTGGCCGACGAGTTTACCCAGATCAGCGGTACCGAACCGATCCGCATCAACAATGCCCATTATTACACCTGGGATGACGCCAACGACAATGGGTATCTGGACAGCGCTGAAACCGTTTACCTGGTGAATTTCGTCAGCGGCAGCTCAAACGATATCCTGTCGGCAAGGCAGTGGTACCGGTTCGTTGACGACGGCGATGATGTGGTGCAGCCGGGCGAATTGACGGTGCTTGACGAATCCGATGTCCCCGCCGCAGTTCGGCCCAACACCTTTGCCGATGATCTGCAAAACTTCGCCAACTGGTATTCTTTTTACCGCCGACGCGATTTAACCGCCACCGCGGCCGTGGCCAACTTTATCGACCAGGCTGAAGGATTGCAGATCGGACTCTACA
>Ga0209536_100007114_pt1 | contig 17004 bp, 14 predicted proteins | sample DeeMarSeWOR28_12_FD_187461 | JGI IMG/M metagenome (GOLD analysis project Ga0209536, IMG submission 187461) | Marine sediment microbial communities from White Oak River estuary, North Carolina - WOR-2-8_12 (SPAdes) (version 2) | ecosystem: Environmental > Aquatic > Marine > Intertidal zone >... | reverse complement strand
CCTCCTCGAGCTCCCTCTGCCGAAGTGCGTTGCGCACCAGGTTCGAGAGCTCGTCGGGGTCCACCGGTTTGGTCACGTAGTCGAACGCCCCCAGCTTGAGCGCCTCAACCGCGGTCTCGACCGACGCGTACGCCGTGAGGATCACGATGGCGGCCTTGGGGTCTATCTCGCGCAGTCGCTTCTGCAAAGTGATGCCGTCCATTCCCGGCATCTTGAGATCGACCAGCATTATGTCGAACGGCCCCGCGTGCATCTTGCTCAGTGCCACGTTGCCGTCCTCGGCGGTCTCCACCTTGAATCCGTCTTCGAGAAACCACTCCTCGAGCGATTTCCGCACCGACAGCTCGTCGTCCACTATCAGGATCTTGCGCTGCGTCATGAGCTCACCCTGCTTTCGCCGTCCCACTGCGCGCGCTCCCGTGCCACAAGCTCCGGGTCGCGGGGAACCTCGATCGTGAATGTGGTGCCGCGGCCCACGATCGAGCTGACCGAAACCTCTCCCTCGTGCCGCTGCACGATGCCGTACACCACCGCCAGCCCCAGGCCGACCCCCTTGGCCTCGTTCTTGGTGCTGTAGAACGGATCGAACAGGTGCTGGCGGGCCTCCTCCGCGATTCCCACGCCGGTGTCGCGCACACTGAAGCACACCCGGTTCTGCAGGTCACGGGGTGCCGCCCAGGTCTCGACAGTGAGATGCCCGCCGTCTGGCATGGCCTCGATCGCGTTCATCAGCAGCGCGACCAGCGCCTGTACGATCTGCTCGGCGTCGCACACGATGATGTCGTCTTCCAGCCGCAGCGTCTGCGCAGTCTGGATGTCGCCCAGCTCGGTGTGGTGCGCCACGAGCTTCAGGGCCCTTCCTATCAGTACGTGCAGGTGGGCCGGCTGCAGCTCCGGCCGGCTCTCCCGGGCGTAGGTGAGCAGGTCCCGCACGATGTTGCCGCAGCGTAGCGACTCCGCGCGGATCAGCTCCAGGCTTTCCAGCATCCGCGTCTTCTCTTCGCCGTCGGGAAGTCGAGCGTCCACCTTCTTTGCCAGCAGCTTCGAGTAGGTGAGGATGCCCGACAGCGGGTTGTTCAGTTCGTGTGCCACCGTGGCGGCCATCTTGCCCAGCGAGGCGGACTTCTCCACCTGAATCATGCTCTGGTGGATCTGCTCCAGCTCGACCGTCTTCTCGCGCACGCGCTGCTCCAGCGTCTCGGACCACGCGCGCCGCTCCTCGTCCGCCTGCTTGAGGCTTCGTGCCATCTGGTTGAATGAGGCCGCCAGCTCCCCGAGCTCGTCCGACCGCGTGAGATCAATGGCCACGTCCAGGTCACCACGTGCCAGGGACTCCGTCCCGCGGTGCAGCTTCCGCGCGGGCACGTGCACCGCGCGGTACACCAGCACCGCCACCATCAGCGCGCTAAGGGTCACTATGCCCATGGCCAGCAGCAACGTGAAGCGGCGCGACGCGGCGATGGCCTCATCCACCTCCTCCATGGAGATCTGCACCTCCAGCACGCCCAGCACCGATTGCTCGGCGGTGTGCGCGTGACACGCGGCGTTCCAGCAGCTCTCGCTGTTGCCGATGGGGTGGGTGAACTCCATCAAGCGATGGCCACCGTCGTCCTCCAGCACTCTCGCATTGTCTTCGGGGGGCACGGTGGGCAGCGGGTCGATCCCCACGTGGCACATGCTGCAGGCCTGCGACTCGACGCTCACGACGGTGCCCACGTCGGCCGGCAGGCTGGAGAAGCGGATCGTCCCTCCCTTGTCATAGATGCGGATGGCATCCACGCCGGGCCCTTCGGCGATCAGCGCGATCGTAGCCGAGGTGCGCTCCCGCTCGTTTCGCAGCATGCTGGTGTAGAGACTCTGGCCGATGAGCTCGCTGACCCGCGCCGCATCGGCCCGGACGTGTCGCTCCAGCATATCACGCTGGAACGCGCTGGAGAGCATGGCGTGCAGGGTGAAGACCAGCAGGATGGTGAGGAAGAAGAACAGGAACAGCTGGACGCTGAGCGAGGACGTGACCGGCTTCAGCTGGGCGAACCTGGCCATCTGTGGCCCCTCTTCCCCCCGACACGGGGCGCCGGACCGGCAAGCCAGGGATTGCCGGCGCCCCCCCTAAATTTGCATATGAAACAGCTCTTCTACTAGTGCCTCGAACCGGTCGTGCCCGAGGACCGTCTCCAGGTACGGTGGGGCACCGCCGTCCGACATGGTCACTCCCAGCGCCTCGGGTGCCCCGGGAGCCACCGCCTCCCGCAGCTTGCGCTTGAGCAGCCGGATCTTCTCGAGGAACCACACCAGGGTCCGCTCGCCCCGGAGCAGCTCCGTGACCTCGTCGACGGCTTCGTGCGCAGCCAGCCGGAACAGCCACTGGTCTCCGTCGCCGGTGCTCTTGCCGCGCCGCACCGAGCTGCGGTAGCGGTCGTTGACGGCCAGCACCTCGCCTGACAGCGGCGCGTCCAGCGGGATCGCCGAGTGACCCCGCATGATCCAGCCGCACGGCTCGCCGCGCTTGAGCCACACGCCCACGCGCGGAGCCACGATCTCGTCGACCGGATGGAGCATTCGCATCACGTGGCCGTCGAGGCCCACGGCAACCTCGCCGCCGCCCTCTTCGCGCAGCCAGCAATGGCCCGGGCTGTAGGGCCGGTCGAGGTGGAGCTGGCAACCCTGCAGCAGACGCCACACGTAGGGGTTGACCAGTCCGTTCACAAATCCGGCGTCCCGTGCGGGTACGGTCGCTGGCTCAGCTGCAGCCACCCCGACTGCCGCCTGCGCCTCCGCCCGTCGCTGCGCCGGTGCAGCCCCGCTCTTGCCACTCAGCACGCTGAACAGCTCGCAGCTCTCGCAATCGTAGTCACGGTCGCACGGCCGGTAGCTCAGCACTCCCGCCAGCACCCAGATGCAGGGCAGCTCCTCGCGCGAGCCGGTATCCGATTCTCTCATTGCGCTCCCCCGGGCCGGGTCGCCACCAGCAGCGGCTCGGCTACTCGCTCAACAGAAACTCCCGGGCCACCTCGTCCCAGTTCTCCGGCGCCAGCTCCCGCACGAAGCCCGCCACCGGCACGCCGCCGTCGGGCAGCACCACACCGAGCTCGGCGGTCCGCAGCGCCCGCAGCTTCTCGACGGTGTCCCCCATCCAGGCCCGCGCCAGCCTGCCGCTCAGCAGGTTGCGGCGCGCCTTCTCGGGCCGCGGCATCCTCACCTTCATGAGCCAGCCCCGCTCGTATGGGTCCTGGTTCACGAGGTCAGGTGAGTCACGCAGTGCCTCGTTCACGGCGACCACCTCACCGTCAACCGGCGACAGCATGTCGATCGACTGGCCGTTGAACCGGAGCGACCAGCCCCGCTCGCCTTCCTTCAGCCGCACGCCCACCGGCGGCAGCTCCACCGCGGCGGGCGTGCCGAGGAGCCGCTGCGCGAAGTCGTCCATGCCGACCGTGACCACTCCCTCCTCGCCCATTCCCGCCCAGCCGTGCCCCTGATGGAAGTAGAGCCCGTCGCGCACGTCGAACCATCCGCCCACGCGCGCTCGGGCGGGGCGCCGCACGGGAGCTCGGGCTCGCTCCTGCGGGTGCGACAGCAGCCGCCAGAATCCGATCAGCACCACCAGGTATAGGATGACCAGCAGGTACTCGATGCCCTTGGTGGCGAACAGGTCCACGTTCTCGACGCCTTGCATACGATCGCTCCCGTCAAGCAGCGATGACGCCGGCCCGCTCCGCCCCTTCAGGGGCGTGGCTCGACTCCGACATGTCGAAGTCCAGGACCGGCATCCGGTTTATGACCCAGCGGAACACCCACAGCTCGGCAGAGATCACCCCCAGGGTGACCACGATCTCCATCCAGGTCGGCACGTACCGAACCTCCGCATACCACTTGAAGCCGATGACGCTCACGTTGAGGCGGTTCAGCACGATGCCGATCAGAGTCATCAGCGCGGCCCCGCGGATCACCGGCAGGCACCCGTTGCGATATCCGCACAGGAACAGCGCTGCCGGCACCGCCACGAACCCCACCATCTCCAGCAGGTACCACCAGCCCCAACCGCTGCCGAGGTACTGCCACCGCTGCCCGTGCACGAACACCAGGATCTGCGCGAACAGGTAGACGAACATCGTCGCCGCGCAGATGCGGGCCAGCCCGCGCACTATGTCGTGGTGCGTGGCCGCGAGGCGGCGGCCCACCCTGTGGTGGAAGACCTTGTGGGTGATCGAGCCCTCGAAGATCACCAGCGAGAGGCCCGCGAAGATGCTCGACACCAGGAACAGGACCGGGATGAACTCCGAGTACCACAGCGGATGCACCTTCTCCTTGGCCATCAGGTAGAGCGCGCCCAGCCCCGACTGGTGCAGCATGGAGAGCGTGATCCCGAAGATCACGGCCCCCAGCGTCATCGCGCCGAGGACCTTGCGAACACGCTGCCAGCCCGCCCACTCCGCCACGGCGGGTGAGAACTCCACGAACTGGGCCAGCATGTAGAGCAGGAAGTGCCATGCGACCAGGAACAGCACGGAGCTCACGCCGAACGAGTTGCCGATCACGGGGTTGACCACGTTCCACGGCCGGCCCAGGTCTAGCAGCAGCGCTCCGGCGTAGAACACGTACGCCAGGAAGCCGTTCAGCACGGTCACCCGCACGATGGGGTGGTACTTCTCCTGACCCAGGATGTAGACCATGAAGACGATCACGTATGCGCCGCCCGCGAACGCGACGCCCGTGATCACGTCGAACCCGATCCACAGTCCCCACGGGTAGTCCTGCGACAGGTTGGTGATCGAACCCAGCCCCTTGGCGAAGCGGATCGTGAGCAGCACCGCGCTGAGCAGGATGATGCCCCCGGTGATCACGTTGAACGGGGTGAGCAGCTTGCCCTTGGGCTTCAGCTCCCGCAGCAGGAAGCCGCCGAAGCGGCGCGCCTCATCCCACAGGTTGGGCCGCGCGCCGTCCACCAGCTGCATCGTCATGCCTCACCCCCTTCCCCCTCTTCCTCGGCTACCTCCCTCGCGCGCGACGCCCGGTTGAGCGCCAGCAGGAACGGCGGCGCCAGCGTGAGCACCAGCGGCACCGCGTAGAGGAACTCGCGGGTGTAGACCGGGAACGGCGTCTCGCCGAGGTGCGTGGGCAGCCCTAGCTGCTCGAACGGCACGGCCGAGAGGTAGAGCCAGCTCGTCCCGCCCACCTCGTGCTCGCCGTAGATCTCGTGAACGTACTTGTCCGGTTCGTGGTAGATCCGGTCGCGGGCTTCGTCCAGGAGCTCCCGCCGCTTGCCGAACTTGAGGGCGCCCGCCGGGCAGTTGGACACGCAGGCGGGCCGCTCGCCCTCCTGCAGCCGGCTCCAGCACAGCTGGCACTTCTGGATCTTGGGGACCGGGCTGTCGTACTCGAACTTGGGCACGTCGAACGGGCACGAGACCATGCAGTAGCGGCATCCCATGCACTTGCCCTCGCGCCAGGTCACCGCCCCGTCCGGCGTGCGGTACATGGCCCTGGTGAGACAGGCCGATGCGCAGGCCGGCTGCACGCAGTGCATGCACTGCTGCTTGCGGTACACGGCGCCGCGCTCGGTCTCGTAGCGGTTGACCACCGTCCACTGGTCGGGGGTGGTGTCGCGCCGTACCGAGCGGTCGATCTGCTGCTCGGGCTCCGGCAGCTCGTTGGCCCGGGCGCACGCGAACTCGCACATGCGGCAGCCGAGGCACTTGGTGGTATCCACCAGGACGCCCACCCGGTCGGTCAGCGGCTCCGGCGCGGCGGCCTCCTCGGCCCGCAGGCCGCGCGCGGCGAGGCTTGCCCCACCGGCGGCGCACACTGTCTTGAGCCAGTCTCGTCGCTTCATCACGGTTCCCTTCTTCTCCCCCTATTCCCGTTTTGCGCAGTTCTCACCCGTCCGCATGACGCATCACTGCCAGCCACGCACAACCGTCCGCACCCATCTCCGGCGCCAAGTTCGGGTCCGCCGCCTACGGAGTGAGGAACGTGTCCTGGAAGCCGTCCCAGCCCGCGTCGTCGAGCTCAGCCAGCACGCCGATCGGCACGTCGCCGCCGTCGGCCAGCGCGACCCCCACCTCTCCCAGGGTCGCCGCCCGGGTCAGGTAGTCCCGGACCCGCTCGTACTGCTGCTTGGTCCAGGTGACCGCCGTGTCGGCGATCATCCAGGACGGGACCTCCTGCTCCACCCGCTCGGGCCGGATGCGGTATAGCCAGCTGCCCTCGGGCGCCTCGAGACCCTTCCACTGGGTCTCACCCGTGGAGCGCCGGTTCACCGCGGTGATGCTCCCCTCGATGGGCGAGGGCACCGTGAGCAGCCGTCCCCCACGCTCGAGCCGGAGCAGCGCCTCTCCCTTCCTTACGGAGCTGCCGCTGGCCATCAGCTCGTAGCCGTACGGGGCACCCAGCAGACCCAACAGCAGGGGGTGCACGCCGACCAGCACGTCGCCGTCCTGCCTGATGCGGGTCCAGGTGTAGGTGGGTTGCAGGAACACGCCGTCCGGCACGCTGTCTACGGTGTGGGACAGCGGCTCCAGCCCTGGCAGCCGAATCTCCGCGCGCCGCTCCGCACGCCGCTTGCGCAGCACGAAGTAGTCGAGGGCGATGAGGGCCGCCACTGTGAGAACTGCGAATAGCACGACCATCTTGGTCTCCTGGCCGGTGTTTGCGCTTCCTTATTAGGCAAGCGCGATGCCACGGCCGCGGAGATGCTGGAGCGGCTACTCTAACCCATTGTTTTGTATTCGCTTAGGTGGTGCGAGGCTGGGCCCTGTCCGGAGCCGGCGAGGGGGACCCGCTGTAGAGATTCCCTACATATGCTCGCCGCGCAGGTGTTCAAAAGCACACCAACCCCAGGCGCGACGGGCGGGAGCGGTGTGTTGAATTCCTCGGCGGCGGAGTGTCGTAGAATCCGGCAGATTTGAGTCCGAGGGCGCCGCGAAACCCGGCATGTGCCCCGGGGGGAGCAGCGTGGCCGCTACTGCTCCCCCGAGAGGGGATCCATCTGGTGGCACAGGTGGCACGCCGCGGGGGCGTTGTGCTCCACCATATCGGTGTGGCAAACCGTGCAGACCTGGCGGGTCCACTCGGTTACCCGCTCCACCTTGGCACCGTGACACTGCGAGCACTGCGAGTGCGCGAAGGCGAGCATGTGCTTCTCCTTCGCGCCCTCCTTGTGGCACGACACGCAGCTCGCCTCGGGCTGGTGGTGGAAGTCATGGCATGACACACAGTCCACCCCCGAGGCGTCCATGGCGGGTGCCTGGTGGCACATGGAGCAGGAGAAGCCGGCCTCGCGGTGCGGCGCATGCGGGAAGTCGCCGACCCCGGTTGCCACCGGGGCTTCCGGCGCCCCGCCCGGGCCGGGGTGGCAGGCGGCGCAGTTCTGTGCCTCGACTTGCGCGTGGTGGCAGCTCGCGCAGTCCGCCGTGCCGGTGAGCAGCGTCTTGCCGTGGTCGTCCATTTGGCTGTGGCAGCTGGTGCACGACAGACCTGCGCGCAGCACGTGGCGCTCGTGGTCGAACCGCTGGCCACGGAACCGCACCTCGCGGCGCTCCACGCCGGCGTGGCACTGCAGGCACGCGTTCTCGCTGATGCGCGGGCCCAGGTCCACCGCAGGCACGGTGTAGGGCAGCCCGCCGTCTTCCACCGCCTCTCGCACCAGCTCGAGGCTGGCGCGCAGCAGCTCGTCGGCGTAGGCGATGTTGTGGGCTCCCTTGCCGAGCCGCACGAACTCCACGTTGTCGGCTGCCAGCGACAGCAGGCTGTCCACCATGGCGCGGGTGCGAACCGGCGCGCTCCCGGCAGCGCGCTGCGCCGCGGTGACCACCCGCCCGACTCGCTGCACCTTCTGCTCCGTCTGGCGCTGCCACTCGGGCAGGATGTTGGCGTAGCCTATCCCGTGGCACGAGAGACACGATGCCTCACCCGCGCCCCTCACGGTCTCGTGCGCGCCCACCGACTTGGTGAGCTCGTGGCACCCCGTACAAGACACGCGAGCCAGGAACATGGAGCTGGGCTGGTTCTCCACTCCGTGGCCGCCCATGCCGGCAAAAAGCCGTTGCTGCGCGTCGTGCACCCGCTGGTGGCAGGCCGAGCAGTCCAGCTCCGCGCTCTCCGCCAGGGCCACCATGCGGTGTTCGATGGGCAGGTGGCACTGCGTGCACTCCACGTTGTGCTCCGCGATGTGCACCCGGTGCACCAGCGTCGTGTTCTCGAACTGCTCGATCCGCTCCGGCGTGTTGTGGCAGTTCCAGCAGCGCGCCTCGTCTGCGGCCCCAGAGCCCTCGATCACCTGATCGTGGCACGTGGTGCAGGCCACCATGTCTTTCACGTACTGCGGGTGGTCCACCACGAACCCGTCCGGCGACACCACGCGCGGCGGATCGGTGTGGCAGCCGATGCAGCCGGCCAACGGCTCGCCCGGATCGGTCTCCTTGAAGTGGCACAGGTTGCAGGTGGTCTGCTCCACAGCCACGTGGTCGCCCTGCACGATCTGGGAGTGGCAGCTGGTGCAGCGCAGCTGCTTGCCGCGGCGCAGCTCGCCCAGGTGCTGGGTGTGGTCGAACCGCACACCGCGGTAGCTGACCACACCCTCCACCTTGCGCAGCGAGTGGCAACCCGAGCGCAGGCATGCGGCGTCCTCGATCTCGGCCCACGGCTTGGTGCCATATGCGCCGGTCACGTATTTCACCACCTGGTTCGCCGCCTGCACCTTGCCCATCGCTTCGGCCTTGATGCCCGGCGCGTAGTGGCACTTGATGCAGGGGACGTCGGCGTGGGAGGAGGTGGCCCACGAGTCGTAGTAGGGCTGCATCAGGTGGCAGCTGGTGCAGAACTTGGGCTGCGCGCTGTACTCGATGAAGCCCACGGTGCCCACGGCCGCCAGGATGATCGCGAGGACCGCCACCTGAATCCCGATCTTGAGCGGCCGCGACAGGCGCTGGAACTGAGCTGTGAAGCGTGCCATGCGGTACGGCTCCTAGCTGCCTAGCTCGCGCAGCTTGAACCACGCGAGCGCAACGGCCGAGAGGGCGAGGAACCAGATGGGGATCAGGAGCAGCTTGTGCTCCCAGCGTTCCTCGGCCAGGTGCTCGGCCGTGGACCGGATTATGCCCGTGTTGGACCGCACCCTGAGCCCCAGCTCCTCCAGCTGCTCCATGTCCAGGCTGTGCTGCACCAGCGCTATCTGCTGGTAGTCGGTGAGCGCCGCCTGATAGCGAAACCGGTCGTCGTCCGCTTCGTGCCCCATCTCGACCAGCTCTTCTATCGCCTCCGCGGAAATGTGAAGCTCCTCGGCCGCGCGCAGCACCTGCTCCTGAATCTCCACCCCCATCAAGCCGGCTCTGCTCCCCGCATCGTGGCACTCGGCGCACAGCGCCGCGATCTCCTCAGGGGGCGTGCGCGCGGTCCCGTGATTGCTGTGGCAGCCGAGGCAACCGGGGATGCTCCCGTCGAGCGCAGGCGCGCCGTGGGGGCCTTCCAGCAGTGCCCGCTCCAGCGTGCGGTGGCAGTGGCCGCACACGTCGGCGATCTGCCCCACCGCGGGGGGCAGTGCGGCATGCGAGCCGTGGCACCCGATGCACGTGGGTGCGGCGAAGTTGTGCTTTTCGAACACCCCCACCCCGTGCGCCCCCTCCCGGTACTTCTCGTACTGGTCGGTGGGAATGTCGTAGCGTGCCATGAGCTGCTCATCCTCGTGGCACGCGCCGCAGGTGGCCGGGATGTTGGTCGGGTGCACCTCGCTGCGCGCGTCCTCGGGCGGCAGTATGAGGTGGGCGTTGTGGCAATCGGTGCAGGTGGGCGCGTTGTCGTCGCCCTGGCGCAGCAGGAGCTGGCCGTGCCGGCTGGTGCGGAACTCGGCAAGCTGGTCGGCGGCCAGGCCGAACTGGCGCATCTGGTTCGGATCGGCGTGGCACTCGCTGCACAGCTCGACGGTCTCGAGCTTGGTGGGGGTACCCACGAACCTGCCCCGGTGGGCCGGTGCGATCTCGTACGCCGTGGGGTCTCCGCCGTGGCAGTCGTGGCACTTGATGCCGCGCTCCGAGTGCACTCCCACGCTGAAGGACCGCCGCTTGTCCGAGTGGCAGATCACGCAGCCGTATGCGGAATCGCCCTGCTGGCTGAGCGTCGCGCCTACCTGCAGCGCATCCGCCGGTGCGGGAGCCGCCGCGAGCGCGATGCCGGCCGCCGCTGCGATCAGTATCGGTCTCATCGCGTCCCCTCCCCCGGCTGTGGCTCATCCACCTGCTGCTGATGGGGCTCAGGTCCCAGCTCGGGCACCGGCAATCCGGGCTCCGCGGGCGTCACCCGCTGCCCCGAGCGCGCCTCGCCGATGTCGGCCGAGGGCGGCAGCGATCCGATGCCGCGTCCGGCGAGCCAGGCCGCGATGAAGCCCACGAAGAACAGCAGCCCGATGCCCGTCACCACGGGCCGCTTGCGCATGCGGCGCTCGGGGCGGCGGTCGAACAGCGGCACCAGGGCAAAGCTCATCCCCAATAGCGTGAACCCCACGAAGCCCCAGATGCCCAGGTATCGCAGCAGAGCCAGCGAGACGTCCACCGGCACCCAGGTGGACACCAGCTCGTGCGGGAGCGTGCCCGGATCGGCTGGATCGCCGATGGGCCGCGGGAACAGCGCCGCGAGCGAGATGGTCACTGCCAGGGTCAGCACAACGACGATGAACGAGCGCAGCAGGTGGTCGGGCCAGAACGGAATACCTTCGTCCGCCTCCTCGGCCGCCGCCAGGATCTCCTCCCGGCTCGCCACGGCACTGCGGCGCCACTGCTTCTGCTCATCCTCGCCAGGCGGCGGCGCGATGCCGCGGCGTCGGACCAGGGTGAAGTGATAAGCCAGGAGCGCGAGCGACGCCCACGGCAGCACGATCACGTGGATCGAGAAGAAGCGCGACAGCGTGGCGCCCGAGACGATCACGTCGCCCATCAGCGCGCGGGAGATCAAACCGCCCACCACCGGAACGCTGGAGATCGCCACCAGCACCTCGGTCGTGGTCCAGTAGGCCCACTGGTCCCAGGGCAGGAGGTAGCCGGTGCATCCGAAGGCCAGCACCACGAACAGCAGCAGGAGCCCGATGGTCCAATTGGTCTCGCGCGGCGGCTTGTAGGCACCCTCGAACAGCACCCGGGCCATGTGCAGCATCATCGCGATCACTATGAGGCTGGCGGCCCACACGTGAAGGTCGCGGATCAGCCATCCGAACGAGACGCTGGACACGATGTGCTGCACGCTGGCGTAGGCCTCCTGCACGGAGGGCCGGTAGTACAGCGCGAGCAGCACACCGGTCACCACCAGCACCAGGAACAGCACGTAGGTGATCCCGCCGGGGGCGTGGCGCCAGCGGGCGTGCTCAGGCAGCCGGTAGCGCAGCGCCTTCTTGAGAGCCTGGTCTATGCGCAGCGAGCGGTCTATCGGCCCGTACAGCAGGCCGAAGAAGCGCGCAGAGGCCAGCAGACCGGCGTCGGTGCTGTCCTTGAGGTCCTTCCACGTCTGGGAGAGCCAGGTCTTGGTGGCGGAGTATGCGCGGCGGATCATGTCAGCCCTCCGTCACGTAGACGGTGCCGTCGCGCACGAATACTCCGTAGCGCGTGAGCGGCTCCGTGGTGAGCCCGGTGACCACGTTGCCGTGCACGTCGTACACCACGTAGCTGCACGGCGAGAAGACGCGAGACGATTCCTCGTCCCACTCCAGGATGCAGCCGTCGCTGGGGGCGACCCCGTCCACGGCGAAGTAGCGCTGTTCCTCACGGCGCACGACCAGGATGACCCGCTCGCCCCAGCGCACCAGGCGGCTCGCACCCACCGGAAAGTCGGTCTCGCGCACGAGCCGCACCGCCGGCTGCAGCTTGGCTATCTCGAGCCGCTCGCTGGGCAGCACGTACAGAGCGAAAGCGAGCACGATTCCGGTGAGCGCGAGCGCGATCACCGCCAGCAGCAGGAGCTCGTTGAAGCCGAGCCCCGATCCCTTCTCCTCCACGCCGTTGGTATCCAGCGTTCCCCCCTTGCCGGGATCGTAGCCCGCCGGACGGCGGGCTCGGTGGTATGTCGCCCTAGAGTGGTACAGAGGGTCCGTTTGTGCAACCGGCCCCGCCCGAAGGCGGGGCCGGCGCGGTGCTGCTCGATTGTGCTGCCGACTCGCGTCGGCTTGTTGCTCTACTTCTGGTTCGGGTCCCACTTCGCCGGCAGCGTGTACGGGCCTTCCAGGTCCATGCCAGCCGGCGGGGCAACGCTGTAGAAGCTCGCGCCCATCGCGATCGACGCGTCGAGCAGCGCCCGCAGGAACGCGGGGTTATGCACGCCGTCCGCGGCGGTCGGGTGGGCCGAGAAATGCAGCGTGTCGTCCGGCGCCAGCACGAGGCCGCCGTCCGAGAACCACGGCGCGGCCTTGGTCCAGGCAACCGAGGTGTTGAACAGGATGCCCTCGGCCACCGTGAACGTCGTGTCGTCCAGGTTCAGGACGTCCACGCCGTGCGCCGCGATGATGCGGATGAACAGACCCGTGTCGGCCGGAGCCACGTCGGTGTTGATGATGTGGTCGCCGTTCAGGTCGTCCCAGATCGCCTTGAGCTTGTCGGTCAGCTCGTCGGCGAGGTCTTCCATCTTGGTCTCGGAGTTCAGATGGCAGCCGTCACACACCGCGAACGGCTCGTTGGCGCACGGCGGATCCGTCAGCGTGCCGTCCGTAGCCAGGCAGGGCGTCGCCTCGAAGGTGTGCCCCACCGAGTGGACCGTTCCACCTGAAACCGGATCCTCGATCTCCTCTTCGACCACGTGGCACGTGGCGCAGAGACGCGGATTGATGTCTGTGTCGCCGTGCTCGTGCGCCAGCTCGTTCTGGTTCCACTCGAGCCCGTCGGGCCACCAGCCGATGTTCTCGGCCAGGACCAGGGGGCCCTGCGCGGCGTGCGCGCCGTGGGTGCCGCCCGGCTCCGGCACGGTGCGCCGGTTGTGGCACGAGATGCAGAGCTGTCTCGGGGTGGCCTCGCCCTCCACCGGCCTGCGCAGCTGGCCCGGATGCGGCCCGCCGTGCGGGTCGTGGCACGCTACGCACGTGATCGGGTAGGTCTCGCCGTCGCCCTTCTCGAGGTAGTTGGCGGTCTCGTTGAACTGCTCCTCGATGGCGCCCTGGCCGCTGTGGCACTCGTCGCAGCCCTCACGGCTGCCGCGGCCCAGCGAGGCACCGATGGCGTGGTTCGACACCGCCCACTGCTCCACGAACGGGTGGTGCGTGCCCTCGTGGCAGTCACCGCATCCGCCGTCGACCTGGATCGATGCCAGCGGGTACGTGGCCGACGGGTTCGCCGCGTGATCGTTGCCCGGACCGTGACAGCTCTCGCACTGCACGTCGTAGTAGATCGCGCGATTGGCGTCGGCCGAGTCCAGCGCGTTGATTCCCGCGGGCACGCTGTCCGGCCACACGTTCCCGTTCTCGCTGATCGCGTGGCAGCCCTCGCAGTACGAGGCCGCACCCGCACTGCTCTGCAGCCCTTCCCAAGCGTGCGCGTGGATGGTCTCGCTCCACTCGTTAGCGAACGAAGCGTGGCAGTTGCCGCAGGTGGTCGTACTGCCGTTGACGGTATCAACCACGTAGTACCCGAGGAAGGCGCCATCGGGTGCCGGATTGAACGGGGGCCGCTCCTGCACCACCGTGTCCTCCGTGCACGCCCCGACGGCGAACACCCCCGCCACCGCGACGATTGCCAGCAACCCCTTCACTGACAATGCTTTCCTTAACACGTCCACCCCCTCCTGTGAATGATCACATACCGGTACTTCAGTAGTCCGATGGTACTTCTAATAGATGCCGATTGGACCTGCAATACTCGAACGGTCCCCTAAAGAAATGTTCACGGTCACCTTAGGAATGCGGCGGCGTAAAGCGTTGTGCTATAAGCACCTTGTGCCGTTCCGGCACCCATAAAAGTGAGGGTGCTGAGAGCCGGATTCGGCAGGCCGCCGTGCGGCCTCGGCCCCCCGGGTCGGGCCCGGTCGCCTAGCTGGTGGGGTTTGCGGTGTACCCCAGGTAGGTCAGGACCAGGATGTAGACGACGACCGCGATCGTGATCCAGGTGAACAGCTTGCTGGGCTCGCCGCGCGCGGTGCGCCGGTCCAGGATGGGAACTAGCAGCAGGAACACGCCGGCCAGGCCGAAGGCCATTATTCCCACCATCTCGCCCTCGAGGCCCAGGATGTGCGCCGGCAGGTATTTCAGCGTCTGGAACATGAACATGAAGTACCACTCGGGCTTGATGCCTGCCGGAGCCGGCGCGAACGGATCGGCCTTCTCTCCCAGCTCCGCCGGCAGGTAGGCCGCCAGCGCCGCGAGGATCGCCAGCGCGGTGAGCCACCCCACCAGGTCGCGCAGCAGGAAGTTGGGCACGAACGGCATGGTGCGCCCCCCGCCCCCATGTCGCTCGATCCCGGGCGGCACGCTCATCCCCAGCTTCTGCACCAGGTAGAGGTGCAGGCCCAGCAGTACCAGAGCCGACGCAGGCAGCACCGCCACGTGGATGGCGTAGAACCGCGTGAGCGTGGCCCCGGTTACATCGGTTCCCCCGCGCGCCACCCGCAGCAGGAAGTCTCCTGCCAACGGGACAACGCCGAGAATCTCGGTTCCCACGCGCGTGGCGAAGTAGGCCAGCTCGTTCCACGGCAGTAGGTAGCCTGTGAAGCCGAATGCCAGCGCCAGGCCGAGCAGCCCCACGCCCGTGAACCAGGTCAGCTCGCGGGGCGGGCGGTACGCCTTCATCAGCAGCACGCTGAACAAGTGGATGAACAGCGTGAAGATCATCAGGTTGGCCGACCACGAGTGGATCGAGCGCACCAGCCAGCCGAACTGCACTTCGGCCATCAGGAACTGCACCGACTCGAAGGCCTCCTCGGCGGTGGGCCGGTAGTAGAAGAGCAGCAGGATGCCGGTCGTGATCTGCACCACGAACAGGAACAGGGTCATCCCGCCCAGGTAGTACCAGATCGTGTGCCGGTGAACCGGCACCTCCTTCTTCCGCGCCAGCGCCTTGAAGCTCTGGAGATCGACGCGCTGGTCGAGCCAGGCGTAGAGCTGGTTCCCCCACTGCCGCAGCTTGCTCACGTCACGCTCCCCGGCTCACGACGATCTGATCGCCGCGCACGTTCACCTCGTAGGTCTCCAGCGGGGCGGGAGGCGGTCCCTGGATGTTGCGTCCGTGCAGGTCGAAATGGCCATTGTGGCAGGCGCACCAGATGTGGCCGATGTCGTCGCGGTACTGCACGATGCAGCCCAGGTGCGTGCACGCCGCGGCAAACGCCCGCAGCTCGCCCGAGGGAGTGCGGACCAGGATTCCCGGCCGGCTTCCGAACTTGAAGATCTGCGCGCTGTTGGGCGCGATGTCCTCGGGCCGGATCGCCAGCGTCACACTGGCGGAAGCCGACTCGGCCGCCGGTGGCGGGACGAGGTAGCGCCCCGTCGGGTAGAACACGGCGAGCAACAGCCCCCCGACGCTCGTGCCGAGCAGCCAGTCGACGAATCTGCGGCGCGACGTCGCGCTCGCCTTTCCCGGTTCGGCCATTGGGTTCCCCTGGTTCACGACTGCACCCTCCGCCGCTCGATGTCGCGGATCTTGATCACCAGCCCCACGATCAGCACGAGGATGATCGCCACCGACACCGCGAGGCCGGTGCGCCGGAACTGAAGCTCAGCCATCGCGTCCTGGCCCCGCTCGTAGGCCTGGGCCGCCACGGCGAGCCCTTCGGAGGCCTCGGACTCCAAAGTCGGGAGATCGAACGAGTGCACCGCGGCCCGCGACATGACCAGCGCGTCGTTGGCACCGCCCAGGTCGAACAGCGCCTGGCTCACCTCAATCCCTGCATTCTCGGCCCGCTCGAGAATCGAATCGGCGGTCACGTGAGCGCGCTCGAGGGAATCGATCAGGGCGCGCATCGCCACGGCGGTCTGCCCGCCCGGATCCTCAGAGCCGTGGCACCGAGCGCACACGGCTCCCTCGCCCAGCCCCAACATCTCGTCGCCGGGTGTGACCACCTCATGGTTCTGGTGGCAGGTGGCGCAGCCCGGCACACCCAGCATCGTGAAGGTGGTGGCGTGCCGGCTTCCCTCGTAGAAGTCCGCCATCACGCTGTGGCACTGCCCGCAAACGTTGCCGACCGAGGTCAGCCCCGGCGGCGCCGCGCCGTGGTTGCCGTGGCAGTCGTTGCAGGTGGGCGCCGAGAGGTCCCCTCCCTCCGAGAGCGCCGCCCAGTGCACGCTGCGCTCGTACTTCTCCGGCTGGTCCGTCGCAATGCCGTACGGCTCCATGCGCTCGGCGTCGGCGTGGCACGACGCGCAGGTCGCGGCCACGTTGACAGGATGCACGCTGGACAGCGGGTCGTTGGGCGGCCTGATGTCGTGGGCGGGGTGACAGCTCAGGCAGGTGGCCACGGCCGTGTCGCCCTGCCGGATGAGGCGGCGGCCGTGCACCGACGTGAGATACTCGGTCACCTGGTCAACGCGCAGCGAAGGGTTGTACTGCCGCATGAAAGCGGCGTCGGAGTGGCACTGACCGCACACGTCTAGCACCTGGCGGCCGCGCGGGCGGCCCACGAAGCCGCGGGCCGGATCCATGGCACCCATGCCCGCCACGGACGCATCCCCACCGTGACACGCAACGCAACTGAAACCCCGGTCGGCATGGATGTCGTGCTCGAACGCCGTGACCGGGGCGGCCATGCTCCCCCCCAGAGCCGCGTGGCACGACACGCAGCTGTTCTCCTGCGCCGGGGCCGGCGCGGCAGCCAGCAGGAACAGCGCGAGGGCCCCTGCTACTCCAGTTGCCGGTAGTCTGATCACTGCTTCCGCCCCACGGATTGGAGGTACGCGGCGGCGTCCGCCTTCTCGGGCCCGCCGAAGGATGGGCTACACAGTACAACCCGTACCGGCGATCGGCAAAGCGCCGACCGCCGGCATGTCAGCCGGCGCAGCGGATCTACCCGGGCGTGGGAGCCGCGTCCACGGCCGCGCCCGGCGGCGGG
>Ga0209536_100007113_pt1 | contig 17006 bp, 9 predicted proteins | sample DeeMarSeWOR28_12_FD_187461 | JGI IMG/M metagenome (GOLD analysis project Ga0209536, IMG submission 187461) | Marine sediment microbial communities from White Oak River estuary, North Carolina - WOR-2-8_12 (SPAdes) (version 2) | ecosystem: Environmental > Aquatic > Marine > Intertidal zone >... | reverse complement strand
TTTTGATATTGGGCATAGAATTCTGTGCTGATGGTTAGTGCCAGGTTTTCAATGCCCAGTTCTTCCCCGGCCGAGATTGATGTCGAGATGCTGTCAAATAAGCTCCTCAACGCACCCTCTGACAGTGTCTGAGTGTTAAATTGCCGTACAAAGGCAGATTGACCGAACCAGGCCAGCAGTTCAGTCGTAATCACACCTCCCAGAGCACCCCCAACCAGCAGCGTGGCACTGTTCATACCCGCATTCAAGCCGATATATCGATCGATCAAGATTTGGAAAAAAGCGTTGGTCCAGACTGTTTTGGTAGCAATGACGCTGATACCAAAGATCGCTAACGGCAGGATCTGCAGCCAGTAGGGTTGTCTGGCAACCATTGCCATGCCACTCATCGCCAATGCAACTACCAGGAAACCGAGGGTAATTATCTGCTGAACTCGCTGGTGTACCCGTAACCGACTGATGAGAAAAGCGGTCGCCAGCAGCCCCAAGAACATGGGACTCATGGATAGCAACGTATGAAGGAAATTAAGGTTCTGCGCTATACGATAGTAACTGTATGTCAGGGAATAAAAACCAAGAAACGCAATCTGAATAATCACACCAGCTAAGATCAGAGTGATCACATCGCGGATTCGACCTGATCGATGGCGCAGCGATTCGCGCCGATCTTTTCTGTACCACCAGATGATCAACCCCAATCCTGTGATCAACATGACCGCATTAATCACCAAGACCACAATCAACCACTCATGTCCAAGGATCAATTCGAACAGGGCATAGAGGATGCCCAGGACCAAAATGGTCCAGCCAGCGTAAAAGATAGCCTGGATAGTCTTAGGATTGGCAGTGCGCGATTCAGGCAAACTGTGACGGACGATAACAATTGCAGTAAGGGCGATCAGTGCTGGAATTATGTAGGCACCGCGCCAGTCTAACAGTTGGGCAAACAATCTTCCCTGGTAAATCGAAAAAAAATCTCCAATTCCAACACATGTAAAATAAATAGCGAACGCGATCGTCCGCTGACGGCCTTCGAAAAATATGTACAGCGGAGCCAGCGTAAGTGGGATGACAAACCCCGCAGAGAGATTCGCGGGTAAGCGCCACAACACATGCCACAGTGTGTTCGGTGAGAGTAGCAAAGCGATATATGCGATCAGCATAACTCCCAAACTCCACAACAGCACTCGACGCCGGCCTTTTAAATCTCCAAGGATTCCTCCTCCAAGCATGAATAACACCAGGACTGCTGCCCAACTGCTGGCCAAAAACCGCGCCAGGCTCCACCCGGCACCAAAGGGTTCCGCACTGGGTGGATAAAAGGCCTCAAAGGGCGGCCCGATCGCCTTGGCTGCCCCAGCCAGACATAAACCAGCCAGCATCCAACCCGGGCGTAGCAAACCTCCGCTGTCATCGATCAACTGGCTGGACGGGATCCTCTTCCTTATTTTCATTTCGAATGTCTGCCAATACCCAGGGTTCGACCCTCAAGTTCATTATGCCCAGCTAACTAATCCACAGCATTCCCGGATCATCCCCAATTTGTTAAGGCAACGATCTGGGCTGCTGATCGGTTGCGCTGAGTTACCCTCACAGTGAGTGCTGATTATATTTTCTCATCCCATCCCCACTTAATCTATCAGCAACATTACTGTTGAGTCTGACTTCAATGCGAGCGAAGGATCGCCATGATAAAGCGCGTTGATAGATTTCCACGATTGCGATGATCGAGTTAGCCCGTGTATCTATTCGTCGTTGCCGTATAACATCGAATAGACCAGCCCGCCCAGCACACCACCGATGAGAGGAGCGACCCAGAAAAGCCATAACTGAGCAATCGTCCAGCCTCCAGCCTAAATGGCTACACCGGTGCTGCGAGCAGGGTTTACCGATGTGTTTGTCACCGGAATACTGATCAGGTGGATCAAGGTCAGTGCCAGCCCAATGGCTATAGGTGCAAACCCTTGCGGAGATCGCTTATCTGTTGCACCCATAATCACCAGAACAAACATCAATTCGAATCGATTCGAAAATCACTTGCCTTCGTGTGCCATCATATCGATAGCCACGGTCACAGCCAGCAATACCACATCATTCTGACCTTGTTCGATCTGGACACCATAGGTATCCCGAAGCCGGAACCATTTCTTGGAGACTTCGGCGATCTTGTCACGGCCTTCGCCAATGCTGTATTCGTGGTCTAGAATGTTGCCCTGTACATCCAGATCAGGACCATTGCCCATTTTGACCACCCAGCGATCACGGAGTGGAGTGATCAAGGCTTTTTTGACCATTGCCAGACGCCCGCCGTCCGCACCTTCGATTTCCATGCTGTCTTTAATCCGGGCGATCTTCGTCTGGATCTTGCACAGCTTACGGCCTTGAGAGTCTTCGAAGAAAAGCGTGTCACGTACACGCAACATCTTGCCGTCGACCTTGAAGGCTTTTTGACCGTCCTGGTTCTCGATCCAAAAATCATCTCCAAATGAAACCAGTTTTTGACGCATCTGGTACCGTGTAGCGGTGCCGCGCCGTCCGAATTGTTGGTGGTCTTCTTGACGCTGGTCGCGTCGATCTGACCTTCTTTCTCTACCACGCATTTAGATACTCTCCTTATGCTTTTGGATTGTGATTAATGCTATATCCTAAATCTTATTTGGTTCTATTCTTCTTCCAGCTCTTCAAGCATGGCTAACTCTGCACCGATACCAGCGAGGACCTCCATGCTGAGAAAATCATGGGTGATAAACCTGCCTCCCTGGGCACGGATTGCGTTGCGCAGGGGTGTTAGCCAGACGTGCTCGATGAGCATCAGCAAGGCGGCGCCACCCTCGGGTATCTGCTCGGCAATTCCTGCAATTTGTTCAGGATCCATCCCATATTCATAGACTTCTGCAGCTCGGGCTGCACCTGCCAGCGCGCCGATCCTGGCACCTTCTGATCCAGCCTCGCCAAGACCGATTAATGCCCCGATAGCTGCTCCTGCCAGCATAACCTCATCTTCTTCTAGATCGCTGACCTCCACCGCCCATACGGCACCTTCTTTGTCTTTATAGACACCCAGCGCATCGACCAGACGGATAAATCCCTGTTCACGAATGGCGTTCAATTCCGCAATGACAGATCCATCGGGCTTTGGATCATCGGAAGCGATCACAACGAGTTGTAAAGGACCAAGTGACATAATTAATCTCCTTTTTGATAGATATATTTTGTTTCTGGACAGGGGGACTTAGCCTCGACCCTGCCCGTTTGAAAATAACATTAATGCCGTACCATCCTCGCTTTGAACCGGGCAGCCTGGTTTTCGGAGGGCTTGCCGGTGAGGTCCACGCTCACCCGCTTGAGGCTGCCTGTGAACTTGAATGGCGGTTCGCGCTCCAACGCTACTGAAGAACCAGGGCTCATCTTCGCTCATCAGCAGGCTGGATTCTAATTCCCTTGACGGATGGCTGAAGCCTGGTAGACCCCAACCAACATCGTCGCAAAAGACAGACACCAAATACTTCTATGGTGGAGTTTGAGAACCTACTTTAACGGATGCGAATTGTTGCATCGTTTCTACCGACAAAACATAATCTAAGCTGTTTAAAGTTTTTGCATGGAATCGAATTCGCCCAAATTCTATTCGATTAGCTGGGATATTATATTATACACATTTTTATGTGTACTGGTGATACGGTGGGAAATTTTTTTCAATATTAGTTCTCTTCCGTCACCCAGGCTTCTTCCGCCTGTAAAGCACGCATGGCGCGCGGGCGGATTTTGCGGTAAACCTGGGAGGGAGCTCGTTTATCGCCATTCACCGTGAGCAGCCGGTTCAGAGGGATTTCGAACAGGCGCTCATTCTCCTGCAGGGTTGGCTCAATCAAAGCCCAATCCCGGTCTGTCAGCGGTGTGAATTCTCCTCCATTTAACTGCTCATCGCCGACCAACCTGTGAGGGTCACGCAGGTAGATCGCTCCACCCGAGGCCAGGGAGAAGAGATTGCCTCCCGGGTAGGGCGTATCCAGGTCCAGCAGCTGTCCATGTTCATCATAAGCCAGGCCGTTCAGCACCACAAAACCACCGCCCTGCAGTGGATCGCCAGCCATGAAGGATTCAGCCAGATAATCCAGGCAGGTGCCGTTGATCACTACACGCGGCTTGCCAACCGCATTGATCAGCGGACGCCCGGCGGTGTTCCCTAAGATATACACCTGCCCGCCTTTAGCGGCATACATGAAGGTCTGCCCCACATCGCCATGCACCACCAGTTTTCCGGATTTCATGATCTGCGACAGCTGATCCTGCCCACTGTTGTGCACGTGGATCTCCATGCCATCCATGCCCGATGCCAGATAATCCCCGGGTGATCCGTATACATCGATGCGCACGCCCTCGGTGTTTGCACCCAGACCGTTCCCGATGAAACGGTGCCCTTCTGCATGTGCGACCAGGAAGCGCTTGAAACCGGCCGCATACAGGTGTTGGATCTCTCGGGCCAGTGAGGTCTCATCCTCAGGTGTGTACCCGCGTGCGTCGATCACCACCGTCTGATGTTTTCCGGCAGGCTCCGGAATGGGCGACCCGGCTGCCAGGAAAAGGAAATCCTCGCTCGGAGCAGCTTGGATGGCTTTCACCACGCGGACAAAAGACTGGTCGACCAGAGAAAGCAGGCTGCTGCGCCGCAATTCACCCGTGTCAAAGCGGCGGTCCATCATCAAGGTCAGTATTTCTATCGTTTTTCCCAAATCGCCATCCCCTTGGGCGATATACTCCAGGCCGTTTAGAAAGGCGATCAGCTGGGCGTAATCCCAATTTACGACCTGTCGCTTGAACCAATCGAACTGCTCTCCCACAGAGAGCAGGGGGATATCCAGGGAGGAGGGAGTCTGTGCAATCCCGTTTGCCTGATAGGCTGGGGTTCTGGTCGGCAGCGGTACAGCTTGCCCGAACTTATCGGTACATTTGATGTCCATACCTTTTCCATTGGGAGATACGCTGAAGAAGAAGGCACCGCCATCGGTGTAACTTCCGCCGCGGGCGTTCCAATAACGGTCAGCGCGATTCCAGAAACGCGCATCGGATTCTGCCAGGCTCTCCAAAGCTGCATCAATAGCCTGCTTCTCGGAAGCTGCGAAGCCAATGGCGACCTTTTCACCACTCTCCATTTCGCTCTCCTGCCAGGCGAATACCTGCGGGCGCAGCATACTGGTGTCGGTGATCCCGGTCAGGCGGTAAAATGGACCTTCCTCGGCATGGGTGTCCGATTGAGCAACCAGGAAGAACCAGGGACCGTCTGGGGAGCAGTGCATATGCGTTTGCTGGAGCATCTCATAAACCCGCTGTTTCTCCTGGGGCAGGATGGTGAAATCCCGCTCGGTGGTAGGTGCCAGGGCTTCGATGACGTATTCCAGCGGGTAATCGTAAACCCGGTGCAGCAAATCGAAGACCTGCACAGCGACCTCTGTATCCGTCAGGAACAGCGGGTAGATATTGCGCTGTGCCAGATATTCGCTGATGGACGCATAATTGGCGAAGTCGCCATTATGCACCAACGCTTCATGCAAACCGACAAAAGGATGCGCCCCACCCGGGTGCCACACTCGTCCTTTGGTGGGGTAGCGATGGTGCCCAATCCACACATGCGCTTGCATCCCCTCCAGCTGGTAGTAGCGGATGACATCATCGCCGTAGCCGACCATTTTGAGCACCAGCATGTTTTTTCCATGTGAAAGCACAAAAGCCTGTTTCTCCCCTGCGGATTTGTAATAACTGCTATTGAGCCGGTAGGAGTTTTGGAAGACAATCTCGTCCTCTATCTTGCGGAACGGAACCTCTTGCATGCCGTTTTGTTCCATAAATTTGGCAATGACATCCTGTTTTGGGCGCACGAAATACGCTACCACTTCCGGTGGACGCACTTCCAACCCAACGATGGTTGTGTGATCAGGGATATGCTTTTGTATATGGATGTGATCCACATCGAAAACACTGTGGATGTATTCCTGTTCGAGCTGCTCGCGGACGGATTCATCCAGGTATGCGACCGCCAGCAGGTAATCGTTTTCGAGCACCTGCTGGGTGACACCGAACTCGTCTGCCACCAGACCTACCGCCGCGATTCCGCCGCCCTTGCCGTTGCCGCGGTTGCGCATTTGTATCAAAGCCTGCAGCAGATGCTCAGACGCCACCTGGACGTTACTGGCTAACCCGATCACACCACAGCCGCCCTCGGCTGCCTCGTTGTGGGAAAGCGTAAAACTATCAGCCGGGAGTAAACCTCGCCGGGAAGTGATGATCTTCTCGACCATGATTCGTGCATCCATTTTATTCACTCCTTCCGTTCCCATTCTTTCCCAGGTAACGCAACAGATCTTTGCGCCCGCGCAACGCCCGCATATCGCCTAATCCCAACCGACGCAGGATCTCGCGCAAGCGGTAGGTATAGGATTCGAACAGGTTAGAAATGCGCTGCGCCCCCCACTCAGGGGTGACCAGCTGAGAAAGCAGCGGATCCGTGGTCGTCAACCCGAACGGACAGCCGCGGCCGCGTTCGCAGTTTGAACAGCGCGTGCAGCCCAGCGCGACCAGTTCCGAAGTGCCGAGAACCACACCATCGGCGCCCAGGGCGATGATCTCGGCGATATCATCAGCTGTGCGGATACCGCCGCTGGCCATCAAGACGACCTCATCGCGGATGTTCTCACTCATTAGGTACTTATGCACCTTGGGCACAGCAAACTCAATCGGCATGGCGATGTTCTTCTTGGCGATCTCCGGAGCAGCTCCAGTACCGCCGTATGAGCCATCCAGATGTATGATATTAGCACCGGCGTAGTAGCTGCCGACTGCAACCATATCCACATCCGTAGGGGTGGAAACCTTGACCGACACCAGCGCTTTCGGATTGGTGGTCTTGATCCAATCGACATGCTTGCGGTGATCTTCCACCGAATACACGGAGTGGAACGGGAAAGGAGAAAAAAGGCTGACCCAGGGCACACTCTCGCGCAATTCAGCTACGGTAGTGGTGGCTTTATCCCCCAGCAGGTGTCCACCCAGCCCCGGTTTAGCACCCTGTGCATATTTGAATTCCACAATTGGTGAATACTTAATGGTTTCTTCGCGTACGCCAAACATGCCGGTTGCCACCTGGGTGATGATATGGTCCTTATATTTCACCAGCGAGTTCGGGTAACCCCCTTCCCCGGTGGAGAAGAAGGTGTTCCATCGCTGGGCTGCCATCGCCCGGGCGAGCATGACCTGCTCACTGATCGAACCATAAGACATGCCGCCTCCATAAATCGGGATGGGAATTTCGATTTTATTCCCCTCGGCGCGTTTATTCAGTGGCAGGGAGAGATCAATCTGCTCAGATGAGGACAACCACTGATCTTCTGGCAGGAATTTAAAATCCAGCACATCAAACCCACCGCCGGAACGACCGAACCGGTATTCCATTCCATTCTTTGGTGGGCGACCATGTTCTGCCTGATAGTACGTAGACAAAATGAGTTCTTCGGTCCAGCGGTAATCGCCCAGCGCGGGCGGTGCCTCGACAAGTCTCTCCGCCCACAGATGAAATCCTCTCCTCAGATTTGCAGTGTGTTTCTCAACGATCAGTTGTTCAACTGTTTTTTGCGAATTCATAACCTTCAATCCCTGCAAACGATTGTGCTTCTAAATCGACCATAAACATAGCGCGACCCATTTCACCGCGCATTCTCCTCACTTCACGTATCCCCATTGCACCGCTGATCTCGAGCAACTGGTCACGCCAGGAGGCGGTCAGGTTCATCAAACGCTGCACACCCCACTCCACGTTCAAATTATTGGGAAGAGTGAAATGACTGGTTTCATAATCTAAACATTCACCCTGGAACCTGCCCTGCAACGCCACGACCAGCGCAGTGTCTAGAGCGACAGCATCCAACCCGCACAGGATCGCTTTGGGAATGTGCTCTGCAGCGATCATGCCGCCGCTGCCGATCAGCGTCACTTCCTCACGGATTCCTGCCTGCACGAAAGCAGCATGTGCCTGGCGGATTAAATCCATCACGAATTCCCCATTTTCTCCCCGTCCGTGGTAGTTTGCCATCAGGTGAAAGACATGCACACCCTTTTGAGCGAATTCCAATAACCGCTCGGATGATGGAAAAGGCATGCGGAGACTGATGAGACTCTCCGGGAAAACAGAACGAATATAATCAAACAGCGCCTGATCCCAACCCTGCATCACAAGCATTTGTGGCGTGATCGTTAGCAGTTCCAATGCCTCCTGCTCACCGGGTTTCACCAGCGGCAACAGATGCATGTTTTCGAGGTTGTATTCCAGAATTGCCCCCAAGGGGATGATGGACAGGGAAGCGATCGACTCGGACGCCTGTGCCATAATCTTCCAGGTCATTTCACTAGCAGTTGATGGGGGCAAGGCATCCAATAATATCGGCACCGGTAAGGAGATCACTTGTGGGACCGGACCAAGCGCTTGTCCTTGAGAGTCGAAAACCAGGAAGTTAGGCTTATAACCGATATCAACCGCTGTGGAGATGAATTCACGCCCGTGGATGCCATCCCGGGTTGGGCGCACGATCTCAGACATATCTGTCCACATCCCCTCCCAGCCTTGACCGCCGAATTTACCGCGATACCCGGCGCCTTTCACCGGGATCATGCCGCCCTCTGCCTCGTAGCTGATCGCATTGACAATATTAAATGTGAAGTAGCTATCTCCCAGTTTGAGACGTTCAGGATTGGGGCTGACGGTGACAAACTCTGGGAACTCGGTCGTGCAGCGCAGGCAGCCGACACAATGCTGCGGTCGGGGGGCGAAGCCACCGACCGGTCCAGAGAACACGCCATACATACAAGGACGGCTGGTGATGGCTTCCTTATGCTTGAATCCATAATGAAAAATTTCAGAAACCAGCAGTTTTGCCAGGCCGAACTTGCCAACTTTTACATCAAAACGATCAGGCCATTTTTCGATCTCGGGCGCCGGTTGGGTTTCAACATGATAACGGACATAACGACCATTCCCATTTTCTCTTTGTTCCATTAAATATCGCTCCCTAAATGAACCATAAGTAAACTCGTGTTTCATGCATGCGTCTAAACTGTACAGCCTTAATAAAAAAATCGGGTATGCAACCTGCGGTGCATACCCAATCAATACCGCTAAGGATAACTTGGATGAGCACCCTTCCGATTACAAACAGGAAATCACAATGATATTAACCCTGTACCACTGTCCAGCCCTTGTCCCACCCGTCACCGGGTGGTTTTCGGTTAAGTTCAAAACGCTCTAAACTACCTGGACTCGATTTTGGAAGGGAAAAAACGAAGCCTGTGGCTGGGCTTCAGAGGCATCCGCTGATCAATCCGATTTTCTTGAGCAACCGCGCAGCGATTGTCATTTAGCACCTCCTTCACAGGAGGGAACCTCCACCTCGTCACCTTAATCAACCTGATCGCTGATCAAGGCTCAGCCGCTATTTTCCCCAATATACAATTGTTAATTTGCTTTTCAGTCAATACCAGATATGGGGATCTGGGTTCTAACAAACATTTTTGGATTCCCAAATCAAGGGATCAGTTCATATTTGGATAAATCCAGTAAGGTTAATCAAGGATAAACCGAAGGATGAAAAAAGTCAAGCAATTTTCACCACTAGTGACATTATTCATAGGCCAGCACCTCACGGATGGTCAGCCGGGCAGCGTTGCGAGCCGGTAGTAAGCTGGCAACAATCGAGAGTACGACCACTACGCCCAACCAGATGAAGACCCCTTGAGGAGTGAAGGTTAAGTCCATCGAAGAGCCCATTATGGCTTGGATGATGATATTGAGCAAAAGCTGACTGATTGGAAACGAGAGACCGATCGCAAGCACCCAGGTGATCAAACCGATCATCACGCCTTCGACCACCACAGATTTAATAATCTCAAAATCAACAGCCCCAATGGCGCGCATCACACCGATTTCACGCGTCCTTTCTAAAACGTTCATGCCCATTGTACCGGTCAGACCAATACTGCCCACAAAGGCAGTCAGCACGGCCATGATCAACAGGAAAATGACCAGGATGTTGATCGCCTGAGAACTGTCTTCTTGAATCGCCCTGCCTTCTTGAATGCTGTTGACCATAAATCCCCGCTCATCCAGGTATTGATTAAGGAATAAGGCCAGCTGTTTCTGTTTTTCAAACGAATGGTCCTCTGTAATCACCCGGTATGACAAGGACTGGTTGGGCAAATCCTGAAGGTCGGCGATAAAATCAAAATCTGCATAGGCCAGCGTATCTCCAAGCATGCCCATAAAACGGAAGACTCCAACAACTGCCCATTCTTCTTCTCGCTCTCCGGGTATTTTGACCAGGATTTTGTCTCCAGGTTGTAAATCTGGATAATGGTCATAAATCGAATCGGCGACCACCAGGGCTTTCTCTTCCCCAGGGCGCAGCCAGCGCCCAGCAACAATCTCTGGGTCCAGTAAAGTGGTGTCTTTCGGTGGGGCGATGATCTGTAGATTCTCGATCACGTTATCATCCTTGTCCCAAATCTCTCCGCTGGCTCCACCCCAGCCCTCTACCCCGCTAACTCCAGGGATAGGCAGGATAATGTTCTCTATGCGGGTGATGTTGTATGGTTGGCTGAAGGTTATAGTGACATCTCCCATGAAGTGCCGTGCGAGCTGATCCATTAATGAACTCATGGAGGCACGCACATTGAAAACCGCGATAAAAACGGCTCCCGCAACGGTTAACGTAAAGATCGTCAGCAGTAGGCGACCTCTCTGGCGGAAGGTGTTGCGGATGGATAGTAGTATCGGGCGTGAGATCCATTGTATCCATTTGGTAGCCCGATTCATCCAGCTGAGTCCAGTTGATTGATTTCCAGACCGGTCATTACTAATTGCCCGGCGCACATTAATTTTCGAACCCTTATTGATGGGGAAAAAGCCAGCCACTAATGGGATCAAGAAAGCGACCAGCACCTGTAAGACGATGGCGAAGGGAATAATCCTGAAACCTTGCAATTCCACATCTAACATGTGGGCGATGTATTCCGCCAAGGCATTCCCGGCGATGGCGCTGAGGGGGACGGATATAAGCAAGGCAATTAAGCTATATGCAAAGATCAAAACCAGGTACATGCCCAGAATCTGGAGGCTGCGCCCTCCAACCAATTTCATCACCCCGATCTGGCGCATGTGCTGCGCCAGCAAGGCGTTCAGGGTGTTGATGATTAATGAACTGCTCAAAAAAGTAATTAGCACACCTAAAGCAATCAACACGCCCAGAACAGCCAGCACGATCGATTCCATCGGATGTACAGTGGAAACATTTATTTCAGATCTGTAAACCTCGCGCTGGTTTCTTTCAACCTTGTCTTCGACGAGGGCAGCAATCTCAACGATCTGGTCTTCATCACTGCCGTCTCCACTCGTTTTGACGTAGAGGCGATTGAAATACCTGTCTTGTCCTAAGGATTCCAGTGTATCAAAGGTAATGTAGGCATTTACCCCCGCAGTGAAATCGCCGCCATCAGTGGCTTGATCGGCGACAATACCGACTAACGGCATACTATGGGTGGAACCATCCGGTAGTTCTATTTCGATCTGATCGCCGATATTGAAACCCGTATCGTTCATGAAGTCCTGACTGACGAGAAATTCGCGTTTATCAGGCAGCTGGGTTCCCTCTTTGGTTGCCAGCAGGTTGATATCCATGGAGTCAAAATCCTCAATGGCGATCATCTTCAAATTTTGCCAGCTAGCCCCATCCTGGCTAGCGCGAATACCAAAGACACGCCGCCCCTCTGCGTTTTCTACACCTGGGACTCTCTCAACCACGCGCACAAAATCTTCGTGAAATGGATCCGTCCAAATTTCAATGTTTACAGGGTTTACGGCGGCGTAACTGAGGTTAATATCCTCAGACAGGATAGCATACGCTGTTGTGATCATTCCCAAGGCAAATACACCCACAGCAATCGATGCCACCACTAATAAGGTGCGCATTTTACTATCCCATAGATCGGAGAGCACTTTTCTCCATCTGGGTTTCAACAAGTTCACATCATTTTTATTAATCAACAGTTACTCTCTGTCCGGTTCTTGTTCTCTGATAAGCGCTCTTGAGCAATTTGTTCGAGCACTTCTTGTGTCGGTTGGGAATTATGCAGCAGATTATAAAACTCTTCCTTTGGCAGCAAAGCCAGCTCGGTGGAGCGGTCGGGGACCACTCGCACGCTGGCGATCGAATTACCACCCTGGGTCAACTCAACTTCACCAAAGAACTGGCCCGGTCCTAGTCTGGCTAAACTCATATCTTCACATGTTGAGCTGCTCAACACGACATCGACTTCCCCATCGACAACCATAAAGAAATGGTCCACCGGTTCACCCTGGCGAAGAATTGTCTCGTTTGGGGAATATACTCGTTTTTTTGCTTGATGGGTGGCAGCCAGCATCTGTGGATGGGACAGCAAAGGCAGCGCTCGCGCGACCGTCTGGTCAATGATCTCGCCATCGGAAAGGATCACAGTTTGATCGGTTCTTTTAGTGATGGAGGGATCGTGCGTGACAATCAGGATGGTTTTCCCATCTGCAGCTAGCTTCTCGAATAGATCGAGAACAGTCCTCGCAGAGCGGGAATCCAGATTGCCAGTTGGCTCATCAGCCAGGATGATCTGGGGGTCCGTAGCCAACGACCGAGCGATGGCTGCGCTTTGCTGCTGACCGCTGGAAACAGAACCTGGCAGCTTGTGAGCCTGGTCTTCCAGACCGACCATTTTTAACAACTCCATTGCCCGATCCGGGCGTTCACTGAATGAATATACTTTACAGTAATCCATCGGCAGCATAGTGTTTTCCAATAAGGTTAGAGTCGGCAGCAGTTGGAAAAATTGGAATACCACACCCATATTGCGACCACGCCACAATGCCCGCTGGCTCTCACTCATTTCGTAAATCTTTTCATGACCGACAATGACCTCACCAGAGGTTGGATAGTCGATCCCAGTGATCATGTTGATCAATGTGGATTTTCCACTTCCAGATTTACCTACAATGGAAATAAATTGGCCATAATCCAACTGCATGTCAATGGATTTCAAGGCTACAAATTTACCAGCAGCGTTCTCATAAATTTTACTGACATCTTGCAGGACGATTGCAGGATAATCCTTTTGTGTATGAGTCTGCGCTGGACGAAACTCTATGCGATCAGCTTGCTTTTCCGGGTCTGTTTGGGTTTTGCCGTTTGAGCCTGAATCTGAGGAGGAGTATGTGTTCCTATCTGTATTCAGAACGATTGTCTTTTTAACCTTCCCATTGCCATGATCAGATGGGCGATCGATCGCCCCATCAATAATATGCAACCTGCGTGAAAACCGGGAAGCCAGGCTTTCATCATGCGTGACCATGATGATTGTTTTTCCCCGCTCAACCAATTTCTCGAAAATCAGAAAAATGTTTTCAGCGGTGACGCTATCCAGGTTTCCGGTTGGTTCATCCGCGATGATTAACGGTGGGTCGTTGACCAGTGCCCTGGCAATAGCTACTCGTTGTTTCTGCCCGCCTGAAATATGGGCGGGTATTTTATATGCGTGCTTTGCGATATCTACCAACTCTAATAATTCGAGTGCTCTCTCTTTGCTGGCAACCGGATGATAACTGCCCGAAAAATCTGGGGGCAGCATCACATTTTCAAGTAAATTTAGGGAGGGCATCAATTCAAAGGATTGGTATACAATGCCTAGATTTCGACCGCGCCACAACGCCAGCTCGTCTTCTTTCAGCGAATGGATCGATAATTCAGTCTGCTTAGGTGGCTGGTTTCCGTTTTCACGATTGAAGAAAAGAACCTCGCCGGATGTCAATCTGCTAACTCCGGAAACCATATTGAGCAAAGTCGTCTTGCCTGCGCCTGATTTCCCCGTAATCCCCAGGAATTCACCTTGAGAGACGTCCAAGTTGATACCCTTAAGTGCAGTAAATGGCTTATCTCCCGTTTGGTATGCTTTGATCACATCCTTCATTTGGATGATGGATTTTTGATTCTTTTCAGTCATGCAATTCTGCTTTCTTAATTTTCCCAAGGTTGAAATCAGTTCTCATCCTGGTTCTTGGGTCAATTGTTGGAATATCTCAGTTAATGTGCCGGCCAGCTGGTCACACGCTTCCGAGTTGATTCTATTCACAATCTTGAGATAACCCTGGAGGTGATCTAACAATTTTTGGGTCCATTCCTCAGGACCACAGTTTTCATGCGCGAGAATGCCAAATGCAAATCCTCCCAGAAGGGTTAAATTTTCACGGGTTGTTTGGTTGGCTGGCAAGATATCTGGCAGATATTCAATCAAGATTTTTCTGGCAGGACAGCGCTGTAAACGGGTTGCAACCTGGTTCATCACATCAACACAATAGATAATTTCGTCGGTCTCAATGTCGGTTGAAGGATGCGTGTCTTCTGGGTGGTCTTGGCGCGCTGCTGCCCGATAAAACAGGCGCTCTGCTCGACCGGGTCCGCTTTTATCGGCTGCAAGCTGGTATTCAGAATTCACCATCCCCTTCTCTTCCAATACGTTCAGCATATCATAGGCGGTAAATGGACTGACTCCTAGGCGTTCAGCTAAGAGTGAATAGTGAATCGGTCCATCGAATTCGTTATTCAACTGATCTAAGTTCTTAATAAATTCTTCTTGGCGACGAGTAAGCTTCATACCAAACTTCCAAAAATTTCCAAAATTTCCAAAATAACCAAGGCGTAATCATACCACAATTGGTGGGCTTGATGGTTAGAAAAATGTTAATATTTTCTAAATAGAAGATAAAAGACTGAAGAAGCCAGACAGAATTCACCCGATGAGCCCATTTTGTTGACAGAACCTAAAAATATCTATATAATAGCGATAAGTTTCTAAAGGTTAGAAAGTAATCGGTTGTTTCGACGGATATTTAACTACTGAGAATTCCGTTATGAGAACCTCGGCAACAACCCAGCTGATGCGCCGCTTAAACAGCTCCGCTGTATTGGATCTGATCCGCGAGCAAAGCCCGATTGCACAATCCCAAATTTCGGACCAATTAAATATGAGCATCCCTACGGTCGTGCGGATATCGGAAGAATTAATCGAGAAAGACCTGGTTCGTTGGTCGGGTGACACCCAGTCCAGTGGGGGGCGACCGCGCAGGTTGCTTGAATTCAATTATCGCGGATATGCAGTGATTGGTTTGGATCTTGGTGGTACCAGGTTGTTTGGCACTATCGCCAATCTAAGCGGTCAAATCCAGGCTGAACGTTATATGTCCTGGCAAGAGAATGATCCAGAAGCCTGCCTCGATCAAGTGAATAGATTAATCGGTGAGTTGCTATCTACCCCGCGCCCAGATGACCAGAAAGTGCTCGGTATCGGCGTCGGCGCTCCTGGTGTGACTTATTATGAGCAAGGAATTGTATCCTGGGCGCCCAGCCTGGGCTGGCGTAACCTGCCACTTAGAGAGCTCATCAGCCAGCGTTATCAATTGCCTGTGATTGTTGAGAACGATGTCAATCTGGTAGCCTTAGGCGAATATAGCTTCGGGGCTGGTAAAGGTGCTTCAAGCCTGGCGTGTATCACAGTAGGGACCGGCATCGGTGCTGGTATCGTCTTCGACCGGTTAATCTACCGCGGGCATAACCACTCTGCTGGAGAAATTGGCTACCTGCCGATAGACCTTAACTGCCTGGGTCAGAAATACGAAAGTTTTGGTGCCTTAGAGAGTCTTGCCTCTGGATTGGGAATTGAAAAACGCGCTGCAACAATATTCAAAGATTCCGGATGGTCAATTCCTGCGGAAGGTTTGGATGCTGAAAATATCTTTCAAGCCGGCCGGGAAGGTAAAGAGTGGGCTCAAAAGCTCGTTGATGAGACGATTGATTATCTGAGTATGGCGATTGCGGCAATCAGCATTACCATCGATCCAGAGATAATCGTACTTGGAGGTGGCGTTACCAAATCGGCGGACCTGCTGATCCCAAGAATCCTTGATCGCCTTGATGGCGTAATCCCTGTACGCCCAAATTTAGTAGCATCTGATCTGGGTTCACGGGCAGCCGTTATGGGCGCCATTTCCCTTGTGTTGGATCTAACAACAGAACGCACTGTATTGGGTTCAATATAAGGCATCCCAAACAAGTCTACCTAGCACCTAATTGCAGCATAATTACAGTATCCTGGAGATATGATGAACCAAACATTAGCGATCCTGGGCGGAGAAAAAACCAAGAAATTACCTTTTCCTGAATGGCCAGTGTATGATGATAACGAGCGCCTGGCTCTGATGAGTGTGTTGGAAAGCCGGGTATGGTGGCGGACACCTGGAACTAAAACGCTGGCGTTTGAAAGAGAATTCGCCGACTACCACCAGGCTAAACATGGAATCGCTGTAACCAATGGGACAGCTGCTATAGAGATTGCCTTGTCAGCACTTGGCATTGGTCCGGGAGATGAGGTGATTGTCCCCGATTTCACCTTTGTAGCCACTGGCAGTGCGGTTTTATTTACCGGTGCGCTGCCAGTCCTTGTAGATATTACCGAAGATATGTATTGCATCGACCCCGAACTAGCAGTCGCGGCGATAACAGATCGCACCAAAGCCATAATCGCTGTGCATATGGCAGGTCACCCAGCTGATTTGGACCGCCTGCGGGAGATCGCACAGAATCATAACCTGTACCTGGTTGAAGACAGTTCTCATGCCCACGGCAGCGAGTGGAAAAGTCACAAAATCGGCGCCATCGGAGATGTTGGCACCTTCAGCTTCCAGCAGAGCAAACTGATGACAGCTGGAGAGGGAGGGATCATCATCACCAACGATGATGAAATCGAACGTTTAGCACGTTCAACCCACGACTGCGGGCGCATGCCCGGAGAATGGTTCTACGACCACTTTATTTACGGTTCGAACTATCGTTTGAGCGAATGGCAAGGGGCAGTATTAAGCCAGCAGCTCAAGCGGCTGCCGGAACAAACTA
>Ga0209536_100007112_pt1 | contig 17013 bp, 16 predicted proteins | sample DeeMarSeWOR28_12_FD_187461 | JGI IMG/M metagenome (GOLD analysis project Ga0209536, IMG submission 187461) | Marine sediment microbial communities from White Oak River estuary, North Carolina - WOR-2-8_12 (SPAdes) (version 2) | ecosystem: Environmental > Aquatic > Marine > Intertidal zone >... | reverse complement strand
CACTTAAGCCTTCTTTTTCACGAATTAGACGGGCGTATTCCAGCATGCTCTTGTCTGTAGCGAAAGCAGCCCACCCCCGTGTTTGTCTTATAACGGAGAGTGCATAGTCTCCATCTATTGATCGCCAGTTAACCAATGGCTCATTAACTGCCGTATTCCTGATTCTTTCAGGTTTCAAATCAACGCATTGGGGTGTGTTCTTGACAAAAGCTTGAACTATAGGGTTCATTCCGTAGGATGAGCCAGCAATGAAGCGCGGAATGCGTGAGATCTTTCCGCGGTTGTAGAGGCTAATGAAGCCCCGGTATATGCCTGCTAATGTAGATCCGTTCGATGCAGGAACAGCTACGGAGGCTGGCGCATCGCGAAGTTCATCATAAATTTCATAGGCTATTTCGCCATAGGTTTTCAACTGGAGGTTTGTGTTAGCTCCGCCTGGATTAGCGTCGTAGTAGCCTTCCTTTTCTGCATCTTGGCGAGACACATTCACTGATTCTTCGTAGTCTCCTGGAACTCTGACGATCTCAGCGCCGAACTCAGTTATCTCCTTAATTCTGTGAGTGTGGTAGCTTTGTGGGATGTATATCAGGCATCGTAGTCCAGCCAGGGAAGCTGCGAGTGCTATTGCCGCACCGTAGTTGCCACATGAGGCTACTGTTATCTCTTCGTATCCCCGTCTGAGGGCGTCCAAAGCTTGAGCGAATGCAATTCTGTCTTTCTGTGTGCCAGTAGGGTTTCCGCCTTCAAACTTCAAGTATATCTGCCTGAGCCCTATTTCCCTCTCGATATTCCTGCCTCTAGTAAGATTGGTATCGCCGACCTCTGAGTCAAGAATTATCTCAAAGCTTTCCAAGCGCTCTTCAAGCGGTCTATTTTTATCGGATGCGATCTTGCTCAAAGAAGTCAGTTCAGGTGTAATTACAGGAATCTGCGCGGTGGCACCGTCCAATAGTGAAAAGGAGCTGTTGACTCTTGGTCGCTCACCAAGGTTTTTGTCTAGACCTTGACCTCGATTGTCCTTGACTCTTTCTTCCATTATGATTCCTTTGTTTTTGAGTAGTTTGTTGTAGAGATTATTATTGTTTTCCGTCTTACCTTTCTGTTACACAATCTTGCTGTATTAAAAAACTGAAGATTGAAAAAGCAGATAGGGATGATGTGAATGCTTGCATTGTTTCCCTATATTGCATTCAATCTTTTCATTTCTTATAGACTTCGCGAACAAAAGAGCCTTTTAGTTTATCCGAGTGGCAATTTGCTGCGTTTTGCCATGCTTAAAAAATAATCTGCCTCTTTGGAGGAGTAAGCTTCTAAAAAGAGTTTAAACCTGTCAGTGGAGTGATGGCTGAAGAATACTTAGATGTTTTGAAAGATCTTGGCTGGATAAAGTGTGAGAATGAAGAAATCATCTGGAAAGGCAAGCTGAGTGATGAGCTAGCTACGAAGACCGCTGGAAAAGCTATAGCGACATGGCTGTCAAAGATCTTTCGATAAGATAAGGACTTTCTAACTCAGAAAATCGTATAAAAGGAAAGCAAATATTATGAAATGGGGATTTGACATTAAGTTCTTGTCTTACGGATCCGCGTCAAAACTCCCGTTTTTGGAAGTCAAGAGGTTATGTCTGGTGGAAAGAAACAGGATCTAACCGTGCAAAGTTGTTAAACCCTCATGACACAACTCTATAATTTTCTATTCCTCCTCCATGGCCAGTAATTCTTTTAGAGTTGTCAGTTTATCCTCGTCAGTGCCAATCTCTTCAGCATAATGAATAATTTCTCGAGCTTCTTCAACAATTGAGTAGCGTCTCATTCTAATTAGGATAAAGAGCAGCACGATCATTGGCACAATAGCAGACACGAAAATCAGAAACAGTAAAGTGTCATAAGCGCTTCCAATAGTGGTTTTCCACAGCCAACATTGAAATGGTGCTCGAGCGTAGGCGCCCGGACCATACCAAGCCCACCCCATACCTGTAGGGCTTGCCTCCCACCACACGCAGCCAGAGACTATTATATCCCATTGCCAAACAGCAAACAGCACACCGAAAAGCTGGCCAGTGAAGCAGCCAATAACGCCGATTATGTATTTCCAGAGACCTGGTTTCATACTAACCTGTTTGTGGGTCTTTGTTTATAAATTGAATGTTCACGTAAGATTTTTAGCAAATCCTCATATCCTTAACTTCAATTTAAGACATTTCCAAGGTTCACTCAAATCCACGCGTAAGTGAAAATATCACCCGCAAGACTCCCCTTTCTTCGAGTAACTTTCCGGATAAATCACACTATCATTTGGCGAAACAACAACTCTGATATTGCAATTGAAATATTCTAAAAAAGTCTGTTTCAGAGGCTGTTTTCAAAGCCTCGTGAATTGCGTGACAACGGGAGGGTCAAACACAAAACGAGTTGTCCCGTTGTGGGCTTTGAAGCGTGTGCTATCAGTCCTTCATTAGGGCATCTGCCATTTCTTGAGTTATTTTATCAAGACACCATTTGCGAAAATTAATCCATCCAGGATCCGCCGACTCAGTGAAATTATAGTCGTGGGCTCGATCTATGTCGGGTAAGTCCTTAAAGCCCTCAATCCGTTGTGCCTTTAGCATAGCGTAAAGAGCATGCGTGAATTCATGGACTAAAGTAGGCGCCAAAGATGTTTTCCATCCGCGGTCCCATTTTGCGTTGTTATTGTACGGAATGCTAATTTGGGGGGTGGGTTTTCTAAAGCCCCAAGTCAGTCCACCATAGCATATTGGCACTCTATCTTGGGTATCGTAGACGACAATATTTGTCTTCATTCCAGACGGCATCTTTCCTTGGCTATCGGAGGAGAGCTTGTCCTGGTCCACCATATAGCACGCATTATTTTTGTCTAGTGGAATATCTCCGGCTGGCAGAATGCTTTCCTGGACAAACCATATGTCAACTTTGATTTTACTATTTTCCTCTATGAAGGACTGGAACTCGCTTATTCCCTCAAGGATTTTGTATCTTTTAGGGGATCCGAAGGCGGTTATACCTACTTTCATTCCTCCAGGGCGTCTTAGGCCTTCCGCTTCGAGTTCCTCGCGCGGTGGCGGAAACGGTCTAAACCACATCAATCAATCACTCCCAATATTAATAATCACTTTACGAATAAAAGTTAATATATTCATCTGACACCCTTAAATTTTGAATTTTTGTTTACCATTTATCAAGACTTATGGTAGTGACTACTCTGTACTCTCCGATCTCTTGATTCTCTTGAAGGTGTTTGCTGGTCATTCAGAAAAATTTGTAGATAAAAATGGCTACTTCAAAGATTATCCGCAAGTAGCACACAAAATCAGTTTTAATCAGATACTAATGAAACTAAAACTTCGCAGATATGAGAAAAATCAGATTATCCATTCTTTTTTCTGGTTTGCGAAAATCTTTGTGGTTGAGATATCTCAAGTAAAAGCTTGAGAAATTACTCGCAGACCCAATATTTTTGGCTTTGCGTGAAATTAAAATCGCTTTATTACATCTTGCCTCCATCTTCCAGAACCACACCAAAAAAAGCTTAAAAAAATTACATGTTCAGCAATTTGAAAAAGGCATAATTGCTATTTGTGAATATCACAAACAATCTTCTTTGGCAAAAGCTTCCGAATCCAGTTGGACCAGATGAACAAAAAAATGGGGTAAAGAAAAGTTATTCAGCATAAAGTGTCGCAGTAACGAAAATGCTGTATAATTTTGTCGATGTTGACGGAGTATACCAACTATGAGAAAGCACATAGAAAGTATATGTATTGCCTGCCAGCACATCATACGTCCCTTGCACAGTCGCAGGGAAATAAATTACCGAATTGCCATCGCCCAAATCGTTATAGGGTCCACAAGCCGCCAAGAAATCGTAGAACGTAGCAGTATCGCCTAAACCGAAAGTGAACCCTGAACTGTTGCCAGTGCAAGCACCAAAAGCCGTCGCAATGACGTGAACAGTTCCATTTACGGGAGCAATAAACGTGATATTGCAGACGTTCCGTATAGAATTTGTAAGCGCCACAAAATTGTCGTATGTATAGGACTTATTGAAGTAAATTATGCCTGAACCCGGCGGTCCTTGAGGACCAACATCGCCTTGGGGACCAGTATCGCCCGTGTCTCCTTTCGGACCCTGCGGACCAGTATCGCCCGTGTCTCCTTTCGGACCCTCAGGACCAGCTGGTCCTGTTGCACCTCGCGGTCCAGTTGCTCCCGTTTCGCCCTGCGGACCCTCAGGACCCTCAGGACCCTGTGGACCAGTATCGCCCGTGTCTCCTTTCGGACCCTCAGGACCAACCGCAAACATCATAGAAGCACCAACAGAAACAGCGCTTGAAGCCAAAATTGCAATGAGAATTATCGCAATCAATTTACCCATCGTCATAGAAACAGCTGCTACTTTTAACACCTCCAAGAACAAACTATTAGATGAAAACGCTTTTAAAATCTTTCAACCGCAAAAAACCCGCGCAGACAAAACTTAGTCAGATTTAGGCACCTTACGAATAATGATTAACAAAAAACCACATAGCTAAAGGCTTGTCCTAAAAAGACATTATTGGTAGCCAATGGCAGGAATCGGTTTTGATGGCGGGAACAATATTCGGATTTACTTCCGAAAGAGTACAAGCCACTTGCAGAAAAAACCCGTCACCATCCATCATAAAAGTTCTGTTAAAATTTTTACGGAACGAAGAAAAATGGTTTTCGATTAGCCGATAATCGCACACAAAAAGAAGGGTTTGCTGGGGCTCTGAACCCAAACTTAAAGGAGAATAGAGAATGACAACTTCGATGACTGTGAGCCATCGTTAATTGCCCAGAGCCCACTCAGCCCCTCCTCCACTTGCCAATGAAACTTTAACCCCGAAAAAAAGAGGGGGAAACTTGGTTGTTTTTGCTGATTGCTTATCTCCTTCTAAGCAGCAGGAAGGCAACTATGGCGATAGCAGCGATAATAGCTACTGTTGAAACAGTAAAGTACGTTCCAACAGGCTCCTGCGGAACAGGCGTAGGCACAGGAGTAGCTTGCGGCGCTTCTTCTACGTTTATAGCGGTTTTAGCAAATGATCCATAGTAAGCTTTGGAGCCATCGAACGAAGCAATCACAGAATAATCACCTGGAACCTCCGGAACAAACGAAAGCATGTAAAAGCCACTATCGTCGCTCGTGGTTGTACCAACCTCGTAAGAGTTGCCGTTCGGATCAAGCACGCTAACAACCACTTCAACGCCCATAACGTCAGCTGGCCGCTCAAACTGCTTGTACACATACAGCATCCATTCACTCATGTTCGCGTCAGAAACAGCGGGAACACCATCAGGGAACCGCGCCGTCAAAGCGTATTCTTGCGTGCCAGGCGATATGTCAGTCACCATACCCTTAACTACTACGGTGCTGCCTTCGACAGAAACCTCAGGCCCAGCCGTAACAGTGATGGCGCTAGGACCTTTGCCTATAGCGTATACGCGCTGGTCGTACGTATCCATCGTCGCTATTATGCTGTCTCCGATAATTCCACGACCGCCCCAATCAGTCTGACGGAACATCCCATCAGCCCGGAATATCTCCTCTCCAGTTTCCATGTCAATGCAGGCAAATGCTCCACCTCGCGGCTTAGGATCAACAGGAGAGTGCTCACTGTTACCCATGTAGATCTTACCGTCAACAAAGAACAATGGTCGAATAGACCAGTCATTAGCCCATAAAACCTGGTTGTTCGGGTCATCTGCAGAGTACGTCCACTCTAAGTCACCTGTCGCAGCATTGTAGGCGTACATTATTCCACTCATACCTTGCGAGAAGAGTTTACCGTCAACGACGTAGTCGCGTAAGCCCAGAAAGTCTAAATAGTTCTGCGGTTCAGTTGGACCCCAAAGGAAATCGCCTGTTTCTGTGCTGAAAGCCCAGTATTGTCGTGTGTCTTTGCTCCAGAAAGCGATGATGTCGTCTTCTATGCTCCCAGCAGCTAAGCTTATGCTCTGATTCTGCGCCAGCCAGCTACTTGGAGCATTCCAAGTCTTCTGATACAGCAAAGTCCCTTCGCTTCCTTCTTTCAAGCTTAATGCCCAGATAATTACTTGGGAAACGCCTACTGTGCCGCCAAAGTATGAACTTGTTTCAACCAAGTCATATCCGACGACTTTATCACCAATCTCATATAGGTAGGCACTTCCAGGTAAGACCGGGATAGTTACGGTCCATTCTTCTCCGTCATCTGAAGCGTCAATTGTCCGTCCGTGTGGTCTCCAACTGCCATAGCCGAAGCTAGTGCCTGGATTTACGCATCTGCTGTGATTCCATAATCTCATCCAGCCCGCGCCTACGTTAACGTTGAGTCGGTAGATTTCACCTTTTGAACCGAATATCGTGCTACCTGAAGGCACATCCTCAAACGTGTATATCCAGTCCCCAGTGAGAGGATTATACGCGTGCCAATCACTGCCGCTAGTTGCCCACAAGTAACCGAAAATCGCGTGATAATTCCAAGCGTCCCAATAGAACATTTGACCAAAAGACAGCCTCAGTTCTCTTCCGTCATTAGGATCTAGAAGCGGTTTACACCACAGTTCTTCACCAGTATGCAGATCAACAGCAACAACTTCCTGCTTGGTCTGGCGCGATTCATATCTATTGTAGTAAAGTACTCCAGCGAGGATTGTTGATGAGCTAAACTTGCCCTCGTAAGCATCTCCGCACTCAAAGGAGTGATCACCAAACATTCCTCCGCCTAGACCACCCCTCAGCATCTCTTTTGTCCACAGAATATGTGCAGTCTCTGGCGCATCGTCGTTGTATTTAACGTTTAAATTAGGTGGTTCATCCATCCAGTTTCCTGAAATCGGCGACCATTCATGAAGCTGCGCATCTATCGGTCGACTCCAGTATTCAGTTGGAAGCGCATGCGGTTGATAAACCGGCAAGGGTTCCGATTGCACCACTAGCGTCAATTCAAAGCTGTCACTAGCCAGCATTATTGTACCCACAGGGCCACCAGCTACCCGCTTAGTGACCGTTGTCTCCTGTTCGGGAAAATGCGTCTGCAAAACATATTCGCCAACAATGTCAGGGATGTATACCCTTCCTGTTCCACCAGTTGAATCAGTTCGGATATTGCTGATTGTGTCAGTCTTACCATCAGGTCTCTTGATTGTTACACTTAAGCCCTCCCAACCCTGTTCCACGGACATGAGTTGCTGCGTAATTCCGACGTGAAGCAACACTTCTTGGTTGACACCTACAGGATTCGGCGTTGCACCTATGTAGGCAACAGTATACCATGTTGTTGGTGGATGCTCTAAGATACATTCTATGATCGCAACATTGCTTTCAATGAGAAAATCTGGAGGCAACGCCCATTTAAGCTCGTAAAAGCCTGTCTCGTTGAAGTCAAAGTCATAGATGTCAAGATCACCACCAGCATCAGTTGGATACCCGCCTATGTACGTGAAGTCAGGGCGACCAGGATATTTGACCCACAATGTTACGTTTTCAATATAAGAGGTTGGACCGTTGAGGTCTATGTCTATTACTTGATGAAGTTCTACTAAGAACGTCTCAGGGTTCATTACCAAAGTCTGCGCTTCTACATTTGGTATAGCAACAAGCGAAAATGCCATAGCGAACATCAGTAACAAAGCAACAGCAGTAGCCATAGTCTTGCCTTTAGCAAATTTCAACTTCTTTCAATCTCCTTTCTTTATAACGCATTTACTGCGTAAACTATAAGGTTCATTAACAATGCTTTTATTACTATGTCTGAAGAATGTCTACTGACAAACGCGAAAGACTAAAATTGGCGAAGAGCGTTTATTGTACAAAAAATTTGCAAGTGATCCTTTGGAAAAACAGTCATCAAGAATTCAGATTCTAACCGATTTGGGACTTACGATAATGCAAGCAAAAGTGTACTTAGCCCTAGCTGAATCCGGTCCTTTAAAAGTATCTGCAATTTCGAAAATCGCCAATGTTGCTCGTCCAGACGTATATCCAATTCTTACGAGACTCCATCATGAGGGCCTAGTTGAAAAAATACTCGAAAAGCCATTCATGTATAGAGCAGTTACGCTAAATAAAGGGCTCAAGATTTTGCTTCAGAGAAGAACTGAGAAATATCGAAAAGTAAGAGCAGAAACTCGGATAATGCTCAAAAATATTGGAAATGATATAAGAAATAATAATAAAGCATTGCAAGAATCCCAATTTGTTCTCATCCCCAAAGGACAGCTGGTCATTGATAGAATAAACGCTGCGATTGAAAACGCTCAACACAGCATTGATGTGGTTATCTCTTGGAAGAGGTTTTCGCGTGGAATAGTCAGCACTTTCACTGAAAGCATGGAAAAAGCATTGAAAAGAAACGTTAAAGTACGATTCATAATAGAAAAACCTCCAAAAAACATAACTGCAAAAGAATTGATCAGCAACACCCAAAAAAACCCCAACGTCCAAATAAGATACATACTGAACCATCCTGAGACAATTTTCGGAATATACGACCAAAAACAAATGTTCCTCATAGTTTTCGCGAAAACAGACTTACCCGGATCCTCCGCATTATGGTCAAACAACAATAGCATGATTACGCTGGCCAGTCACCGCTTTGAAACATTATGGCACACAGCAGAGAAAATAACGCCTTAAGACCCCCGCAGCAGAATGGATAGAATTTCAGTCTTTCTCTCTCATATTTGCTTGCCTGCTAACTCTCAGACTCTTGCCCCCACTCAATTACTTACATACACTTACTCCTACTCTCTTCTCACAAAGCACCAAAAACCAAAAATGAAAAGCCAAAAAATAAAACTCATGACCCAATCCCTTTTTCTTTTTATGTAAGAGTAACCGAGGTGAGGTAACCTCGTTCGTTTTTAGGATAATTCCCATGTCACACGTAAGCTTTTGCCTGCAAAGTCTTTTCAAGTATACTCCTTTGCTTAAAGCTTAATAGAACTTCACCAGAATACAGTTATTGGAGGCAGTTTATTTTGGGAGAGGAGATTGAAGAAAAAGAGAAAGCGAAAGCTCTTGAAATAGAGAAAGAAAGTTCAAGCAAACCGGAGAGTGCCCAGACTGATGTTTGCAAGGCGCCGTCTACTCCCGGAGCAGTTCCAGTACCTCATCCGAATACTGCTATGTCTTCAGATACTTCTTCAGGGTCAAAGACTGTGAAAACAGAAGGAGAAATGCCCTCTGTCAAAGAAGATTTTGAAGAAAGTGTTGGAGATGAAGCAGGAACTAGCGATAATGAGTCTGAAACAGGAATTTTAACGGAGATCGTAAAAACTAAGGTTTTGGGGGTTCCTTTGTGGACATGGTTTTTGATCGTTGTTACGGTTCTAGTTATTTTATGGATTTTGTCTTCAAATTCGCCACAGCCTATCGAACCTTTGGAATAACATAGTGAATTAAATTGCACATAAAAAAGGGGTTGTCGGGGTTCTGGACCCCCGTATAGGAGAATAGAAAGTTACAACTTCGATGATAAGGCACATCAACGTCAATTGTTCAGAGTCCACTCAGACCCCTTCCCTATACGCCAATGAAACTTCAACCCCGAAGCAAACACAGTAGACAATATCTTGTTCTTAGAAATTCTCCTTTTTTCTCTTTAAATTTGCAATTCTCTTTCTTTGCTAATTCTTTCTAGCTTTCTCCTGTTCCTCTCTGCATATGCCTAGGTATCTTGCCCGAGTTCTCAACAGACATGAAAAAAATCTTAAATCGATAAGCCTCAGATGTATAACGAAAAAGTGGTTTAAAAAATGCAGAAACTATTGATTATCGGTCTTGTCTCCTTATTGGCGGGAATTCCATTTTTCTACTTGGCTGGAGCTGTTCCTTATATAACTAGGACCGAGATCAATGATTCAGCAAATCCCGTTGAAGATGGAACCATTGGGCGAACCTCCTGGCAATCCTATCCATTTAGGTCCCTGCACTATATCTCTGTCAAACCATACATGTTATACCTGCAGCCTTGGGATTCTTTATCTGTTCACTCCGTTGGCAGTTTAACCTACACTATAGTTAGCGATGAAACCTCCTATGATGTTTTAGAATACACTAATTCTGCTTTTCTGAACTACAAAAATGAAGGATCTTCAGCAATAGTTATAGCAATTTATGTTGCAACAGATTTTCAACAGACTGTTACAACTACGGTTGTTCATAGACAATCTCAAACACCAAATTTGATTTACCTAAGTATTGGTGTGTTTTTGGCAGGGCAAGGAATTGTGTTAGCTATCACGTCACGTAGTAAAAACAAATCATTGGCAAAGCAGCCAATTTAAAACCAATTTTGCTTTCTCTCTCTTTTTTCACTTCACAAACATTCCAAGGTTGCAGATAAAAAGCAATCAGATGAGCTTTTTGTAAATTAATATTAAACCTACGTGTTTATTTAGATAAAGGGGACTAATCAAAATAGGTGAATTTCATTGAATCCTACTCTATTAGATGGTAAGAAGGTCATTGGCGCCGAAGGTTACATACTGGGACAAGTGGATGGTATAGACATTGATATAAACACTTGGCAAGCCAACGCTTTCTATATTAGTTTAAGTGATGAAGCCATAAAAGAACTTAAATTAAGAAAGCAATTCCTCAGCAAAATCACTGTATGTTTGCCGACAAGTCTTGTCAAAGCTGTTGGGGAAGTATTAACTCTCAAAGTACCAATTAGAAATCTTGAAGACATCGCAGAAAAAGGGATTGCATTTAGCGCCACTGAAATAAAGGGTAAGAAGGTAGTTGGTGCCAAAGGCTACGTTGTAGGTGAAGTTGAAGGATTTGACGTAGAATTCAGCAAATGGCAGGTTACAGGCTTACAGGTTGGTTTAACTGATGATGCTGCAACACAACTTGGATTTAAAAGACCTTTCTTAAGCAAGGTAGTAGTTATTGTGCCCTCTGACATAGTTAGCTTAGTTGGAAATTTCATTACCTTAGATGAATCTGTAGAAAATCTCGAATCACTTGTAGAATGCATAAGATCCTGTCAAAAGCGAGGTTAGAACTGGTTGCACATCTATTAACATTTGTTCACTTCACAAACATTCTAGAGATTAGAGAAATTTACTTGGAGAGAAAATTGTTATTTTGGGATCATACAAAGTACCTTTAGTGTGGTTTTGCCAGTGTTCTTTATTTGATGGATTTCTTCACCAGGAATAGAAATAAGATCTCCAAAACTGATTGATTTAACCCCTTTTTCTCCAACTGCAGCGCCATTTCCTTCCAGCACAAATATTTCATGTTCCCAAGGATGACTGTGATAAGGACTGTAACCATTAGTCTCAATCTCAATGTGTCTCACTGCAAAGTTTCTGGAACCTTCAGTGTTCAGCCACCTTATCTTAAGTTTGGAGCTACCTTCAACCTCTTTGGCTTCAACTTCCTCATAAGATGTAATTCTCATCTAACAACCCATTTCATTCTAACATTCAAGAAATTTTAAGATTACTACTTTTTCGCTGCACGAACATTCTCTTTTTTAAAATTCAACGCGTCTAATTAAGAAAGAGCTGCTCTACTCACGTTCATAAGAAAGGTAAATGCAAGTTTAACTAACCAAATGCTAGATATAAAAAATGAAAGAGCAAAACTTGTTTCAACCCACGTGATGTTCGATTGTACTGGATGACCGTGGCTTGGAGTAACTATTTCTTATTTATACTGGAGCCACCTGAAGATTCAATATCACCCAATATTGGATCTCCAATATAGTAGAGTTGTGAGCCTCCGCTAAGGTCAGCATCAAGTGTACCATCCAAGTTTATTGTTGCTTGGCTCCCTCCACTCAGTTCTATGTTTACATTTTGACTTGTAAAGTTTGTAAAGTCTAGCTGACTTCCAGAAGACATGTCAATTGAGAGATCGCCTGCTTCACCAAACCCTACTAATTGGGCACCTCCAGATAGAATAATTGAAATCGGGTCAGTAGAACTAATTTCTTCGATTTTTCCTTTAGATCCACCTGACAATTCTAATCCTTGAATATCGGGCATTGTAATTTCAACTTTCAACGTCACTGAACTAAAACTTACACCCCAATTAACTCCTACTTTCAAAATATCGCCTGACTTTGACACATCGATGTAATCCATGATATTATCGTCTGCAGTGACTAATACGCTATATGAGCTCGATTGGGAAATTTCAACATTAAAGCCACTTCCAGCATCAACTGAAGTGAAATCACTAATAAATTCCTCGTTAGTAACCAAATTACCTGATCCAACTACAGTTCCAAAAGGAACCCATCCTCCGAGAAGAATCACAACTGAGATTAACCCAATTATAGCAACGACTGCAACAAAAGCAATTAAAGCGATAGTCATAGTGCTCATTGGTCTACTTTTTCTCTTTCTCAAAGGTTCTTTTGCAGCATCTCCAACAGATGCCGTTGTCGCCGTTCCACAGTTGGGACAGAATTTTGCATCCTCATCTAATTTAGTTCCACAACTAGAACAAAACGTCAATACTCTCTCCTCAACTATCTCATAAGTCTCATTCAGTATAAAAAACAATTCTCTAAGGTAGGAAATTAATTTTGCTTTGAGTTGGGTTGGGTCAAATTAGACTAAGAAATATTTAGGTCGATAGAAAAATTCCCACAGGAATATACAAGGATATCCCACACCTTTCCCCTTTTTAAAAAGCATTAAATATAAAGTGATCGAGGTGAAGTATTCTGGTTTGTTTTTGTTGTAAACCGTAACCTTTTTCCCATTTTTCGTTACAAAATTCTTGAAGTTATTTATGATTTTACTCGGTCAAAAGTGAAAAAAGACAGACAGAAGAGAATTAAAAAAACGATATATATGGCAAGACAGATATACCATAGAAATTCTCTTGGACGAAGAATGTTAAAGGTGTTTTAAGAAATGGATGATGAAATTGACCTCGTGATTCTTGGAGGAGGAACTGGCATCTTTGCTGCTGTTCGAGCCGCTCAACTGGGTTTAAAAGTCGTTCTTGTGGAAAACCGAAGAATCGGCGGAGTCTGCATGAATTGGGGTGGTCTTGCGACAAAAAGCCTAACCTCAACAGTCGAGTTGTTTAAGAATGTCAAGAAAGCGAGCAATAATGGTATAGAAGGATCTGTATCTCTTGATTGGAAAGCGATGAAGAAATACAAAGACAAAATCTGCTCCCAAATGTCAAGAATGCCCGAATTTATAATGAAAAAAGCAGGTGTAAAAATCATAATTGGCAATGGAGAAATCATAAGTCCAACAGAAGTTAAAATCACATCTCCTGACGGAGAAGAAGTCCTAAAAACCAAGAATATTATTATTGCAACTGGATCACAACCTATCACGATACCCGGAGTTGAGCTACAAGATCCTATACTAGATAGCGATCAGCTGCTAGAAATCGAGGCTCCTCCCAAGAGCCTCCTAGTTATTGGCGGGGGCGTAATTGGATTGGAGTTTGCTACAATCTTCAATCTTCTAGATACTAAAGTCACTGTGGTTGAGATGCTTCCCACGTTATTGCCTAGTGAAGAGCCGGAAGTGGGAGAGTTTTTGTTGCGGAATCTGAGAAAAGAGGGTATGGAAGTCTTTGTTAATAGCAAGGTAACTGAAGTTTGCAAAGTTGAAAATGGCGTGGAGGTTAAGATAAAATCTCCAACCGAAGAGATCGAAAAAAAGGTGGACAAAGTTTTGATGGCTGTGGGCAGAAAGCCGAATATTGACAGAAAACGCCTTGAGGATATTGGAGTGAAGACCACGAAAAGGGGAATAGTAGTCGATGACAGGATGCAGACTTCAGTAGAGACAGTTTGGGCTGCTGGAGATGCAGTGGACCCTCATCTTCTGGCAAATGTGGCAATTAGAGAAGCAAAAGTGGCTGTAACAAACATTGCAGGCGAAAATGCTAGAATGGAATATGATCTTGTTCCTAGATGTGTTTTTACAATACCTGAAGTGGCATCGGTTGGACTAACCGAGAAGCAAGCAATTAATCAAGGATTAGAGATTAGAAGTGTTAAAGTTAATTTTTCTGCTCAAAACTTCCGAGCGAGTGCGTCAAACAAACCTGAGGGATTCGTAAAAGTTGTCGTTCTTGAGGATGGTAGGATTGTGGGTGCCACGATAGTTGGTGCTTCAGCGAGCGACTTAATTTCAGAATTTACTTTGGCAATAAGAAATAGGATGACGGCAGAGGAAATGAGTGATTTAGTTTATATTCACCCATCATTCTCTGAAGTTTTGCAGGTAACTCTTGAAAAACTATTGGGAAAATCTTTGATCTAAGAACTTCTTTTTTCAAAAAAGACCGCTAGAACGGCATTATTCCTACCTATCTTGTCGTTAGCAAATTCTCTTTGATGCAGTAGAATAGTGTAAAAAAAGGAAGTATCGTATATATGGCTCTTTTGACTTGTTGGTCTCTATTTTTTCAGCATTTTTTCTATAGCTTCGCCAATTATGAATAGGCCTATAAGAATGATTACGGTCAGAAATAGGTCTAATGCGTATCCTAGAACTCCTGCGACTCCTATAGCTAAAGCTACTAGACCCACGAAAAGGCTGAATTTGCTTATTTTGATGCCTATCTGCTTCCTTGTAAGGTTGAGACCTAATAGTATTAGTCCAACTCCTAATGCTATGTATGCTCCAGTATCTATTTCATAGGCTGCTCCGACATACCAGCCAACGCCGATCAGTATTATGAAGAGCCCCCACGACAGACTGTCTAAAGTTCTATTGTCAACCATCAAATTCCCCTATAAGATTCATTTTTTGTCCAGTATGTTCCATTCAATTCTTAAGATTTATGCAAAAAAACCAGCAAGGAACAATTTTTTATTAGTCATCAAATTGCTTTGCTCGAAACATTTCATTGTGCAAACCTTAAATATTTTATCAGCAAGTATTACGTTCTAACAGGGATGTGTTATGGCTAGAGTTAGTCTCACTTATGATGGTTTTCAGCATGCAACTTCTGTGCAGGAGGAACGTGAGAATGCACGTGGGAAAACTGTGGCTACAGATTGTCCGTATACTGGTAAGGGCGAAGAGTTTTCTCCTTTGGAGCTTACTGGGTCTGGAGTGGCTGGTTGTTGTCTCATATCTATGGGAACATTAGCTATGCGGCGTGAAATTGACATTTCTGGAACTCGGTTGGACATAGAGCTTTCGTGGACTAAGACAAACGATCGTATTGGAGCAATAGATTTGACTTTCATTATGGCTAGGAACTATTCTCCGAAAGAACGTCTTTTGTTGGAACGTGCAGCTGATGCTTGCCCAATTAAACACAGTTTTCATCCAGAGACCAAAATAACAACCCGATTCATCTATCCAGAGCAATAGCACGCCTCTCCTAATAAATTTTTTTGTAACTAAAATGGTCAAGTTTGACCTACTAGCTAAAACAAATATTGGGTGAGGTATTTTGGTGCGTTTTGTTGTCTACCGTAACCTTTTTCCCATTTTTTCTAAATGGTTTAATGTTCAATGGAAAGGTGTTAATAACAATTTGATTTGATAATATATTTTTGAGGGCTCAGGATATGAAGAAAAAATTTGTATACATTCACATCAGTAGTCTGCAAGATGACGTTAGAATTATTTCTGTTAGTAGCTCGTTAGCGAACGCGATGGGCAAAGCTGCAAAGTTTATGAAACGACATGAACTAGATAAAGGTTACAGGCTTAATGCGATAGAGAAGTGGGAACTCAATTCAGAATCAGAAATTCCTGAAGAAGTTTGGGAATACAAAATAACGCGAATTGACAAACCTAAACGCTGGGTCAGTTTAAAGGACAAAAAAGGCAATGTGTGAGTGTTGAAAACCAGTGTGATTATAGTTTGGATTAAGACACACGCTGGATGCATTGATTGGTTTTTAAAATTTTTCCCATGCCCCACGTAACCTTTTTCCCTTTTTTGTGAGTTGAAATCAAACTTGAAATGGGGTACTGAATAATTTGGTGTTTGAAATTTTTAATTAGTCTAAGTTATTAAGAGCAATTTGAGTGAGAATCAGAAATCATTTTAGTTTGTGCTTACATCTATAACGGTGTGATAAGAAACCACTTTGGGGTGAGTGTATGGATAAGAGCTGTAATGAGACTAAAGATCCCTTGCGTACTTTATCGAATGCCCAGAGCTTTCATTTCTACACAAATATCGGGGATTATTCTGGAGTTAGCGCAAACAGCTTAGAGGAGTTTGCAAATGCACTTCAGTACGTGTGTTCTGAAGCCATTGTTTTTCATTTTGCTCGAAAAGATTTTCAGAATTGGTTAAGAGATGTAATAGGTGACAATGAACTAGCCCAGAAAATAGATGAAATAAGTAAGTGCGATAGGCATTTGGCAGCTGAGTCCTGCAGGAAAGAACTCTTGGAAGCAGTGAGGGTTCACCTTCTCCATTTGGACCTAGCCAAATACAAGCCATGCTCTGGTTAAAAGATGGATATAATAGGCAAAGTTGAAAAGACTTTGAGATTATTATATAATACGCTCATGACAAAGCGATGAAAAGAGACGCGGGAAAGGAGGTTCCTGAACTTTTTAACTATGATAAATGTGAAGCGGAGACGCGCAACCTTCCCTTTTTTTCATAGATTAATATTTCAGTTAAAAAATCACTTGAGCGGTTTACTCAATTCTCTGGAAAGCTCGAATGGCTCAGAAAATAGATATAAATGCGCCGTTTATTTAGCATTAAGATGTACTAAGTTTTGTCACTTCTCGCACCGCTTTCACTGAGACTTCGAGCATGTCATCGCTGGGTTCCTTAGTTGTTAATAGCTGAAACGCTAATCCAGGAGCCGTTAAAACCTTAATAACTGCTGAGTTTCGATATTTGCCACTGAACCTTAAGAGTTCATATGACATACTGGCAATAACTGGAATAAGTAGTATTCTGTAGGCAAATCTTAAGACGTAATCAGCGCTAGGCATAATCGAGAAAAGAACAATGCTTATAATAACCACTATAAAAAGGAAACTCGTCCCACAGCGTGGATGCAAT
>Ga0209536_100007111_pt1 | contig 17014 bp, 21 predicted proteins | sample DeeMarSeWOR28_12_FD_187461 | JGI IMG/M metagenome (GOLD analysis project Ga0209536, IMG submission 187461) | Marine sediment microbial communities from White Oak River estuary, North Carolina - WOR-2-8_12 (SPAdes) (version 2) | ecosystem: Environmental > Aquatic > Marine > Intertidal zone >... | reverse complement strand
GCTCGCGTCTTCTTTCGGAGTACAAAAAACCGAGTACCGTTTTTGATCGTCTGTTCGTCAATCTCATCTTGACAATACAAGATTTCATACTAATAATAATATGAAACGCTTGGTTTTATTTAAATACTCGTTTAATCTCTTGTATATTGAGACTAGAATAAATCTAGTCTAAAAAAAACTAGGATGTGAAAAAAAATTATGAATCAAAACGAATTAGAGAAACTTGTCGATTCCGCGTTTTCTCATAAACCTAAGAAAAATCAAGTCTATTATCTTTCTTTTTCAAGAGATAAGATAATTAAGATTATGAGATATTTACAAGATAAAAAGAAATACACGGACGCGAAAATAAGAGAATTTTTTCCAAATAAGAAAACAAGTGAAATTGATAATCTGAAACTACTAGGAATACTCGTTGAGAATAATATACTAGAGATAAATAACAAGAAAATAACCGAATATTCTGAAACTCAATTGAAACAAGAGATTTTTAAAACTTGGAATAAATTCAGCAAGATATTTGAAAAATATTCAATTGACAAGTCTCAAATCAAATCTAGTAATATTAGAGAATTTAACGCGAGAGAATTATTAATATTCAAAAACAAGGACTTGTAGAGACAAGGAATAATTCTACAAATAATAATTCTTATTTTTTTTCACAATAAGGCGAGATCACTTGAACCCCCACCAGTAAAAAATTTTAGAATTAAGTTTCATGAAATTAAAACTGATTTCAAATTTGTAGTAACCCTAATATTATATTGGGGGTATTACAAATTTAGAATGAATTTATGCTTCCTAAAAACAAATCTTTTTGTTCACTTTTATAAGTTTTTTAAATAAAAAACTAAACATTGTTTAGATATTTTGCGAAAAATTAAAAAATTTTCAAAAAGTGTTTTCATATTCTTAAAAACAATACTACGAATTTAAAACTTTTCTATATGGGTATTACAAAATTAAAATAAATTTCACAAACTTAAAATTCTTATTTATAAACCCCTAAAACAATTGTAGAATAGATATGAGTGAAAAAAAATCTTTAATTAAAATTCAGGAAACGCATGCCATCACTCAAGTCAAAGAAGAACAGACTCTTCTCGATGATGTCGCAACGGAGATGAATAAGAAATTCAAACGCGTAAATGAGATTATATCTACGCTTGAAGATGATACGAGGAAAATCGACATCACTAATGAGGATGGAGAAGTGATAGGACAGAGAACAGCACTTCATCCACAACTTTTAAGCTGGTATAAAGAAGCTCGTCTCTTCTTGAATGACCTATGGAAGCTAACTGGAGGAGAAGTTAAGCAGGAAGGAGAGAAAGAATATACTAAAATGATGGCTAAAATAATATTAGAAGGCGTAAATCAGAATCCTGATTTTCTTAAAGAGAAGTTTGATGAATGGGCTAAGAATAGAAGTTTCAAAAAAAGTGATTAAAATGGATATATGTAATAAAGGTGAAAGCATTGGCTAAATGGAGCAAAGGTCCAGGAAGACCCCTACCACCAAGAGCAGGACCACGATCACCACAATTAGGTCCTCCAATACCAAGTGAGTAGATTAAAATGTCAGTACTCTATGAAGTTGATTATAACAAACTACAAGACTGTATGTTTAGAGCAGTTGACTTTATAGAGAATTTTTTACCAGATCATGATCGGCCTTGGCAATTAATAAAATTAACTCAACCACAAAAAGATGCGATAGATAGTATTCAATTTGGATTTCCTCTCAGTCTTTTTGACTTTGGTGAAATAAAAGTCACTCCAAATGGAATTGTTATGGTTTGGCCGCGACAAACAGGAAAGACCACAGCCTGCGCTTATGCGGCTGTTGCTCTTTTAATAATAATTCCGAATTGTTCTATTGGTATAATTTCGGCTACAGAAAAACAAGCCAAGAAAATGTATCGTAAAATCAAAAAGATTCTTAAGTATTCTGTATTCTGGAATTATGTAGTTCAAAAAACTTTAAAAGTCGACTTCTTAGAACTTAATAATGGAAACTTTATTGAAGTCTGGCCTTGTACTGATGGAATTGAAGGAAGTACTTATACTTATCTATTTGCTGATGAGGCAGCAATAATGGAAGAAAAAATTCTATTCTCATCTGCATTGCCTTGCGTTACTCATGGAGAAAGATGGATAATGCTTTCTACTCCTAAAGGAAGAAAAGGTAAATTTATTGACTATTATTTCAGAGGACTAGAAACCAGACCTATAATTTGTAAAGGTTGTGGTTATGAATTTCCACAAGTTGCTTTTAATGTTGATAGATTTCCATTAGGAGAAATGCCTCTCGATGAGATGCATCCTTGTCCTTTCTGCGGTTCAAAAGAATATACTTATGGATTAGGCGTCTTTACAGTTCCTTGGGTAGATCCTTGGAATGATGGTGTTCGTACAAAAGAAAAAGTAAAAAGACTCCTAGATGAACATAATTGGTCAGCAGAAGCAAGACAAAATTATCTTGGAGAAATAATTACAGACGCAGCAATGGTCTTTCTTGGTCAATGGATTAAAGATGCAACCAATCCCAATCTCAAGAATTATTTTCAAAATAAAGGTCATTCTTATGTATTAGGTGTTGACTACGGAAGAAAACATGATGCTTCTTGTTTTTATGTTACTCATAGAGATCATAAAAGTGGTCGTATAGTTCTTGATTATGCTTTATCAGTTGCTGGAGAATTTGATGAGGAAAGAACTTATAAGTATATCAGAAAAAAATTAATGAAAATTTTAATAAAATTTAATCCTGTTTGGGCAGTTCTTGATTCCACAGGAATGGGCGATCCTTTAGTAGAACAATTTGAAGATGATATAAAGATTTGTAAACATAAAGGATTTCCAATAAGCACAAAAATTCTTAATAACACTAATCAAAAAGGTTTTATAATTTCAAGAAAAACAAAACCTGAATTAATTGGCAATTTAATAAAATTGTTTTCAAAAGGAAGAATTGAAATTCCTCCATCTTCCGAGCCAGAGATTTCTGGTTTACGAGAAGAATTATTACGATTTGAATATGAAAATGTACCAGGAATGAATTATATAAAATATGGAACACAATCTTTTCATGATGATAAAGTTCTTGCTCTTGCTCTCTCTTGTTGGGGACATAGAGTACAACCAAGTCTAATGCATGAAATTAAAATACAAGGTGTAAAAATATATGAAGGATGATGATATTGTTTGGGTTTGGGATTTAGATGAAAAACAATTTGTTCCGCTAATAAATATAGAAGATTGTATAGAGCCTCCACCAATGATATATTTTCGTTTTATAAATTTACAAGAGAAAAAAGAAAACCAAACACATCAAGATTTATTAGATGAGCTTAAAAAATTATTTGGAGAAAAGTAATGCCTATTAGAAAAGAATTAAAACAACCTCTTGAATTTTGGCCTGCACAGAAATCTATTATAGCGACTTTAAATCCAACTGATTTCGATATTGATAAAGATTTAAAGGCTCTCAAAAAAGTAATGATAGAGCCAACATATCGAAATTGTGAAGAAGCTTTTTGGAATGATTCAATAGCTACTAGTTTTACAGATATTACTTCGCATGTTATTATAGGAGATGGACCAAGAATACGATGCGATAAAAATAAAAAAGTTATTGAAATAATAAAAGCTTGGAATAGAAGTATAAATGTAAATAGAAAATCTGTTGAAGATTGGATAAGAAATACATGGTTTGATGCTATAGTTTATGGAAGATTCTTTTGGCGTGTTGATACTTCAACCTATTATGATAATGTTGATATTCAGCGATTAGATCCTAAAACAATAGAGATATTTAAAGATCCTGTAATGGGTTATAGATTATTTCTACAACATACTCCGAAATATAAATATCATAGAAGGAAAGGAGAATTTTACAAAAAAGCCGGTAAAGAAGAATTTACAAGGGTAAGGATAGACTGGGAGAAAGATCCTTCTATTATTAATTATGGTCAGTCAACTCAGTATGATTATATAGACATACGAATTCCTGATGAACCATCAAGGATGATATTTGGCGATTTCTTCTGGAGAGCTCCTATTGCGAATGCTTTACATTATATTGTTTATAAGAGATGGATTTTATGGTTTATGCGAAAATATTCACAGAAACATTGGGCTCCTTTTATAATATTAAGGGTAGGAGATCCTAGAGCTACTAACTATCCAACACAGAAACATGTAATGCAGGCTGCTATAAATAATGGTAAGAAATTTATAAGAGAAATTACTAATTTTGGTGGTGTTTCTCTACCAGGAGAAATGGATATAAAAACATTAGAAACTCAAACGGCCAGAAGTTCCGAAATCTATGTATTATATATTAGAGAATTGGATAAGCAAATAATGTATTCTATTTTTGGTTCTATGGGTCAAAGAGAAGCTAGTGGAAATGAATTAGCAACTTCAAGATCACTTCAAGAGATTTGGTTGAGATTTGTTAAAGGAATAAGGAGAATGTACGAATTACTTCTTACGACTTTTTATGCGTATGTTTTATTACCTTATCATGGTATTAATGATATTAATCCTGAAGATCTTGATTTAGAATGGAGTCCACTTAGATTCGAATCAAGTGAAGAAATTATGAGATCTATCGAGACTGGTGCTCGAATAGGATTGTGGAAAGATCTAAATGAAATGAGGAAGGCCGCACAATCAGTATGGAGCTTTCTTAATGAACTTCCAGAAAACGAAAATAAAAAAGGAGAAGATATTGTTCCTAAAAAACCTCAAGGAAATGCTGAAGAAAGACTTTTGGAATATTATAAATCAAGACAAACTAAATAAAATAGATTTCTTCCGATTAGTCATGGAAGAACTATTAAGTTGTAAAACACTTAACTTGTATATTATTCTTGGTCTATCTAAAGCGTTAGAGGATGAATATGACTATGCCATTTCTTGTTTTTATGATGAAATGGAAAATTCTTTTTATAAAGGAATTATTGATACAATAAATAAATGTTTGAACATTTTTTGTAAAAAAGCAACTCCAATATTCAAATTAATAGAAGAGATAAAAAATGGGCAGAGAAAAATTCAACAAACTCACAGATGAACAAAAAGAAAAAATTCGTAAGAAAATTCTTGCGAAAATGGATGAATTAACTAAAATGAAAGAAAAATTTGAACAAGAATTTGATTTTTTTGATGCTATAAATGATGAAGGTATTTCTTGTTTTGAATGTAATGGAAAATGTATGGATTGTAGTTTAGATGATTTAAAAAAATGTATGCAAAATTTCAGAATGGGGAATCTTTTCATACTTAAAAAATTAAGATTGTATGAACAGGGAATGGAAAAATATATGGAGGGACTGGAAGTATGGTCTCAAACATTCCTTAAATGGCTTCAATCTGATGCTGATATAGAATCAGAAATAAAAAAGACAAAAACAAAAAATGAAGTAATAGATATGTACTCATGAGAAAGACAATAAAACAAACATTAAGGTTTTTAGAAAGTATGAAAAGTGGTGTTATAAAACGCTCAGCTTTATTACATATTAAAAATGTTTTAGAAAAAACACTATTTATGAATGTTTATGTAACTTCTTTATATGATGTTTATTCTATTGATGATATGGAAGAATTAAAAGATTTAATTAAGGGTGAAGCATCTATTAGAAGAGGTTCATATAATTATTTTTATAGGATATGGAAATTACAAAATGCTCCTTTTCCTCATGAATTAACAGGTGTAATGAAAGCTAATACATTTGTGGAAGTAATTGGTGATGAAGTACAAATGTATATTCCTGTTAACGCGACTATGAGAAAAGGATTTAATTTCGGTCCTATTCATGAGAGAAGAAAATCTGTATTAAAATCAACAGTATATTTTGCTTGGAAAAATATAATGAAAACAATAAGAGAATTATATAGGAGGTTTATAGAAATTGCGTAAAAAATATAAAAAACATTTTGACGAAATAACAAGAGCTTTTCTATGCGGTTTAGGATTTGGAATGTTTTTTATGGCATTAATATTTACATTAATTGGGGTGATATTATGGGTCATAAACGGATGAGTAGTTTTAAAGATTCCGAAAAATATCTTAAACATAGAAAAGATAAAGTTGGAGGAGCTGGTTTTGAAGATTCTTGGGTTACAGATAAAAAATGGCTAAAAGAAAATATAGATGGATTTTTTAGTTGTAAATTCTGTAGTGGAAAGATGTATGGAGCTGGTTATAAAAATGGTGCATTAATAGTTTCATGTCGCACGCCATTTTGTCCAGGAAATATAGATAGTGGAATGGCTGGACAGATTAAAAAACATCAGTTCGATATTCGGGAATTAACTAACCAGTATCTTTTTAATAGTATGTTAAAATTTTAGCGGACATATTTATAAATAATAAATTTATTATTAAAGTAAGGTGGTTTACAAATGAAAGATTTTAAAATAGATCTTGCATTGGAAGAATTTGAAGAATTTGAAGACACATATACTTTTACAGCAAAATCAATAACCAAAGATTTTGTATGTGAACCTGGGCTAGAAAGACTTGCAAAAGATTCACCAGGAAAACATTTAGTGTGGAGACATGAACATCCTGTAAACCCAAATTATATAGAAAATCATATTTATGGTCGCGTATTAGAGTCTCAAGCAGAAGATGGGCATTTTATAAGTAAATATCAAGGATATAAACACACACAAGCTCATAAAAAGGTATTAGAAATAATTAAGAAAAGGAATGAAATAGAACAACCTCTTAGTATTTCTATTAGATATAGACAATACGGACCAGATGAAAAACCAATACATTTTGATATAATTGAACATTCTTTAACACCAACACCCGCGTGTAAAGAATGTGTAATATTAGATATAAAAAACGAGAGTGAAATTATGGACGAAAAAGAATTGCAAAAAAAGTTAGATGAAATTGCAAAGTTAGAAGATGAACTCACTCTAAAAACTAAAAAATTAGAGCAAATGGAAAGCAAAATTGTTTCATTAGAGGAAGCTGTCGAAACTAAGGAGAAAGAGCTTGAAGGTGAAAAAGGTGAGAAAAAGAAATTACTTGATCAAATGCTTGAATTCACTGACAAACTTAATGAACAGAAGAAAATGATTGATAGTTTAAATGAAGGTTTAAGGCTAAAAGAGATTGAACCTTTAATTTCTAAACTTATCGAATTGGACGGTAAAAACATGGAATCTCTTTATAGAATGAAGGCAAAAGCATCTTTAGCTAAAGATGAAGAATTTGAGGAAACAAAGAAATTCTTTGAAGGTAGAATTAAAGAACGAGAATCTGAGATTACTTCTGCAGTTCCTAAAGATTTAATGGAAACAGCATTAGAAAATCAAAGGGACGAAGAATTAGAAGATGATAAGACTAAACAAATAAGAGATAAAAGAGCCTTTGCTAATATGCCTGAAGAATTTTTTGAAAAGAGAGGTGATAAGTAAAAATGTCAAGTAGAAACGCTTATACAAGTTTTTTTAAAGAACATACTGAATGCTTAACGAAAGGTAGATACTGGTTAGACGAACAATACGGTGTAGAACTAGGAGAACCTGTATGCTTACATCCAACATTAACGGGTTATGTAGGTAATCCGAAAAATAAAAGAAGGATAAAATCTTATGATAACGCAACTCCTGGAGCAGAACATGCTTTTGGTGTATCTCTTGATATATTATATGCAAGTTCCGGTGTTGATAAGGACACTTTAATTTTAAGACCTGATCATTACTATCCAAGAGAAATAGCAGTTATGAAAATAGGAATTTGTCCTATTGTGAATGTGGCTACTGGTTATACAGCTCAAATGGATGAAAAAGCACTTCCAGCAAATGGCGGTGCTGTAGGATTCGGAGCACCTGGAGCAGCTACAGGCGTTGGTCTACATTATCCATTAGGAAAATGGTTAGACGAAACTCCTGCACAAATGCCAGGACTCTTATATGTAAATCCAATGTTGGAGGTTTTGTAAAAAATGTCATTTAATTGGAATAATTTAACGGATCCCGCACTGATTCCAACTTGGTTGTTTAGGCGATATGTCGGTACAATTGACTTTTATGATGAAGAATGGCAACCAATGTTATCAAGGATAATGAAAAGACAACCCGCTCCTGGAAAAGGTTCTAAGAAACATTTTAGCATGCCTTGGATGGCTGATCCACAGGCAATGTCTAAATTCCACAATCCTCGTGAAAGAGTCCATATGATGGGTGCTCCACAAATTGAAGGTGATGTGTTCCATGCACGAACCATCAAGGAAGGATACCCTGAAGACTTAGAGGAATTCGAGGAAGATTTTGAAGACAATGTCATTCAATCCAAGCGTTTGATGATGGATAGAAACATGATTAGATTCATAAATAGGACTATTGAATTTACCTTAACTAGGTATGTTTACGGTGATCCTGTTGTTATGGCTTCTTTCTCAACTCAAACAACTGAAAGACAAGGATATGCTAATATAAGAACTGGAACCTTTAGAGGTGTTGCTGATGCTCATTTAGGCTCACAGCAATGGGGTAATCCTAATGCAAACATTTTCAGAGACTTAAACTATCTTAAAGATAGATTTGAGTTGATGGCAGGTGAAATTCCAACTGTATTAGCCATTGGTCGTGTTACGACTCGTTCAATGGAAGATAATAACGGTCTTTTAAATAGATTGATACAAATCAAGGATACTACAAATGGTGTTCTAGGTTCTTCAATTCAAGGTTTAAAGATTGTTCGTGTGGTTGGAAACACTTTCAAAGATGTTCCAGGTTTAAGTAATGATGCTCAAGATATGCCAGGACAAGGAGACTATGTAAGACAAAGCTGGAATAGACTCAATAAAATTGATATGATGACGACCCTTTATAACTCTGGAAGATGGGAATGGGGTCTAATCACAGATAATAATATGGGTTTTACAGCTTGTGCTTGGGTTCATAAGCTTCATCAGAAGCAACGAAGGACTCCTACTGAAATGTACATTCGTCAGTTTACTGAGCATGATCCTCTGGAAATCAAAAACACAGCAGCCATTTCCATTTGTCCAGTTGTAAAAGACTTTGCACATGTCATGAGACTAGACCAACTTGTAATGCAGTAGATTCTTATGGGAGTAGAAAAATATGCCACCATGGAGGATGTAAAATATTTTTTACAACTCTATGATGAAGACTTTGATACTACTAAAGTCACTAGTACTTTCATGAAGATAGCGAACGCTAGAATAGATGCATGGATAGTGGAAAATGGAAAACAAGTAACAAATAACATGAGAGACCCATTGAATCTACTTTGGGCCGCTGTTATATGTTTTTCTGTTGAATATTTTACCTATACAGGCGCTTTTGCTTTTACTAGCGGGGATATAGCTCTTGAAAGATTAAACAAGGCTACATATCAGTATCAAAGATGGCAACCAATGTTTTTCTTTGCTACTGGAGCAAGCGATCCTTTTAAAGGATTATTACCCCATGAATCTAATAGAATGATGGCATACGCATTTGTTGATGCCTATTGCCGAGATGATTTCTTTAGAAATTATGGAACCCCATATCCAATACCAGGAATAACTCGTGATGATACATATAGAGGATGGTCTTGGAATCTTAAAGATCAATACAAAAGAGTAGCAAATTACGAATCACAAATTAACGGAGCAACAGGTTTAGAACTTATTGATTCTTATTATGAATTATTGGATGATGAGCCAATATAATGTGGAAGACTCAAAAAAGATTTGAGGAAACAGTCACAGTTGTAAATGAGAGCATACCATCACTCGCTAGTGGTGGAATAGCAGTTATAACAGATTCTAGTAGTGTTTCCATGAAAATGGTGATTCTTCCTGATGAATCAAAATTTAGAGAACCTAGGAAAGAAGGACAATATCAATATGAAAGATTATTCGCTCATGTAAGAAAAACTGAAATGCTAAAAGCTGATATTATTCCAGGAAAAACGAAAGTTATATGGAATGGTGAAACATATAAAGTTTTTAGCAAATTAGACTACACAACCAAACCTAAATTCAGAATTGCTGAAATAGAGATGAGAAGAAGAATTGAGTACGACTGAAAAACAAAAAGGAAGGTTAATAAATGATCTACAAAATGAAGTAGATTATGTATATGAAGGCTGGGACCCAAATATAAAAGTTTGGAGAGCTGGTGATGGACATGAGAGAAAACCTCCTTATGTAGCAGTCGACTTTATTGAAACATCAATGGATCTTTTTAGGTCAATGGCTAATATAGTTGGAAGAATTGATGATTGGAGATTTGAGCATGCTTTTTGTGAATTAGAGTTATTAGATATTACAGTTTACGCTGCTAAATATCATAATGACGGAGCTATTGAAGGAAGAAAATTTGGTTCTGAGATCGCACAAAGAATTAGAACAAGAATTCTTGCGTATTGGGACAATATTTTATACAATTTTAATGCTTCAGTGGATAAAGGTAGAGCATATCCCATTAGAGATTTAAGTAGATTTAGAGAAGATATATCTACAAGGATTTATGAATATAATCTAAACATCTTTTTAAGAACAGATGTTAGATGGCACAAAACTTTGGATGAAACCAAAGTTGAAGAACGAGCTGAAAAGGCATACATCGTTCTTAATAATAAAAATAATATAAGGATTGACACGAGTTGATATAAATGGGAGAATATATAACAATAATTTGGGATGCTGAAACACCTAGTGCTGCGGCAGTCCCTTGGGATAACTCAATGTTAGTAGTGCATGGAAGCGAAGCTAGTTTATCAGAAACAACGATTTATGCAGTCACTAATGATGATTGGAGCACTGTTTTAAGTAATGCAGGATTTTCTCAAAATAGTCAAGCGTATAAGTCAACTTCAAATTTCTTTTCAGCTAGTCCAACTCCAGGTGGAAATCTTTATGTTCTTGCATTAGTTAGTGGTTCTGTTGATATTTATTCTGATGTTCCAATGAATAAAGTTACAGATTACATTTACGAAACTCCAATTAAACCTCCATTAGGTTTTTATGGACAAGAACAAGTAAGATATTATCCTGATACTGATTTGACTGGTTTTTGGATAAATAAAGCGGATGGAAGTCAGGGTGTAGGATTTACAATAGAGGAGGATTATTTAAATAATTGGACTGGAAGATTAAATTTCATAAATGGTCTTTCTGGAAATATTATTGATAAACCTCCAAGAACAGGTTCTAAAGTAACATGTTCCTTTAGAATTGGAAATTCTATGGCAGATCTTAGTGAATATATAGAAAAATACAATATAAATCTTATAACCGCGGCCTATTCCAATAGTCGCACAAGTGAGAATTTTACAGGTAGTAATACTTATTTTGGAAATCAAGCCAATGATTTATCAAGATTTACAAATGCAATATCTGGTAAAAATGCTATATTATTTTGGTCTCTGCCAGGCGGAGCAGGACCTAATGAAAGTGGAGTCGGTTTTGGATTACATTGGAAGAATCTTCGTAATTTTATAGGACAAAGAGAAGATGTTTCGGTAATTAAAGCAACACCAAGTTCATCTAATCATGATATGGCAGCAGGATTAATGGGAATGGTAGCTGGTGAACATCCTCACGACACATTAAGTTTTAAAGTTCCACATATGGGAATATTTGATGAAGATAGCCTAATAAATAGAAGTTATTGGTCTGATGGACAAATAATATCTATTATGGAAAATAGAAAATTAACTGGAAATCCATATCAATTAAGTTATGGTTTTACTCTAGGTACAGGTTATGCTTCTAGGATACATTATGTAAGATGTAAATATATTATAAGTGCTAATCTTATTAATGGTATATGGGCTTTATTATCAACAAGAAAAGTTAGAATGTCTTATGCGGGAATGCAATTAGTAAGAAATAAAATTTCAGGAATATTTAGGATACTACAACTTCAAGGTATTGTTGATGGTTTGGCATATATTAAGATTCCTATTGAGGATGATTTAAAAAATAACACAGCGGCTGGACAAGCGGCTCGGGCTGCGAGGACAATTCCATCAATTGAGATTGGATTTTATTGGTACAGTTCATTAGAAAGAATTATAATAACAGGAATAAGGAATGAGGCATAAAAATGTCATTACCAAATTTAAGTAATAATTTTAAAACTTGGGATGTAAAGTTAATATGGCTTGTAAATTATCCATCGAGACTATATGATCCAGGTGATATAGAACCTGACAGCTTTGAAATTTATGGTGTAGATAGAAGTGGGATAACCATCATAAGACCAAAAACAAAAATAGAATCGTTAGAAGAGGGTGGTCAAGGATGGACAAAAAAGACACCAAACTTTACAGTTCCTATTTTTACTAAAGAATCAGGCGAATCTTTTGAAAAATTAAGACGATTAGCCGCTCTTGATATTCCATTTGATATTCAGTTAAACTTAGCAAGTGATGTAGACGAAAAAACATTAGAAGATAACCCACATCAAGGAATTTGGATGGATGGTTATGAAGAATTCTTAGGATGTACTGTAACTGCTGAAAGAACTAACTATACTATTACTGATTTTCCTGTAAGAGAATTTGAATGTGCTGGACTAAGACATTTAATAAAAGAAACTGAAGACTTTGAAGCTATACTTGAGGGAGATGGAACATATAGAACAGATTGGCCTGCTAAGTGAGTCATATGTTTAAACATATACAGTTAGGAATTGAAGAAAAATTTTATTACGACTATAATGGAGAGCAAATACCTCTCCGCCCAATTTCTAGTTTGGAATTGGATCAATGTTTTTTTAACGCTTTAACCTATATAGAAGATGAAATTGCCGATTTAGTTATCAAAATAAAACTGCGTCTTTTAGATCCAAAAACAAAAATTGATATTGATAACAAAAAATTAGCACAAATTTTAAATTATTACAATAATGTAGACTATTGGATCGTCTATTTCTCTATGAAGGATTTTGAAGATAATGAATTCTCCAAGTTAGAAGATGGAATTCCAAAAGGATTACAATTTATTAAGAAGATGAGGAACATTCATAGAATTGCTCAAGAAATATTAAGTTATTCTTATCAACCAAAAGAAGTTATTCAAGAAATAATAAAAACGGATGAAGGAAAAATAATAGCAAATATAATATTTAAATTAAATGTTCCTCTCAATCAATTATCAAAACTTACAGATTTACAAAAAGACTTTCTTATATTATCAAAAATAGATCAATCAAGTCCTCATAAACATACTATTTCTAAAACTGGAGACAAGATAGATATTAGAGATATTTTAAAAGGTTTAATATGAGTGAAATAGATAAATTATTAATTGCAGTTGGTATAGACGAAGGTTCTAAATTGGATGAACTTTACAATATGTTAAAACAATTACAATCAGTTGGAAAAATAGAAATAGAAATTCCAGATATGCCAACTAAAGGACAACTCTCTTATATACGAGGTAGAATAAAGATATTAACTGATATGATAAAACCTATGATAAATAAGTTTCCAGAAATAGAAGAATCATTAAAGGATATTGTTGAAAATGCTCTTAAAGAAGGTGCCAATGATCTCAGAAACTTTTTAAAAACTGAAATCGAACAAATAGAAACAATCGCTTCTTACGCTCATGAAGCATCAATAGCAATAACAGATTTCATTTCAATAATCGCAACAGATTTACAAAATATTAAAGATTTACCACAATTTGATAGAATAATGAGTGAATTAGCTAAAATTAAGGGAGCCGTTGATGGACAGGGTAATAAACTAGCTGGTGATTTTGTAATAATGAAGAATGAATTCAATAATTTACATGAAGAAATTATAGACAAATATTCTGAATATATAAAGGATTATTTTGCAATTGGTGAAGATATTAAACATATAGAAGGAAGATTAGATAAAATACATTTAGAAAGAACTGATATACAAGAGGCTATAAGAAATTCTATAAGAAATAGATTTGATGAATTTAGAAGAAAAGATCTTCCAAAAATTACTGTAACAATGAGTCCTGAATGGAGAGAATTTATATCAAATACCTTTGAGCAGAGATTAATAGAATTTAAAGAAAAACTTGATGATAAGTTAGAAACTGTTGTAGATAATTTAAGAGAAAGAATAGAAAATATTGATGTTATAATGGGTCCTGAATGGAGCAGGGAAGTTGATACGATAGTAGAAAAAAAATTAGCAGAATTTAAAAATAAACTTGATGATAATTTAGAATCTGTTATAGACATTGGGTTAAACACTTTTTTTGATACAATGTCGGCCGTTAAAACACAAAAAACTGGAAGTATTTGGAAAGCTCCTGGTGTAAAACCTTTTGAAGAAAAGGGTAGTATGTCGGGACAATCAGGATTTTTTAGAATGTTGGCTTCTTTTATGTTAACTACTTCTCCTGAATTTTTAAAAGGAATGACAGGATTTATGATGTCACGAGGATTTGGAAGAACAATTGAAGAACATAGAGGAGCACAATTAGAAGAATCTCTTCGTTTTTTAGGTTTAGAAATGAAAAAAGGAGAACAGCCTATAGAAACGATAAAGAGAATAGTGGATCAAATACAAAGAACAAATCTCAATATTAAAGATATTATTGGTAGTACTAGTGATGATGTCAAATCTATTAAGAGTACATTAACAGATCCTAAACCACAAGAAAGATTAGACAATAAAGATGAACAAATAAAGGGAACATAATGACTTTTATATCTTATCAAGAATTTAAAAAACGAATTACAAATAAAATTCACCAGAGAACTGGTTGGAATTTATCAACAACTACAAAGATTTCACAAGATATAGTAGATAAAGTAAAAGAATCAGGCGGTGGAAATTGGGCATCGTATGTTGATTATGGTTCCTATCATACAAGTCCTTTTAGGACATTAAGACAATTTTTAGATGTTTTACAAAATAGTAGTTTTGGTATAAGTGAAAATGATTTAAGAAGTTTGTTGAGAAAATTTAAAACTGTTGATTCTATTGAAGCTCTTAATAGTTTTACGCAAACTTATGCAGAAGTGGCATTAGCTACAAGAAAAAATTTATGGCAAAGATCTCGCACTAAAATATCAAATGCGAGGTCAGCATTACAAGCAAAATTACAAGCAACTTACGCTAAATTAAAATCGTTAGAAAAAATAAGTCTCTCAGATTTAAGAGCAAAATTATTACAAGTGTCTACAATCTATAAAATATTATATTCATTTATTTCAATAATTGGTTCTTTTGTTAGTGATATTGAAATAGTAGCTGGTGGAATTCCTTTAGGAGGAATGGGGATAAATTCTCCAACATCAGTTCAGGAAATAGAAGTAGCACATTCAAATAAAATAGTAAAAATAAGAGCAGTAGGAAGCATTTTCTTGGCTCATCAACATGGAGGAAAAGATAGTATTATAATAAGAGGCAAATTAACTGGCGATTTGAGAATGTATTGGCTTGCCGCTTTATGGATTTTAACATTAATGAGTCATGGAAAAATTCAAGCTATTTCCGAAGGTCAAGTTATAAACAATGAAGATTATTTAATGAGAAGTGGAGTAGGTTCTTTAATTCGTTTAAATAGACTTCCATTGAGTAAAACGGAAAGTATTGTAACACAAAAACCTACTTATGAAAAACATATGACATTTCCTGTTATTACAAATCATGAAATTATAACGAATTGTTATTTAGAAGTTTTTAGTTTTGAAGAAAAATTAGAAACAGATAGAGATGTTATAACTTATGATTTAGTATTTAGAACTTATGATGAACCAGAAGAATTTATCGCCGATCTTCAGCATTCGATATATAGACAAGCAAAAGGATTAACAAAAACACAAGAAATATTAAGATATTCTCTTAATTTCACATATAGGATGATGAAATGGGCTAAGGAATATTATTATTTGGAAACTAATAAATGGAAAACTGATAATTATTATGATGTAGATGCTATTGATATGGCAACAGCATTTGGAATTTCATTAGCAGGATTAACCGCTGGAGGTGTTGTTTAATGCCTTTTATACCAAAATCTGTTAGAGGAGACGCTTCTGATAATTTTAGTGGTAGTCTTTCGCCTTTAGGTTTAGTTGGCGGTATAGCAGCAGGTTCACTTCTATATCCAATTTTAACTTCAAAATTAGGAATGACAAGTCAAAATGCATTCGTAAATACAATTTCTCTTAGTTATATGTTAACACGATATTATTTTGGAAACTTAAACGAAATTAAACCTGCTGCTGTTATTGCGGGAATTCCATTAGGAACACTACGAGAATTATCTCATGGTATCTCTGATAGAGAAGTTAGGTATCGTGCGAATGGTGGTGTTTTTCTGGCTCATCAACATGGAGGAAATGAATCATTAAGAATAATTGGCTATGCTTGGGGACCAAATAGATTTATATTTTTAAATATGTTGGAATTTTTATTTATATATGGTTCTTCAAATATACAAGATATGCTGGCTGAAACAGGAACTGCCACATTTTGGAAACAACAGCCCTTAGTTCATACATATGGACAACCTATGAGTAGTGAGTTTCTTGGAACAGATCCATGGGAAGAAGCTAAATTAGAAAATATTAGTGAAGGATATAGAGAACAACATATGACTTTTCCAGTTATTACAAAAAACCGGATTTATCTTTCAATGTATATAGAAACATACTCATGGAGACAAAGAATTGATGAAGAAGGAAGGAAAAGAATAGAATATACTATCTTTTTTAGACGATATGAACCTATGGAAGAATTTGAATATGGAGAAGTAAAAATACCTCCTAGAGAAGAGGGAGAAGCGCCTTCATATATACAAGTTTATAGAGATAGAACAAAGAAAGAAAATCCTATTATTTATTCACCATGGAAGGCTGGAATAGAAATATTAACAAGTCTTTTCCTAAATTTTGGTAATACTTTAGGTATTCCTGAAATGTTAGTTTTTGCTCAACAATTTCAGAGAAATTATTTTGGTATAGAAAGTTCAAAGGGTAGAATACCCGGAATAATAGAACAGAGGTACTTTTAATGAC
>Ga0209536_100007110_pt1 | contig 17015 bp, 15 predicted proteins | sample DeeMarSeWOR28_12_FD_187461 | JGI IMG/M metagenome (GOLD analysis project Ga0209536, IMG submission 187461) | Marine sediment microbial communities from White Oak River estuary, North Carolina - WOR-2-8_12 (SPAdes) (version 2) | ecosystem: Environmental > Aquatic > Marine > Intertidal zone >... | reverse complement strand
TCGAAGACCCTGGCCTTCCCCCGGAACCGGAACATCGAGGGGTCGACGCCCGACTGCTTGATCACCGCGCCCCCCGGCGCAAGGTTGCCGGTGAGGATCGCGATCCCCCCCTCGGGCCGGACGGGGGCGGAGACGCGGCGGATGATGCCGTCGTTGACGACCCGGCCCTTCCTGGCGATTGCGGTGATGTCCTCCCCCGAGACGGTCGGGTTTTTCTTCAGCCTGGGCAGCAGCCGGTTGAGGATCGCCGGGATCCCTCCGGAGAACTCCACGTCCTCCATCATGTGGGGGCCCGCCGGGGTGACGGTGGTGAGCTGCGGCGTCTGCCGGGACAGCCGGTCGAACTCGGACAGCGGGAGGGCGACGCCCGCCTCGTGGGCGATCGCCAGGAGGTGCAGGACGGAATTGGAGGACCCCCCGAGCGCGAGGTCGACCCGGATGGCGTTCTCGAAGGCGGCGCGCGTCAGGATCGTGCGCGGGGTGATCCCTTTTCGCACCAGTTCCACGATGCGCTTTCCCGTCGCGTACCCGATGTGGCGTTTTTTCGACATGCCGGCCAGGGCGGTCGCGCACCCCGGCAGGGACATCCCGAGGGTCTCGGTCAGGCACGCCATCGTGTTGGCGGTGTACAGCCCCTGGCACGACCCCTCCCCCGGACACGCCTCGGCTTCGAGGCGGCGCAGCATCTTCCCGTCGATCTCCCCCCGCTGGTACCGGCCGACGGCCTCGAAGGTGTCCGTCACGAGGGAGAGCCGCCTGTCCCCCATCCTGCCCGAGAGCATCGGGCCCGCGGTCAGGACGATGGAGGGGAGGGAAAGCCGCGCCGCGGCCATGAGCATCCCGGGGGTGATCTTGTCGCAATTGGTCAGCAGGACGAGCCCGTCGAGCGCGTGGGCCTCCGCGACCGACTCGATCATGTCGGCGATCAGTTCCCGCAGAGGCAGGGAGAAGTGCATCCCCCGGTGCCCCATCGCGATCCCGTCGCATACCGCGGGCACGCCGAAGAGGAACGGGTAGCCGCCCGCGGCGTGCACGCCGTTCTCCACGACGCGCTCGAGCGCCCGCATCCCGACGTGCCCGGGGACCAGGTCGGTAAAGGAGGTCGCCACGCCGATGAACGGCTTTCCCATCGCCTCCTGCGGAACGCCGGCGGCGCAGTAGAGCGCCCGGTGGGGCATCCTCTCCAATCCCTTTTTCGTCCGGTCACTTCGCATCCCTTCCTCCCTCTCGCCCCTCTCGATAGAACCAATCTCCCGCGGGAACGGAATCCCCCCTCGAGGGCCTCCGCCCGCCGGGATCTCCCCCCCGGACCGGACGCGCAAGCGTCCCTTGCTTGCGCCCCGCGGCAGGAGGATTCTCCCGTACCGTTCCTATTGTCCGGAAAGCCTCTGCGCGATCCTGTCCTTCTTCGCCAGCTTGAGTTTCTGAAGCCGCTTTCGCTCCATCTCCTCGTCGGGGGAAAGGTATATCTTCCGGTCGAACTCCTTGAGTTTTCCATCCAGCATGCGGTGTTCCTCGATCAGGTTCTTGAACTCCGGATCCTGTTCGGCAAGCGCGGCGATCTTCTCTTCCTGGCTCCGCCCCCCCATCGGCACCTCCGGATCTGGGATGATATCTGAGTGTAGCAGAGGAAGGTCAATTGTCAATTTCCTGGCGCGGCCCGGCCTCTTTCCCCCGGTGCCTCTCCGCCTCGGAGGGCCGCAGATACGCCGGCACGACCGTCCGTGCCTCCGGCACCCCCCCCTCCCGGACCGTGCGCGCCGCCAGAAGACCGACCGCCGACGCCCTGGGCAATCCCTCGCCCGGGGGGAGGAACAGGGCGCGCGGGCCCATCCGCGCCCGGAGCAGCTCCCCGTACGGAACCGTTCCGTCCCCGCAGAACAGGACGATCCCCTCCGGGAACCAGTCCGGGAGAGCATCCGGCGGCACCGCGGCGTCGGGGGCCACGCGAAGGCACTCCCTCCCTTCCCAGCGGAAGATCCCCGCGTAGACTTCCTTCTTCCTGGCGTCCAGGACGGGACACACCAGCGCCTCTCCCGCGCGGGACCGCGACGCCAGGGCATGCAGCGTCGGCACGGGCACGATGGGCAGACCCCACCCGAGGCAGAATCCCTTCGCGGCCGCCATCCCTACGCGAAGCCCGGTGAACGACCCCGGGCCCGCCGAGACCGCCACGTGGGTGACCCCGCCCGGCCCCCGGCCCGACTCTCCGAGAAGCCGGTCGATGGCGGAGATCAGCGTTGCGGACACCCGCTTTTCCGGCGGGAGCACCGTTTCTCCCAGAACCCGCTCCCCGGCGACAAGGGCCACGCTCGCGCGCGGCGTCGCCGATTCGATGGCCAGGATCACTCCTCTACCCGGCGATCAGGCGGGCGATGTCGTTGTAGAAGACGAGGGCGGTGAGCATGAGGATCACGGCCAGCCCCACCTGCTGCGCCATCACCCTCGCCTCCGGGGAGAGGGGCCTTCGCCGCAGCGCCTCGATCGAGAAGAAGAGCAGGTGGCCTCCGTCGAGAATCGGTATGGGGAGGAGGTTCAGGATCCCCAGATTCACGCTCAGCAACCCGAGGAAGTACGCGAAGGGGGAGATCCCCTCCTTGGCCTGGTCCCCCGCCATCTGCGCGATGAGGATGGGGCCCCCGAGGTTGTCGGACGGGATCACCCGCATGACGAGCTTCACCACGGTGAGCACCGTCAGTCGGATGATCCTCCACGTCTCTCCGGCCGCGCGGCCGATGGCGGCCACGGGGTTGATCTTCCGGCGGATGACCTCGTCGCTGGCCACCACGCCGATCTTGGGTCCCTCGGTCTTTTCCCCGAAAATCGTGCGTCCCTCCCGGGTTTCCGGGGTGACCTCCACCCGAAACTCTTTCTCCCCGCGGCGAACGGTCAGGGGAAGTCCCTTGCCAACCCCCGCTTTCCGGATCCCGGCGGCGAGCTCCTCCCAGGTCGTGATCTCCTTCTCCCCGACCCGGACGATGAGATCGCCGGCCTGGAGCCCGGCCCGCGCCGCCGGCGTGTCCGGCAAAACGTCCCCGATCTTCGGGGTCAGCGCGGGAATCCCGCTCAGGAAGAGGAGCCAGAACACGAGAAAGGCGAACCCGAGGTTCGCGACCGGGCCGGCGCCTACAACCGCCATCTTCACCCACACCGGCTTGTGGGAAAACGCCTTCTCCCGGTCCTCCGGGGGAACTTCCTCCGCCTCGTTCTCCCCCACGAGCTTGACGTACCCCCCCAGCGGGATGGCGGAGACGATGTACTCGGTTCCCCCTCTCGTAAATCCCGTGAGTTTCGGCCCGAAGCCCAAGGAAAATTTCGTGACCCCCACGCCGAGCCGTCGTGCGACGACGAAGTGCCCGAATTCGTGCACGAAGATGAGAATTCCCAGAGTGACGATGAAGGACAGGAAATAGATCACGGTTTGTGTGGTCTCCTCATTCGGGATATGATGCGGGTCGCCTCTTCCCTGGCTTCCGCATCCGCGCGGAGCACATCTTTCAGGGTAGCAGGCCTTCCTCCCTTGCGCCATGCCGCCATCAGGACCTCCGCCACCCGGACGACGTCCGTGAAGCGGATCCGCCCGGCGAGAAAGGCGGCCACCGCGACCTCGTTTGCGGCGCTGAGCGTCGCGGGTGCCGTCCCCCCGGCCTCCGCCGCGGTATACGCCAGGGCGAGGGCGGGGAAGCTCTTCCTGTCCGGCGGCTCGAACACCCAGCTGACCATTCGATGCGGAAGCAGACGGGGCAGTTCCAGCGGGAGCCGCTCGGGATACGACAGGGCGTACCCGATGGGAATCCGCATATCGGGGACCCCCAGCTGCGCGATCAGGCTGCCGTCCCGGTACTCCACCATCGAGTGCACGATCGACTGGGGATGGATGAGAACGTCGATCCTGTCCGGGGGGAGATCGAAAAGCCACATCGCCTCGATCACCTCGAACCCCTTGTTCATCAGGGTGGCGGAGTCGACCGAGATCTTCGCCCCCATCCGCCACGTCGGATGCCCGAGAGCCTCTCCCACCGTCGCGTCGCGCATCTGCCGGAAGGTACGGTTCCGGAAAGGCCCCCCCGAGGCCGTGAGGATGATCCGGGAGATGTCCTGCTTCCGGTGTCCCTCGATCGCCTGGAAGACCGCGGAGTGCTCGCTGTCGACGGGGAGAATCCCTCCCCCGCCGGCCCGCGCGGCCTCCACGAGAAACTTCCCCGCCATCACGAGCAGCTCCTTGTTCGCGAGGGCGATCCTCTTTCCCCCCCGGGCGGCCGCGATGACGGGCCGGATGGAGGTCACTCCCGAGGCGGCGGCCAGAACGATGTCCGTCCCCCCGGAACAGGCCACCTCGGACATCCCCTCCTCGCCGAACAGGACGCGCGTCCCCCGGGGGAGACGACCCAGCCGGGAGACGTGCCTCTCCTCGGAGAGGCACACGACGGGAGGCCGAAAACGCCGCGCCTGTGCGGCGAGATCCTCGGCGTTCTTTCCTGCGCAAAGCGCCGACACCCGGAACCGCCCGGGGAATCGCGCGATCACGTCGAGGGCGTTCCGTCCCACCGAGCCGGTCGACCCCAGGACGGCGACACCCCTGGCCGGGTTCATCCCGGCCCCCCGACAAGCGGGGAAAGCAGCGCAAGCAGGTACAGGACCGGCCCCGCGGCGATGACGGCGTCCAGCCGGTCGAACATTCCCCCGTGTCCCGGCAGGAGACCCCCGCTGTCCTTGACCCCCCCGGCACGCTTGAGAAGCGATTCGAAGAGATCTCCGGCCTGCCCCGCCAGCTCCACGGCCGCGGAGACGAGGGAGACGTACCAGAGGGGAACGGCGGGCAGGAACAGGGCCCCGTAGCCGGCCCCCAGAACGATTCCCGCAGCCAGCCCCCCAAGAGCTCCTTCGACCGTCTTGTTCGGGGAAACATCCGGCGAGAGGAGACGCTTCCCGAAGGTCTTCCCGACGAAATAGGCGAAGACGTCCCCCGAGAAGACCGCCACGAGACCCAGGAGAACCCAGTGCTCTCCGGCCGGAATCGCGATGGTCCGGGGATAGGAGGCGAGGAACCCGCCGATGTAGACCGCGCCGAGCGCCCCGAGCGCGGCTCTCCGCGCCTTTTCCGGGTGCGATTCCCCGCCTGCCACGAAGGGGAACGCGGCCAGCGAGACGCAGCACAGCATGGCCGCCGCCGCCATGGGAAACGGAAGGAAAGCCACGGAGAGATAGAGCAGGCCGGTCACCGCCACACCGGACCACCTGTCCCGGACGGCAGGGAAGAAGAGGCGGAAATATTCCCTGGCGCAGAGGATGGCCGCCGCTCCCGCCAGAAGGAGAAACGGCCAGCCCTTTCCGAACAGCACGACCCCCACCAGGAGGGGCAGAAGCACGACCGCGGTGAGGATCCGTTTCCCCAGCACGATCACGAGTCGCCCGGGGAGAGGGTTCCCTGTTCCCCCGCCAATCCGAAGCGGCGGTCGCGGTGCGAATACTCCTCGAGGGCCGCGAGGAACTCCGGCTTCCCGAAATCGGGCCAGAGGACGTCGGTGAAGACGAACTCCGCGTACGCCGCCTGCCACAGGAGAAAATTGCTGACCCGGATCTCTCCGCTGGTCCGGATCACCAGGTCCGGGTCCGGGATCCCGACCGTGTCGAGGCTGCCGGCGACATCCTCGTCGGTGATCGATTCCGGGACGATCGTTCCCGCGGCCGCTGCCGCGGCCAGCTTCCGGGCCGCGCGAACGATCTCGTTCCTGCCGGCATACGACAGCGCCAGGGTGAGCGTCATGTCGCTGTTCCGGCCGGTGGCGGCCACCGCATGGTCGAGAACCCCCCGCACGTGGGGAGGAAGCCGCCCGGTCTCCCCGATGACGTGGAGCCGGATCCCGTGCTTGTTGAGGTCGGGGAGCTCCCGGACCAGGAACTCCCGGAGAAGCCCCATCAAGGTGGTCACCTCGGCCCGCGGACGGCCCCAGTTCTCCGTGGAGAACGCGTACAGGGTGAGGTAGGAGATGCCGATTTCCCGCGCGCACTCGACGACGGCACGGACGGACCGGATTCCCATCCGGTGTCCTTCGACGCGCGGAAGGCCGCGTTGTCTGGCCCACCGCCCGTTCCCGTCCATGATGATGGCGACGTGCCGCGGAGGGGCGGGGGAAGGGGGACCGCCGCCTTTCATGCTTGCGTGCCTTCTCGTCCCGTCGGGAACATCCTGGTGGCGCATGAGGAGACCGGCCCGACGCAGGCGTCAGACCTCCATGATCTCCTGTTCCTTCGCCTTGAGAATCTCGTCGATCTTCCGGATGAAGCTGTCCGTTTCCTTCTGGATCCGCTCCTGCGACCGCTTCATCTCGTCCTCGGAGATCTCCTTCTTCTTCTCCCCCTCCTTGATCCGTTCGATGGAATCGCGACGGACGTTCCGGACCGCGATCCGGGCGTCCTCCGCCATCTTCCTCACCACCTTGACGAGGTCCTTGCGCCGCTCCTCGGTCAGGGGGGGGATGGGGATGCGCACGACCTTGCCGTCGCTGGAGGGGTTCAGGCCCAGCCCGCCCGACTGGATCGCCTTCTCGATCGGGCCGACCATCTTGGCGTCCCAGGGAGTGACCGTGATCAGACGGCTTTCCGGGACGGAAAGGGTTCCCACCTGCTGGAGCGGGGTGAGGGTCCCGTAATAGTCCACCCGGATCCCGTCCAGGAGGGAGAAGGAGGCTCTCCCCGTCCGGATCTTCCCGAGTTCCTTCCGGAAAGCCTCGATGCTTCTCGCCATCTTCGCGCCCGTGTCCTTGAAAAGGGCTTCCACTAGTGACCTCCCCGGACCACGGTACCGATCTTCTCTCCCAGAACCACCCTCCGGATGTTCCCTTTCCTGGTCAGGTTGAAGACGACGATCGGAAGGTCGTTGTCCATGCACAGGGAGATCGCCGTGGCGTCCATCACCTTGAGGTTTCTCTGCAGGACGTCGATGTAGGTCAGTTCCCGGAACTTCCTGGCTTTCTTGTGGACCAGAGGGTCCTTGTCGTACACGCCGTCGACCCGGGTGGCCTTCAGGATGGCGTCCGAGTTGATCTCCATCGCGCGAAGCGCGGCGGCGGTGTCCGTCGTGAAATACGGGTTGCCGGTCCCCGCGGCGAAGATGATCACCCTTCCCTTCTCCAGGTGCCGCAGGGCGCGCCGGCGGATGTACGGCTCGGCGATCGCCCGCATCTCGATGGCGGAGAGGACGCGCGTCATCACGCCGTCCCGCTCCAGTCTCTCCTGCAGCGCCAGGCTGTTGATGACGGTCGCGAGCATCCCCATGTAGTCGGCGGAGGCGCGCGCGATGCGGTACTCCCGGCTGGTCTGGATCCCCCGGAAGAGGTTCCCGCCCCCGACGACGAGGGCGACCTGGACCCCCAGAGAGGTGACTTCCCGGATCTCCTCGGAAATATCCCCGAGGACCCTGTCGTCGATCCCGTACTCCTGCGATCCCAGCAGGGCCTCGCCCGACAGCTTCAGCAGGATGCGTCGATACACCGGCTTTCCCACGAACCCTCCGGACGTGGGGAAATTACCCCTGACCAAGTTGCTTCGCGACCTCCGACGCCAGGTCGTCGGACCGTTTCTCCAGCCCCTCGCCCACCTGGAACCGGGCGAACCGTCCGACGCGGACATCCGCGCCCTTTTTCGCCGCCATCTCCTTCAGCAGGTCGCTCACCCTGCGCTCGGGATCCCGGATGAACGCCTGCTCCAGCAGGCAGAAATCGCCGTAGAATTTCTCGAGCTTCCCCTCGGCGATCCGGTCCAGGATCTTCTCCGGCTTGCCCGCACCGAGCGCCTGTTCGCGATAGATCGCCTTCTCCCGCTCGATCGCCGCCGCCGGAATGTCTCCCCGGGAGATGTAGAGGGGATTCGCCGCGGCGACCTGCATCGCCATGTCCTTGCCGAGCGCCCGGAACTCCCCGTCGTCCGGCCCCGCCCCGAGAAGCTCCACCACCACCCCGATCTTTCCCCCCGCGTGGATGTAGGGGACGATCACCCCCTTGGCCCCCGTCGGCAGGGCAAACCGCGTGAAGCGGCGGAACGAGATCTTCTCCCCGATCTTCGCCACCTTTTCGTTCAGCATGTCCGCGATCGGGACTCCCCCTTCCCCGGGGAGATGCAGCGCCTCGTCGACGTCCCTGGGGCCCTTCTCGTTGACCACCTCGGCGACCTGCCTCACGAACGTCTGAAAATCGTCGGTCTTTGCGACGAAATCGGTCTCGCAGTTGACCTCGACGAGCGTCGCGGACCCCTCGGTGACGTGGGCCGCGACGACCCCTTCGGAGGCGATCCTCGAAGACTTCTTCGCCGCGGCGGCCAGCCCCTTCTTGCGCAGGACATCGACCGCGGCCTCCATCTCCCCGCCCGATTCGGACAGGGCCTTCTTGCAATCCATCATGCCCGCGCCGGTCTTCTCGCGCAGTTCGCGTACCATCTCCGCTGTGATCTGCATCCTCGTCCTCTCCTGGGTGAAACTCGGTGTTGCGGAGGTTATTCCTCTGCGGCGGCGGGAACCCGTCCTGCCTCGTTCTCCTCCGCGGACTCTTCCTCGGTCGAGATGAGCGCCATCGTGACCTCCGGCGTCTCGGCCTCCTTGTCCCCCGCCTGCGCCGTCCTCTCCAGGAACGCCGCTCTCCCGTCGATGATCGCGTCCGCGATCTTTCCCAGGAACAGCTTGATCGCCCGGATGGCGTCGTCGTTTCCCGGAATGACGTAATCGATCAGGTCCGGATCGCAGTTGGTGTCGACGATGGCGATGATCGGGATCGACAGGCGCCGCGCCTCGAGAATCGCGATCTCCTCGCGGGAAGGATCGACGACGAAGATGGCGTCGGGAATGCGCCGCAGGTCCTTGATGCCGCCCAGCACCTTCTCCAGCCGGGAGCGCTCCTTGGCAAGCTTGAGGACTTCCTTCTTGGGAAGTTTCTCGGCCGTGCCGTCCGTCGTCATGTCCGTCAGCTTCTGGAGCCGGTCGAGGCTCTTGCGGATCGTCTGGAAGTTGGTGAGCATGCCTCCCAGCCACCGGACGTTCACGTACGGGGTGACCGCGCGCCTGGCCTCCTCCTCGATCGCCTCCTGGGCCTGCTTCTTGGTGCCCACGAACAGGATCGTTTTCCCCTCCGCCGCCATGTCCCGCACGAAATCGTAGGCGGTGCGGAACATCTTCACCGTCTGCTGCAGGTCGATGATGTAGATCCCGTTCCGGGCGGTGAAGATGTACCTCTTCATCTTCGGGTTCCACCTCTTCGTCTGGTGACCGAAGTGGACCCCCGCCTCCAGCAGCTGTTTCATCGTGATGACCGAACCCTGACCGTTTGCCATGTCTCTGTGTCCTCCTCGCTTCGGGGTTGTTCCTCCGGGCGTTCCCCCCCTCCCCATCCACCCCGGTCGATCCGGGGCACCCCGGGGAGAGTCCCGCCCGTGGGAGATGAACGGCTAAGCAGTTATATGTATCACAAAGGATTCGAGATTCTCAAGCAATAAAGGACGATCACGTCCGGTATCCGGCGTTGATCCGGATGTATTCGTGCCCCAGGTCCGAGAAGTAGACGAACGAGCGGCCCTTCCCCAGGCCCAGGTCCACGTCGATGGCGTACGCCTTCCTCCGGATCTTCGGGACGGCCCGGCGCTCTGCCTGCCGGTCGATCTTCATCCCCCGCCGCAGGACCATCTCTCCCGCGTAGCGGACCTCGGCGCGCTCCGGGTCCATCTCGATCCCGGCGCGCCCGACGGCGGCGATCACGCGGCCCCAGTTCAGGTTCGCCCCGAAGACCGCGGTCTTGACCAGCGGGGAGGTCGCCACGGCGCGGGCCGCCGCCTCGGCGTCGCGATCGTTCCTTGCCCCCGTCACCGCGATCCGCACGACGCGCGTTGCCCCCTCCCCGTCGCGGACGATCATCAGCGCCAGATCGAGCAGGAGCTCCCGCAGCGCGTCCCCGAAGGCGGAGAGCCCCTTTCCCTCGAGCGGAGGAAGCCCGCTCGCGCCGTTGGCGAAAATCGCCGCCGTGTCGTTCGTGCTCATGTCGCCGTCCACCACGATCCGGTGGAACGACAGGGACACGGCCTCCCGGAAGGTCTTCCGGAGGTCGGGCGCCCGGACGGCGGCATCCGTGAACACGTAGGCGAGCATCGTCCCCATGCCGGGGGCGATCATGCCGGCCCCCTTCGCGATGCCGCCCAGGGTGACGGTCCCCCCGCGGACCCGGATCTTCCGCACGCACCGCTTCGGGTACGCGTCGGTCGTGAGGACCGCCTCGCCCGCCCGGGGGATCCCCGCAGCCGAGAGCGAGGCGCACAGCCCCGGGACCGCCGCCAGGATCTTGTCCGCGGGGAGGGGCACCCCGATCACCCCCGTGGAGGAAACGAGAAGGGATTCGTCGGGAAGCCCGAGCGCCCGGCACGCTTCCGCCGACACCCTCCGGACCGCCGCCAGCCCCTCCCTGCCCGTGCAGGCGTTGGCGTTCCCGCTGTTGGCGACCACGCCGCGCAGGGACGACCGGGTCCGGGGCCGCAGCCGCTTTCCCCACTCGACCGGCGCCGCCGCCACCCGGTTCCGCGTGAACAGAACGTCGGACGTGCACGGCCTGTCGCTCAGGACGATCGCCAGATCGGGGGCCGCGCTCTTCTTGATTCCGCACCAGACGCCGCCCCCCCGGAAACCGGGAACGACCATCTGTTCCGGCAGGCGCATCCCGTCACGCTCCCATGCCGCAGCACTTCTTGTATTTCTTCCCCGAGCCGCAGGGGCACGGATCGTTGCGCCCCACCTTCTTGGAGGCGTGGCGCTGGGTGGTCACCCCCGCACGGGAAATATCCCCCCGGGAGAGATTCACCCTGCGGGCCGCGGGAAGCGTCGGCCGCGCAACCCGGGCAGGCTCCTCCTCCCGCTGGACCTTCACGTGGAAGAGGCGCTTGAGCGACTCTTCCTTGATCCGGAACACCAGGTCGGCGAACATGTCGAACCCTTCCCGCTGGTACTCCTTCAGCGGGTCCTTCTGCGCGTATCCCCGAAGGCCGATTCCCTCCTTGAGGTGGTCCATCGAGAGCAAATGGTCCTTCCACAGCGCGTCGATCGTCGAAAGGAGGAACATCCGCTCCAGGTAGCGCATCGCATCCTCGCCGTACTCCTCCTCCTTCTTCCGGTACGTGGACCGGGCCTCCTCCTCGATCCGGGCCGCGAGCTTCTCCCGGGTGAGCCCCTGGATGTCCCCCTCCGGGATCGCCAGCCGGGCCCCGAACTGGGAGAAGACGGCGTCCCGCAGGGCCTGGAGATCCCACTCCTCCGGGTGCACCTTCTCCTCCGCGAAGCGCTCCGCCAGTTCCTCGGAAACCTCGGTGGCCATCTCCACCACCGTGTCCCGAAGACTCTCCCCCGAGAGGACCTCCTTGCGCATGTCGTAGATGACCGTGCGCTGCCTGTTCATCACGTCGTCGTACTCGAGGAGATGCTTCCGGATGTCGAAGTTGTGGGCCTCCACCTTCTTCTGCGCGTTCTCGACCGCCTTGTTGATGAGGTTGTGCTCGATCGGCTCCCCCTCCTCCATCCCGAGCTTCTCCATGAGGGGGGAGATCCGGTCCGAGCCGAAGATCCGGAGGAGGTCGTCCTCGAGGGACAGGTAGAACCGCGACGAGCCGGGGTCCCCCTGCCGCCCCGCGCGGCCTCGGAGCTGATTGTCCACCCGCCGGGACTCGTGCCGCTCGGTGCCGATGATGTGGAGACCTCCCTTCGTCACCACCCCCTCGCCGAGCTTGATGTCCACGCCGCGTCCCGCCATGTTCGTGGCGATGGTCACCTTGCCCGGCTGGCCCGCCTCGGCGATGATCTGCGCCTCACGCTCGTGGTGCTTGGCGTTCAGGACGTTGTGGGGGATGCCATGCCGGTTGAGGATTCCGGAGAGCCGCTCCGACTTCTCGATCGAGACCGTCCCGACCAGGACCGGCCGGCCCGCCTCGTGAAGGACGCGGATCTCCTCCTGGACGGCCTGGAACTTCTCTTTCTCGGTGCGGTAGATCTGGTCCCGGAGGTCTTCCCGGATCATCGGCTGGTTCGTGGGGATGATCACCACGTCGAGGTCGTAGATCTGCTTGAACTCCACCGCCTCCGTGTCGGCGGTTCCCGTCATGCCCGCCAGCTTCTCGAACATGCGGAAATAGTTCTGGAAGGTGATCGTGGCGAGGGTCTGGTTCTCGTTCTCGATCTTGACGCCCTCCTTGGCCTCGACGGCCTGGTGGAGTCCGTCCGACCAGCGGCGTCCCGGCATCAGACGCCCCGTGAACTCGTCGACGATGACGACCTGGCCGTCCTTGACCATGTAGTCGACGTCGCGCTTGAAGAGGACGTGGGCCTTCAGTCCCTGGTTCACGTGGTGGAGGATCTCGATGTTGCGCGGGTCGTAGAGGTTGTCCACCTGGAGCAGGCGCTCGACCTTGGGGATCCCCGAGTCCTCGGTCATCATGACGCTGCGCGCCTTCTCGTCGATCTTGTAGTCCTCCTCCTTCTTGAGGAAGCCGATGATCGAGTTGATCCGGGAATACTTGTCCGTCGACTCCTCGGCCGGACCGGAGATGATGAGGGGGGTCCTCGCCTCGTCGATCAGGATCGAGTCGACCTCGTCCACGATCGCGTAGTGAAGTTCGCGCTGGGCCATGTCCTCCACGCGGAACTTCATGTTGTCGCGCAGGTAGTCGAAGCCGAACTCGTTGTTCGTCCCGTAGGTGACGTCGCACCGGTAGGCGACCTGCCGCTCCTGGTCGTCCATCCCGTGGACGATCACCCCTACGGACAGACCGAGGAACCGGTAGATCGCCCCCATCCACTCCGCGTCGCGCTTCGCCAGATAGTCGTTCACGGTGATGAGATGGACGCCGCGGCCCGTCAGGGCGTTCAGGACGATGGGGAGGGTGGCGACGAGCGTCTTCCCCTCGCCGGTCCGCATCTCGGCGATCTTCCCCTCGTGCAGCACCACGCCGCCCACGAGCTGGACGTCGAAATGCCGCATGGCGAGGACGCGCCTGCTCGCCTCCCGGACGGTGGCGAACACCTCGGGGAGAAGGTCGTCGGTGGACTCCCCCTTCTCCAGCCGCTGCCGGAACTCCGCCGTGCGCGCCGCGAGGCGGTCGTCCGGGAGATCGGCCACCGCGGGCTCGAGGGCGTTGATGCGGTCGACGAGGGGCCGTATCCGCTCCAGCACGCGCTCGTTGTGCGTGCCGAACATTTTCTTGAAGAGATCCTGCAGCATCGAAGAGATCCTTCTCCGGGCCCACGGCTCCCCGAAAAAAAAAAACGCCCCGGCGGGCTTAACGCCCCGGGAGCGGTTGGCGGCCGCGCCCTTTCCCTGTCAGTTGAGGAAGCGGATCGGGTTCACGGGAAGGCCGTTCACGTGGACCTCGTAGTGGAGGTGCGGGCCGGTGGTCCTCCCCGTCTCCCCCACCTTGCCGATCACATCCCCCTTCTGCACGGTGTCGCCCTCCGCGACCGCCTTCTCCGCGAGGTGGGCGTAGACCGTGCGATAGCCGTTCCCGTGGTCGATCACGACGAGGTTGCCGTACAGCGACTCGAAACCGGACCGGACCACCCTCCCCCCCGCCGCCGCCCTCGCCGGGCTATCCTTCGTGGCAACGATATCCAGCCCGCGATGAAAAACCTTGGTGTCGGTGAAGGGGGAAAGCCGGACGCCGAACCCCGACGCGATCAGCCCCCGTGCCGGCCACAGGGAGGGCAGGCTCTCCAGGTAGGTCCTGCGGGCGTCGAGCTTCTCGCAGAGGACCTCGAGGTTCTTCCCGTCCACCAGGAGGCTTTCCTTGAGCCGGTCGCACCGGAGGTCGAGGAGGGTGTCCAGCCGGTCCGCCACGGCGGACTCGGGCGTTTCCGCCCCCCCGATTCCCGCTCCCGGCCTGCCTTTCTTTTTGCCCGGGGCCAGTTCCTCGTTGATGTGGATGAGCGACCGGGCCCGGGCGTCGAGCGTGCGGATCCGCTCGACCTCGGTCTCCAGACTCTCGAATTTCGCATTGAGGTTGTAGAGCGTCAAATTCTGCTCGCTGACCCGGTGCCGAAGGGACTGGAGTTCCCTCGTTTTCGAGAAATTCTCCCTGTAATCATAGATAAAGTGCGTCCCCAGAACGAAAAAGAAGGCGACCATCCCGACGGTCAGAACGATCCCCGTCCGCCCGATCCGGAATTCCCGGGATCGCGGACCGGTCCCGACCTGGACGGAAAACGTGAAACGGTCGCGCACCCTTCCCCCTCGCCCACATGCCTGTTGGATTGGGGGTACGGTACCACAAACCAGGGAGGGCTGTCAACGAAAAGTCCGGATTTATTACTTACAACTTCCTGATATTCAACCGGAATTTTACCCAACCGCCCTTTTCTTGTGGTTTCTCTCCGGCTCCCGGTTCCGTGCCACAACCGGATCGACGATCTCTCCACAGTTGAGGCACCTCCAGGCGTAGAAGAGGTCCAGCATGTCCTGGAACCGCTCGTATACCATCGCCCCGTTGCACCGGGGGCATCGATTTCCATGTCGTCGCACCATTCCTGTACCCTCCTACAACATATTGATGCCGGAGCACCACCAGGGTTTCACCCGCAAGTTTCTGCCTGTTCTTCCGATATAGACCACCGTGACGTGCCGTTAGTTCCCCGGGAGGAGAACCGTGGCATCGGGAAGGAAGCGTATCGGCGAACTGCTTGTGGAGACCGGACTCCTGTCCGAGGAGGATCTGACCCGCGCCCTGTCCACGCAGCGCACGCGGCGAGGGAAGCTGGGGGAAATCATCGTTTCCCTGGGGATGGCCACCGAGGACGAGATCGCCCAGTCCATCTCTCTCCAGCTCGGGATCCCCCTGATCGACCTGGTGAACACGCCCGTCGAGCCCCAGGCGATCGAGCTGATCCCCGAGAAAGTCGCCCGGAAGCACCGGATCGTGCCGGTCCTGCTCGACGACCGGGACCTCCACATCGCCATGGCCGACCCCTTGAGCTTCGAGGCGTTCGAGGATGTCCGGTTCGCCTCCGGCTTCACCATCAAGACCTCCATCGCCACCCCTTCGAGCATTCTCTGGGCGATCGACCAGCACTACAACCTGGGGTCCTCCCTGAACACCATCGTCAAGGACATCGCCGAGGAGCGTCTGGTCGAGGTCGTGCAGGACTCGAGGGAGGTGGACAGGAGGGACAGCGATGACCTCCGGAAGAAGAGCGAGGCGGCCCCCATCGTCCGGATGGTGAACCTCTTCATCGCGGAGGCGGTCGACCAGGGGGCATCGGACATCCACGTGGAACCCTCCAAGACGACCATGCTGGTCCGCAACCGGGTCGACGGAGTCCTCCGGAAGTCCCTCGAGCTCCCGAAGTGGGTGCAGGGCGCGGTCATCTCGCGGATCAAGATCATGGCCAAGATGGACATCGCGGAGAAACGGCTTCCCCAGGACGGACGGATCGGGGTCCGGGTGGGGGCAAAGGCACTCGACCTGCGCGTCTCCACGATGCCCGCCTCGTTCGGGGAAAAGGTGGTCATCCGGATCCTCGACTCGGCCAATTCCCATATCCCCCTCGAGTCGATGGGGATGGGGAAGGTCGAACTCCAGCTGCTCGAGGAGCTGATCCGCCGGCCGCAGGGGATCCTTCTCGTCACCGGCCCGACCGGCTCCGGCAAGACGACCACCCTGTATGCGGGGCTCAACAAGATCAAGTCCCTGGAGCGGAACATCACGACGATCGAGGACCCCATCGAATACGAGATCGCCGGAATCAACCAGGTGGCGGTCCAGGAGAAGATCGGGCTCTCCTTCGCGTCGACCCTGCGCGCGATGCTCCGGCAGGATCCCGACGTCATCATGCTGGGGGAGATGCGCGACCTCGATACGACCACGATCGCGATGCAGGCGGCGCTGACCGGCCACCTGGTCCTCTCGACGATCCACACCAACAGCTCGGCGGCGACCATCACCCGGCTGCGCAACCTCGGGGTCCCCTCCTACCTCATCGCCTCCACCCTGATCGCCATCGTGGCCCAGCGGCTGGTGCGGGTCATCTGCCCGAAGTGCCGCGTCAAGGTCCAGCCGTCCGAGCGGGATCTCGCGCGGATCGGCCTCGCAAAGTCGAACAACGGGGAGATCGCATTCTCCCAGGGGGAGGGGTGCCAGGCGTGCGGGGGGACCGGATACCGCGGAAGGACAGGAATTTTCGAGATCCTGCCGTTCCACCAGCAGATGCGCGATCTCGTGATGGGGAACGGTTCCGAGACCGACGTCCGCCAGCTCGCCGTCGCCAAGGGGATGGTGACGCTCGGCCAGGCGGCGCTCGCCAAGGTGAAGGACGGGGTGACGACGCTTGCGGAGCTGTACCGGGTCGTGGAAACCGAGGAGGAGTTCGGCGCCGGCTGCCCGCAGTGCGGCATGTCCCTCGGGGCCGACTTCGTGATCTGCCCGGGGTGCGGCCACTCCCTTGTCTCCAGCTGCCCGTCGTGCCGGAAGATGGTCTCCCCCCACTGGAAATTCTGCCCCTACTGCCGCCACAACTTCGTGGGCGTGACGCGGAAACGTTCGTTCGCCTGACGGGTGGCCCCCGACCCGAGCGGCTCCGGGGAGGTGCGTCCGCCTACACGAAGTGGCAGGCCGCGTAGCGCCCCGGGGCGCACTCCCGCAGGAGGGGAGAGACCTCCCCGCACATCCTCTGCGCCATGAAGCAGCGGGTGTGGAACCGGCACCCGGGGGGGATGTGGATCGGGCTCGGGATCTCCCCCGCCAGGACGATCTTTTCCCGCAGCGCGCCCCCGGGCATCGGCACCGCCGAGAGGAGGCTGCGCGAGTAGGGGTGGAGCGGCTCCCGGAACAGGTCTTCGGCCGGGGAGACTTCCATCAGCTTTCCCAGATACATCACGGCCACGATGTCGCTCATGTGGCGGATCACCCGCAGGTCGTGGGAGACGAACAGGTAGGCCATCCCGTACTCCTCCTGGATGTCGCGGAGCAGGTTCAGGATCTGCGCCTGCACGGAGACGTCCAGGGCCGAC
>Ga0209536_100007109_pt1 | contig 17015 bp, 11 predicted proteins | sample DeeMarSeWOR28_12_FD_187461 | JGI IMG/M metagenome (GOLD analysis project Ga0209536, IMG submission 187461) | Marine sediment microbial communities from White Oak River estuary, North Carolina - WOR-2-8_12 (SPAdes) (version 2) | ecosystem: Environmental > Aquatic > Marine > Intertidal zone >... | reverse complement strand
CCGGTTTTTCGGAGATACCGATGGGCATCTGATCTGCCTTGATCTGCATCAGGAGATGTTTATCATCGTGCAGGGAGCCCCTCGGAAGTTTCAGCTCTTCCCCTTTGTTTATCTTTCTTTTTTCATACCTGGTCACCGGTCTGACCAGGTAGATGGGATTATATGCACCCGAATAGGTTATTTCCTGGCTGTTCAGATCTATGGAGATGATCGACAGGTCCATTCCATCCTTGTTGGATTCCCTGATGGTTTTACCCGATTGTTTCAACGAAGAGATGACATGGTTCCTCAGCTGGTCCAGTATCTCTGCAGTATCTGTCACTTCCGCCTTGATCACAATCTCATCCAGAAAGGTCATCCCAAGCATGCTCATAAAAGCACCCGGAACCCCGTGTCCCGTACAATCGGCCACCACAATGATCAACCTGTTGTTCTTGGTGTTGATCCAGAAAAAATCCCCGCTCACAATATCCCTGGGGCGGAAAAGGATGAAGTGTTCCAGGTCATGCTCTTCCAGCATCCGGTCGGATGGCAACAGAGCCCGCTGGATACGGCTTGCATATTCAATACTGTCGGTAAGCTCTTCCTTCTGTTTTCTGATTTCGGCAGTGCGTTCTGCAATGATTCCTTCCAGCCTGATATTTTCAAGTTTCAACCTCCTGGTATACAGAATGATGAATCCATAAATAAGTAAACCTGATAAAGCGATGTAGACCAAAATGGCCAGGAAAGAAGCGTACCACGGCCTCAGAATGGTAAAGGTATATGTGGCTGTGCTGCTTTCCTCTCCGTAGATATTCATGGCTCTCACGTGCAGTGTAAAGGAACCGAAAGGCAGGTTGGTAAAATCCTTGTAAGTGGCGTGGCTCCAGGGGGACCACTCCCTGTCAAATCCCTCCAGTCTGTAGCTGTACCTGTTCATCTCCTCCTGTTCAAAAAATGTGGCGGACCAGGCGAATTCAATGTTATTATAACGATGACTGATCTGTGGAACCTGACTGCGATCCTGCCCGGGTTCAACCCTGAACCTGCCATCCTTATCCCTGGTGAAATTGGCCCCGTGGAACAAAACAGAATCGTTCCCCAGAGATACCTTTCTTATGAGTGTCCGGAACACAGTGGAATCGGGCCTTTCGAATGATTTGTCGAAATAGAACAGTTCGTTGGATTTCCCGAACCAGATTCCGGGGTGGACCGGGTCACTGAAAAATATATCCGCGGAAACATCTGCCAGGCGGTTGAACTCCTTATCGGCCAGCCTGGTGAATTCCGATCCGTGCCTTCTGATCCCCATTTCTCTCCAACCCAGGTATTCATTTTCGAATGCAAGCCAGTAATCTCCTTCTTTGTCGCAGTAGAAACTGTGGACCAGGTTTTTTCCTTCCGGAAGGAGGTTATTTAACAGGGTATCCCGGTAAAATGTTCCTTCATAATAGTTGTAGCGGTAGAGCCCATTCAGCGTCCCAGCAAGAACGGTTTTGCTTTCAGGATCCAGGAAAACCTGGTTCTTTTCATCTGCAGGCAGTCCGTTTTCTACTGTAAGGACCCTGATTTCCGGCTCATCGAGCCTGGAAATATCTATCTTGATGACCGATCTGGAAGTGGTGGTCCAGAGAAAGCCGTACTTGTCGACCTCCATCCTGAGGTGACCCTCCTCAGGGAAATCTAGTCTCAATACTTCGGTCCACCCCCGCCATGAATACTCCAGGCCCACAAGCTGCCGGCGACCTGTATAAATAATGTTATCCCGGTTGGGGTCCTCAACCAGGTATCTGCCAGCATAGTCTCCTGTCTGTGAAGGCTCATCAGGGGGGGGCAGCATACGCTCCTGCAACTCCGTTACCCAAAGCCGTTGATTCACCATCCAGGTATTCACTTCGGATGATGCGATCAGTATTTCCTCGCCCCTGGAGGGTTTGAAAACATGCAGGTGGCGTATGTCTTCTCCCTGGATACCGGGCACCGGGACAAACCGGGTTCCGGTGGGGGAGGACTCCTTGTAAAAAAGTCCGCTGAATGTGGAGATAAACAGTCTGTTGCTGAAATACTTGATATCTGTAATGAACCCCTCGAATCCGGAATCTTCCTTAAATACCCTGAAGGGATTGCTGGTTTCAAGTTTACTGACACCCATAAAATTGGCGATCCAGACCGGTCCGTCAGCCTCGCCCTCCCGGTTGGAAAACACCCATGGAATGGTTTGGTCGATCAGTCCTTCATTCTCAGTAACGATCTCTTTGGCCTGTCCTTTCCGGCTCAGTATGACCAGCCCCCTGTACATGGTGGCAATGGCATAATCCGCTCCCATTGGCTGAATCTGGGTGATCACACCCTCTTCCAGGTAGTGCTGCAGTGCAGGATCAACGAAAGTGTCATCCACCATGCCCTCCTCAGGGTCAAGCAGAAACAATCCATTGTAATAGGTTCCAATAAGGAGTTGGTGAGCATCATGTTTGGCGATCCCGGTGATGCTCATCTCCCTGAATGCCGAACCGCCCGGGACAGGTTCGAATTGCACTCCGTTGAATTTCATCAATCCTTCTCCAAAGTCTGATGTATAGAGGGTGGTGTCCACAAAGAAGGACAGAAATGCATTTTCGGTGTTCTCCAGAATATCTGTGATTTGCAGGTCCGGATCATGGATAAATATGAGAGGGGGGGTACAGAAATATACCTTCCCTCCGACCACATGGGTTTTGTAGACGCCCCCCACTGGATAGCTTTCCTTGTCTATCTGATCAGAAAGCGAGTGATACTCCATCAGACCGTAGGCATCAGGAGCGAGGTACCCGAACTCAGATTCAGCACCTACATAGACGATCCCGTTTTCGCCGGCCACCAGGGAACGGATGATCGGATCGTTGGGAACGGGAATGGTCCGCCACTCAACCCCGTCATATTCGAGTACCCCTTTGTCATTGTTCCCAACGTAGAGCACACCCCGGGCATCCCGGGTAATGCTCCAGTTCTGCTCACTTCCCCCCGTAACCGAATGCCTGTAGTTGCTGATGATGGGGACTCCGTATTGATTGGGCTGGGAGTGCGCCACGGAAAGCGCGGAGAGCCAGATAATGAGCCACAGGAGGGCTGATCCCAGATACCTGCATATGGATATGTCCTTCCATGCCATACGGTAAAAATAAGCGGTTGCCCTTTACAATGAAACCTTTTTTTTCAATGATTGTGCACCTTTACTCGATCAGCCGGTTGTCAAAGATACCCCCCTTCACAATGTAACAGGGGGCGCCACATTCATCTCCGGCGTCATAGATGTGCATCCTGTCGCCGTCATAGGCAAGTATGGTCCTGTCACCTGACCGGTAGGTGGCTTCGACTGTGTATTCCTCGTCCAGGGCCGAGAAGAGGTAAAACTCACTGGTGGTGGCCGTGTCCCTCCAGTCAACCTCTCCCTGTTCCAGTGATCCTTTGAATACTGTGATGGGAACGGAAGGATTTTCTGCATTGATCGTCACATAGATGATCAGATCAGCGCTGTCCGGCACATACCCGAAACAATCATTGCAGTCCACGGTGAAAACCACATCTTCCGTCTCGCATCCCAGGAAGTTCCCTGAGAGGGTAAACAGGATCAGCAACAAAGGTGCCAGCGGACTGGAGCGGTTATTGATTTTCATAGATAATCTCCTTGGATAGGTTTGCACTTTTCCTGGTGGGGATCCTGAGAAAAAGGGTGATGTTGATTTTCCACGGCTTTTCATGCATGGTTCCGTACAGGTATCGTTCCGTTCCCGCTTTCAATCCGGCAAATCTGCCGCTCATGTAAAATCCTGCCGCAGGAGCCAGGCTGTAACGGACTTTGGCACGGGTGTCGAGCCCCCTGTATGACCCCGACGAAAGCATGCCGTTAAGGGCGGCGTACGCTCCGTAATTTATTCCGACGGGATCCCTGAACAACCTGAACTGTTTGCCCGCGCCATGGCTCCAGGCCCATCGGAATTCCCTGTACTGATAGATGACCTGGTCCTCACCTTCCAGCTGTACTTTCCGGTATATAGGGCGGAAATCGTACCCCGTCTCGACAAAAAATCCAAACTTACGGTCTAACCAGGCCAGCCTCACCTGCATCATGTGATCTGAGCTGTTGAAAGAATTGCCCCACCCCAGATGCAATTCCGAGAAATCAGGTTTGGGACTTGTCCGGGCACCATGCTGTTTCAACAGATTGATCATCTCTTTCTGGTTTTCCTGAACTGCAAGATCGTACAGGTTCTGTCCGGAAGAGGTCTGGTGGTTGACCTGAGCGCCACTATCAATAAGGATCCTTGCATTCTCCAGCTGTCTGAAACGGATGGCATGGGCAAGGGCGGTATATTGGTGGCGATCTTCCAGATCCGGGTCGGATCCGTATTCAAGAAGAAGTCCGACCATATCTGAAGATTCCTGCTGCGCTGCGATCATTAAAGGGGTGTATCCCTGTTTGTCGTGAAGATTGGGAGGTATGTTGTTCTGAAGAAGCACGTCTGCTGTCTCCACGTTTTCGAAGAATACCGCGGTCATCAGTGCCGTATTGCCTTCCCTGTCCCTGATGGTATCTGAAGCACCGTAAAACAGCAACAGGTCCGTGGTACGGTAATCGTTGAGTGCGGCTGCATAAAGCAAAGCAGTTCCTCCCAGGTCGTCCCTGTGGTCGGGATTGGCCCCTCGCTGCAACAGATAGTGGGTGATCCCGAAATGCTGGTTCAGAACAGAGATCAGCAGGGGAGTGGTACGCTCCAGATGGGTGCGCTCCAGATCCGCTCCGTTGGCCACCAGCAGCCTGACAAGTAAGCTGTCACCCATCTCAACGGCGAACATGAGGGCCGTCATACCCCCTTCGGCCCTCGCATTGGGATCCGCACCCCGGTTCAGCAGTAACAACACGTTTGCCGGATCGTTCCTCAGTACCGATTCAACCAGGTTCCAGTGATCGTATCCGGTTCTGAAGTAGGAGGTATCTGAGGGCACTTTCCAATCCTGTGCGGATATCTCCTGGCCGGGAAGGACCAGAATGGAGAGCAGCATGGAGACCACCCATGCCTTTTTCAATATATGCTGATTCGAATCAACCACCTGAACGTGTAACCCGGTATCCTTTTTCTTTAAGTATATCTGTAATCCGCTGTGTGAATTCACCCTGAATCAGAATCACACCGTTCCCTGCCGACCCTCCGACCCCGCACTTACGCTTCAGTTCACTTCCAAGTTTCTTCAGATCCTCCTCTGATCCGGAGAAGCCCTCTACCAGGGTGACCGTCTTTCCTTTCCGGTTTTTTCGATCCCTTCGAATATTTAGCTTTTGCTGGTCAGGAGGCAGGGTTTGCTCTTCCGTATCCCCTTCCGCATCATAAGAAAAGTCCGGATTGGTCGAGTAAACCACACCGAGTCTTTTTTTCCAGTCGTTTTCCATGATTCCACCCTTATATTCGACGATAAATATCTGAAATTATTTCCTTAATTTGGGTGTCCACCCATAATCCTTCCTGCCATGATCCGTTTTATTGTACCGGTAACTGCCCTGTGTATCCTGATTCAGTCCTGCAGTGTTTCAGATCCAACACCGACCTCTCCCGATGGGCGCATCAGGGTCCGGCTCGGGATAAACGGGGATGAGCCATTCTCTTACAGTGTGCTCCTGGGAGAAGGGGTGCTGGTAGGTGCTTCTCCTATTTCCCTGGAATTCAGGGATCAGCCGACATTCAGCGGGGGTCTTGATGTGGTGCTGGTCTCCAATGAATCGGTGGATGAGACATGGCGACCTTTGTGGGGAAAAACCGAAGAAGCCAGGAACCGTTATAACGAATATGTTTACCGGGTAAGCGAACGAAAGGAAGAAGCCAGGTTCCTGGACTGGGTGATCAGGGTCTATAACGATGGAGTGGCTTTCAGGTATGTATTTCCGGAAAATTCGGGTTTCGGGACCTTTCACCTGACCGAAGAACGGACCTCTTTTCAGCTGGATCCTTCATTCAACTGCTGGGCCACCAATCACCAGACCTACTATTCCAGCCAGGAACATCTGTATGAGAAGCGAACTGCTGGTGAGATCGCAACAGATGAACTGATCGGATGTCCCCTTCTGGCAGAGGTGCCGGGGACCGGATGGTTGTTGCTGACCGAGGCTGACCTGACAGATTGGGCGGGCCTCTATTTTGAGGCAGACGGATCGGAGCCCGGGAGAATGGTCTCATCACTGGCTGCACTAAGGAGAGATCCAGCATTGAAAGTTATGGGAAAAACTCCTGCTGCTTCACCCTGGAGGGTAATCATGGCCGGGGATCAGTTGGGAACCCTGCTGGAGTCGGACCTGATTGGTAATCTGAACGATCCTGTTGAATATGAAGAAACGGACTGGATCAAGCCCGGAATTTCAGCCTGGGATCGTTGGTGGTGCGGTGACTATGGGCCGGATGCCGGTTTCGAGCTGGGCATGAACACCGCCACCATGAAGTATTTTGTTGACCTGGCAGATGAGATGGATTGGGAATACATGATTGTGGACTGGACCTGGTACGGAAATGTATTTACAGACGGGGAACCCGATCCGAAAGCCGACATTACCACTCCCATCGAAGAGGTGGATATCACGGGTATCATCGATTATGCAGGAGCAAGGGATGTGAAGATCATCCTCTGGGTGCTTTCGAATCACCTGGATCAACAGATGGACGAAGCACTGGCTCTCTACGAGAAATGGGGAGCTGCAGGGATCAAGGTAGATTTTATGGATTGTGATGATCAGGATATGGTGAACTGGTACCACAATCTGGCCCGGAAGGCTGCCAGGCATAGGCTTATCATAGATTTCCACGGGGCATACAAACCCACCGGTGTTTCCCGGACATTGCCAAACATGATGACCCGCGAGGGTGTACTCGGAAACGAATATTCCAAATGGTCGGATCTGATCACACCCAGGCATACAGTTACCCTCCCGTACACAAGGGGAGTACTCGGGGAAATGGATTTTACCCCCGGCGGATTTAATCATCTTCACCAGCAGGACTTTATCGTGGCAGGTGGAGATGCTCCCAATCCATATGTCATGGGAACCCGCTGCCATCAGCTGGCCATGACTGTGATATATGAAAGTGCATTCATGGTACTCTGCGATTCACCTTATAATTACAGGGGAGCGCCGGGATCAGATTTCCTGAGGGAAGTGCCTTCCACATGGGATGAAACACATTTTATTGAAGGGTATCCCGGTGAATCGATCGTGTTGGCCAGACGCAGCGGAAATAGCTGGTTCGTCGGAGGAATGACAAGCGAAGCGGTGAGGAAGGTGAACCTTCATCCGGGATTTCTGGAGGAGGGTGTGTACAGGGCCACTATCTGGAAAGACGCAGTGGACAGTGACCGCTTCCCCGACAGGCTGGAAAAAATGGAGATTACAGTAGAATCATCAGATCATCTACAGATTCAGATGAATATTGGAGGTGGATTTGTGATGAAACTGGATCCACCGGCGGAAGGGTAGGGCATGGTCAGTTTCCCAACTCAAGCTGATTTCTCACCAGTTCGAAATAGTGTCCTTTTTTGGCAATCAGGGCATTGTGTTTCCCTTCTTCGACGATGCGCCCCCTGTCGAGCACAATGATCTGATCTGCATTTTTGACCGTGCTCAACCTGTGTGCCACGATAACCACGGTTTTACCCTTGAATACGAGCTCGAGGTTATCCATGATCCTCCTTTCGTTGTTGGCATCAAGCGCGCTGGTGCCCTCATCCAGGAATAGAAACGACGGATTCTTGTAGATGGCCCGCGCTATCAGGATCCGCTGCTCTTCCCCTCCGCTCAGGGTCAGGCCTTCCTGGCCGATCCTGGTGTTGTAGCCCAGGGGAAGCTGATCAATGAAATCATCTATGCACGCCATCCTGGCCGCATACAGGAGCTGATCCGAGTTGATCTGCTGCTCTCCCAGAGCAATGTTTTTGGCAATGGTATCGGAAAATATAAAGCCATCCTGCATCACCACTCCACATTGACCGCGCCACAGGTCAGGCGACATCATTTGAATATTCATGTCACCCACCCTGATCTCACCCTGGCCAGGTTTATAAAACCCGAGCAGAAGTTTAACCAGTGTGGTTTTTCCACTCCCGCTGACACCCACAACTGCCGTGACCGAATCTTTCCGCAATGTCAGGTTAATATCCTCAAGTACCTTTCTGTTAAGCGCCCCCGGATAACTGAATTCCAGATTGCTCACCGATACCCTGTCAATGGAGGGTAACACGGTGATCCCGGTTTCACGCTGGTACTCATCTTCCGAGTCATGGATCTCACCCAACCGCTCCAGGCTGATCCTTGCATCCTGTGCCCGGTGGAAGAAAGTGATCATCTGTTCAATGGGACCATTCAATTGCCCCAATATATAGCTGATGGCCAGCAGCGTGCCCAGGGTCAGTTCCCCGTGAACCACTGCAATGGCAGCCGTCACATTGATCAGGATGTTCTTGCTTTCGTTGATAAATATCCCACCCGCTTCCTGGTACTGGTTCAGAGAGAGTGTTTTCATATTCACCCTGAAAAGACCCGCCTGGATGTCTTTCCACTCCCACTGGTTGGTTCTTTCCGCATTGTTCAGTTTGATCTCCCTGATTCCGTGAATGATCTGTATCAGCTTGCTCTGATTCTCGGCCATTTTCGAAAAATACTTGTGATCCAGGGTCCTTCGCTTTTTCATGAAGAGGTATATCCACAGGAAGTAGAGCGAAGCACCCCCCAGGAAGATCAGCAGGATTTTTATGCTGTAGATGGTCAGGATCACTCCAAAGACCACCAGGTTGAACATGGAAAACAGGATGGTGAGTGATGAGGTGGTCAGAAAAGTTTCAATCCGCCTGTGGTCACCGATCCGCTGGAGAATGTCCCCTGTCAGTTTGGTGTCGAAGAAACCGACCGGGAGTTTCATCAACTTGACCAGAAAGTCAGAAATCAGAGATATATTGATCCTTGCACTCACATGCAGGAGGATCCACCTGCGGATAAAATCGATCCCCATCTGCGACAGGATCAGGACGAACTGAAAAAGAAGAATCAGATTGATAAATTTCAGATCCTGGTTGGTGATACCGAAATCCACCATGGACTGAAACAGGAAAGGCAGGATGAACTGGACGATGCTGGCCAGGACAAGTCCCAGGATCAGGTGGTATACATATCGCCGGTAAGGGGCCAGGTACCTGAAAAGGTAATTGAAACCGCTTTTCCTGACCGGTTCATCCTCCTGGTTGAGAAAGTCCGGGGTGGGTTGAAGCAGGAGGCAGGCACCTTTGGCCTCCCCGTCTTTTCTTGTGCTGATCCAGCTTTTCAGGAATTCCTCCCTGGAGTAGGCAGTTTTTCCGAATGCCGGGTCAGCCACATATACCCGGTCTTTTTTTATTCTGTATACAACTACGAAATGGTTCTGTTTCCAGTGAACAATGACCGGGAGCGGGGCTTCGTTCAGGAGCCTCTCCCAGGTGAGTGTCACACCCATGGTCTGCATTCCGATCTCTTCGGCGGCCCTGGCGATTCCAAGCATCGATACGCCCTCCTTATTGAGGTGCGATTTTTCTCTGAGTGTCTGGAGTGTGAAATGCTTTCCATAGTGGCGGGCCACCATCCTCAGGCAGGAGGGGCCACAATCCATGGCATCCAGTTGTTTGTAGAAAGGGAATGGAGGCATAACCCCTGGTTCTTGTGCCCCTAAAATTAAAAATTATTTTGACATCACCTTTTGCAACCGGGATGCTTCAGACTGGTAAGGGCCGGGTGTAAGAACGAGTTTGTCCAGATTCCCGGATGCTTCTTCCATCCGGTCCGTCTTGAACAGGGCCAGGCTTGCATACCATAGGAGCGACCGGTCCAGTCGATCCGTTTCCTGAACCGTGATTTTCGCATATTTTTCCAACCCCGCTTCCTCCATATCCATCTCCATCGAAGCCAGCAGGTAATAAAGGAGAGCCCGGCGGTTATCCGGTTCCTTCTCCAGCAGGAGGTTGAGCCGGGTCATGCTCTGTTCATATTTACCTTCGTGATAAAGCAGGTATCCATGTTCCGTCCCGCCCCTGGTAACCTGACCGATGGCAAGCAGTACCTGGTCCTTTTCCGGATGATAGAACCTGGCGAAAATGCGGTCTTCATCCCCGGCCGTTCTCATGAGAACCAGCAAAAGGGCCAGAGCTCCGGCCAGCGGAAGTATGGTGTAGGCCCAAACCTTCCGGAACCTTTTTTTGCGGATGGGAACGGGATCTCTCCTTTCCATCACTTCCAGCAATTTGCTTCTGAATGCATGCTCATCCCTCTTGCGGAGCTGGTCATCCACCAACCTGAATGCCTCAGAAAACAACTCGAATTCCCTTTGCAGTTCCTGATCGGCAGCCAGGCGCTGTTCCAGTTCCCTGGCTTCCTCCTCATTCAACTCCAGGGAGAGGTATTTCATGAATAGATCAACGTTGCTCATTTTTTAACCGATTAAATAAGGGGTCATTCAATATCCTCTTTATGAGGCTTTTCTTGCATCTGTATTTTCTGTCAGCTGCATGATGAAGGTTCTTATAGTTCATGGCAGATCTGATCTCCTCCACGGAGTGATCGTTAAAGAACATGGTGAGGATTTTCTGGCAGTCAGTGCTCAATGCGCTGAAATGCTTGTTAAAGATCTGTGTCAGGTGCTTCTGAAGCATGGGATCCTCGTCCGGTCCCGGATCGTGAACCGCCATAGGTTGCTGCCGTAATTTATCCTTATGAAGCAGTAATTTTCTCCGCTCCTGGATCCAGATCTTCTTGCAGATGGCATAGAGGAATGTTCCGAATTTACAGCTCAGCTTCAGTTCCCCCGACCTGATCCTGTTGTAGATGATGATCATCGCCTCCTGGAATACATCTTTGGCCTGATCCCTGTTGCCGTGGTGGTGGGTAACAAATCCTTCAATCATAGGGAAATAAGCCATGTAAATATGCTCCAGGACTTCCGAATCGTGGTTGCGAATACCTGAAATCAGTGTTTCTTCATCGGGATGTTTCATGCGGGAAGGATGGTAAAAAAAAGGCAGGTGAGCTTTTGTCACCTGCCTCGCTGGTCATAGTTTTAGTTAGTAAGTAGCAGGAGGACCCTCTGAAAAAGGAACCCCCGTCTACAAATATATGAGATTTGAGGCTCGACATTCCCACTTATTCATGTTCTATAACATATACAAGGGTTCATGTGATAACCACAATCCCGATCAGCGTCCCTAACTCTTTTTTTTTAGAAAGGCAGCTGGTTCAGATCCACATTGCCTCCCGAAAGGATCACTCCGATCTTTCTGTTTCTGAACTCCGTCTGATTTCTGAAAAGGGCTGCTACAGCCACTGCACTGGATGGTTCTATGACGATCTTCATCCGCTCCCAGATGATCTTCATTGATTGGATGATCTCAGATTCCTCCACCCGGATGATTTTGCTTACAAATTTCTGGATGATGGGGAAATTCTGATCACCCAGCTGTGTTTTCAGGCCGTCGGCTATGGTTTTGGGGTTGATGCTGGGCTGTATTTTCCCCGTTTTAAGTGAGAGGTATGCATCATCCGCTCCAAAGGGCTCAGCGCCAATGGTATCTATGTAGTAGTTCAGATGGTTGATAGCGAGCGCTGTGCCGGCGAGTAATCCGCCTCCCCCAACCGGTGCGATCACCACGTCCAGGTTTTCCACCTCTTTGGCGAGTTCCATGACCGCAGTGGAATTTCCCAGGATCACATTCATGTCATTGGATGGATGGATGAATGTGGCACCGGTTCTCTTTTGATGGGCCAGCATCGTAGATTCCCTGCTTTTCAATGTGGGATTGCACTCCACAACTTCGGCCCCATATCCTATTACAGCCTCTTTTTTTACACCGGGAGCGTTGGAGGGCATGATGATGGTAGCCTTTGTATCCAGCGATTTGGCTGCAAGGGCTAGTGCAGCGGCGAAATTTCCTGATGAATGGGTGATCACACCCCTGGCGCGCTCATCCGGTGTCAGCTGCATGATGGCATGGGTGGCCCCCCGGATTTTGAATGCACCCATACGCTGGAAATTCTCACATTTGAAGAAGACCGTGGCATGCGTCATGCTGTCGATGGTCGAAGATGTGAGAACCGGTGTGTTGTGTACGTAGGGCCTAATCCTTTTCACTGCCGCCTGTACATCCTTTAGTGTTGGTATCATAACTATAAAAATAGTGTACTTTCCTATAAAAGTAAAGTCCTAAAGTTTGAAGCGGTACCGGATCGATAACCCGAAGTCCAGGAAATCTGCTTCCGTGACTTTGTAGAGGTTTAACATCGGTTTCCAGTCCAGGCCGAAATTGAGCGGCAGATCCCTGACAACGTATTCAATGCCACCAGCCGCAGTTAGTCCGACAGAGAAATCACCTTCCCATTCCCCCCCGAAGGCACCTCCACCCACGAAGACGATCCACCGGTCATTGCGAAACGGTTCCATGTGGTATGCATACAATCCTGTCAGGTTGAATCCGTGCCGGTTGTAAAGTATATCAGCCTCAATGGCGGCCATCTGGTACCTGAAAAATCCCTTGTAACTGAGCCCGCTGGAATAGCCTGCCCTGATGCCGCCGGCATGCTCATACGGTTGTGCGTTGAGGTCCGCCAGCAGGATACTCAGGACCATGGGCAGCAAGCATAAAGTTCGTTTCATCTGTTTCAGTTTATAGTTTTGATCCCCTGATTTCGAACAAAGTTTCGGTATAGGAGGGGATTTTCAGACCCTTGGGAAGATAGCGGCTCTCCAGGATGGTCGTTTCGATCAATATCCTCTGCCGTGATACACATTGTATCAGCCATCCGCTTTGCAGGTCCATCTGAAAATCGTAGGTCTGACTTCCTGATACCTCCGATTCCACTTTGCCCAGGTCGGTTTCTTCCCGGAAGCCCTCCTGGGCGCTTACCATGCCCAATCCCTGGATGATCATTAATTCCTCTGTGGTGCGGGCCAGCTGATAGCGGTTCACCATTTTTACTGCCTTGGTATTGAAGAAATAGGTGATGTCATTGGTCCAGTTGTTCATGGGTTGGATGACAGGGTACACCGAAACAAAGAGACCGAACAGGCTGCTGAATGCATCGGGACCATATACCTCCTTCAACGTGTTAAGAATCACCTGCAGTTCAGCTGTATCCCGCACCGGAACATGGGCCATGGTCTCGAACAGCGCTTCCAAGCCTTCCTGTTTCAGCAGGATCCCTCTCGAATCGGTAATTACATGGAAGGTGGACCGTTCCAGGGAATCCATCATGGAAGTCAGCAACCTGTTTCCTCCCGAGCTGGAATTGATGTCCAGATTCATGGAAGGTGCAAGCATGGAGAGGCTGAGATTCCTGTACTGTACGCTCATGTAGATCAGATCCGGATCCAGGACCGAATCGACGGTAAAAAACATGTTGCTCCTGCTGTAGAGGGTAACCTCATCGCCGGTGGTAGATTCGGAATGTGTGTTCTGCTGTATCTCGATGTCCAGCATATATGTTTCCCCCGGAAACAACCGGTAGGATTGACGAACTTCCTGCGCATCCAGTAGAGAAAAGATACCGGTCAGCAGGACCAGAAGCCAATATCTGGGCAGTGCAGCCATGGGCAAATCAAAAATAAGCATTAATCCAGATATAGATTTTGTTATTCAAATAACAATACTTACTTTTGTGCCATCTGAGAAGCTGGCTCCACCGGCTTCAAGGAATCCAGGAAGATCTGATCCGGAGGAAAATCTGATGGGGAAGAGGATTTAGGACATGCCATTTCAAGTACGCCACAGCTCCTCCGGATTGTGAAAAGATGAATATGATTTACAATCCGGAAACCTACCAAATAAGGGATCAATCCATGGTTCCGTTCATCTCTGAAAGGGAGATCGAGGACATGCTTTCCCACGCGGTATCCTCTCCTGACCGTGTAAGGCGGATCATCGCCAAATCTCTTCAGAAAAGGAGGTTAAGCATGCAGGAGACCGCGGTATTGCTCCACGCTGGTGAACCGGAACTCGTGGAGGAGATCAAAGAGGGAGCGCGCCGGTTGAAGGAACAGGTATACGGAAAGCGGATCGTACTGTTCGCACCCCTATACGTGGGCAACCGTTGCATCAATCAGTGTACCTACTGTGGGTTCAGGGTTACCAACAGGAAGCAGAAACGATCCACCCTCACTCAACAGGAGTTGATCCGTGAGGTCGAACAGCTCGAGAATATGGGACAGAAGAGGCTGATCCTTGTTTTCGGGGAGCATCCCAGCTACTCCCCGGATTTCATAGCCAGGACCGTCCAGACCGTTTACGGAGTGAAAATTGGGAAGGGGGAGATCCGGCGGGTCAACATCAATGCCGCACCCCTCGATATCGATGGATACCGCAGGGTCAGGGAGGCCGGGATCGGTACCTACCAGGTCTTTCAGGAGACCTATCACAGGAGCGCCTATGCCAAGCACCATCAGGGCGGGGTCAAGCGCGATTATGACTGGCGGATTACCGCCCTGGACCGGGCACAGGAGGGAGGCATCGACGATGTGGGCATCGGTGCGTTGTTCGGATTGTATCACTGGAAGTTCGAGGTCCTGGGATTGATCCGACATGTGAATCACCTGGAAGCGTTATACAACGTCGGACCCCATACGATCTCTTTCCCGAGGATCAAAAATGCTTCCGGGATCAGTGTCGATCCCCGCTACCAGATGAGCGATGCAGAATTTACCAGGATGGTTGCCATACTGAGGCTGGCAGTTCCATATACAGGGCTTATCCTGACAGCCAGGGAACCGGCCCATATCAGGGATGAGATCCTCCAGTTCGGAGTATCCCAGATCGATGGCGGATCCAAAATAGAGATGAAAGCTTATTCCAGCGGAGGAAACGGACAGGACCTGGATGCCGAACAGTTTCAGTTGAGTGACAACCGTACCCTGGCTGAAGTCATGGAAGAGCTCATTGATAAGGACTACCTGCCTTCATTCTGTACGGCCTGCTACCGGGCCGGCAGAACGGGTGAGCATTTCATGGAGTTTTCCGTTCCGGGATTCATCAAACGTTTCTGTACCCCGAATGCCCTGCTGACCCTGGCGGAGTACCTGGAAGATTATGCGGAAAACGGCACCAGGGAAAAGGGATACAGACTGATCCACCAGAACCTGGAATCGTTTGATCAGAATGGATTCAGGGCAAAACTTGAAGAGAGGCTCCGGCGCATCAGGCTCGGGGAAAGGGACCTCTATTTCTGATCCACCCATCTCTAACGGGTGATCAACTCCTGTCAACTTTCTGATTCTGATTCTGATTGCTGAACCGGATTCCCCGGTTGGTCGTGATATTTCTGCTCCGCTTTAACAAATCTTATGGTTTTTATGTAAGTTTGGGTGGAGATCCACCACCCGATGGCAGCTACACACAAGAAATCATTCGGGACCGCACCGGTCTTTTTCACAGCCATTGCAACCATCCTGGGAGCCATACTCTTCCTGAGGTTTGGTTTTGCTGTGGGAACACTTGGATTCTGGGGGGTGATCGGCATCATCCTGCTGGGACACCTGGTGACCATTCCGACGGCCCTGGCTATATCTGAGATTGCCACCAACAAAAGGGTGGAAGGGGGAGGGGAGTATTTTATCGTATCCCGCTCCTTCGGGATGAACATAGGAGCAACCATCGGCTTTGCCCTGTTCCTCTCCCAGGCAATCAGCGTGGCTTTCTATATCATCGCTTTTACGGAGGCTTTCGAATTCTTTTTCAAATGGGCAGGCGAAAGCCTGGGAGTGAACCTGCCGCGACAGGTAATCAGCATTCCGGCCATGATCGGGCTTTCTGTTCTGATCCTGAAAAAGGGCGCTTCGGTGGGGATGAGAACTCTTTACCTGGTGGTGACCATCCTGCTCGTCTCCCTGTTGCTGTTTTTCCTGGGCCGGACCGAATACGCCGAAACCACCACCTTCTCCTTTACCACTGCGGCCAGTGGAGATATGAGTCAGTTTTTTATTGTTTTTGCCATTATCTTTCCTGCATTTACAGGCATGACTGCAGGGGTGGGGCTTTCCGGAGATCTGAAGAAGCCCAGCAAATCCATTCCGCTGGGAACCATCCTGGGAACCCTGACCGGAATGGTGGTCTATTTCTTCATTGTTTATAAACTTGCCTCCTCCGCCTCGCTGGAAAGCCTTGCAGATCCTGATAAACAATTGATAATGGGGGATATAGCCATCGCAGGTTCCATTATGATCCCCCTGGGACTGGCTGCCTCGACCTTTTCTTCGGCCATCGGATCCATCCTGGTGGCTCCCCGTACCCTCCAGGCACTGGCAGGGGATCGCTCTTTTCCCTCCCGTAAGATCAACCTGTTTCTCTACAAGGGGAGGGGCGATACGAACGAACCTTACAATGCCACACTGGTGACTGTACTGATTGCCTTGGTGTTTGTGATCATTGGTGATGTAAACAAAGTGGCCGCAATCATCAGCATGTTTTTCATGGTGACCTACGGATCGCTCTGCCTGATCTCTTTCCTCCATCATTTCGGATCGGCCCCATCATACCGGCCCTCCTTCCGGTCCAGGTGGTACATCTCACTGATCGGATTCGTAGCCTCCATTTGGGTCATGTTCAAAATTGACACCCTGTTTGCGCTGGCCGCCATCATTATCATGACCCTGCTCTATCTCTACATCAACCATTACCACAAAAACAGGAAGGGACTGGTATCCATATTCACCAATGCGCTTTTTCAGATAAACAGGAGCCTCCAGGTTTACCTTCAGCAATCGAGGCAGGCAAGATCAGGCACTGAGTGGCGTCCAAGCGCCATCTGTATATCCCGCGATTCTTTCAGGCGCGATAAAGCATTTCAACTGCTCAACTGGATCAGTTATAAATATGGATTCGGAACCTATATTCACCTGATCGAGGATTATTATTCTAAAGCAAGCAGGGAGAAATCGTCGGTAGAACTGCAGAAGCTCATTAAAACTTACCAGGGGAAGGGAAATCATGTGTATGTGGATACATTGATCTCACCC
>Ga0209536_100007108_pt1 | contig 17019 bp, 16 predicted proteins | sample DeeMarSeWOR28_12_FD_187461 | JGI IMG/M metagenome (GOLD analysis project Ga0209536, IMG submission 187461) | Marine sediment microbial communities from White Oak River estuary, North Carolina - WOR-2-8_12 (SPAdes) (version 2) | ecosystem: Environmental > Aquatic > Marine > Intertidal zone >... | reverse complement strand
GTTCGCCGATCTTCTCGGACACCTGCCTCCCGTCCCGGGAGAAGCTCTGCCCGAAATCGAGGGTGGCCATGCGCCCGAGCCACTGTGCGTACTGGACGTGGACCGGCTGGTCCAGGCCGTAATAGGCGCGGAGCCTCGCCCTTGCCTCCGCCGTGACCTTGGGATTCAGGTCCGTGGCCATCTCCACCGGCCCGCCGGGGGCCGCGTGGATGACCAGGAAGGAGATCAGGCTGATCCCGATCAGGAGCGGGACCGTGAGCAGCAGACGGCGGGCGATATAGCGGAGCATCCGTCCCCTATTTCTGGAAGGTGGTGTACCTCTGCTGGGCCTCGGGCACATACCACTTGATGAAGTTGTAGGAGATCCCCGCGGGAGCCGGTTCGATCCCGTGAATGCGCTTGTGCACGACGGGAAGCGCATCCGGGTAGTAGAGAAAGACGTAGGGCTGCTCCTCCGCCAGGATCTCCTGGATGCGGAAGTAGGCCTTCTTCCTTCCCTCCATGTCGAAGGTGCGCCGGCCTTCCTCGAGCAGCCGGTCCACCTCGGCGTTCCGGAACCCCACGAAGTTGAGCTCCTTCGGTCCCGTCTTCTGCGAGCTCCAGATGTCGTACTGGTCGGGGTCCTGGGTGATGCTCCAGCCGAGGATCACCGCGTCGAACTTCCGCTTGTCGACGAACTCGTTGATGAACGCGGCCCATTCCAGCGTCCGGATCTCCATCCGGACGCCGACGGCGGACAGGTTCTGCTGGATGATCGCGGCCGTCTTCGCCCGGCTTTCGTTCCCGGCGTTGGTCAGGACCGTGAACGCGAACGTCCTTCCCTCCTTCTCCAGGACGCCGTCGCCGTCCGCGTCCGCCCACCCCGCCTCCGCGAGGAGCGCCCTCGCCTTTCCGGGGTCGAAGGGGTATCTCCTCACGTCGGGGTTGTGCACCCAGGTTCCCGGCTTGTAGGGCCCCGTGGCCTCCTGCCCGAGACCGAAGAGGACGCCGTCGATGATATCCTTCTTGTTGATCGCGTGGGCAAACGCCTGGCGGACCCGCCTGTCCGAGAAGAAGGGGTGGGAAAGCCGGAAGCCCAGATAGGTGTAGCCGAAGGAGAGGTACCGGTACTTGTTGAACGACTTCCGGAACTCCTCCGTTTCGGTCTGTCGCGTGTACTGGACGGGGGTAAGCCCCATCATGTCGATCCCGCCCGATTTCAGCTCCAGGAACATGGTGGCCGGATCCGGGATGACGCGGGTGATGACGCGGGAGAGGTACGGTCTCCCCTCGAAGTAGTCCGGGTTTGCCTCGAAGACCGTCTTCTCCCCGGTCTTCCACTCCACGAACCGGAACGGCCCCGTCCCCACCGGCTTCTTGTTCAGGGGGCTGCGGGAGATGTCGGGGTACTTCTCGAGCAGGTGCTTCGGGAGGACGTGCATCCCCCACGAGGCAAGCGCGGGGGCGAACGGCTTCCCGTATTCGACGACGAAGGTGTGCGGGTCCGGGGTGCTGGCCCGCGTCACCTGCCGGAAGTCCTCCGCGTAGGCGGTCGGCGTGTTCGGGTCGATCAGCCTCCGGTAGGTGAAGAGGACGTCGTCCGACGTGAACGGTTCTCCGTCGTGCCACCTCACCCCTTCCCGCAGGTGGAAGGTGATCCGTTTCCCGTCGGGCGTGACCTCCCAGGACTTTGCCAGCTCCCCCTCGAGCTTGAGGTCCTTGTCGTACCGCACGAGGCCGTTGAAGACGTAGTTCGCCGCCCCGTGGGAGGCGGAGTCGCTGGTCACCGCCGTGAGGAACCCGCTGACGTCTCCGATGCTCCCTTCGACGATGGCGTCCCCGACGGCCGGGGCGCCCGCGGCGCCCACGCCCCCGGGACCCGCCTTCTCCTTCGAGCACCCGGCGACAAGGGCCACGACGAGGGCAACGGCTGCCATCCGGGCGATCCTCATTCCGCGTCCCTCCGGAGCACGATCCTGTTCCCCATCACCTCGACCTCCACTGTCCGGGGCGGCCCGGGGGAATCCCTGCCCGGGTACGTCACGGTAACGTGCTTTCCAGAAATATCATATTCCGCGCGGGAGAGCAGGCGCCGCGACGGGTCGGAAAAAAGCGTCTGGCCCCTCCCCGCGAGGACCCACTCCCCGTCCGCACCCCTTTCGGCCTCTCCCCCGGAGACGGGGTACCCGGGGGCGCCCGAAAGGATGCGCCCGAGCGATACCGGCCCCGCATCCAGAGAGCGTGCGTCCCTTGGCGGGAACTCGTTCGCGGCGGGACCGCGGATGACCGACACGCTTCTCCCGTCGTTATCGAGGAACAGGACCGCCCGCCCCATGGGGTCGTAGAACCCCAGGGTCTCTTCGGACGCGGTCCGGGAGTTCAGGCCGGCGATGAAGGGGACGGTCCGCCCGGAGAACTCGGCGATCCCCGAAAACGACGCCCGGATGGGAAAGGAGACGTTTGCCGCGGAGAGGAAGAACACGGTCGCCGTCCGGGCTTCCTCCCCGACCAGGCGCTGCCGCGCCGGGCCGCAGCCGGCTGCCAGCAGGACCGCCCCCAGGACCAGGGCGAGCGCCCCACGGCACGTCCTCGCGCCCCGCCCCGCCGGGGCCTCCGGGAGCTTCCTCGGAGAGGACCCCTCCACCTTCACTGCGCCGTGGAGCCCGCCTTCTGGATCTGGTTCAGCTTGCTCCGGATCTCCTCCGGCTTCTCGTGCCCTTGGGATATCGCCTTTTCGAAGAAGACCGCGGCCTCCTCCCTCTTCCCCCCCACGGACAGGATGTCCCCCATGTGCTCGAGGATGACGGGGTCGTCGGGGATGAACGTGAGCGCGCGCCGCAGTTCGGCCTCCGCGCGCGGGTAGTCCCCCTTCCGGTAATACACCCAGGCGAGGCTGTCGATGAAGTACCCGTCATCGGGGCGGATCGTAAGAGCCCGGAGGATGAGGGATTCGGCCTCCGCGAGGCGCATGTTCCGGTCCGCGTAGGTGTACCCGAGATAGTTCATGGCCGTCGCGTGCCCGGCATCGAGCTCGATCGCCTTCTCCATGGACGAGATGAGCATGTCGAGGTTCCCCAGCTTGTCGTAGACCACCCCGAGGGAGAACCGGGCCGAGGCGTTCTCCGGATCCTTCTGCACCGCCTCGTTGAGCACGTCCAGGGCCTCCTGGTACCGCTTCGCCCCCTCCAGCTGGGTCCCCAGGAAGATCAGCAGCGGGACGTCATCCGGGAACTTCTCCCGCAGGCTCGCGGTGACCACGATCGCCTCGTCGACCCGGTCCTGGCGTCCGAGGGACATCGCGACGTGAAGCATCGCGTCCCGGTAGACCGGCGACGACTCCGGGATCTCCCGGAATTCCCTCTCGGCTTCCTGGGGCAGGCCCTTCGCCTCGTAGGCGGTCCCCAGGAAGAACCGCACCTGGCTGTTCTGCGGCCGGGCCGCAAGCACGAAGAGAAACTCGGTGATCGCGTCGTCGTACCGTTCGCGGTCGAGATAGAGGAGCCCGAGCTTCGCCCGGAAATCCAGGTTCCCTTCCGAAAACTTCTTCAGCTCCTCGTACTGGTCGACCGCCATGTCGATCTTCTTCTCCAGGATGAGGACCCGCCCGAGACGCTCCCGGATGGCCGGGTCATCCGGGTCGAGCGCAAGCGCCCTCCTGTACCTCTCCTCCGCCTCGGCATTGCGCCCCATCAGTTCGAGAACCCCCCCGGAGTCGAGGAGGGCGCCGGCGAACGCCGGGTGGATCGAGAGCGAACGGTCGAAATCGGAGAGCGCGGGCTCGAACTTCTTCTGGATGGCCCGGAGCCTGCCGCGGTAATAGTAGGCGAGAAAGGAATCCGGCCGTTTCCCGACCAGGATGTCCAGGGTTTCCTCCGCCCGGGCGAACTCCCCTCTCTCGGCGTAGAGCGTGGAAAGGTGGACATACGCCTCCTCGCTGTCCGGGTCGTCGGACAGCACCCGGGAATACAGGGATATCGCCCTCTCCTTGTCGCCCGTCGTGGCGAGGATTCCCGCCAGGAGATAGCGGGAACGCACGTGGGTATCGTCGACGGCAAGGGCCTTCTCCAGGTACTCCCTCGCCTCCTCGAGCCTCCCCTTCTTTACCAGGACGTTCGCCGTCTCGTAGAGGATTGCCGGCTCGTTCTCCTGGTACTGGAGGGCCTTGCGGTACGAATCGAGGGCGGCGTCGAGGTCCCCCGCCCGGTAATGCATATAGCCCGAGAGGAACTGGGAGTACGCAAGCCCCTGCAGGCGGGCGCTGACCCCCGTCGCGTTTCCGTGGAACGCCCCTCCGTCATGGGCAGTCAGCAAAACGGCCGCCACGGTCACGGCCAGGATTTTCGCTTTCATCTCTTCCCTCGGGTACACTTGGTAGAATCAGTATACACAAAACGCGGGGAACCCGCCGCCCCGGAGGGCCGATGCTTTCGACGGTACACCTGGAACCGATCCTGTCCGCGCTTCTGTCCCGCGGGGGGGAGTACGGGGAGCTCTTCCACGAGGAGGTGACATCGCTTTCGGTCCAGCGGGAGGACGGGAAGGTCGAACGGGTCCTGTCGGGGACCGATGCAGGGATCGGGATCCGTCTGATCTTCCGGGGGAAGACCTTCTATGCGTTCACCAACGAGTGCGACGGGCGGGCCGTGCTCTCCCTCGCGCGCGACCTCTCGCGGTTCGCGGACGGCGGAGGCGTCCCGGCGGTCCTCCCCGCCACCCCGAGCGCCGCCCGCAGGCCGTCCGACGTCCGAATCCCCCCGGAATCCCGGGAGGTCCGGGAGAAGGTCGCACTCGTCACCGGCATGGACCGGGTCGCCCGCGGGCTGTCCCGGGAGATCCGCCAGGTCCGGGCGACCTATGGAGAGGCGAAACGGCGGATCGAGGTCGCGGCGCACCCGGGGGTCTTCGCCTCGGACGCCCAGACCTTCACCCTCCTCACCGTCCAGTGCGTGGCCGGGGACGGATCCGGCCTCACCATGGGATACGAAAGCGGCGGCGGAACGTGCGGGTGGGAGTTCCTGGAGGAGGTCCTCCCGGAGGAACTCGCGAGAAAAGCCGCGGGAAGGGCGGTCCGTGCCCTCACCGCGGGGCGGATCGGGGGAGGACGGATGCCGGTCGTGCTATCCTCCGAGGCGGGGGGAACGATGGTCCACGAGGCGATCGGGCACGGGCTGGAGGCGGACCTCGCGCGGCGGGGCATGTCGGTCTACCGGGACTCGCTCGGAACGCAGGTGGCCAGCATGCTCGTTTCGATCGTCGACGACGCCACGGTGCCGGGGAAGCGGGGATCGTTCGGAGCCGACGACGAGGGCACCGCGGCGCAGCGGACCGTCCTCGTCTCGGACGGGGTCCTGAAAGGGTTCCTCTACGACCGTCTCCACGCGATGAAGGAGGGGGGCCGTTCGACCGGGAACGGGAGGCGGGAGTCGTACCGGCACAAGCCGGTGCCCCGGATGACGAACACGATCATCCTTCCGGGGAAGACGCCGCCGGAGGATATCGTGCGCTCGGTGGACCGGGGGCTACTCGTGCGGAAGATGGGCGGGGGGCAGGTGAACACCGTGACCGGCGACTTCATGTTCGAGGTGGCCGAGGGGTACCGGATCGAGAACGGCCGGCCGGGCGAGCCGGTGCGCGGCGCCACCATCACCGGGAACGGCCCCGAGGCCCTTTCGATGATCGACATGGTCGGGTCCGACCTGGGGTTTGGCCTGGGGACCTGCGGGAAAGAGGGACAGGGAGTTCCCGTGGGCGACGCCCAGCCGACGCTGCGCTTCGGGCCTCCGTACATCACGGTGGGATAGAAAGGAGCCGATGCCGTGGTGACCAGGATCCTCGAGCTTCTCGCCTCGTTCGTCATCTCCGTGATCTCGACGATGGGGCTGCCGGGCATCGTCCTTCTGATGGCGATCGAATCGGCGTGCATCCCCCTCCCCTCCGAGGTGATCATGCCGTTCTCCGGCTACCTCGTTTTCCAGGGACAATATTCCCTCTGGTCCGTGGGGCTGGCAGGGGCCTTCGGATGCGTCGTCGGCTCCGTCCCGGCCTACTATCTGGGGATGTACGGGGGGCGGCCGCTCATCGAGAAGTACGGGAAGTACATCCTCATGTCCCGGCACGACCTGGACATGGCGGACCGGTGGTTCGAGAGGCACGGCGAGGCGACCGTCTTCTTCGCCCGCCTCCTCCCGGTCATCCGCACCTTCATCGCCTTCCCCGCGGGGGTCGCCCGGATGGAGATGAAGCGGTTCATCATCTACACGTTCGCCGGATCCCTTCCCTGGTGCCTGGGGCTGGCGTACGTCGGGATGGTCATGGGGGAAAAGTGGCCGACCCTGCGGGAATACTTCCACAAGTTCGACCTGCTGATCGGGGCGGTGATCGTGGCCGGAATCGTCTGGTACGTCCGCCGGCACCTCAAGCACCGGGATTAGACGGTCCCCTGCATGACAAGGGACACATGGAGCGGCTTCGCCTCCGGGGTCCCCGCTCGCGGATCGCACCAGCTCCCGCTCGGGGGATCCCCTGCGGCGGCCGCCCCACCGATGCGCCACCTGGTAACCAGGGAAAGGATGCATGCGGCAACGCAGACGCAGGAGGGGGGGGCGTCAGGCGAGGGAGGCGGCCTCCCGCCAGAACGCCTCCTCCCGGTCGGCCTGCCGCAGCAGGAGCTCCGACACCCGGAGAAATTCCCCGGCGTCCCCGGACTCCGAGATTGCCTTGAGCCCCGCCGCGATCTCCGTCCAGCCGTCGGCGACGGTGCCCATCTGCGCGGCAAGACCCGCCGCGGCCAGGGGAGTGTAACGGGACGAGGCCTCCTCGAGGTAGCGGGAGTACAGCCTCCGGAAGAACCCTCCGCCGGTGCCCCGCTTCTCGATGACCTGGTACCCGAACCGGGCCGCAAAAGACCACTCCTTCGTCATCCCGGGCCAGCGGGCGATCTCCCCGCCCATCCGGCGAATCCCGGAGACGCCTGACGCGGCCCCCCCGGGGGGGGAAAGCATCTCCCGCGCGTTCTTCCCGAGCGCCAGCGGGATCGCCTCCTCCAGGGGGCGCAGCGGCCCCTCCGGCCGGACGACGCACCAGCGGTTTTCCATCGGATACGGCGGGACCGTGGAGGAGCGCGCCGCTTTCAGGGAGGTCACGGGAAGCCACTGGGGTTCCTCCCGCTCCGAATCCGACAGGAGCGCATCCCCCGCCTCGTCGTCGAACCCGAACAGGACGATCCGGTGCCCCGAGAAGTGGGTCCCGGTCCCGAAATAGTCCAGGTAGGCGAGATCCGTGCTGACCAGGACGGGGTTCCCGGAAAGGACCGCCTCGCGCGCCCTCTCCCACCCCGCGTCGCCGTCCTCCTCCGGCCGCTCCGGGAAGGGGATCGCCAGGGCGCCGCACAGCTCCCTCTCCATCTCCATGATCCGCCCGTGGAACGCTATGCCCGGAGGGACCGGCAGCCCGGTCACATACAGGAAGCCCGCCCCCGAACCGATCCCGAAGCACATCGGCTCCGAGAGGACGACCCCCCGGAAGGCGAGCAGGTTCCGCATGGCGGAGGAACCGCAATGCATTCCGGGCCGGTGAACGAAGCCGGGTATGGCGTACCGCATCCTTTCCCTCTTCCCCGCAGGCGCTGTACTATTACATACCAGAATTGCGCGCGGGAGGGCTCTTGGAAAACCGGTTCCTCGGCATCCTCGCCGAGATCGAGAAGGCCCGGAAGGGGCTGGCGATCTACTTGCTGACCGTGCTCGTCCTGTCGGGGGTCTCCTTCGCCTTCTCGGAGCGGATCCTCCTGTTCCTGGTGCAGCTTCTCAACCGGAAGCTCGTCGCCTACGACCCGTCGGAAGGGTTCTTCGCCATGCTCTCGATCGCGCTGTACAGCGGCCTGGCACTGTCCCTGCCGGTCGGGGCGGGGATGCTGTGGCAGGGGGCGATCGCCCCCCGTCTGCCGGCGTGGAGACGGTGGGGCTGGGCCGTGATCGGTACGGCGACCGGTCTTTTCTCCGTCGGCATGCTGCTGGGGTACTACGTCCTCCTCCCGGCCGGGGTCGGGTTCCTCACGGGGTTCGAAACGCCGGAGGTGCGGGCGCTCATCTCGGCCCGGAAGTTCGTCTCCTTCTGCGGCACGATGCTTCTCGTCCTGGGCCTCTCCTTCGAGGCGCCCCTTGCCTCCTACATTCTGGCCAGGGCCGGCTGGCTCACGACCGGCTTCTTCCGGAACAAGTGGCGGCAGGCCATCCTGGGATGCGTGGTGCTGGCCTCCGTCCTCACGCCCACCCCGGACGTCTACAACCTGGCCCTGATGAGCATCCCGCTCCTCGGCCTGTTTTTCGCGAGCTTCGCGGTCGTGTGGGTCGTGGACCGGGGGAAACGGAGCGCCTAACCGCCGCTCTCCCGGGTCCTGCGCTTCCGCTCCCGCCGTTTTTTCCGGTACAGGATGACCGCCCGGAGCGCCAGGTAGTAGGCGATCACGGAGGTGACCAGGGCGACGATCGTGTTCCCCGCGAGGTAGATCCCCGCCCCCCTGGTCAGGGTCAGCAGCCGCTCCCCGTTCTGGGAGCTCGTCAGCACCCTCTTCGCATCCGCCTGGAAAATGGCGGCGCCCACCGTTCCGGAGAGGGTCCAGAAGAACGGCGTCGTGAGCGGGTTCATCACGAGGGACCCGAGCACCGCGGAGACGCGGCTCCACCGCAAGAGCGAGGCGAAGAGCAGGGAAAGCGGAATCCCGATGCCGAAGGTGGGGAATACCCCGAGGAACACCCCGAGAGCGAACCCCCGCGCGATAAGGGGCGGATCCCCCCCCATGCGGACCAGACGCAGGTAGATGTAGCGGAAGATTCTTCGGCACCGCTCGAGGGGGGTGCGCCGGGGCCGCGGGGACATGTCCGGTATTATAGAGGATCGCGGGCGGGAGAGGGGATCACGGAGAGAAGATCGCGACCAGTCCGGACAGGATCCCCTCCGGAAGAACGCGGGCTCCGTGCGGAACCCTCCCCAGGTACCGGTCCCCCGCGATGCGGCGGACTTCCGCCTCGTTCCGTTCCCGCGCCGGGGACGGGTCCCGCGTCCGGTCGTTCAGGACCACCCCGAAGAGGGAGAGCCCCCCGGACCGAAGGAACTGCAAGGTCAGGGCCAGATGGTTCAGCACCCCGAGCCTGTTCTCCGCAACCACCAGGACCGGAAGACGGACGTCTCTTGCGAGGTCGGCAAAGGAATACCCCTCGCGGATCTCCACCGTGATGCCGCCCGCACCCTCCACCAGGACGAGGTCGGACGCCTCCGCCGCCTTTTCGATCGCGGACCGGATGCGGTCCGGTTCGATCACAACCCCTTCCGCGCGGGCGGCCAGGTGAGGGGAAAGCGGGGCGGCAAGGGAGTACAGGCATACCGCGGAAAGGGGCAGATCCGGGGCGATCGCGTCGCGGAGGGACGAGGCGTCGCCCGGGAACGGAGCGCCGTCCGCACCCGTTTCGCACCCGGACTCGACCGGCTTCAGGGGCCTGACGGAAAACCCCTTCCTCCGCATCGCCTCCCCGAGGAGGCAGGAGACGAAGGTCTTCCCCGCCCCCGTGTCGGTCGCCGTGACCAGGATGGCGCGGCCCGTCATCGTTCCCCCTATCCGGAAAGCACTGCGTCGATCCCCCGTCCGGCGGTGCGGACCAGGGACTCGATCTCCGCCGGGGAGGAGGAAAGGGGAGGCATCAGGACGATGACGTCGCCCAGCGGGCGGAGGATGATCCCGTGCTCCCTCACCTCCCGGATCACCCGCTGGCCGATTCTGTTCTCCGGGGGGAACCGCTCGCCCGTGATCCGGTCGGCGACGATCTCGATCCCCGCCATCAGCCCCTTCTGCCGGATCTCCCCTACGTTCCTTCGCCCGGACAGCGTCGCGAGCTCGCGCGCCATCGTCCCCGCCAGGCGATTCACCCGCGGGAGAACGTCCTCCCGCTCGAAGATCGAGAGGGTCGCGATCGCCGCCGCGCATCCGAGGGGGTTGGCCGTGTAGGAGTGGCCGTGGAAAAAGGCCTTGTACTCCTCGTACCGCCCCAGGAACACCCGGTAGACCTCCTCCGTGGCAAGCGTGGCGGCGAGCGGGAGGTACCCGCCGGTCATCCCCTTGGCGACCGCCATGATGTCCGGCGAGACCCCTTCCTGCTCGCAGGCGAACATGGTCCCCGTCCGGCCGAACCCCGTGGCCACCTCGTCGCAGACGAGGAGGACGCCGCACTCCCGCGTCACCGCCCGGAGCCTGCGGAGGTACCCTTCCGGCATCAGCAGCATCCCCGCCGCCCCCTGCACGAGCGGTTCCACGATCGCTGCGGCCAGCTCCTTCTTCCGGGCACGGACCTCCTCCTCCATCCGCTCCGCGCAGAAGAGGCCGCAGGAGGTGCGGTCAAGCCCGTACGGGCACCGGTAGCAGTGGGGGGAGGGAAGCCTGCGGACGGGAAACAGGAGCGGCCGGAAGATCTTGTGGAAGAGGTCGATCCCGCCGGCGGAGACGGACCCGATCGTGTCCCCGTGGTACGCCTCGGAGAACGTGAGAAACTCCCGCCTCCCCTCCGCGCCCCCCTCCCGCTGGCGCCAGTACTGGAACGCCATCTTGATGGCGACCTCCATCGCGGTGGAGCCGTTGTCGGAATAGAATACGCGGGCGAGTCCGGGCGGGGCGACGGCCAGAAGCTTCTCCGCGAGCTCGATCGCGGGGGGGTGGGACAGCCCCAGGAAGGTGGAGTGGGCCACCCTGCCGAGCTGGGAACGGACGGCCTCGTCGATCTCCTCCCTGCCGTGCCCGAACAGGTTCACCCACAGCGAGGAGACGCCGTCGAAATATCTCCTCCCCTCCGTGTCGAACAGGTAGTTCCCCTCTCCGCGCTCGATGACGAGCGGGTCGTCCTTCTCCCAGTCCGCCATCTGGGTGAAGGGGTGCCAGATCGCGGCCTTATCCCTTTCCCGCAGCAGCTCCGTCCGCTCCAATTCCCCGCTCCCGTAGCGCCTCGTCGATCCTCGCGGCCGCCGTGCGCACCATCCCGGCGGTGTGCGTGGCCATGAGCGTCAGGCGCAGACGCCCCGTCCCCTCCGGCACCGTGGGGGGGCGGATCCCGTGGACGAACACCCCCCGGTCGAACAGCGCCCGGGATACCGCCATCGTGTCCCCGTCGGCGCCGACGAGAATCGGCACGATCGCGGTGTCCGAACCGGCGCTCCTCCCCCTCGCCTCCATCTCCGCCCGGAACAGCCGCGCGTTCTCCCACAGGGCAGCGAGCCGCCCGGGCTCCCGGGTCAGGAGCCCGAGCGAGGCAAGCGTCGCCCCCGCGATCGCGGGGGGAAGCCCCGTGTTGAAGATGAAGGGACGGCACTTGTTGACGAAGTAGTCGACCATCCGGCGCGTGGAGCACAGGTACGCGCCGTACGTTCCCAGGGCCTTCGAGAAGGTTCCCATCAGGATCTCGACCCGGCCGGCGAGGCCGAAGTGATCCGCGGTGCCGCGCCCGTGCGGGGGGAGCACCCCCGTGGCGTGGGCGTCGTCGACGACCAGGATCGCCCCGTGCCGGTCCTTGGCCTCCACGAGGTCGGGAAGGGGGGCGACATCGCCGTCCATGCTGAAGACGCCGTCCGTCACCACGATCTTCCGCCGGGCGGAGGAGGCCCTGAGCAGGTCCTCCAGGTGGGTGACGTCCGCGTGGCGGTACACCTCCACGCGGGCGCGGGAGAGCCGGCATCCGTCCACGATGGAGGCGTGGTTCCATTCGTCCGAGAAGATCGTCGCGCCGGCATCCCCGAGGGTGGACAGGATCCCCAGGTTGGCCATGTAGCCCGCGCTGAACGTGAGGCAGCTCTCCGCCCCCTTGAATCGGGCCACCGCCTCCTCGAGCTCCGCGTGGACATCCATGGTTCCGCAGATGAGCCGCGAGGCCCCCGAACCGACGCCGTAGCGTCCGGCGCAGCGTGCGAGCGCCTCGACCACCTCGGGATGGTTCGCCAGCCCCAGGTAGTTGTTGGAAGAGAAGTTCAGCACTTCCCTCCCCTCGATCACGATCCGGGCGTCCTGCGGCGTGGACAGCCGCCGCAAGGAACGGTACCTCCCCTTCTCCTTGAGGTCGGCGATCTCCCGGTCGAGAACGGAAAGATCCATCAGACGGGGAGGAGGGAAAGGCCGAGGTCGCGGATCATCCGGACGTCGTCCCCGGCCGGGCGCCCGGCCGTGGTCAGGTAGTTTCCCGCCATCGTCCCGGTGGCCCCCGCGGCGAATATGAGGCTTTGCAGATCCCGCAGGTTCACCTCCCGCCCGCCGCAGACGATGATCTCCCGGCCGGGATGGCAAAGCCGCAACATCGCGATGATCTTGAGGCACTCGAACGGGGTGAGCGCGCGGATCCCCTCGACCGGAGTCCCCGGGACCGGGTTGAGGAAGTTCACCGGGATCGAGTCGACGCAAAGCTCCCGGAGCGTCATGGACAGCTCGACGCGGTCCGCGGCCGTCTCGCCGATCCCGAAGATCCCCCCGCAACAGACCCACGCCCCGGAGGCCTTCGCCGCCCGCACCGCCCGGACGTCCTCCTCGTAGTCGTGGGTCGAGCACATCGAGGGGAAGAAGCTCCGGGACGTCTCGAGGTTGTGGTGCACCGACCGGAGCCCCCGGGAGAGAAGGTACGCCACGTCGTCGGACGCCAGCGTACCGAGGCTCACGCACGTCTCGATCCCCACCTCGTCGCGGATCCGCTCGACGGCGTTCCCCACACGCTCGAGCTCCCCCCGGTCGCGCATCGCCAGGCCCGACGACACGATCGAAAACTCCCTCGCTCCGCGCTCTTTCGCCTCCCGTGCCGCCCGGACCATCTCCTCCACCTCGATCAGCGGGTATTTCCGGATGTCGGCCTTCGACCGGCGGGACTGGGAGCAGAAGGAACAGTCTTCCGAGCACAGCCCAGACTTCGCGTTCACGATGGAGCAGAGCCTTACCCCGTCCCCCTTGAAGCGGCGCCGGACGCCCTCCGTGACGTCGAGGAGGCGCCAGAGGGCTTCCTGCGGAAGCGACAGGACCGCAAGAGCGTCCTCCGGGCCGATCCCCACCCCGCTCATGGCGTCTTCCCGGATCCGGTTCCAGAACTCTTCCAAGGAATCCCCCCCAGGGGCCGCGTCTGCGGCGATCCCCCATTTTTCCGGAACGCGGGGTCGCTGTCAACCAAAGAGCCCCAAAAGAGGTTTACAGGGGAGGACCGGCAAGTCTCCTGTCCCGGGAAGGGACGGTTATCCCTTACAATGGTACAAGTGCGGATCCGCTCCCCGCACCGGAAAGGGGAGGACATGGGGAAAACGGTAAGGCTGGTGGTGTTCGACCTGGACGGAACGCTCGTCGACTCCAAGGTCGACCTGGCGCATTCGGTCAACCACGCCCTGGGTGCGTTCGGGCTCCCTCCCCTGCCGAACGAAACGATCTATTCCCATGTCGGCAACGGAGCCATGATGCTCATCCAGCGGTCCGCGGGACCCGAAGGGAAAGAGATCCTCCCCCGCATCCTGGAGACGTTCCTCGCCCATTACCGGGAACACCTGCTGGACACGACCGTTCCCTACCCGGGGGTCCGGGAAAGCCTGGAGGCGCACGGCGGGGCATACGAGATGGCCGTGCTGACCAACAAGCCGATCGACATGACCCGGACCATCCTGGACGGGCTGTCGCTTTCGAGGCACTTCGTCGACGTGCGCGGCGGAGACAGCTTCGGGACCAAGAAGCCGCACCCGGAAGGACTTCTCCGCATCATGATGCAGCGGGGGGTCCCTCCCGGGGAAACGATCATGGTCGGGGACTCCGTGAACGACATCCTGGCCGGCCAAAGGGCAGGAACCGCCACCTGCGGCGTCACCTACGGCTTCGGCACGGATGGGTTCGACGCGCATTCCCCCGATTTCACGATCGACCGCTTCCCGGAGCTGTTCCGGCGGATCCGCACGTCCCGGTAAAGGGGGAAACCGCAAGCGGTGCGCTCACCCGGACCCTTCCCCAGCCAGGCGATTCTCCTCTTCACCGGGATCGTCGTCGCGCTTCGCCTGGCCGCCCACTATCCCTTCCGGTCCCCGCTTCTCCAGCCCGACCTGCTGGGGGCGGCCCTGTTCCTCTATGCCCCCTTCCTCCACTACCGGAAGGGGCGCACCCCGTCCTGGACCCGTCCGGGGGACCTGAAGAGGAACGCAACGCTCTTCCTGGCCCTGGGGGCGGGGGGGGGGCTGGCGTACTTCCTCTTCTCCTCCCTGCCCTTCTCCCCCTTCCCTTCTTTCCCGAAGGCGGAGGCTCCCCCCCTCGGCGCATTCGCACTCCGACAGGCGCTCCTCGTCGCCCTCCCGGAGGAGGTCTTTTTCCGGGGATACCTGTACGACGCCTTCGAGGAGAACGGCTGGGAGCCGGTCATCCCCTCCTCTCTCCTGTTCGCGGCGGGGCACCTCGTCACCCACGCCTCGGCATACCGAGCGCTCACCTTCTTCCCCGCCCTCCTGTTCGGATGGAGCCGGAAGAAGTCGGGCAATATCTACGTCCCCGTGCTTCTCCACCTCCTGTTCAACCTGTTTCCGTACCTCGGGGGGGGGTAAGAAATGAGCGGTCTCCGCGTGGCGTCCGGCCACCTCTTCTTCTTCTTCGCCTACGACGTCGGCTTCGACATCTCCCTTCCGCAGGCCTCCCGGCTTTCCGAGGCGTCGGAATCCCCGGGGCTTGCGGGACTGCGGCCGGTGCCCCAGCACCTGCAGTACCGGCCCAAGCCGCTCCTTCTCCCCTCCGGCACGGTGGAGCTGCGCGTGGAGACGTCGACGGTCCGCCTGGAGGCCGCCGTGAAGATCTTCGACTTCGGGGCGCTCTCCGTCGTCCTCGGCCTCCCCGTGCGCGACATGCCGTGGGAGGAGTATGTCCGGACCGCGCTCCTCCTCGCCGGCGAGCCGGGGATCGAGGAAGCCGCCCGCGGGATCGCCTCCCGGCTGTTCGAGCGGATCCGCCCTGCCGTGACCCGGCCGGGCTTCGCGGACATCGCGGAGGATTACAGCGTGTGGCACGTCGGCGTGTTTTCCCCGGAGATGACCGGCTCGCAGGCTCTCGCGCGCCTCCCCCAGGACATCGCAAGGCTTCTGACGCTGGAGCAGGGCGTGTTCAGCGCGGAGGCGATCCCCGACATCCTGCGCGGGCCGATCCGGTATTTCGAGAACGACCTGATCCTCTCCGAGTGGAACGCCGCCTTCGTCTACGACCGCCGGTTCCAGGACACGGTCGAGGTCCTCGAGTTCCTGAACGTGCAGATGCTCGAGCTCCGCTTCTTCGACCGCGTCCTGCACGCGGCCATCGACGAGATGGGGGACGAGCTGCACAAGCGGAGGAACCTCCTGTCCCTCCTGCACGACCCGTACGAAACCCCTCTGCGAAAGCTCTCCGAGATCAAGATGGACGTCTCGATGGTCCGGGAGAGGATCACCAACGTCCTCAAGATCGCCGGGGATGCCTACCTCGCCCGCGTGTACGACGAGGCCCGCAGGAAGGTGGGCGCGGAGCGGTGGGAAGGGACGATCCGGGACCAGCTCAAGACCCTCGAGGACATCTACACGATCCTCAACAACCGGGCTTCGGCGGCGCGGGCCGAGACGCTGGAGATGATCATCATCCTGCTGATCGCGCTCGAGATCGTGACGGGGCTGCTCCGACGCTGACGGCGGCGCGGCTTTCTGGTACTATCTCCGCAGACCACCTGGGAGGGGTAACGATGAAGGTACGGACCATCGACCAGCTCGATCTCTCGGGGAAGCGCACGCTCATTCGCGTCGACTTCAACGTCCCCCTGGACAAGGCCGGGAAGATCACCGACGACACCAGGATCAAGGCGGTCCTCCCCACGATCCGGCTCGCCCTGGAACAGGGCGCAAAGGTGATCCTGTTTTCCCACCTGGGACGCCCCAAGGGGAAAGTGGTCCCCGAGATGAGCCTCTCTCCCGTGGCGAAGCACCTCGCCTCCCTCCTCGGGAAGGAGGTCCCCTTCGTCCCCGAATGCGTCGGGGAGGCGGCCGAGAAGGCCGTGGCCGCGATGCGGCCGGGCGACGTCCTCCTGCTGGAGAACGTCCGGTTTCACCCCGGCGAGGAGAAAAACGACGAGGCGTTCGGGAAGCAGCTCGCCGCCCTGTGCGACGTGTACGTCAACGACGCATTCGCGACCGCCCACCGGGGGCACGCGTCGAACGTCGCCGTCACCCGGTTCGTCGCAGAGAAGGGAGCGGGGCTTCTCCTGAAAAACGAGATCGCCTATTTCGAGAAGGCCCTCGTCTCCCCCGCCCGCCCGCTGGCGGCGGTGTTCGGGGGAGCGAAGATCTCCGGGAAGATCGAGGCGATCCACAACGTCATCGACAAGGTGGACAAGATCCTCATCGGCGGCGCGATGGCCAACACCTTCCTCGCCGCCCAGGGCTACGAGGTGGGCAACTCCCTGTACGAGGCGGAGATGGTGGAAACAGCGGGCAGGGTGATCGCAGACGCCGCCAAACGCAAGGTCAAGCTCTACCTCCCCGTCGATGTCGTGGTCGCCAGCCGGCTCGACGCACCGTCCTCCTCGAAGGCCGTCCCCGCCCAGGAGATCCCCGCCGGGTGGACGGCGGCGGACATCGGGCCGGCCACGTCGCTTCTGTTCCGGGAGGCGCTGCAGGACGCGAAGACCATCGTCTGGAACGGTCCGCTCGGGGCGTTCGAGATCGGGGGGTTCGCCGGCGGCACCCAGGCGCTCATGCGGACCCTCTCGGAGAGCAACGCGATCACCATCGTCGGCGGAGGCGACACCGACACGGCGCTGCACAAGGCGGGCCTGATCTCGCGGATGTCCTACGTGTCGACCGGCGGCGGTGCGTTCCTCGAGCTTCTGGAGGGGAAACGGCTACCCGGCATCGTGGCGCTCGAGGAAGGGTAGAACGGGGTCAGCTCCAGCACCCCTGCTTTTTGTGCTCCTCGATCTCCTCCTCGACCATGCGGATGTGCCGGCGCTCCTCCTCGAGGAGTTTCCGGTACATCTCCCGGCCCCTCTCGTC
>Ga0209536_100007107_pt1 | contig 17020 bp, 16 predicted proteins | sample DeeMarSeWOR28_12_FD_187461 | JGI IMG/M metagenome (GOLD analysis project Ga0209536, IMG submission 187461) | Marine sediment microbial communities from White Oak River estuary, North Carolina - WOR-2-8_12 (SPAdes) (version 2) | ecosystem: Environmental > Aquatic > Marine > Intertidal zone >... | reverse complement strand
CCAGAAACTCCAGTACCATCCAACTTATCAACATTCCAATCTTCTTGTGCTACTCTTGTTTCAGTGCCAGTAGATAAACTTCTCTCAACAAAATATGCTGTTGTTTCATCAATCTCAAAATACATTCCATTATCAGCACCAAAATAACCAATTCTCTGTCTTAGATTTTCTTTTGGTGTGGCAGGAACAAAGGTATTTAAAACAAGTAAAGATTTTCCTGGTTGATATGAGAATGTTTTAGTAGTTTCTCTAATAACTGAATCACCACTTGTGGTTCCAATTCCAATATTAATTAAACCTTGAGTAGTTGCAAATCCAACTGTAGAACCCGTTCCTACAATCAAACTGTCCCAAAGATTATTGTCTCTATATCTGTGAGATGAATCAAATAAAGTAAGTGGATTTGATACTCTTGTCCTTCCGAAAGCATCTGGATTTACACTTACTGGAAATCTATTGAGATTATCAACAATTTTTCCGTCTCTAGTTGCTGCACCAAAAATCTCAAAAAGACTTCTCTCTTGATTTAGATAATCTTGAGTAGTTATATTCCACTGAGCCATTTATCAATCAATCCATTCTAACTTTGATGGGTGGTATCTTTTTGCGTTTTTGATATTTAAATTCTTTTCGACTACAGGATAAATTTGATGAACAACTGCTCCAGGATATTCGTTTTGAAGTTGCTCACCAAGTTCTCTTGTAGTAGGAATGCCATTTTTTGTAATCATTTCCATTCTATATAAACTCCCATTCCACATAATATCAGCGACATATTCTTCACCGACTTGTTGTGGTTGTTCTTGCTGGGAGTTTATATAGAGATTTCCTGTGAAATCTCCAGCAATATTAACCGATTCTGAGATAAATTGCTTGAAAGATTTCATATCATTCCTCTTCTTCTACTTCCATTTCATCAAACATGCTTGCAGCTACAGATGGTCTAAAAGCATCTATTTTTTCTGCTGATTTTGAAAAAAGAATGTCCTTGATTTTATCACTAATTTGAGAGGGTGATTCGTCAGAAATAATCATATCCATTAGATCATCCATTTGCACAATACCTATAAGTAATCGCTTTTATTTATATCTCGCCGCCCTTAGGAATTTCTGGTGCTTTTACTGACGATGCTTGAGATTCTAAATCTGGTTCAACAATTGGTGCTCCCAAATCCATTCCAGCAGACTGGTCCAGCGGAGCTCCTGTTTCAGGGTCAATAGGAATACTTGGGTCTGGAATAATCCCATCTTTAATTTCTTTCTTAATTAGATTATCTTGCTCTAAGATTTCCATATCGGTTTGTCTTAGAATTTTGCGTCTTACATAATCCTGTGAGAAATATTTTCCAACATAAGGTTCAGCCGTAGCAACCATATTCAATCTTTCATTCAGAAGTTCTGCATCTTTTAGTTCTGAGAAATGATTATCATATAAGAAATCATATTGAATATGTTCCCTCATAAGATCCCAATCTTCTGGGGTAATGATATTCTTAAGAATTAATTGAGTTCTAAGCATATCATTAAACATATTTGAAAATCTCTTTCTCAAGCGACTTACAAATTTTGTGAATTTTAGTTCATCTCTTAGAATTTCAGAAGAGCGACCAAGATTGAATCCACCTTCTCCATCCATTCTTGATGGGGGAACATTGAGAGAACGATATAATTTTTTCTTAAAGTATTCAATGTCAGTAATTTCTCCTAGATTCTGACCACCCGGAAGTGTGGAGATTTCAGTTCCTCTACCACCTTCACGGCGAGGAAGCCAGAAATCTTCAAGCATACTCATAAACTTTTTATCGTCACGAATCTCACCCGTCGATGCATCATATACAAGTTTGTTACGATAACGCATCATAACATCACGAAGATATTGTTCAGCCTTTACCTTAGGAAGATTGCCAACGTCAATATAGAAAATTCTACGCTCAGGGGCACGAGACAATCTGTAGATAACGAGGGAGTCCTCAATCATACGGAGTTGATTGAGTGATTTAATTGCCTTGTGAAGATATGATAATGTTGTTCCTTTATTTCTGTCAACCAGACCAGATGTGCAATATGCAATAGAATCTTTAGACATTTTAATGCCAGCACTTCCACCCATCGATGATGGATTTGATGTTGAATATGTAGTTTTTGGATTGTATATAAAATATTCCTCTATTTGTGGAAATTCATAATCCATTGGGTTGCCACTATTGGCATTTGAAAGTCTAAATCTATCTTCCTTCGTCTTTTTATTTTGCCTAATATATCGCATCTTCATGGCATCAATATACCGAAGTTCTTGAATGCCCTCTTGTGGATTTTTTAAGTCAATTACCTTATGGTAATAGAGACGACCATCAATATACCAATTCCTGTAAATTTCGTGAGATTTTTTATCAAAGTCTAAAAGTTCTAGAATATACTTAAACTCATCTCTAATTTTCTTTTTGATGCCATCACTGGCGTTGAGGTTATCCAAATCAATTTGAACTGGGCTATCATTAGTATCAGATACAATAGCCTCATTAACAATATCTTCAATGGCACTATCGCACTCTGGATGAAGTGCCATTTCACGATATCTTTTGATTAAATCAAATTCAGTTCTATATACCCCTTCAATATCAACATAAGAACCAAAAAAACCACTACTCAAGTAATGGTCAGACTCATCCTCATTGTTTGGAGGAACTGGACTGACCGTACTTGGAGATAGTGGTTCAGTATTCTCTATAGAGAATCCAAATAATTTCGACATAATTTATTTATTCTGACCTAGTATCTGACTATTTATCAACTAATATTAGTTCTACTTTGGTCGTTATTTGTAGGACCTCTACCCGCAGTCCAATATTGGACTTGGAATTCTACAGTATACTCTTCAATAGTATCTGAAGAATCGTAGGATAGATCGATAGCACTTACATTAGTTGGGAAAATATCAAAGAATTTGTATGTTCTCAGTGGAATAACATCAATTTCTGGTAGAGCAGCACCACCATTATTTGTAGAAGAAAATCTACCTTGATCGTATCCTCTTCCAAGTTGGTGAACATATGCGTCAGTCATATATTCTGATGGAGTAGTTGCTCCACTATTGTTATCCAACTTGCTAATATTGTTCATCCAAAGTTCGAAAGCACTTCTTAATTGGAAGTCCTCATCATTCATGACAGTTACAGTCCACGTATCAAATGTTCTGTCTCCAGCAACTTTTAGAGTTCTTCCTCTAAAAGGAATTTCGATAGCAGCAATGTTTGATGCTGGAAGCTGAGCCGCTTTACACATGAATTTGAAAGTTTCAATTTCATTTCCACTTCCAGTTCTCCACAAACTTGTAAGAGAACCTGGGAAAGATGGAATTTCAACTTCAAATAAATTGGGTCTAGCGCCGCCTCCAGCTAATCTTTCTTTAAAACCAGTGATTGTTCTTAGGGTTGACATTTTAAGATCCTCCTTCTGTGTTTAGATTAGGTTAATTAAACTCTACCGGCGACTTCTTCAAAGCTAACTCCAGTTCGAGTTGCAACAAATGTTAGGGTGACATAGTTAATTGATTTGGTTGGTTTCAGGAAGATATCAGCCCTAAATTCATTATTATCAATTACGTCTGGAGTGTTGTTTGTTTCGTCACATATAACGAGGAAGTCAAAAATACCTCTCTTTGCCTGAACATCACGTAGATATGGTTCAACGATGTTAATAAAGTTCGCTCTAGTTACCTGATCGTTAAGTTCGAACAGTTGTGACTGTGATGCACCTTCAAGAGCTTGCTCGACCGTTAAGAACAATCTTCTAACATTGATTCTATCAAATGCTGATGCAAATGCGAGTGCAGTTTTATCTCCAAAGAGATAGATTCCAACACCTGGTTGACTAATAATAGAATTCACTCTTGCACTATAAAGTGCATCCCTTTGTGGTTTATTTGGATTGTATGCAAGTTTGATTGCATTGTTCAATACACCTCTTTGCTGACCTGCGGGAGAGAACCAAGGATATGAAGTAATAGAAGTTCTCAACAGAAGACCTGCAACGTCTGCGTTACATGGAATATATCTGAATAGATTATTAAATCTATCAAATGTATACTTGTAACCAGAGTCGAACACTGCATATGATGAAGATGCCAATGCATTATAGAATCTAACTACATTTGTTGTTTGAGTAGTTGTATTTGTTATGTTAATAACATTTCCTCTGTGTGGGGAAATTACTGCCACGCAGTCCTTTCTTCCTTCTGCTATGGAAATCAATTTATTTGCTTTTGCCTGAGATTCTGATTCATTCTCAAGTCCTGGTCCATTGAGTAAGTAATCTACTTCAATATCATCTTTGTTTGCAAATAAGTCATAACCAGAAGAAATATCTGCAAGAGTTGCAAGGAATCCTCCATTTGCAGAATAATCAACACCACCGCTTAGTGAATAAGTAACATTTCCAATTGCACTAAAGGTTACTCCTTGAGTTTCTTGTCCCCATAATCCTTCAGATGTTGTGTACTTGGTATAATTTGAAGAGAATCCTGTTGCTTTTGGACTTGTTCCAAAGAAAGAATCTTCAGATGCTGATGGATTAACTCCTGCAAAAATGTAGTTTGAGAAATTCGCAAGGAAGTTTTTGTACCAGATTTTTTGTGGAGAATTTACAGAGGAAACAGAATCTGTTGCCTTGGAAAGACTTATGAACTTCTCAAGCAAATTGCCTTGAATACCTGTAATTGAACCGGTGTCGTCAACAACTACTACATGAAGTCCGTCATTTCTACTATTTCTCTGAAGTGAATAGTTGTTTGAGACGGGTTTTGGTGCAATTGTTTTCCAGAAAATAACCGAATTGGTTAGACCTAGAGTTTGCTCACCATACCAATCAACAACAGTTGCTGCAGTTGCACTAGATCCAGTATTAATTCCTGAATTATTTACAAATGTGATTGAATCCGTTGCTTCAAAGGAAGCTACAGGGTTATTTTCTGCGTATGTAACATTGGTTTCTGTTCCAGCAGCAGAAACTCTGGAAACAATTTTAACATCAATAGTACTTGATCCATTTGCACTATCTGTGTTAATTCCTGTTATGATACCTTTTAAGTATCCATTGAAAACTGAGGTTGAACCTGCACCAGGAAGAACTGTTGAAATGCTAGTTGTTACGCCATAACCAATTACAGCACCTAATGCGGACAAGTCAGTTGTGTTGATTCCAATTCTTTGATCTGCTAAATCGTCAATTACACAAACTTTTAGATTATTTGCCCAAGCGCCTGGGTTTTTAGCAGCATACGTAAAATTAGTTGCAGTAGAATAGTTTGCAAAATAATCTTCGTAATTTTTAATCTTTAAGGAAGTGGTTGCTGCGATCCCTGTTCCAGCATTTGCGTTGTTTAGGGTAGAACCATCAACTCTAACTACCTTAAGTACTCCACCATAGGAAAGGTATGAAGAAGCACTCATCCAATACTCATACTGGCCATCCGTAGAGATTGGTTTTCCAAAAGTACTAATTAATTCTTGCTCTGTTGTGATGTCTATCGCTTCTTCTACAGGACCGATTGCAAAAGGTCCAGCAATAGCACCGATATTATCCAGTACGTTTTCAGCTCTCCCTACTGTTAAATCAACTTCTCTAGTAAGTACACCAGGAGATAATTGAGGAGTCGCCATGTTTTTCTCCGTAGAACTCAGTTTATCTAAAAAATATTTATTAAAAAATACTTTTCAGATGGGGAAATGGTGCATGAACAAATTACCAGTCAGGATATTCCCACTTATCAACAACTTTACTTACCATTCTTGAAGAAACTATTCTTTTTATCGTACATTCTTTACATTCATATGAATATGATGATGGTACAGGGCCTCTATTTTTTCTTGTTCTATAAAATTCTTCTATTAAATTTTTTATTTGTCCACATGATCTGCATTTTCTATCATTTAGAAGTAGATGACCTAATTTAATCTGACCATCAATATCCATTACATATACTCCCACATATATGATCTGTCACCATACTCGTCAGTAAACCACCTATCACCCTCACTATCAACAAAACTAGTTTCATCAAGACCGTCTGATATAAATCCAAATGGTGACATATCTTGTTCTATCTGATTTTTTTGTTCTTCATATAGACGTTTTCTAACATCCTGGTCAGTTAGTTCTTTAAAATAATCTTGAGCGACTAACCATGCATAAATTACCAAGCACATTGCCAAATCATCATTACATCCCTCTTCAGCCTCAAATGAATTGTGCTTTTGAATGAATGTAGTTAATTCTGAGATAATATCATAGTCATTTAAATATAACTTATCTTCCTCAATCATGGTTTTTAGATTAAGGCATCCAACTTTCTTCACAGTTTTGGACATCTTTACGCCAAGTTGTGTTTTCTTTCCAGAGAATCCTTGACCAACTATTTGACCTGCTCTACCTCTCATTGAGCACATGAGGAGATTACTATATTCCAAATCGTATTGGAGAATACTTGCTACTTGATCTCCAACGTCATTCACCTCACATAAAATATAAGCATTGTTATATGCTGTTGCTGCCTCATGAATTATGCTTGGAAAAAGCATGGGTTTTATTTCATTATTTCTATATTTTGCAACTACTCTATGTGGAAATTGTGTAATATCAACAACTGCGAATGCAGAATAATCATTTCCAACTCCCCTAGCAACATCTACCGTTATTAGATAATCATGATTTTCTTCTGGGTCAACATAAACATCTAAACCTGCACTACGTGTCTTTGGGTGGTCATATACAAGATTTCTAAGCTTACTTGGTGCAATGAGAGTATCGACTGACCCTAAAAACTCACACTCAAATTCTACTTTAAATTGAGATTCTGAAGTGTTTGCAATTGTTTGCTTTTTCCACTCTTCGTCTCTTCCTGGTACTTCACTCCAATGAACATCAGTATAAACATATTCGTTTTTACCCTTCTCCGCATCATGCCACATGCGGTAGAAGTGGTTCATACCATGTGGTGTAGATACAATGATTACCTTTGTATTTTTACCTGAAGTAATCGTTGGATATACTGACGCAAAGAAAGAATCTGCGATGTGATTTGGAACGAACGCAAATTCATCCAAAAATAAGATATTGAATGACATACCACGAACTGCAGAAGCAGAAGTAGAAGCAGCCAAGATTTTACTTCCATTCTCAAGTTCAAGAGAACCTTTATTCCAGGAGATAATACCTTGCTGCATCCACTTTGGTAAGTTTTCATATGCTGTCTGCAATCTGTCTAATAGTTCTCTAGCAGTCGCTGCTTTGTTTGCAAGGATACCTATATTCACATTGTCATTAAATACCGCATAGTGAAGCAGGAAGGATACTACAGTGGTTGATTTACCAGTCTGACGTGGCATCTTACAGATATTAAATCTGTTCTTATGGAAGTTATTGATTAACTTCTCTTGGAAATGATAAGGTTTAAAAGTTTGAAGTCCATGATCCAGTGTTACAATCTTTACATAATTATTTGCAAAATAAACTGGGTCATCTTTACATTTAACAAACTCAATAATTTGTTCTTGTGTAAATTCAATTGGAGTATTTGCTTTTTTTAAAAGCGGATTGCCAAGATATACATCAGACATAACAAAAACCTACCTATTAATTACAATTCCAACGTCTAAGTGCTTTATTAATATTGCTATCTGGATCTCTTGCAGTTTCTGCTGAAGTTAATTTTGATTTCATGCCCTTCATGCGTCTACAAAATGAAGCACGTCGCTTTGCTCTTTTACCTGAAGGATTTTTTTCAGTTACTGCGGTTTGTAGTTTTGAACCTGGATTTTCCTTACGATATGCACTAACCGCCTTTTGACTCAAACCATCAGTTTTATCCTTCCGATTTATTTTTTGCCAATCTTCAACCTGAAGAAATTGCTCACCTGGTTTAATATCGGAAACATAATATGACTGAACTCTAGAACCTGGATAAACTTTCTCAATCTGGTCCTGAACTTCTTTTCTATTTGGTTTAGTTGTCTGTGGAAAGAACATCTTAATACCGTAGTATTTACCTCTCCAAACAAGAGTTACTAGGATAATATTTCCAGTTTTTGATGGAATGCGGACAGATTCCTCAATTTGAGATTTAAATCCTTTAATAGATTCTGGTTTAATGATATCTACTACCTCAGCAAATGTATTACCATTAGCATCTTCTATAGTTTCTTCCGGAACACAATTTGGTACTACTTTTTTTCCTTTCTTTTTCATTCCAACTTGCTTATAACCACTCCAACAATCTTCATCCATTTCACCACCAGCAACATAGTCTGCTGCAGTATCAATATAATCCGCTGCTTTAGTAATCTTTGATTGAACCCATGCTTCTAGATTTCCTTCACCATTTTCTACTTTTGCCTTTAATCTTCTTACAGCATCAACAATAGTGCTCAGTTCTGACCTGGCCATAGAATACTCTTCATCTTTTACAGAAACTTTATCCCAAGCCTTTTCGCCATATGAACACTCAGATCTTGACTCTCTTTTTTTACAAAGGGGGCAATATCTTTCTTCTTCATGCATATGAGTTTCTTCCGTTTTTGTTCCCCAGTTAGATGCTCCAACTTTACGACACTTGACAAGTGCTCCCGATGCATATGCACTTGGCCAAACATCGTATTTTGACTTCACCTTATGATAACATGCGTCCTTTTTTCCACTACCTTTACCTGGTTTATCTTTTACTTCTTGTAAATCCACTTCTTCTTTTTTCATTTTTGGACTATCTGTAGGAACATATGTTGGTTTTGCAGCTCCAGTCTTCTGTTGTTGTCCTGGGTCTGCTTCTTTTTTTCTTCTTGCTGCTGAGCGTCTTTGTGCTGGAGTCATACTTGCTCTTTTTTCTGAAGACACGCATTTTGGCGTTCCTTCTCCAGGTTCATCACTTGCACATGTACCTCCAGTAACTACATTCACCCAACCAGGTTTACCATCTTTTGATTTTGAAGATTTAAACCACTTATGAAGATTTCCCTCATAAGCCATACCCCTTTTAGTATGCTTTAATTCTCCTTTCTGTTTTGCAATCAATTTTTTTGACAAATCTCCAACATTCATGTCAATTGGATTTTCATCTGGGGTTTTCTTCTTTGGGTTATCATATATGTCAACATCACCATCTGCATCACGATCAACAAATTCAACTGATGCATGGTGAACCAGTTGCTTTAAATCCAGATTAGGATCTAACTGATGCTTCTTACCTTTTAAATGTGGTGTTTTGTGGGAGAACTTCTGACTCTTCATTCAACTGGTTTTGATTTAGTTTCTTCACCCTTTGCTCTTTTTCTTCTCGCTGCACAATGAGCACGTTGAGAAAATCCTTTTGGATTTGAGCAATCAATACTCTTTTTATATTTATTAGTCCAGTCTTCTCTAAACTGCTTAAACGTTTTCATTTTCACTTTGTTGCTTTAGAAACTTTGCTAAGTCTGCAGTCGAACCAACAAAAAGTGCATTATTTACTGTAGTTGGCCCTCTTGATACTTTTTCTTCTTCAACATCTTTTAATTTCTTTTGAAGATCCATCAATTTATCTGTGGCATCTGCAACATTTTTAATTAATTGACCTGCAACTTCATATGCTCTGGGCATTTCACTTTCTTGTGCTAGTTCCAGAATTCCATTTATAGCCTCTTGACCTTTCTCTATTAGAGAATAAAGATTTCCTCTTGTATACTCATAATCTTTTTTTACATCATCAGTTGGATTTTTATTTTCCTCAATTTTTATTTCAGAAACTTTTTCTGTTTCTACTATTTCTCCAGAAACATTAAAAGTTTCGTTTAAGTCTTGAAATTTTTTAGTCATTTTCATAATAACGAACCACTAAATCCAAAATCATCACCAACTTCTATAAGTTGATTATCTTCTTGAGTTATTTTCTTAACACCAGTTCCAGATACATGCTCTGCAGCTCTTGTATTATCCGCTCCCCTAATAACAGTTAATTTGTTACCAGATTTGGAATCTACAAATAATTCTTCTTCATCAATATAGATATAACTATTTTCCGGAATATTTGTTGCATCAGCAACTTCAATGAGAGTATCACTTTCTGAAATATTTGTGGATAGAGTAGTTGTTACTTCTCCAGTATAGTCTTTTGTTGCTCTTCTTTCTACACTATAAACAAGATCTCTAGTTGGAGTATCTGTTTTGTGTCCAGCAACAAATCCAACAGATACTTTTTTGATGATATCGGAAGATGCAGTGGAAATTGGTCCAAACAGATAAGTTTTTGCAGTAAATCTTAATGTGTAAATCAGTGCTCTTCTAGTTGAAAAATCGCCTTCATAATCATCTGACATTGAGACACTATTTAAAACAACTGGTACATCTCTTTTTTCACCAACTTCCTTTACTAGGTCAATTGTAATAGTGTACGCTGGTTGAAAATATGGTAGAATTTGCTCAACTATTTGAAGCATATCATCATTTAATTTTGTCATTATACTTAGTTCAAAATCTAAGTTGTAAGGAACTGGTAAGTATGCTTTTTTTTCCTGTTTCTTGTTTGAAGTTGGGGAAGTTAAAAATGTTTGAGTTGTTGTGGATTTTCTTCCTGGATCATATGATAATCCAATAAGTTCAAATGACATTCTTGGTAAACTCATTTGAACTGGTTTATTCAAATTCGGGGATTGTTCCAATCTAGCTAAAAACTTTTGAGTTGGTCCATAAGCTAAAGGAACCTTTATAACACTAGTAGCATTACCACTATTATCTGTATGTTTAATTGTTATGTTATTAAACAAAGAACCGAATGAAACAACGGTTCTTCTTAAGATTTCGTAGTAAAAGTATTCAAACATTTTTATATCCTTATTTAATACTATAATTTAGTTATAATAAAATATATTTATGGCATTCCGAATGGGTTACTTTCACTAAAATCTATAATAGTGTCAGCAAGTTCTTCAATATTGTCATTATCTGCATATGGATCAACAATATTATCCGTATTTAATACGCGCAATTCATAAGCAGCACCACTATCCTGTCCTGTTATTATTTCTCCCGGAACGAAAGTTCCAGTAATTATCGAAACTTTTAGTTCCCCACTAACAACATTCCATGACTTAACTTTTGCCGAAGAACCACTTACAGATCCAAGAATTTCTTCATTAAACTTATATGTTCCTATACCTGATGAATATGGAGATTCGATTGTTATAGTAGGTGCTGTTGTATATCCAATTCCAGCATCTAAAATTCTAATCTGTGATATAGATCCAGATGGACTTACCACAGCATATCCAACAGCGGTTGTTCCTATCCCTGGAGAACTAAAAGTAACAGTAGGTGAATCGGTATATCCAGAACCACCATTTGTTATTGTTACAATTCCGACCAAACCATTTCCGATAATAGATGTTGCTGCGGCTCCAGACCCACCCCCACCAACAAAAACTACATTTGGTGCTAAAGTATATCCAGCACCAGGATTTACAAGTTCAACACCTTGAACTCTTGAAGATTTTATTCCAACACAATCAACTAGACTACTAATCATTGTAGCAACACCAACCGCATTAATTCCACCAAAAGGTGCTGAAGATATCGCTACTTGTGGTGTAGATGTGTATCCATTTCCCCTATTCGTAACTCTGATAGATCTCACACCACCATCAACCACTGAAGTTATTGCAGTCGCAGTTACTCCAGTTCCAACTAGAGTTAGAGTTTGAATATATCCATCATCTACTACATTATCATCTATAAAATCAACTCCAGTATCTAAATCTTCATCTTCATATCTGAATAGTTCGCATCTCAATTCATAAACATAAGTTTTTTGGAGTTGATAAAATGGTTTTTCGTGCTCTACATATTTTATCTCAAATAATCTATCACCAAGAGGGAAATAAATTAAGTCTCCTTCTCTTGGTCTAGTTCCTAACTTTATATTGGGAGCATTTCTAATCAGAGGTCCGATATAAGTTTCAAATCTATCCTTGGAAATAATAAGAGTTAGATCATCAACATCTTGAATCCCAAACTTAGATAAAAGTGTTCCATTACCACCATAACCTTCATAATTATCAATATAAGCTTCAATTGGATGCGATATATCAAATTTTGATTCTATTACTTCTTTAATTACAGTTTTTTCCGTTATATATTTTCTTGGTAGATAGTACACATCTACGCCATATATTTTAAGTTGTTCGTTTATTAAATCCTGAATTAAACTCTGTTCCCCAAAAGAACCTTGTTGGAAAAATGGATTAAGCATATGATTAACCTATCATATCATAAGGTGGTAATTCATAAGTATTGGACATCCTTTCCATAAGCATATCAATTTCCCTTTGGGCATCATCATACATCTGTCTTCCATTTAATTCGACTCCACCTGGAAGTCTAACTCCATTAAACTTCATCATATTTTGTCCCCATTGTCTTTTAATCAATGAAGTTAAATATAATTTAATAAATGAATCATTCCAAACTTGACTATAACTATTGGGGTCTAAGGTTGCATAACAGTCTATTATAATATACTGGTCATTTCTTACCGATGACCAATCAATATCCAAGTATAATCTATCTTGTCTTTTATTAAATCTGATTTGTTTTTGTGTATTGAGGAGAAAATCTAAATCTTCAAGGTAAGTTTTTACCATTGCATATGTCAGAAGTTCTGTGGAACCCCAATAATAAACATCATTTAAAAATAATTGATACTTAACACTAAACATATTATTGGTAATATTATTTGCGCCATCAAAAAGAAAAATCTTGTTAACCCCTATTACAGAAGGTGGCATTTGCAAATAATTTCCATTTTCTTCATAGTTAAATGTAGTAGAAATACCAGCAATGGATGTTGAAACACTAGTAGTTGTTACCCCAACGGTAGACGAATCAATTCCCCTTGCTCTTCCTCTATCAATATCGTTCTGAGTTAATTTATATTTAAAGAAAGTTGGATAAACCCCATCAAAGTGTCTTTCTTGAAAAAATTGAATAGCATCATCTACCAAGTCATCTATTTGCTCGTCTGCCACATTGATTTCCAGAACGGGAGCACCTAGTTTTCTCTTACAATAATCAATTAATTCTTGTCTGGTAGATGGTTGAGCCATTTATTTCTACTTTTAGAAGTATTTAGTAAAAATATCATATAGTATGACTTAAAATTTGGAAATAATTTCTTGTTGCTTTAAGTATAATTTGAAATAACATTTTGCAACATTTTTAACATCCTCGATATCTTCTAGAGAATCTATTTCTGCCGCCATTTTAAAATATTCAAAGTTTTTACTTAAATCCTCCAATACCAGTTGCTCAGGATTCATTTGCCATTCTCCTTAGAAGGTTTTTAATTTCATTCAAATCATCTTTTATATTTGAAACTTCTTTTTCTATTGAAGTTATTTTTTGTGCTTCTTTCTCTTTTAACTTTTTTTGCATAATATAGTTATTATAGTCTGTCATGCTTGTATTAATAATTGCTTTTGTTTCCTCATCTCTGATTAGATTTGAGTGCCCTTCTACTTTCGATTGGTTCATACTTTATCATGCTAATGCGATTACTCTTAAATCCTTTACTCTGGGTGGATAAGCCTGATTCGTGGAAGTTCCAATTAGTTTAATTCCAAAGTACCTAAAGGAAGGTAAATTTTCCACCGTGAATTCGTATTCTTTAAAATCTGTTAGAGAATCATTATCAAATCCAACTTGATCTGTCTTAGAAACTCTTCTATCGGATAAACCATTACTGTCTTCTAGATTGATTACATCTCCACTTGGAGTTAGATTTGTATGTCCTGGGAATGGGAAATAAATCAACTCAGAATTTGGTTCTTGAGTTATTGAGTAGAAGCATCTTATGTCACTATAAGTATTGACATAAGCAGTCAAAATAATCTTAATAGAAGAAGCAGGCGTTTCTAGAGAAATTGGTTTAGTTGCATAAACAAAAGCAGTAGGATCATCTTTCAACGTCGAGACCCTATCGTCCGTAGCATAATCTAGTATTGGACTATTAACCCTGTTGGAAGTAAAGATCATTCCAACTCTATCCAAATCAATAACTGGAGAAATATATGAATTTGTTGTTGATAGATTTAAGTTTAATGTTAATGATTTATTAGCTGGTAAATTTGTTGTCCTTAGATTTTCATTTACTGTTGAACCAACTAATCTGGGTGTATCAAAATAATTAGTTGCATCTAAACTAATTGATTCAAATCCTTGATCGATAAAGGGTATTTCATTTCCAGATATACTACTTCCACTAACAGTTCTCAAAGAAGCATTTATATTTGTACCTCTTAAGGTTAATGTTTGAACTATTGGTCTTACTAGTTCGAATGGTATATTTTGAGTTGCATTAATTCCAGGACCACCAGTAGATTTTGATTCGTTTAAATATAACTTGGGAAGTCCAACAGATAGAGTTCGATTTGCCATTGAACCATCTTGGTCACTCATATCTAGTTTTATATTGTAAAAATCTAAATCATATGGATCCGAAATAGTAACGTCCTCAAAATTATGAGTCTTGTTAATTCTACGTAAAGATACGGATGAAAGTTCATATTTGTATATTGGCGTACCTGCAGTATAATCAAATGACTTTGTTTGGTCTACTCCTCTAGTAATTCCTGTTAAAATTGGGGGGGATACTGCAGTACTGATACCCGTGTAAGAAATAATTTCATTTTCAATTCTAATATATCCAGGATTAGTTGATGCAACTGATACATTTTCAAAAGTATCGAAATTTGCAATTTCAACACTTTCTATTGGAATGGAGTCCGTTGAAGTTGAGCTATAATCAGAAAATAATCTTGTAGGTTTTAAATCTGAGATAACATTACTTATTGTTACTAAATTTTGAGTCGCATTCATTCCATGATTTTTATGATTTACTTTAATATGCAACCCATCATTTATTACTTCAATTCCATCGGCAGGAATAATGACATTTGCCCCAGTACCATTTAAATCTGTAGTTACGCCTGCATTATTAATAAATCTTACTGTGTTCCCTACTCCTGTTATATATTCTCCTTGAACTTGATCAATAATTAACTCATTAACCCCAGAAATTTCAGAAACAGATAATCTTAGATTTGTTCCCAAATTTTGAGATCCTATTGTTGTTATACCAACAACATCTCCGGCAGAATATCCCATCCCACCGCTAGAAATAGTAGCGGCAATTGCAACTCCATTTTCAATTGTAATATTTGCCTTTGCATCTCTACCTTCCCCTGTTACGGTTCTTAGAGAAACATTATTAAAAACAAAAGAACCAGACGAAGGCGTATATCCTATACCAGAATTAATTATACCAAGATCGCCAAATGCAGATCCTGCAGAACCAACATAATTGCCAATTCCATTACTATTTGCCTGAATAATAGTATTTCCTAAAGACGGTAATCTTGAATTTGCAATAGTTGTTCCTATACCTACCTTAATTTTTCTAGAATTAAGTTCTAAAGAATCTTTTACTAAAGTTGCTACTTGATTATTTCCAAGACTGAGATCTGGATTGTAAAAATTTATATTACCACTACCAACAAAGTTAGCTCTGTTTAATTTAAATTTTAAATCCTCAAGTTGACTTGGATTCCAAGTAAGACCATTTTGAGATTTAAATAAAGAACCGGTTAGTGGTTGCTTCGAAACTAAAACCTGTTCTTCATCTTCCAAATCGTTTGTACTAACATCAATTTCCGTCAGTCTAGATATCCATACATTATAAACATTTGAAGCAGACAATAATGTCAATGCATGAAACTGCTTACCAGCAAGATAAACTGGAGATTCAAAAGTAACCCTAGTTGGTAAAGATGCATCATCAGAAATTTGAATATTTTCTGGGTCAATTACTACTTCACTAAATGGATAAACTTCATTTGTGGGAAGACCCAACTGCATGGGTCTTAACTGGACTGTGACTGGCAACTCTGGGTCTCTAGAGAAAAAATATAAATCCACCGAAGTAGCAAAAATGCCACTCTCAGGTTCAACATAAAAAGACTGTGCCAAAGGATCTACTAGTTTCATTTTATTCTTTTACCCTATTTTTCGGACCCATTTATATTATATTTATAGTACACTTTTACCTCTTCTTCTTCTTCTTATTTTTATTCTTATTTTTTCCTTTGTTTGCTGGTGGCGCTGTTATTGAACCTACAGTTCTTACATTTAATGCTCCCTTATTTGTTTGAACTTTTGCTGTTCGACTAAATCCGGATTGTTTAATAGTCTTTGCAAGACTCTTAAATGGACTATTCTTAGTAGGTATCTTTCCTTTAGGTTTCTTAGTTGTTTTAAATCCTGTTCCTTGTGAGAATATTACCTTTTTGTCAATTGCTGTTGGTCTTGTTCCGGCAGCTCTAAATATTCTCCTTGCTTCTTTTCCTCCCTTTTTCGCTTTAAGTTCCTGGAAAGTTTTTCCGCGAACAACTTGAACGGGAACAGATACTGTCCCAAACTTATTCTTTGCACCCGAAACACCAAGGCCAAATCGAGCAGGGGAATTGACAAATCTAGTTTTAACTTTATTCTTACTTGGAGAAGGTGTTGGAGTAGGCGTTGGTGTTGGTGTTGGTGTTGGTGTTGGTGTTGGTGTTGGAGCTGGGATAAACGGACCATCATCTATAAAATCATCAAATGGATTACTTGGGAATGGAGGTATTGGGAAATCTCCAAATCCACTCAAATCTGGGAACTCTGGGAAGAATGGTTCTGGTGCAGGGAATTCTGGGAATGGAGTATCAAATACTTCTGGGAATGTTGTTGGTGGAATTTCTTGTTCAAAATCAATTTGGTCAAATGGATCTTGCGGAACAGCTGGCGGCGGCGGACTCAGTGGAACAAGTGGTGGTAAAGTATTTCCAACTATAGTAGTTGCCACAACTGCTGTCGGTCCTGTTATACTCTCTGGTCTGCTTTCTATTACAGTTTGTGTTTCTGTTCTTACAGTTCTTACTGAAAGAATATTCTCTTGAACCTTGTTTACCTT
>Ga0209536_100007106_pt1 | contig 17020 bp, 17 predicted proteins | sample DeeMarSeWOR28_12_FD_187461 | JGI IMG/M metagenome (GOLD analysis project Ga0209536, IMG submission 187461) | Marine sediment microbial communities from White Oak River estuary, North Carolina - WOR-2-8_12 (SPAdes) (version 2) | ecosystem: Environmental > Aquatic > Marine > Intertidal zone >... | reverse complement strand
CTGGTTGCCCGCCCCGTCGTAAGCGTAATAGTAGGACATGTGGTTTGATGATGCTGCGGACTGCAGCCGGTCGTTGGCATCATAGGTCATGTCGTCGGTGACCTTCCTCCGCGCCCCTCCACGTACTTTGCGGTAAATAAATGACGCTTTTACCGGAAGCGAGATTGCTTCCGCCTTCGCTGAAGCTTCGACGGGACAAGTCGGCTCGAACCTTCGGCCTTCCGCCTTCGTTATCGATTTGCGACCAACTACGGCGGACAAGCGCAATGACAACCATTGTTTCCGCATTGAACATTGAACGTTGAACGTTGGACGTTGAACCTCTGATCTCCCTCTGCACTCTGAACCCTGAACGCTGAACTAGAACAGTTCCTCCTCTATTTGTTCCTCGCTAAGGATCTTATACCCTTCCCCCTTCTTCCCCTTGCCCGGAATCTCCGTCACCTCCACCAGCACCTTCTTCCTCGCGTACCGGATCTGCAGACGGTCCCCGACCTTGACGGCCTTGCCCGGCCCGGCGGGCCTGCCGTTTAGGTTCACATATTCGTTGTCGCAGAGGGTGGCGGCCAGGGAACGGCGCTTGACCAGGCCGGAGCGTTTTAAAAAAAGGTCGAGGCGGAGGCGCTGCGGATCGTTATCCTTCATCGGGGAAGATCTCGATGTAGGTGGTCTCCTTCAGTTCCTTGAGCCAGCGGTCCCTGGCGGGTTCCTCCTTCTCCATGAGCAGCTTCTTTTCCAGGGTGTCTCTCACCTCGGCGAAGGAGGGCGGTTCACTCTGTATTTTGGACAAAAGCTTGAGGATGTGGTAGCCGGCCGCTGTCCTGACCGGGCCTCCCGTTTCACCGGGCTCCAGGGTCGCGGCGACCTCCTCCAGTTTGGGGAGGAGTTCACCCTCCTTGAATGTGCCGAGCCGCCCGCCGTTTTGCGCCGAGGTGGTGTCCTGGCTGTATTTTGCGGCCAGAGCCTCGAAAGAGACCCCGTCCCTGACCTCGGAAAGGATCTTTTCGGCGGCCTCCCGGACGGAAGCTTCCCTTTCGGAAGAGGCTCCCTCTTCAATTAAAAGCAAAATGTGGCTTACCTCGAACAGGGTTGTGCGCGGATAGGTCTTTAAATAGAGCTCCTGCACTTCACCCTCCGTGACTTTGGTCTGTGACGACAAAGCCATTCCCAGGGCCTTGTTGATGATGAGCTGGTCCCGCAGGTTGGCTCTGTACATCTCCACGCTTTCACCCTGGGCCTGAAGGATATTTTCGAACTGCTCCTCAGGCAGGTTGGCCCTCTCCCGGATGGAGGTTGCGACCTGTTCCACCTCATCGTCTCCGGCGGTGATGTTCCTGGCTGCAGCCCAGACGAGAACAAGGCGGCGTTCGATGAGAAGGTCAAGGATCTTCTGCCTCCCGAGCTCCGGATTCTGATCAAGGGCGGCAGTGAGCTCACGGAGGGTGATAGGCTCCGTGCCCACACGGGCCACCACCCTGTCGGCTGCGACGGCAATGGAGGACAGGAAGGTCATCGAGACCAGACAGGCTGCAAGGAAAATCCTCATTTACGAAATGTTCTCCAGGTTCTCGGGATAGATGATGATCCTTGCCTGCTTCTTCAGAGAGTCGAGCCATTCCTTGAAGAAGGCCTCCTGGCGGCCCCGGAAGATCCCGTCCTTGATCTGATCCCGCACTTCCTCCAATTTCTGAAGCCTGGGCCGCATGCGGTCCTCCACAAGGAAGATATGATATCCGTAGGGCGACTTGACGACCTTGCTGATGGTGCCCACTTTGTAGCGGAAAACGATCTCGTCAAACTCCTCCGGCATCTGTCCCTTGGCGAAGACCCCGAGATCCCCCCCTGACGCGGCGTCAGGGCTCAGTGAATACAGCCGTGCTATTTCCCTGAAATCCTCCCCCCGGATGAGCCGGGTCCTCAGGGCGTTGGCTTCTTCCTCGGTGGCAACGACGATCTGCCTGGCCCGGACCATCAGAGGCTGCTGGAACTCATCCTTGTGGGCATTGTAGTAATCCTCGATCTCGTCATCGCTCACGTGGATGACGCTGTCGACTTCTCTCTGGATAAGCTTGTCGATGAGGAGCTTCTCTTCCCTGTCCTCCCTCCACTCCTCCAGCTTAAGGCCGATTTTTTCCAGAGCCGCGTTCAGAGTGTCCCTGGGGTAGTCCTCCTTGAGATGGCTGATCTCACGATCGAGCTCCTCTTCAGACACGGTCAATCCCCGTATTTCGGCTTCCTGGAGGAGAAGCTCGGTCTCGATGAGCTTGTTGAGGAAGCCCAGCTTCAGTTCCTTGACTGCATCGGGTGTTTCCGCCACGGGAATGTGGAAGCGAAGGGTAAAACGGCTGTATTTCTGATCGAAGGTCTCTGCCGTGATCGGTTTTCCGTTGACCTCGGCCACAAGTTTGACTTCCGGTTCCGGTGGCGGGGATGTCTGCCTTGTGAGGGCGTAATAGGCCGTGCCTGCAATACCTGCGACCAGGCACAATGCTGCTAAAGCGAAAAAATTTTTTTTCATTGTATCCAGCCTGACTTTGTCAAAAAAAATATCGGGTCTTTTACAGCAATCCTTTATTAACAGAGTGTCAGAGGGACCGCAAGACATCCATCATGTAGGAGATCCGGTCCTGGGCGCTGACAAAGCCTGAAACATCCAGCTTTAAGGTGGCAGGCGGAAGGAAAGCCAGGCGTTTGTCCGATGTCAGCATGCGGACGAGGGCGTCCGGTGAGACCTTTGCAGCGGGATGAAACACAACAAGCAGGTAAGGTCCCGCTGTGTCGATACGCTCGATTTTCATTTCACGGGCCGTTATCTCCACTTCCATGCGGGTAAAGAGCCCGCTGACCTCGACCGGGAATCTGCCGAAGCGGTCGGCGGTCTCCTCCCTGAGGGCCTCCAGGGCGCCTCTATCTGCCGCGCTTGCAAGCCGTTTGTAAAGGGTGAGCCGTTCGCCGACCTCGGGCAGATACTCTTCCGGAAGGTAGGCCGGAAGGGGGAGGGTAACGTCGGGCTGTGCTTCAGCTTCTATGACATGACCGCTGGCCTCCCTCACGGCCTGTTCCAGCAGCTGGGAGTAAAGCTCGAGGCCCACGGCGTCGATCCTGCCGGACTGCTCCTCACCCAGCAGGTTCCCTGCGCCCCTCATTTCCAGGTCGTAGGAGGCCAGCTTGAATCCGGAGCCCAGCTCGGTGAGCTCCCTCAGGCTCCTCAGCCGCTGCCGCGCCTTTCCGCTGATGGAGCCTTCGGGCGGTATGAGAAAGTATGCATAAGCCAGCTGGGAGGATCTCCCGACCCTGCCCCTCAGCTGGTAGAGCTGAGCCAGCCCGAAACGGTCGGCCCGGTTGACGATGAGTGTGTTGGCGTTGGCTATGTCGAGTCCTGACTCGATGATGGCAGTGGTGACAAGGACATCGAATTTGTGCTGGAGGAAGCCGATCATGACATCTTCCAGTTCCCCCTCTCCCATCTGGCCGTGAGCCATGCCGACTTTCGCGTGGGGCAGCAGCTTTTCGACCATTCGGCGTACCGCGTCGATGCTCTGGACCCGGTTGTGAACCAGGTAGACCTGACCTCCCCTTTCCATTTCCCTGTTAACGGCGTCCCTTATGATCTCCTCCTCGAAATAGCGCACCTCGGTGTGTACCGATTTGCGGTCCACGGGCGGTGTGTGGATCAGGGACAGGCTTCTGAGACCGGAAAAGGCCTGAAAAAGGGTCCTGGGGATCGGCGTGGCGGACAGAGTCAATACATCGATGGTCTCCCGGAGCTTTTTCAGGCGTTCCTTGTGGCGCACACCGAACCGGTGCTCCTCATCGATGATAACGAGGCCGAGGTCGTGAAACTCCACATCCGATGACAGCAGGCGATGGGTGCCGATGACGATGTCCAGGTTGCCGGTGCTCAGCAGGTTCAGGGTGGCCCTCTGCTTGTGAGGCGGTACGAAACGGCTCATGAGACCGACGTTGATGGGAAAATCACGGAGCCTTGATGTAAAGTTCTGGTAGTGCTGCTGGGCAAGGACGGTGGTGGGGACCAGGACGGCGGTCTGTCTGCCGTCCGCAGCCGCCAGGAAGGCAGCCCTCAGGGCGACCTCCGTTTTACCGAATCCTACGTCACCGCACACGAGCCTGTCCATGGGCCTGGAAGATGTCATGTCGTCGATGACCTCGAGGATGGTCCTATCCTGGTCCGGTGTCTCGGTCCATGGAAAGGAAGCCTCAAATTCCCGGAAAAGGGTGTCTGGCCGGGGAAAGGCATGCCCGGTCTGGAGCTGCCGGGCGGCGGAAAGCTTGAGCAGCTCGTCAGCCATGAGCCTGAGAGACCTGCGGATCCTGGCTTTGGACCTGTTCCATGCGGCGGACCCCAGTTTGCTCAAGACGGGTCCTGCCTGGGATCCGCTCCGGTATCTTTGTATTCTGTTCATCTGCCAGACGGGCACATAGAGGGAGTCGCCCTGGGCGAAAGTCAGGTGAAGGAAGTCGTCGGTGGCTCCAGCCACAGCCAGCTGCTTAAGGCCTTCGTAACGGCCAATGCCGTGGTCGATGTGCACAGCGATATCCCCCGGCATGAGGGACCCTATGGGGAGGTCCCATTCCGGGAAAACCGCCCGTGTCGACTTGCCTTCGGACGGCCGTCCGAAAAGGTCGGCATCGCTGATGACGGTCAGGCTCTCTTCAGGGAGGCTGAAGCCTCCCGACAAAACCCCTGTTATCAGGGCGAGCCCCCCGCCTTTGATCGCATCGGGGATGCTTTTCCCGCGCCTTACGTCCAGGTCGGCATCCGACAGGATCGGTTGGAGGCGGTCGGCGGCCGCGTTGGAGTGGACACAGATGATGACAGGTTCGTCCTTCTTTTCCTGAAGGAGCCTGATAAGCTCCACGATGCGGTCCGGCCTGGAGGAGGGGATCGTGGACGGGAGAGGAGAAAAGCATTGCACGGGGCTGGCTCCGGTCCTGTCGAAAAATCCGGTCGAAACGGTGCGGTAAGCGTTCAGGCTTTCCAAAGCCTTTCGTGGGTCGAGGTAGACATTTCCCGGTGCATGGAGAGCGCCGGTCCTTCTTTCCTGGATCTTTGCCCAGAACCCCAGGAGGCTGGCCCTGATCTCTTCCGGTTCATGGAGCCAGAGCAGGGAGTCAGCGGAAAGGTGGTCGAAGGGGTAGGCGTTCTGGGAGTATAAAAGAGGGAAGAACAGGCTCATTCCCGGGAGGTCCAGGCCGTCCCTGAAAAGGGAGAGCATCCTTTCCCTCTCCCTGGGGGCCAATCCCTCTGCCGCCAAAAAGTCCCCCAGCTTCCCTTCTGCAGCATTTCTCTGGTCAGGCGTGAGAAGGAGCTCGGTTACGGGCAGGATCGCGTGTTCTTTTGCATCGGCGCCGGATCTTTGTGTCTGGGGGTCGAAAAACCGCAGGGAGTAGACCTCGTCGCCCCACAGCTCGACACGCACCGGAAGGTCCGTCAAAGGTGAATACACGTCCAGAATGCCTCCCCTAACAGCCATGTCCCCGACCTGGGATACGACGGGTTCATGCCTGTAGCCCATGGCGGCCAGATTTCGGATCACTTCATCCCTGTCAATGACCTGGCCCCGACGGAAGGTAAGGATCCACCGGGCAAGGGTTGCCGGCGGAAGGGTCGGTTGAAGGAGGGCTGACGCCGGCATCACGACCGGATGGGCTCTGCACCCAGCGGCGGCAAGGGCCGACACCCGCAGAGCGGCTGTTTCAATGCCCGGGGTCAGATTCTCGTAGGGCAGGGATTCCGCCGGCGGGAGATGAAGGGTCCGGGTTCCGCCCAGGAACAGGGACAGGTCACGGGTGAAGCTCCTGGCGGAATCCTCGTCGGGAGTGATCACCACCAGGGATGCCGGATCGCTGAGACCGGAGGCCAAGAACGCCGCGGCGGGGGCGGTTAGCCCCGACACACTGGCTGTCCCGGTTTTCTCCAGGCTTTCGAGCACAATGTCTGAAAGGTACATCTCAGGTTACAGTGGAAAGGATCTTGTGGATAATATCGGTAGTCGAGGTCCCGGCGTGAAAGGGCAGACTGAGGACCTTGCCTCCATCGGCCTGAACGATCTCCCTGCCGACGATCTCTTCCACCGCCCAGTCTCCGCCCTTGACCAGGACGTGGGGCCTGACTCGGCGGATGAGCTGAAGGGGTGTCTCCTCGTCGAAGGGCACCACGGCGTGAACGCTGCGGAGAGCTGACAGGACCTCGCACCGCTCCTGGAGGTTGAGGATCGGCCGCCCGGGGCCTTTGAGGGCCGTTACCGAACGGTCCGTATTGACCCCGACGATGAGCAGGTCCCCCTGCTCGGAAGCCTCCCGCAGATAACGGATGTGGCCCGGGTGAATGAGATCGAAACAGCCGTTGGTAAAGACGACAGCAAGCCCTGTCTCACGCCAGGCTCGGGAGGCTTCCCCGATGGTCTCCATTGTGTATAGACCTTGTCCCGGGATCATTCCAGATCCCTCACTGCGGCCAGGAGAAGGGGCAGCATAAGTTCGTGGTGACCGGTGAGACTGATTCCCCGCCCCGTGCGGCCCGTGGGCCTTTCCACGACGTTGACCCTGGGACGGTAGTGCTGGATGAAATCCATATTCACAGTGGTCAGCCCTTCCAGGGAGTACCCCAGATTGAGAGCCAGAGAACAGGCTTTTAAAAAAACCTCAGGAATGATAACAGCCGATCCCAGGTTGATAAAGACACCGTCCTCGAGGGCGGCGACCTGCCTTGTGAACAAACGGAAATCATCCATGGAGGCCTTGCCGGTGGCGCCGCCGTCGCAGATCGGGTGCATGTGGATGATGTCAGTGCCGAGGGCGACGTGAACGGTGGCCGGGATCCGGTTCCTGTAGGCTGAAGCAAAGACGCTGATATCGGCGTGGGGAAGTTCCTGCTCGGCGATGATCCTGCCAACAGCGGAACCGAGGCCCTCGCCCGATCCGGCCGCCTCGATGATGGCCCTGTTCAGCTGCGAGGAGGTTTCTTCGGCCATGCCGAAGGTCCCCTCGGACAGGACAGCGTTCACGTCTTCGGAAGTCCCGCCGGTAAGGGCCAGCTCGAAATCATGGACGATGGCCGCGCCGTTGGTGGCGATGCCAGTAAAAAGCCTGTCCGCAAGAGCCTCGGCGATGATGCTTCCAAGACCGACCTTGATGGGATGAGCGCCCATTCCCAGGAGCACGCCTTTTCCCTCCCTGCGGGCCCTGTGGATGGCGTGCGCAGCCAGCTTCAGGTCCCTGGCCGCTAGGATGTCAGGAAGGGACTCGAGCCATCCCGTGATGCTTTTTCCCGATCCCCTGCCCCCGGCCAGCTGGCTGATCGAGACCATGCCGGGGCGTTCGTGGACAGAATAGGTCGTGACCCTGCTAAGATCCAGGGCTTTAAGCGGCGTATGAGGATATCGGTTTTCAGGTTCCATGAGAGAACAACTGGATCTCAATGATCTCGCAGATCAAGTGCAGGGCCAGGTGATGCACCTCCTGGATGCGCGGGGCCGGGCGGCCGGGGACGGACATGCAAATGTCACAGAGGGAAGACATCTTCCCCGAATCGCTGCCGGTCATGCCGATGGTGACCATGGAAAGGATGTTGGCCTGTTCCAGGGCCTTGAGCACGTTGGTGCTGGTTCCGCTCGTTGAAATGGCCAGGAGCACGTCACCCTCGCGTCCGAGGGCTTCGACCTGGCGGCTGAAAACCCCTTCAAAGGAATAATCGTTGGCGATGGAGGTCAGTACCGAGGTGTCCGTGGAAAGCGCTACCGCGGGAAGGGCCTTTCGCTCCATGAGGAACCGGTTGATCATCTCGGCTGCAAAATGCTGGGCGTCTGCGGCGCTGCCGCCGTTCCCCAGGGCCAGCACCTTGCCTCCCCCCCGCAAGGCCTTGACCATGGCGTTGGCCATGAGGGCTACGGTCCCCGCCTGCTCAGCGCAGAAACGCTCTATGAGGGATGACAGCTCCTGTCCCCGCTGGATGATGAGTTCCTCGAATTTTTTCATAAGGGTTTGCGTCCTTCGCATCGATCCAAGATCCAAGGTCCAAAATCCAAGGTCAACGATGGCAAGGTGTCCTTGTGGCTTTTCCTTTTTGGATATTGGATTTTAGATCTTGGATTGTCATTCATTGTTTAATTGAAACGCGATCCCCTCGAGGTCGATGGCAAAATCCACATTTTTCAGGATGACCCCTGGCGAGACCTTGATCGTTGCCGGCGTGAAGTTGAGAATGCCTCTGATCCCGGCGTCGGTCAGGTTCGAAGCGACCTTGACGGCGCTCTCCGGGGAGACCGCTATGATCCCGATCCGTATGCCAAGTTCCTGTATGACCCTCGACATCTCTTTCATGGGGTAAAGGGGGATGTCCTGGAAACTTCCCATCTCTACCAGAATAGGGTCGCGTTCGAAGATGGCCGAGATCTTGAAACCACGCTTGGCAAGGGAATCTGTACCCAGCAGGGCGAACCCCAGGTTGCCGGCTCCCACCAGGGCGCAGTTCCAGGAGTGGTCTATCCCGAGGGCCCTCTTGATGTCGGTCTGGAGGTTCTCCACGTAGTAGCCGACCCCTCGGACGCCGAACTCGCCGAAATAAGCGAAGTCCTTGCGGATCTGGGCCGGGTTTGTTCCGCATTTTCTCGCGATGTCGGAAGATGAGACAACCTTCTTCCCGGACTTGAGAAATCCCTCCAGGCATCGGTCGTACAAAGACAGACGTCTGATGGTGGCATCCGGGATCTTGATGCGACTTACTTTTTTAAAAGCCATTTGTTCACCTCTGTCTGCTTTCTTCTGTAAGGCCAGTCAGGTCCCGGACAGCCTTTTCCAGGATCTTTACGGCGTAGTCTCGGTTGTGCAGGGGAATGCTGTTTCGTACGAAGAGGATATTGTATCGGGCGTTCTCCATGGTGCGGCGTGTGTTCGTGTCACTGTATGATTGGACGTCCAACCCGCTCTCTGCAGTCTGCAATGCCTTCTCGGCTTTGCGCAGGGCTGAGGTGACCTCCTGATCCCACTGGTCGACCTTTTCGCCATAACTGTCAGGATGGCAGATTTGACAGGCTGCCCGCACGGCGATCATGTTCATTCCGGCGAACTCGGCGCCCATACCGCCGGCCGGGTCCGGTACGATGTGGCACCCCGTGCACCCTACCTGAGACTTGTACATGGGAGACGGCAGGGGTGGGACTTCCTTGGCCCCTGTGCCCCTGAACATGTCCAGTATGCCCTTGTGCTTGTCCTCGTGGCAGGAGCCGCAGGACAGGGGCTGCCCTGCGGATTCATCCGGTATGGAATGTTGAATGGGGTCATGGCAGAGGGAGCACTCCACCTTGTGGTCGGTTACGTGAACCCTGTGGAGAAGTTCGGCTGGCTCCTCCAGAGTATCATCCATGGGCCGGTCATGGCATTCCCGGCAGGATTCGGATTTGAGGTGTCCATCGCCTCTGGTGACCGTCTGGTGACAGCTGAAACAGGGGACGCCCTTCTCCCTCAAAGGCCGGTGATCGAAGCTGTCGGGCGTGGCCATGGCCTCATTTTCACCAGTACTGTGGCACAGGAGACAATCCGACGTTGCCTCCTCTTTATCACTGTCCCTGAAGTGGCAGATAAAACAGGCGTCCTCGACGACTGTGACGTGTTCCCCCATGGCGACACGGGAGTGGCAGGTTGTGCACCTGAGGATCTTGCCTCTTCTGAGCTGCTGGAGATGAGGCGTGTGGTCGAACCGGATATTGTTGGCAAAAGTCACTCGGCCGTCTAAAAGCCTCCTGGAGTGGCACTCGGCTTTCAGACAGTTGGCGTCGTTCACCTCGGCCCTCCTGTGTTCCCCGTAGGTGCGGGTGAGATAGCTGGCCACCTGGGTAACGGCCTTGAATTGCGGCACGAACTGCTGCTCGTCCGATGTCTCAAGGTGGCAGTCGACACAGGGGACGTTGTTGTGCGCCGAGTTCTTCCAGTCCTCGTAGTACGGCCTCATGATGTGGCAGGTGCTTCCACAGAACAGGGCCGATTCCGTTATCTCCTTGATGCTCCAGGCGCCCAGGATGATGGCGACAAACACCAGGAGCAGGACCTCGTAGAACCGCAGTTTGCGGATCAGATCGAAATATTTGCCGACAAGCTTCATTTGCGCTGATGCTCCTGTTCCCTCTGCCTGGCCTCCGGGCTGCCCAAAAGGTGTCTTCTCACCTGATCCCTTTCGGCGAGATTGAGCTTGTAGGAAAGCACGGCGAAAATGGCGGCGGCCAGGAGGCTTATAAGAAGCAGGATTACCCTGCGTATTCCCTTTTCAAGGTTGTAGTCCCTGGCAAGATCCCAGGCGGCCATCATCTTCACTTTGGCCATTCCTGTCAACTCCTCCCAGTGGGTATCCACAGAGTGGATGGCCGACTCTACCTGCAGCAGCCAGCCGTAGGCCTCCTGGTTGAGCCTGTCCATCTCACCGGTCTCCACGCCTGCTAGCCTGAATTCCTCTGATTTACCCTGGAGGGAGGCGAGGAAGCTCATGGCCACCCCGAGCTTTTCATCGATCTCCCGCCCTCCCTTCCATGCGCTGGTGCCGATCTGGTGGCACTCCTGACAGTTGTCAGTGATCCTGCCGATGATCTCCTCGATCCCAGAAGCCTCTATTCCGTGAGAACCGTGACAGCGGGTGCAGGATGGTTCGCCGGTCAGACGCTGGGCATCGCCATGAGGGCCTGCTTGGAAATATTCGTACTCTCTGGTATGGCAATTTCCACAGATCATCTGAATACCTGTTGACTCCGGTACGGCGGCCCGATGGGCACCGTGGCAGTCGGTGCAAGTCGGGGCGCGCGGGTTCGTCTCGTGGGCCAGGGCCCGTCCATGGGCGTCATCCTGATATTGCAGCGGTCCGTATCCGGGATCCGTATTTCCCCCGTTATGGCAGCGGATGCAAAGCTGTGCGATCCTGGTCGGGAAAACAGGGGAATTGGGATCCGTAATGCGGTAAATGCCGTGACTGCCATGACATGTGACACAAGTGGGTCTGTTCCCTCCATCAGAAGATCCATGGGGCCCGGACAGGTACTGTTCCTTCTGGTCTGTAGCTGCGGTCGGGTCGGGCATGCGGTCGACATCCGAATGGCACCCCCCGCATATGCGGACGGCGCTTTTCCCTTCCGTCCTTCCCTTAAAGCCCCTCGATAAAGCCATGGCCTCTTCGAGGCTGTCCGGATCGCCTCCATGGCAGTCGTGACAACCAAGTCCCACCTCCCTGTGAAGATCCCTGCTCCAGAGGCGGACCGGTTCAGAGTTCCTCCGGTCGAGGGCTCCATGGCAGGACACGCACGACGATGCGACCATGCCCGAGGCACCGGGAACGTAAGCAAGAAAGACAACCAGGGCCAGGATGAGCGCCTTCATCCTGGAACTCCCGTTGAAACCATGAGGGACAGGGCCAGAAAGAGCATCCAGAGGAGGAACGGTACGGCCACCAGTGTCCGGCGCTTTATGGAACTGTGCCCTGAGCGATCCAGGAGGGGGAGGAAAACGAAGAGCACCGCGAGAATGGCAATGAAGACCACGGTCAGGCTGGACCTGCCGGGCAGGATGCTGCTCAGAAGAATGGCGGGTTTCAATATCCACAGCGCCCGCGTTCCTGGAGCCGGTTGGGCCAGTGGGTCGGCGATATGGTCCAGCGGCAGGGGGAAGAGGGCCGACAGCATGGTGATGACAGCCAGCGCGCCCAGGATGACCATCAGGACCCTGAAAATAAAGTTGGGGTAGAAGGGGTACTCCTTCTGCTCCCCGTGTCTGGTCTGTTTCCTCCTGGTCCTGTAAGGTTTTGCTGTCACTTCGGCTCCGAAAGACCCAGTTTTCCGACTAGGGTGAAATGGATGACCATGAATAGTGTTGTCAGGACGGGAAGCCCGAATACGTGGAAGACGTAAAAGCGTGTAATTGTCGAGCCGGTTACATTTTCCCCACCGCGCAGAAAAAGCTGGAACTGGTGGCCGATGACGGGGAAGCTGCCCACAAGATCCGTCCACCATACAGCCGACCAGTAGGCCGACTGGGTCCAGGGGAGAAGATCGCCTGTAAGGATGAACCCGGCCGTCAGAAAGAAAAGGGTTGAACCTACAAGCCAGTTGAGGTCGCGCGGTTTCTGATAGGCACCCTTCACGAAAACCCTCAGGACATGAACCGAAACTGTGATCACCATCCCGATGCCGGCCCAGTGGTGGATGGTCCTGAAAAACCAGCCGAAGGGCGCCCGGCCTGTTATGTAAAGTATGGTGCGATGAGCCTCGGGATCGGACGGTATATAGTAAAACATCAGCAGGATGCCGGTCGCGGTCTGGATCAGAAAAAGGAACAGGGCTATCCCTCCGAAACAGGACCACCAGCTCACGCGCGGGATCGGTTTTTTAAGGGCCGCCTCCATGGCGCCCCTGGCCGAGACTTTCCTCTCCAAGGGTCCTGAAACGAGCCCCCTGATCCCGATCCTTTCCATGAGACCCTCAAGGAGACCTCCGTTGGCCCGCCGGTTCCTGGCTTTCATTGCAGGTTCCTTGCCCCGTAGATCCTGTCGGCGACGATCCTGATCCTGAGGGTCTCCAGGGATGAGGTGGCAAGCCCATGGATAAGGTTGCCTCGCTGGCCGAAGGTGCAGCCGTGACCCTCACAGACAAAAACCCGGTTGTCGGGATCCCACAGGATCCTTGATCCACGGTAGGTGCAGTATCCGGAGACCGCGGTTACGTCCCCTGCTGTTCTTACCAGGACCCACGGCCTTCCCTCCAGGTCGAAGGCGAGAGCCGATCCGGGGGCCAGGTCATCGAGTCCGGCAATGAAGTGGTAGGAACCTGGAGAGGCCGGAGGAAACCGAACGGGCTGCAGGAAACGGGCCGTCCAAAAGAGCAGGAGGACGGCAAGGAGCAGGACGAGGATGCCGAGGAGGTAATCTGTGCCCCGGTACGCGTTATTGGCAGTGGAAGACAAGTAGGTTCACCCCCGACAGAGCTTGTGAACAGCTTTGAGTATTTGAGATTTTTAGCACACCCGGTCTTATTGTGTCAATGAATGAGCGGATTTGAGGAGGTCAGACAGGTAGGGGAAACAGCCCCGCAGCGGCTCTGGACGCCGCTGCGGGGAACAAGACATCAGTGGAGCTCTTTCAGAGCAGAGTAGATAATGAGCAGGATCATGATGAGCCCTACGCCATAGGCGATGAACCCTGCGATCCGGGCCCAGACCAGGCTTGTCTTGGTAGGGGGTGTGGTTTCGAGACTGCTCAGTTTCCCCTGTTCAACCATCCTCTCATACTCGAGCGGCCGCTCATGCTGGAATTCCTCTTCCGATATTCTGCCGGTGAAGATGACGTGGTCTAAAGGGAACTTTTCGGGCCTGAGATGCGTATTGAAGAAGTGGATCGTGAAGATGAAGCCGGCCGCCAGGAGCGCCTCATCGGAGTGAAGGATGATGGCGATGTTAAAGGTCCATCCCGGGACCATCTGGGCGAAGAACTCCGGGAACCACAGCATCAGACCGGAGAACCCGATGATCCCGACGCCCCAGAAAACGGCAAAGTAATCGAACTTTTCCCAATAGGTGAACCGGTCGAACTTTGGACGCTCCCCCATGCCCAGGAACCAGAGTACGTGGCCGATGACATCTTTCAGGTCCTTGATCCACGGCACCATGGAATTGGGACCGAGGAACCATTTCCCCAGCGGTTCATCTCTGACCTTGACGACATAATAAGCGGCGAAAATCAGGTGGAGGAAGAAGTACAGCCAGGTGATGGCGCCGCACATCCTGTGGATCAACCCGGCGACCCCGATCCCGCCCATGAGACCTGCCAGCTTCTGGGCCCATGCCGTGTGATAAAATTTCAGAGGCATGCCTGTCAGGACCAGGCCCAGGAAACTTATGATGATGAGTGCGTGAAGGAAACGGTGGTAGTAGTTGAAGCGAAGGTACCAGCGTTCTCCCCGGCCTGCATTTTCCATGTGAGAATTTTCGTTCATTGATTTACCCTCCCGGATCAATGGGCCCCACCGGACCTGCTTCTCAGTTTCTCAAGATAGGCCCGAATGAACCAGAGTAAGGTGTGGATCCCGAAGAAGGCAAAGGTTCCTGTCAGGAGGACAACCATCGCCAGATAGACATAGTAGAGCATGGGATAACGCTGGGCATCATGGTAGTCGGCATGAGGCATGTACATGGTGAAATTCCTGTTGGCCCCGGGATGACATTTCCCGCATGTGGCGACCAGGTTGTCGGGATTGGCCATGGAGGCCGGGTCGTCCGTGGGCAGGATCCCGTGGGCTCCGTGGCAGTCAGGACACTGGGCGGCGCGGGTGTACCCCATGCCGGTCACCTGTCCGTGGTAGTTCTTGCTGAAGGTGTACCCCATCTCCTCGTGGCAGGACGAGCACCGCTTGACGACGGTCAGGAGGAAGGTGTCATCCATGGCCCGCTCGGTATCATGGGCGGAATGACACGAGGTGCATACAGGTGCGTCCTCCGGACTGTCGGCGAAGATCTCCCCGTGGATGCTGCCCTTGTATGTCTCCGCCACACCTTTGTGACAGGAAGCGCAGGTGCTGTTTATATTTACCCTTGCCACCATCGAAGCCGGGTCTCCGGCACCCCGGATGTCGTGGCTCCCGTGGCAGTCGTTGCACACCGCGGAAAAGATCATCCCGCTCCGGATGAGCACGATGCCGTGCATGCCGCTCTCGTACTGGACGCAGACATCGGGAGTCTCCTGGTCCGAATGGCAGGTGCAGCAGGTGCCGGGAACGTTCAGGTCGTAAACCGATGACCTCGAGTCGGACGGCGGCAGTATCGCGTGCTTGCCGTGGCAATCGGAACATTCTGCGGGATGCCCGGCCGCCTCCATTTCCGCGGCAGCATCATCGTGGCAGTTCGAGCACAGAACTGGTTTGAGTTCTTCATCGTGCTCATCTTGAACATCGGCAAGGTCTTCGTGGCAGTCTGTGCAGTCAAGGTCACCGTGAATGGACTGACCGTAGATCTCCTCATCGACGAATAGGGAGATCTCGCTGCCTCTGACGTTTTTGGTGAGAGAATCGTCCGAATGACAGTCCAAGCAATCGGATGTACCCATTGCCATGGCCGAGGAGGTGACAGCGAGGAACACGATGGTCATAAAAATGGCTTTTGGCATCGATTTATCCCCTTTGACCCCCGACAGCTCTCTAGGCCATCGAAGATCTCGGCAACGTGTAGTATTTTCTTTCACAAGCGAACCCGGTAAAAAGGGAGGGAATAGTCCCCTCCCTGTTTACCCTACAGTTTGCCCTGGAGTATGAAAGAGATGACCAGAGCGTAGATGACCAGTGATTCGATGAGAGCCAAACCGATGATGAGGGTCGTCATGATCTTGCCTGAGGCTCCCGGGTTCCTGGCGATCCCTTCCATGGCTCCCCTGACGGCGATGCCCTGTCCGATCCCTCCGCCGAGGGCGGCGATGCCGATGGCAAGGCCGGTGGCGAGGGCGATGCCCATGCCCATCAGGCCGCTGGGTCCGCTTGTGGCTGCAGCAGCGCCGGCTTCCTCAGCCGCCAGCAGAACGCTTGGCGCCATGGCCATAAGGATGAGAGCGGTGAGAAGTGCTACGGTGGATACTTTCTTCATTGAGGATTGCCTCCTTTCCCTGAAATTTTTTTATAAACGTGGATATTGATGACGTCGCGAGAAATCATCAATGCGCCCCGCGTGGGGCGCCCAAATCAATGGCCAATGACCAACGTGCCTGGGAGCGGCGCCCGGATTGATGATCGATAGCAGGATCATCGATCCGTGAGGAAACCGAAAACCGCGTTTTTCGGTTTCCGTCTAGCGAAAGACCCGCCAGGACTTTCGCGGTGTATCCGCAGTCTTTGTGAGGAAAGCGAAAATGACTCTTTTCGCTTTCCGTGGAACAAAAAGGCCACGAATGGACTTTTTGAGACAATATCAACATCAGATCAGTGCGCCTCTTCCAGGGCGAACGTGATGTAAAGAATAGACAGCAGGGTAAAGACGAAAGTCTGAACCAGCGCGATGAAGATCCCCATGCCCATGAAGATGACAGGGACGCCAAGGGCCACCAGTCCCAGGAAGATGGCCAGGACCTTGTGGTCCCCCATCATGTTGCCGAAAAGACGTACGGAGAGACTGAGGATCCGGGCGAAGTGGCTGATGAGCTCGATGGGCAGCATGAGGGGTGCAAGCCACCACACCGGCCCGAGAAACTGCTTGATGTAACCGGCCCCGTGGGTCCTGACCCCGATGATGTGGGTCGCCACAACGATGACCAGGGCTGGGGCCAGGGTGGTGTTGATGTTGGCTGTGGCGCCGTCGAAGCCGGGGATAAGTCCCATGAGATTGTTGAAGAGGACAAAAAATGCGGTACCGCCGATGAGGGGCAGAAATCGCTTGGCGTCGCTTCCCATGAGGCTCTCCATGAACTGGAGAAGACCGGTCACCGCGAGTTCCATGAGGTTGCTGACAGAAAAGGTCCTGGCTGTGGGCGCCAGCTCCCGATCCCGGTAGGAACGGTTTACGAGGATCGCTATGAGGACGAGGAGCGCGGTGGCCAGTCCTGCATGGATAATAGGTGAAGCATCCAGCCCGTTGTTGAACATTCCACCGAATTTTTCAACGGTGGCCGGTTGCTGAAGGGCATTGTGCAGCGGTGTGTGATCGAGAAAAATGAAGCTCTCTGCGGCCATTAAGACTCCCTTAAGGTTTTTTCGCCTCCCCTTTATTAACGGGAAACAGAAAAATGTCAAACACTAATGACGCGGGCAGAGACCCGAGCCCAACCAGCAGGGCGATGGGGCCCACCGTGCGGGAATGCAGCAGTCCCAGGATGACAGCTGCCGTAACGGCGAACTTGCCGAACCAGACCAGGATCGCGGCCACACGCTCGATCCCCTGGCCGTCGATCATTTGCCCAACCGTTCGCTGTGTTCCCAGAAGGTTGAGAAACACGATGAACCCGCCGCCGGCGAGGCCCGCAGCGGTGATCCAACGGCCCAGAACCAGGAAG
>Ga0209536_100007105_pt1 | contig 17021 bp, 16 predicted proteins | sample DeeMarSeWOR28_12_FD_187461 | JGI IMG/M metagenome (GOLD analysis project Ga0209536, IMG submission 187461) | Marine sediment microbial communities from White Oak River estuary, North Carolina - WOR-2-8_12 (SPAdes) (version 2) | ecosystem: Environmental > Aquatic > Marine > Intertidal zone >... | reverse complement strand
GGTCCACGGCCTTAACGCGGACGAGCTTATCCAGGAATTGAACAAGGAGTAGGGGATGCCCGCTTTGAACTGTCCTATATGTGAAACAGCGATCGACCTTCCGGAAAAGGCGAAAGCGGGCGAAAGGGTCACCTGCCCCGCTTGTTACGCCCAGCTGGGCGTGCACAAACATAAAGGCCGGTTCATGCTGGGCTGTGCTTTTTGCAAGGAAGAGGTCTTTGATCCGGCGCGCTGTGAGGAATGTGAGCGCCGGCACGAGAAGAAGAAGCTGCTGGAGGAAGGCCGACTCTAAAGCGACAGGAGGCAAAATGATGGCGAACACCAAGATCTATTCGACCCCGACCTGCCCTTACTGCAAAATGGCGAAGGATTTCCTGAAGGAGAACAATGTTCAATTTGAGGCCGTGGATGTTTCCGTCAACCAGGCGGCCGCCCAGGAGATGATCTCCAAGTCCGGCCAGATGGGCGTGCCGGTCCTGGATATTGACGGCCAGATCGTGGTCGGTTTTGATAAGGGAAGGATCAAACAGCTCTTGGGGCTGTAACTGCTGATTTTCCGGGAGGGGGATGAATATGCAGGTCAAAGTGGATCAGGCGCTTTGCACGGGCTGCGGGCTTTGCATCGATCTTTGCCCCGATGTGTTTTCCTGGGGCTCCGACGGCAAGGCTATCGCCATGAAAGGAGAAAGCGATTCCTGCAACATAGAGGAGATCGCTGATCAATGCCCGGTAGAAGCCATTGACGTCTAGTTTCTCCAAGCACGCGCTCGCCGTCCTCAAGAAACGTTATCTTCTGCGGAATGATAAAGACCGGATCATCGAAGACCCCGACCGGATGCTGCGGCGCGTGGCCAAAGCGGTCGCCGGCAATCCCCGGGAAAAGCAAGAGTTCTACCAGCTCATGCGCGCCGGCGATTTTTTTCCCAATTCCCCCACCCTGATGAACGCGGGCACGGACCTGGGCCAGCTCAGCGCCTGCTTTGTTATCCCGGTGCCGGACACGCTGGCAGGGATCTTTGCCGCGGTCAGGGACATGGCGCTCATCCAGCAGAGCGGGGGAGGGACCGGTTTTTCTTTTTCCGGCCTTCGGCCCAAAGGCGCCCGGGTAAGGACCACCCACGGGGTCGCTTCCGGCCCGGTCTCCTTTATGCAGGTCTTTGACCGCACCACCGAGGTCATCAAGCAGGGAGGCAGGCGCCGGGGTGCGAACATGGGGATCCTCTCCGTTGATCATCCCGACATTTTTGAGTTCATTTTCTCCAAGAAAAATAATGAGGCGCTGCGAAATTTCAATATCTCGGTGGCCGCCAGCGACCAGTTCATGGATGCGGTGCGGCGCCGCGGGAGTATTGACCTGGTCGATCCGCGCACGCGCAAAAAGGTCAAAGCTGTTGCTGCGGTCAGGATATTTGACGCCATTGTGGACGCGGCCTGGCGCACGGGCGACCCGGGCCTGATCTTTATTGATGAGGTCAACCGCCGCCACCCCTTGAGCTCCCTGGGCAGGATCGAGGCCACCAACCCCTGCGGGGAGCAGCCCCTCCTGCCTTATGAAAGCTGCAATCTGGGTTCCATCAACCTGGCGAGGATGGTCAGCGGCGGCGGGGTCGATTGGGAAAAACTTTGCCGGACCGTGGATATTGCGGTCCGTTTTCTGGACAACGTCATCGATGCCAATAAGTATCCCCTGCCGCAGCTCGAAAAGACCACCCGGGCCAACCGCAAGATCGGGCTGGGGGTGATGGGGTTTTCGGACCTGCTGATCACGCTCGGGATCCGCTATGATTCCGAGGAAGGGCTGGCCATGGCGGAGAGCGTCATGGGCTTTATCACGGGCGAAGCCCGCCGGGCCTCGCAGCGCCTCGCGGAAAGAAAGGGCCATTTTCCCAATTTCCGGAAGAGCTCCTGGCCCGGGAAGGGGGTTGCCGCCCTGCGCAACGCGACCCTGACCACCATCGCTCCCACGGGCTCGATCAGCATCATCGCCGGGTGCAATTCCGGCATTGAGCCGCTCTTTTCCCTGGCTTATACCCGGGAAGTCCTGGGCGGGGTGAAGCTCACCCATAAGATCCGGCCGTCAAAGGCCGCGGTCACCGCCTTTGACATCAAGCCCGAGTGGCACGTCAGGATGCAGGCGTCCTTCCAGAAGCACACGGACAATTCCGTCTCCAAGACCGTGAACCTGCCCGCCGGCGCCACGCGCCAGGATGTGCGAAAGGTGTTCCTGCTGGCGCATGAGCTCAAATGTAAGGGCATCACCGTTTACCGCTATGGCTGCAAGCCCCGGCAGGTCCTTTATACCGAGGACAGCGGCGAGGAGTGCTGCGAGCTATGATCTATCTCTTCACGGGCGAGGGCGGGGGGAAGACCATCGCGGCGCTGGGCCTGGCCCTGCGCTCCGTCGGCCACCGGCGCAGGGTGGTCATCATCCAGTTCATGAAGGGTAGAAAGGATGTGGGTGAATTCAAGGCGGCCAGGAGGCTTTCCCCCTACCTCAAGGTCCATCAGTTCGGAAGAAAAGGGTTCGTTGACCCTCAACACCCCTCCCTTGAGGACAAGGAACTGGCCCGGCGCGGTTTTGAGTTCGCCAAGAAAGCCATAAAGAGGGCCGATCTTTTGGTCCTGGACGAGGTCAATCTTGCCTTGGCCTTTGGTCTGCTGAGCCTTAAGGAAGTGGCCGCTTTCCTGAAGAAGGTTCCCCGTTCCAAGGACGTGGTCCTGACCGGCAGAAGGGCCTCCTCCCGGCTTTACCGTTTGGCGGATGGAGTGTCCGTGGTCAAAAAAGTGAAGCATGTCTTTGACCGGGGCGTTGCTGCCAGAAAGGGTATTGAATACTAGTGAAGCTCCCTCACAAATTAGCCTATAGCTTTGGAGCGGTGGCGACCGCGCTCTCCTATCAGGCCTTTTCCACTTATATCATTTTCTTCTACGTGGACGTGGTAAAACTCCCGGCCCATCTGGCCGCCATCGCCATGGTCATCTACGGCATCTGGAACGCGATCAACGACCCCCTGGCCGGCTTCATCTCCGACCATACCCGCTCCCGCTGGGGCAGGCGCATCCCCTACATCGCGGCGGGAGCGATACCTTTTGGCCTCATCTATTACCTGCTCTGGGTGCCGCCCTTCACCGGGGTCGACCAGACGATTTCCCTTTTCTTTTATTTTGTGATCTTCATCTGCCTTTTTGACGGCCTGTATACCGTGACCATCCTCAACTGGGCATCGCTTTTTCCGGAAATGTTCTCATCGCTTAAAGAACGCTCCCAGGTCAACGCCTTCCGCCAGACCTTTGGCATGCTGGGGCTGATGCTGGGCATTGCCGCGCCGCCTTTGATCTACGGGAGCATCGGCTGGGGGTGGATGGGGCTGATCTTTGGCGCGATCATTTCCGGTGCGCTGCTGGTCGCGCTCTGGGGCAGCCGCGAACACATGCGCTACAGCCATGAAAAGCAATTATCCGCCTGGAGATCCTTTAAGGCCACTTTCAGGAACCGCTCGTTCATGACCTTTGTCTTATCAAACCTGTTCGTGCAGTACACCTTTACTATCATCCTGGCGACCATTCCTTTCTTTACCAAATACGTGTTGGATGTGGGGACCCAGCAGACCGCGGCGATCCTGGCGGTAGCCTTCCTCTCTGCTATCCCCGCCCTTTATGTCTGGAGTGCCCTTACGGTCAGGTTCGGAGCCAAAAGGTGTTTCATGGCGGCGATGGTGGTGCTGGCGCTGTTCATAAGCCCGCTGCTCTTTGTCAACAGCTTTTGGGGGACTTTGGCGACTTCGGCCCTGGCGGGGATCGGCCTGGCGGGGTTCATCCTGATTGTGGACGTGTTGATCTCCGATGTTATTGATGAGGACGAGCTCCGAACCGGGAGCCGGCGGGAGGGTATGTATTTCGGGGTGAACGCCTTTATTACCCGCTTTGCCATCGGCCTGGAAGCCCTGAGCATGGGGCTGATCTTTGTGCTGGCGCGTTACAATCCCTACGTCTTTACCCAGCCGCGGGAGTTCCTGCTGGGATTGCGCTTGTTGGTGGCGGGGCTTCCCATCCTCGCGCTCCTGCTGGCGTTCCTGATAATCTCCTTTTACCCTCTTTCCGGAAAAAATTTGGATAATATGAGGCGGAAACTGTCGCAGCTGCACGCGCAAAAGAAAGTGGGCAGGATCGCCTAGTTATCCCCGTCCTTGCCCCCCAGGAGAAGGAAGAGCAGGGCGGCCCGGACCGCGACCCCGTTGGTGACCTGGTCCAGGATAACGTTGTAAGGTCCGTCGGCGACCTCTGAGGTCATTTCCACTCCCCGGTTGATAGGGCCGGGGTGCATGACGATGGCGTCCTTTTTGGCTTTTTTCATCCTTTCTGCGTTCAGGCCGAAAAGTTTGGAGTATTCCTCGATGGAGGGGAAAAGGCCCCGTTCCTGGCGCTCTTTCTGGATGCGCAGCATGTAGATGAAATCCGCCTCGGGGATCTCCCGATCCAGCTCGTGAGAGACCCGGACCTCCATTTCTTCGATGTCTTTGGGGATCATGGTGGGCGGGCCGACCGCGACCACTTTGGCGCCGAGCTTTGTCAGCCCCCAGATGTTGGAGCGCGCCACGCGCGAATGGGAGATGTCGCCCACAATGATGACCTTTTTGCCCGCGAGGCGGCCCTTTTTTTCCTGCATGGTGAAGATGTCGAGCAGGCCCTGGGTGGGGTGTTCATTGAAGCCGTCGCCGGCGTTGATGATGGCGGTCCGGCTGTTGGCTGCGGCCAGGTGGGGGGCCCCGGCCATAGCGTGCCGGATGATGATGGAGTCCACCCCCATCACTTCCAGGTTCTTGATGGTGTCAATAAGGTTCTCGCCCTTGACCACGCTGCTGCTGGACACGGCGATATTGGTGATGTTGGCGGACAGGATCTTGGCCGCCATGTTAAAGGAGGTGCGGGTGCGCGTGCTGGGCTCATAAAAAAGGGTGATGATATGCTTGCCCAGCAGGGTCGGCACTTTGGGGATAGGGCGCGCCGCCACCTCTTTCATGGACCGGGCGGTCTTCAAGATCAGCTTGATCTCTTCCAGGGAGAGGTCCTTGAGCCCCAGGAGGTCCTTGCGATTCAGGCTTTTTACCTTGTTCATGGCAATTGCTTGTTGAGCCCAGATATTATATCATATATGGGCATGCCATGAGAATACGCCCTTTCTATTTTATCATAGCCCTTCTTTTATTCCTGATCCTGGTCGAGCTCATCTATACCCGGCTCATCTTTTCTTCGGAGAGGACCGTTTATCTGATGGGAACGCCGGTCAGGATCAGGATCCAGGGGGTTAATTCCCCCCATCATGCCCGTCTGGCCTTTGACCGGATCTGGTGGATCGACCATGAGTTCAGCCGCTTCAGGGAGGACAGCCAGGTCAGCCTCCTCAACCGCTTGGCAGGGAGGGCCCCGCTGGAGGTCTCCCGGGACGTTTTTGAGTGCATCCATCTTGCCAACCAGGTCTCCAATCTGAGCGGGGGTGCTTTTGACCTAACCCGGGGGCATGTCAGGACCTTGCGGCTGAACCACCGCGCCAATAGCGTGTTCATTACCCGCAAAGGGATCTCGATCGACCTGGGGGGCATCGGCAAGGGTTTCGCGGCACAAAAGGCGCGCCAACTGTTGATGGCAAAAGGCGCCAAAAGTGGTATGATAGATATGCGGTCCTCGATCGCGGTCTTTGGGCCCCGGGCCTGGAAAGTAGGGGTGCAGCATCCCCGCCAGAAGGGCAGGCTGCTGGGGGTCGTCGAATTAAAGGATGGGGACAGCCTGGCGACCTCCGGCGATTATGAGCGGGGAGAGCATATCATTGATCCGCGCACCGGAAGGCCCGCGTCCGCCTGTCAGAGCGTGACCGTGATCGGAAAGAATGCCGCGGTGACGGACGCGCTTTCCACCGCAGTTTTTGTGCTCGGCCCGGCCCAGGGGCTGGATCTGGTCGAGAGCCTGCCGGAGGTCGAGGCCCTGATCGTGGACCACCGCGGCCGGATAATAAAGTCCTCCGGGTTTAAACTGTTGGAAAAATGATCATTTTAGCTTTGAATTGCGGAAGCTCGTCGGTGAAATACAAGCTTTACCTCTGGGAAAAGCGGCAGACGCTGATCAAGGGGGTAGTGGAGCGTGTCGGCATCGGCGGGTCATTCATCAAGTCCGAAGTGCCGGGCCAGGAACAGAACAAGCAGGACAAGGAATGCCCGGACCACAAGACGGCGCTCAGGCTGATCATTGAGACGCTGACCCGGGGGGAGAAGGCGGTGATCGGCCACCTTTCCGATATCTCGGCGGTGGGGCACCGCGTGGTGCACGGCGGAGAAAAGTTCAAAAGCTCGGTGCTGATCGACGAGGACGTGCTGGAGGCCATCCGCAGCGTGCAGGACCTGGCGCCGCTCCATAATCCCCACAATATCGCCGGTATCGAGGCCGCCAAGGAAGTGCTGCCCAATGTCCCGCATATCGCGGTCTTTGATACCGCCTTTCACCAGACCATGCCCGAACACTCCTTTCTTTATCCCGTTCCCTACGAGTGGTACGGGATGTACGGGGTGCGCCGTTACGGTTTCCACGGTACGTCCCATCTGTACGTTTCCCGCCGCGCGGCCGTGCTGCTGGGGAAAAAACCCTCCGAGGTCAACCTCATCACCATGCACATCGGCAACGGCGTCAGCGTCACCGCGGTCAAGGAGGGAATATCTGTTGACACCAGCATGGGGCTGACGCCGCTGGAGGGGGCGGTGATGGGCACCCGCTCCGGGGATATCGATCCGGCCATCATCCTTTTCATGATCGAAAAGGAAGGCTTCTACGCGGAGGAGATCGACCTCATCCTTAACAAGAAGTCCGGCCTGCTGGGCATTACCGGCAAGTACATGGACCGCCGCGACATAGACCGGGCGGCCGCCGAAGGCGACCGCCGCTGCCAGATGGCGGAGGAGATCGAAGCCTACCGCCTCCGCAAGTACATCGGGGCCTATCTGGCCGCGCTGGGGCGGACGGATGCCATTGTATTTACGGCGGGGGCGGGGGAGAAGAACTGGAAGCTGCGCCAGGGGGTGCTGGAAGGGATGGAAACGCTGGGCGTCAAGCTTGACAAGAAGGCCAATCAGAAAGCCCAGAGCCCGGAAAAGGAATTCCTGATCTCTGCGCGGGACTCCAAGATCAAGGTCTTTGTCATTCCCACTGACGAGGAGATAGTTTTTATCGAGGATGTGGTCGCGATCCTGGAAGGCAGGTACGAGACCCATACCCATTTTGATTATTCGTTCGAGCACCCCAAATATAAAAGGAAAATGGAATGAAAAAACAAAATTTTTACCCCTTAACTTTAACGCGTTCGGTTGAGGAATTGCGCTGCGGGGCCAGGACACTGGCGGACCACCCTAGAAGGAAGATCAACTATCTTTGGGACCTTATCAAACATCTTAAGGAGGATTTGGAAGAGGATCTGAAGGTTTTTGGGGCGGGGATCAAGGGGCAAGTCCATCCCTCCGCGGCCATCTATGCGCCAGAAAACATCCTGATCGAGAAAGGGGCGCAGGTCGAGGCTTTAGCTGTCCTGGACGCGCGTTCTGGCCCGATTTATATTGGCAGGAACACGGTGGTGCGGCCGCAGAGCTGTTTGCGGGGCCCGCTTTCCATTGGCTCCGAATGCCGCATCGGCGGGGAAGTCATCCATTCCATCTTTCACGGCTATTCCAATAAAGCCCATTACGGGTTCATCGGCCATTCCTACATCGGGGAGTGGGTCAACCTGGGGGCGGGAACGACCAATTCGAATCTTAAAAATAATTACGGCGCGGTCAGGGTCATGGTCAACGGCAAAGAGGTTGACAGCGGCGAGCGGTTCCTGGGATGCTTTATCGGCGACCACGCCAAGACGGGGATCGGAACCCTTGTCACCACCGGTGCGGTGATCGGGGTGGGGGCGAACGTTTTTGGGGGTGGAGTAACGCCCAAGAGCGTGCCCTCTTTTGCCTGGGGCAGCAAAGAGGCCTATGCCCTGGAAAAAGCCATCGCCGCTGCCAGAACAATGATGGGCAGGAGAGGGAAAGAGATGTCCAGCGAGGAAGCAGCCATTTTAACAAAGGTCTATAAAATGACCAGCCCGGAAAGAAAAAAAACTAGAGCCGCGTGATCCGAAAGCCCTTCAAGCCTACCTTCTGGAGCTCCGATTCCAACCTGGCGCTGAACTTCTCAAAGGATGTGGCTGGAAGCATTGCCGTGATGCCGCAGCTGGACTTGCTTTCCCTTAAGGTCGGGAAATTCGCGGAAATGATGTTCGCCCCGGAGCGCTGGAAGACCTCCGCCAGCCGCGCGATCACTTTGATGTTCATGCGGCTTATGCGCAGGTCATGAATGCCGATCCGGATCTGCGGGATCCCGCTGGGCTCATTGCGGGTCTGCTTATACATGTCCTTTGTCCGTGAGAGAAAGGTCAGCAGGTCTTCCTCGATCGATTTTTTTCTAACCTTTACCCTTGTCTTAATAAGGGAGTAGCCTCCGCCGGCCAGACGCTGGGCAGAAAGGTTGACCAGGCCGAAGCCCAGCTCCTGAATGAGCTTGAGGATAGCGAGGGTGGATCCCGGCACATCGGCGACCATGATCCAGAGATCAGCGTGGCTGGAATCGGAGAGGACCTTATAGGCGGCGGCCGTGGACGACGACCTCAGGATGTTCATGATCCGGGCGATAAGATCTTTCCGCTTGCGGCTTAGGCCCACGGAAAGGTGCATGCCTTCTTCGTTGCGCAGGCCGATCACCGAAGCGGTGCGTTCCAGCGAGAAAAGCGTGTCGATCTTCAGGTCGTCAGGGTTTTCGCCTTCTTTTTTAAGCAGAGCGACGAGGCGTTTTCTCAGATCGCTTCGCAGAGAGGATATCTCTATGCCGAGGGCGGTCCTTCCCTTGGCTTCCGCAATATGGCTTTTTTCCTTCATGCTTTCAGGGTCAAGGGACTTGCCCCGTACCAGAGAGAGGGTGATGAGGGCCGGCAGCGATGAGACCTGGTTGGTGCGGATCTTGGCCGGCGTGCGGCGTCTTTTGAAGGGCCGGACCAGATCGCCGTTCTCAAGCGGGGCGAAGATCGAGAGCTTTTTAACGTTTTTATTTCCGGTCGCGGGGTCGATGTGTTCGACCCTGACCTGGGGCGGGGCATAGAGGCCGAATTCAGCCCCCACCGCAAAAAGTAGGTCGATGATCTTAAGGGTGCTGCCTGCGGGATAGGGGATGATCCGGTAAAGGTTGTTGCCATAGCGGGCAAAGCGCTGTCCGCTCGCCAAGAGCTCGTTGCGGACGATAGACGCCTCGTCCATGATGATGTCATCCAGCAAGCCGTTCAATTTATATTTGAACCTGCCGTGGGAAGCGGGCCCCATTTCCGCGACCTCATGCATTTCTTCGGTGCGGATCTGAACGTTCAAGGGCTCGTACTGTTCGCCGCGGAAGTGAAGATGGAGGGATTGATAGTTGTTTTTCTTGGGGCCGAGGTCCCATTCCTTTTTGCCCAGTTTGATCCCGGCAATGTAATTCTTTCTTTCAGATTCAACTTCCGTATATCCCAATTCCCTCATCGCGTGAGTGATCCCCTCAAAAGCCTTCAGGCACAGCTGGGGCGCGCCTTTGATGATGTACCTGAAGCGGCTGGGATCCGTTAATTCATCGCCCCGCAACATTTTTTTCCAGGCGCGGGAAGGGGATTTAACGTCGATCTCCACCCGGTGCTGGATCTGGTCCAGGTGACCGCTGACAAGTTCGGTAAGGACCCTGAGTTGCTCGGTAGCTTTGGATCGGTCCCTTTTGTTCGCGTCCGCGATGATGGCTTCGTTGCGGTCGTACTCCTCTTTGTCCAGGCGCATGAGGGCGATGTTCTCAAGCTTGACCGCCAGCGTGTCAAGGTCGAGGAGGCTGAGGTTGGCAGCGGTCACGTGGTAGGCGCGGGAAGCGAGTTCCTTGGTGCGTTCGTCCACTTTGCTCAGTGAAGAAAGCGTCTTGAATTCATCCGCTGCCTCCAGCAGCCAGACGTCCCGGTCCCCTTCCTGCATCAGGCACATGTGGGAGAGGTTGCGCGCCTCATCCTGGGATATTTTTTCTCCTTCCAGCGGCAGGAGGAGGTAAGGGAACAGGGCGGCTTTTCTTTGGAGGAGGTGGATGACATGCTTGTCAATGTCCTCTTTTGCCAGATCCTCCAGGGGGACAAGATGGAGCAGTCCGGCAGAGGCGACCTTGGGGTTGCAGCCCCATTCGCACAGCGTCCGGGCAACACCGAGCAGGTGGATGACGACCTTCTCCCCGAAGGGGAACGATTCCTCGCCGTGGAACCGGATCATGAGGTCAAAGCACTTTTCCAGGACGAGCAGGTCTTCTTCCGCGTATCTTTCCTTTGCCCGGAGGGTCTCGACGATCTCGTTCTTCAGCTCATGCAGGTTTTTCTGGGGCTGGGCCTGGGCGGCCATGAAGATAAAGGGGCTGTTGATGCCAAAATGGCCCTGCGACCATTGCTCTACTGAGCGGCGGCTGATGGTGATCGAGGACTCCGCCGGCCGGCGGTAGGGAGCCGGCCGGTTCACGCGGCCGGGTTTTCGCGGCAACAAATTTATCTTTATCATGCACTTATTTATCGCATTCTGGTTTGTAAAATTTCACCTGAATTGTTATACTATCCGCAAGCGTTGGCGGGTCGTCTAATGGTAGGACAACAGATTTTGGTTCTGTTTATCGGGGTTCGAATCCCTGCCCGCCAGTTATTTTTGCTGGAGGTGCGTCATGTTAAAGAAGTTCGCGGTCTTTTTCCTGGTGGTGGGTTTGTTCGCGGGAGGCCTTTGTTCGGCGGCAGCGGCTCAGGCAAAGGAAAGTTCGATCGTTAAGATCGGGGATAACGTTGAGATCGCCCGCGGGCAGGTAGTGGATGACGCGGTGGCCATCGGCGGTTCGGTCACGGTCTATGGCCGTGTGCGCGGGGACGCGGTGGCGGTGGGCGGCTCCGTTCATCTCAAGGACTACGGCCGGGTCGGGGGCGACGCGGTGGCGGTGGGCGGCAGCGTGATAAAGGACCCGACCGCGGCGGTCTCGGGAAGCATCAACGAGGTGGGGCTTGCCGGCATGGGGCCCATGTTCGGGATGGTCGGCAATCAAGGTCTGTGCGGCTGGACGATCTTCAGCCTGCTGAGCTTTATCGGCTACCTGGGCCTGGTGGCGATCCTGGTGGCCCTTTTTCCCAACCAGCTGGCCAGGGTTTCCTCACTTGTTGAAAGCAAAAAAATGCGGACCTTCCTGTGGGGCGTGCTGGCCGCTTTTCTTTTTGTGCCGGTCATTATCCTGCTGGCCGTTTCCATCGCCGGTATCGTTTTGATCCCGGTATGGATCGTGGTGTTCGGCACCGGCGCGCTTTTCGGCTACATCGCGGCCGCGCAGTTCATCGGCAGAAAGGTCCTGAAGGCCTTTAAGCTCAACCTCAAGACCGCTATGGCCGAGACCCTGGTTGGCGTGCTCATCCTGGCCCTGGTTGGTCTGGTCCCGGTCGTTGGTTTTGTCATCAAGGCCGTGGTCTCCTGCATGGGATTGGGCGGGGTAGCTCTGACCTGGTTCGGGACCAAGAAGGCTTAAAGGGCGCGGGCGTCCCGCGTTCCCTTGTTTGGCGTCGGATTTTTTGATATACTTTTTATCAAATGCCCGCCAAAAGCAAGAACAGCCGGAATAACCGCGTCCGGCGCAAACCCAGGAACGGCAAGCCGGAGCAGAAGATCCCTTCCAAGTTCAAGCAGGACATAGCCGGCATCTTCCTGTTGGCGCTGGCGGTATTTGTTTTTGTATCTAATCTTTCCTCTTCCACCGGCCTATTGGGTTTTTACGTGGTCAAGACCTTTTTGCGCTCCGCCATTGGGGTGGGGGTGCTGGTGCTGCCCTTTTTCATCGGCCTCTATGGCGTTATCCTGCTCCTGCGCCATGAGGTAAAGGAGCTTACCGTCCGCCTGATCGGGTTGCTGGTGCTCTTCCTGACCTATATCACCGTGGCGCAGTTCTACTCCGTGGATTATTTCATGGAGATGGAAGCTGTCTACTTCCAGGGAGCGGGCGGGCTGATCGGCTACGGGGCCAAATTTGCCCTGATGCGGACCGTCGGCCTCTGGGGTTCTTATATTATCCTCACTTCCCTGGGGGCCATCGGCGTGCTGATGATCCTGAACGTGACCGTGCGCAGCCTGATCGGAGGCCTGTACCTGATCTTAAGGCCGGAGGAGGAAGAGGGGAAGGCCCAGGACAAGGGCCAGGCCAAGGTCAAGGGACAGACCAAGGCACCTGAACAAAAGAAGACCGTGGCGACCCAGTTCCCGCTGATCAAGAACATGCCGGCGGAAAAAGAGGTCATTCCCGCTCCGCCTGTTCCGCCCGAGCCGGAGCGCAAGCCGGTGGTGGAGTTCCCCTTGCCTAAATTTGAGGTGGAAGAGGCGGAGGCCAAGGCCAAGGAGAAGGACAAGGCAAAAGGGAAGGAAGCGGACAAAGGAACGGTAGTGTCTGAATTTTCAAAAAAGAGATACGCAAAGTACAAACTGCCACCTGTTGACCTGCTGGAGGATGCCAGCGCCAAGGAAAAACAGCAGGCCGAAAAAATTTCCGAGACCACTGAGCTGCGCAAGCAGCTGCTGGAGGAGGCCCTGCGCAGCTTCGGGGTCGGTGCCCGGGTGGTGGCGGTCTTCCAGGGCCCGGCGGTCACCCGCTACGAGCTGCAGCCTGATCCGGGGGTAAAGGTCAGCCGCATCGCCAACCTGGCCGATGATATCGCCCTGAACCTGGCGGCGCAGGGCGTAAGGATCGAGGCGCCGGTGCCGGGCAAGTCCGTGGTCGGTATCGAGGTGCCGAACGCCGCCGTGACCCCGGTCCGGCTCAAAGAGATCGTGAACACCAAGGAATTCCGGGGCAACCCCTCAAAGCTCTTTGTCTCTGTTGGCAAGGACCTTTCCGGCACGCCCATATTCGGCGACATTTCCAAGATGCCCCACCTGCTCATCGCGGGCACCACCGGCTCCGGCAAGAGCGTGTGCGTGAATTCTTTGATCACCAGCATTTTGCTGCGGGCGACCCCGGACGAGGTCAAGATGCTGATGATCGACCCCAAGATGGTGGAGCTCTCCATCTACAACAACATTGCCCACCTGCTGGCGCCGGTGGTGACCAACCCCCGGCGGGCGGCCATCACCCTCAAGGAGTGGGTCATTAAAGAAATGGAGCGAAGGTATAAGCTCTTCCACGACACGGGGGTGCGCAACATCCAGGCCTACAACCGGAAAATGGGGGGAGAGGAAAGCCTGCCCTACCTGCTGGTGATCGTGGACGAGCTGGCGGACCTGATGATGGTAGCGGCGACCGAGGTGGAGACCGCCATCTGCCGCATCGCGCAGATGGCCCGCGCCACCGGCATCCACCTGGTCATTGCCACTCAGCGGCCGTCGGTGGACGTGATCACCGGCCTGATCAAGGCCAATATCCCCTCCCGCATAGCTTTTGCGGTGGCGACCCAGATCGACTCGCGCGTCATCCTTGATTCTTCCGGCGCGGAAAAGCTGCTGGGCCGCGGCGACATGCTTTACAACCCCATCGGCGCCATGAAGCCCACCCGCGTCCAGGGCTCCTTTGTCACGGACAAGGAGACCGAGCGCATCATCAAGTTCGTCAAGGACCAGGCCGAGCCCGAGTACCTGGAGGAGATCGTGGGGATCAAGGCGCTGGATTTGGGCAAGGGGAAAGGGGAAGGGGGAGAGGGGGAAGGGGAGGGAAAAGACAGCCTGTTCAATGAGGTCGCGACCCTGATCGTGGAGAGCGGGCAGGCCTCGACCTCCTATATTCAGCGCAAGTTCCGCATCGGCTATAACCGCGCCGCGCGCCTGATGGATGAGATGGAAGCCGCCGGTGTTGTTACCGCTCCGGAGGGGGAAAATAAGCCGCGCAAGATCCTGGCCACCAGGGAGACCCTTAAGGCATTGGGGGAAGAATAGTTCTAGGCCTTTTGTTCTAAAAGATACTGCCTGATCTCATTGGCGACTTGATCTAAGGTTAGAATGCTTCCAATGCCTTCGTCTTTGGGTGACCCCCCCGCTGCTTCGCGCCCGCCCCAGCTTTGGTTCACTTCAAGCGCCGGTAAGCCTTTTTTGGCCCTTTCCTTATTTTCAAGATTTCTCAATCTTTCCCAAAGGCCGGTCAGGTCATAGTTTGCAACGCGTGGATTCAATCCTACCGGATTATAGTTAAATTTTCCGACCCCCAGGTCTTTTCGACCGATCACAATCGCTTTATCGCTCAGCTGATAGGCAATTGCACGGGGGAAAGCGGGTTCATCTACCACCGCGGTAAATTCATTTACGGGCCGGATCAAAGCCTCGGCCCGCCCTCTTTCACGGGCAGCGTTCAATTTGGCAAGTTCTCCCTCGTACATTTCTCTGAAAAGCCCGATATCGGTCAGCATCTTGGGCATTTTGGCAAGGATCTCATTGAAAAGCTCACCTTGTTGCTCCGGGGTCAGAAGGAAAAACGGTTTGTTGAACTTGTTCTTGCCGAATCTCATGGCATCGATTGTGAGAGCAATTTGCATGGCCGACTCGCTGACCTCATCAAAATAATCTCCATAGCGGGCCACTTCGGTGAGTATCGCTTTGTGGGCTCTTGCCATTTTGGGGTTCATGGCGACAAAAGTAGAACAAACATTATCAGCATCGATGGTTTGGTCGGAAACGACCGCATATTTGCCTTTGAACTGGCTGATGGACCTTATGGCAACTTCGGTCGCGGTCAATCCGGGGTTGTTCCCATCGTGATGGTCCAGGTTATCCCTCATGAGGGACGCTATTTTTTGCTCTGATAAACCGGCTTCCCGCAACGCTGTCCTGAACCTGCCCAGGGCAAAATCCAGGGTAAATACACGTACACCCGCTTTGATCAAGTGAGCAAGGGTGGTCGCGACCTGATTGGCTGGGATTAAAGGACTGTTCAATGTCATCTTGCCGATCCTCTGTCTTAGCGGGAACGTTTCTGACATAACTCTTGCGGTTCTTCCCATTTCATTTACCTCCTATTGTTTTCCTTGCCTAAAATATAAGGGAGCGTGCTTTCCGCGCTACGCTCCCTTATATTAGCTGATCGTTGTGCGGAGAGCAATGTCTCTCTGTATAATATATCGTTAAAAATCAATGAAAATTTCAAATTATACCTGGCGGATCGGTCCCGACCTCAAGCTGATCTCTATCCGCGGAATATAGCGGCTGTTGGAGATGTCGATCTCCATGTTCACCACCACGTCCGTGTCAGCGGGGTCCACTTCCTCCAGTTCGACCGGACCGAGATCCTCGTGCTGTACTTCCACCACCCGAGCCTTCTTTGAAAGCCGGATGAAGAAGTCGTATGCCAGAACGTTGTGCGCCAATACCGCCTTTACCCCGTCCGAAGCGGCATGGTTAAAGGCGATGCTGGCCATGGCGCGGCCGATGCCGCGGTAACGCCTGCCGGCCTCTTCCTCTACCCGGATCGCGACCTTGTCATCACGGCCTCCCCGTTCATGGGAAGTGTCCATGACCGCCGTATCCTCTCCAAGCTGGCTCCTTACGATGCGGTAATCCAGCCGGCCGACCGGGATGAGCGGCAGGGCCGCCTCAACCGCGGTCACGCGAAAGGGGTCTCCGGGAAGACCGTAAGGCTTCCCCTGGGGGTAAGTGCCTTGCTGCAGATGGAAAAAGAAGCGGGTATCGCTGGAAGGCAGGCCGGCGCTGATGCGGTAAGAGTCCACCCTGACCCTGTCCGGGTTCTGGCGGAGGATCCTCCGCCGCAATGCGCTGGTCATGATCGGTTGGAAGGTAATTCTCATGATTATCTCACTATATATATCGTCATTTTTTGCCTATAATTTCAGCGTTTATTTAGGTATAATTAAGGGCAATGAAGGCCTTTTTGGAGTGTATTACCTGCATCATCCGCCAGACCATTGAGATCGTCAGGCGCACGGTCAAGAGCGAGAAGAAGCAGAAGCGGATCCTGGCGGCGGTGGTCAGGAAATTGGCCAGGGCGGACCTTGGCCGGATGACCCCGCCGGAAGCTACCAGGTTCGCCCATGAGGAGATCCAGCGCATCACCGGCATCAAGGACCTTTACCGGGCACCCAAGAAGCAGAACAACCGCGAAGCGCTGCGGCTCTACCCCAATTTGAAAAGGCTGGTCAAAAAGGCGCGTGATCCTTTGCTCATGGCGATCCGCCTGTCCATTGCCGGCAACATCATTGATTACGGCGCCCTGGCCCATTTTGACATCGGCCATACCGTCAAGGATGTCCTGAAAAAGACATTCGCGGTATCGGATTACAGGAAGTTCAAGCGTGACCTCAAGAAAGCAAAGCTTCTTCTGTATATCGGGGATAACGCGGGCGAGATCGTGTTTGACAAGGTATTGGTCGAAGAGCTTATCAAGCGCCTCGAGGTCGTGTTCGCGGTCAAAAGCCGGCCGGTGCTCAATGACGTGCTGATGGAGGACGCGAAGATGGTAGGGATGGACAAGGTGGTGAAAGTGGTCGCCAGCGGTTCTGACCATGCCGGGACCACGGTCTCCACCGGCTCAAAGGAGTTCAAACGGCTCTTCCGCAAGGCGGACATGGTGATCGCCAAGGGCCAGGGTAATTTTGAGACCCTGGACCGGGAAAAGAAGAACATTTATTTCCTGCTTAAGATGAAGTGTCCGTATCTGGGGAAGGTCTCGGGTTTCAAGGAAGGCGATATAATATTCAAAAGATCAAGATCATAATCCTGATAATATTCTTGCTGGCGGCAAAAGCCGGTGCTGACTCTCCTCAGCGCATCATTTCCGGCATGCCCTCCATCACCGAAATGCTCTTTGCCCTGGAGCTGGATGAGAGGATCGTGGGGGTTACCACCAACTGCAATTACCCGCCGGCGGCCAGGAACAAGGAAAAGATCGGCGGGTTCTTTTTGAACCTGGAAAAGGTCGTTTCCCTGAGGCCGGACCTGGTCATTCTTTTGGAT
>Ga0209536_100007104_pt1 | contig 17021 bp, 11 predicted proteins | sample DeeMarSeWOR28_12_FD_187461 | JGI IMG/M metagenome (GOLD analysis project Ga0209536, IMG submission 187461) | Marine sediment microbial communities from White Oak River estuary, North Carolina - WOR-2-8_12 (SPAdes) (version 2) | ecosystem: Environmental > Aquatic > Marine > Intertidal zone >... | reverse complement strand
GGAATCCAGGCCAGTGCACGACCGGCTCGGCGTTCGGGTTGGCGACGAACTCCGGCAGGGCGGTCGCCCCTACGCGGGTCGGTTCTTGCCCGACGTCACGCAGGTCGCCCCGCAGAGTGAGCGTGTGGCGGTTCGAGATCAGGTAGTCGAGCCGGAGCATCCCCGACAGTTGGTCGTTCTTCCGGTTCCCGTCATAACGGCTGTCCGGAGCGGCCCCGATGCTGTCCACGATGGTGATGAACCGGTCAACCGAGTCGGGCGCAACGCCGAGCCGGACGAGATCTTCGGCGCTGGCGCTGGTGAGCGAGGCAAAGGGATCGCGCCGGGTGCGCAGAGAACCAGACACGTAGGCGAACAGCCGGTTGCGAACCAGCGGGACACCGAGACCCGCACCGAACGAATGTTGCGTGAACCCCGACGTGAAGCTGGTCAGCTGGTCGTCGTCTATAGCCAGGTTGTCGTCTCGCAGCGAATAGCTGAACGACGCCTGGACGTTGTTGGACCCGCTCCGCGTGGTCGAGGACATCATGCCGCCGCTGAACCGCCCACGGGAGACGTCGTAGGTGTTGGTCACCACCATGGCGTTGCGCAGCCCTTCCTGCGGGATCTGTCCCGAGCCGTACGTCATCCCATCCAGCGTGGTCACGTTGGCGTCGGTCCCCTGCCCCGCTATCGAGTAGGCTGCAGCGGTGGAGTCGGTGGCGTCGATCACGACTGCGCCCGGTACAAGGGCAGCCAGCAGAGCCAGATCCTCCGGGTCGATCGGGAGGTTGGCAATCATGTCCGGTGTGAACGCGATCTGTGACTCGCCCGGCGACGGCCGGTCGATCGGCTGCACACGCCGCGTGGTCTGGTCGGCTGCAATCACGACGGTATCGAGCAGGAAGCCGGCGTCGCGCAGCTGCACGTCCCAGATCAGCCGGTCCTCATCGGCGTGACGCACCATGATGACGGTCTGCGGCATCGCCCCGATCAGCCGGGCCGATAGCCTGTACTGGCCGCCACCGTCCGGGAACAGAATCGTGTAGCGGCCGGAGCGGTCAGTCGTTGCCGTTCGCGAGATCTCGAGATCGAGCGAGAAGGCTTCGATCTCTACGCCCGAGAGGGGCTGGCCATAGGTGTCGATCACGATCCCCGTGATTATGTCTGTCGTCTCCCCGATCTGCGCGTGCGCCGGGCCAAGGAAAACGGACAGGCAGACCAGAGTTGCCAACAGTATCGGTACAGACCTGGGCGTTCTTCTAGCGCTCATCCTCAGCGTTCACCTCGAGAAACTGGTTCGCTTGACCAGCCACTGGTTCCTGTACTTGGACAGCGAACGGGGTCACAACGTTAATGGGTACCCTATCAGGGCAGGTCGCCCCCTGGTGATCCAGCCGCAGACCGCCGAACCTCCACGTAAGGATCTTGTAAGGATCCGCGGAGCAGGGCTAACGGAACGACCTCACCATCGTACTCATATATGTAGACGCCCCGAGGGCATGCCACTGCGCGCTGCGGAGAGGCCGACTAAATGGATGACTTTCGTCCCGACCTAGCGAGACAGCTCAAGCTCTTCCCTGCCACCAATATTGTCGTGGCCGACATGATCGGGGCCGGGATTTTCACCACGTCCGGGCTGCTGCTGTTGGAGCTGGGAAGCCCGTTGCTCATGCTCGCTCTTTGGTTCGGTGGCGGAATCCTCGCCCTGAGTGGCGCGCTGTGCTACGGCGCGCTGGGCGCAGCGATGCCGCGAGCCGGAGGCGAGTACGCCTACCTCTCGGAGCAATTCCATCCACTGCTCGGTTTCCTGACCGGTTGGGTCTCGTTCTTCGCAGGCTTCTCAGCGCCCCTCGCCGCCTCGTCTCTAGGTTTCAGCGAGTACCTTGCCGGCGCTTTCCCCGCACTCGGCCTCGGCGACAACGCCGGTCTCTTGAAGAAGGCAGTCGCCGTGGGCGTCATTGTCGCGCTGGCGTCGGTCCACCTGCGGGGCATGGCGCTCGGGTCCAAGGTCCAAAACTATCTGACGGTTGGCAAAGTCGCGCTGATCGCCGCATTCGTAGTTGCCGGCTTCGTTCTTGGCCAGGGCGACGCCGGTAACTTCCACGCCCGGACAGCGAGCGATGCCCCCGCCGCCAGCTGGCGTGTGATCGGTCTCTCGCTCATGTGGATCATGTTTGCCTACAGCGGCTGGAATGCTGCCGGCTACATCGGTTCGGAGATTCGCGATCCACGCAGGAATCTGCCGCTCTCGCTCATCCTGGGGACCGGTATCGTCATGGTACTCTACCTGAGCTTGAACACCGTATTCGTGTACGCAGTGGCACCGGGTGAGATGCAGGGAGTCATAGCCGTTGGAGGCCTGGCGGCAGCCCGACTGTTCGGCCCCGCGGCCGAGCAATTGATATCACTGCTGATAGCGTTCGCTCTGCTCTCCGCCATCAGCTCCCTGATCATTATCGGTCCTCGTGTGTACTACGCGATGGCCAAGGATGGATACTTCTTCAAGGGCGTCGCAGAAGTGGACCCGGTGACCCGCGTGCCCTCGAAGGCGATCGTTTTGCAGTGTCTCATTGCAGGGGTGATGGTGCTGTCGGGGACATTCGATCAGATCCTGACTTACATGGGTTTCTGCCTCGGGATCTTTCCGATCCTAGCCGTACTCGGCGTATTCAAGCTCCGTAACGTTAGCGGGACAACCGGGAAGGCGCCGTACGAATTCGCCGCTTTGCTATTCGCTGGCGTGAGTCTCGCGATTCTGGCGCTCGCCTATTTCGAGCGGCCAATCGAATCATCGATCGCCTTGGTTACGGTAGCGGTTGGCGTGCCTTTCTACCTCAGCTTTGCGAAAGCAAAACGCCGGATGACCGAAGCCTGAAGTGGTTGGCCTGATGTCTATAGATGAGACCTCCAAGAGAACTACGGCAAGGCAACAACGAACGAGGTTGGCATAATGAAGTCGACAATACTCTTTCTATGCGCCTCAATGACAGCTCTGGTCGCCAGCGCGTCGGCTTACCCGTGCGCGGCGCAGCAGGATCTCGACACCCGAGTGCGGCAGTTCCTCGACGAGCATCGCAGATCGTGGCGCGACATGAACGTTCCAATGTCCGACGGTCAGGCGATGTTCGACATCATCGTTGAGAACGGCTACACCCGGGCGCTCGAGATCGGTACTTCGACCGGACACTCGGCTATCTGGATCGCCTGGGCCCTGAGCAAGACCGGCGGCAAGTTGATTACCATCGAGATCGACGAGGGGCGCTACCGCGAGGCACTGGCGAACTTCGAAGCGGCTGGTCTCAGCAACTACATCGACGCACGCCGAGCGGATGCGCATGAGCTGGTTCCCGCTCTGCAAGGTCCGTTCGATTTCGTGTTCGTGGACGCGGACAAGAACTGGTACGCGCAGTACTTCCGCGATGTGCTGCCCAAGCTCGAGGTTGGCGGTTGCTTCACCGCTCACAATGTGTCGCAACGAAGCGGACGCCGCGGGCGGGGCTCGAGCGGCACCGGCGGGTTCGTCGAGGAGCTCCTCAACACGCCGAATCTCGATACCGAGTTCGTGACCGGCGGCGGTGGACTCTCCGTCAGCTACAAACGGTCCGGAGGGTAGCCGAGCGGCGGTACGGTTAGTGCCTGCTGCCGGCCGCTGCCGTTGGGGCGCCGGTCGACAGTTTGCTTTCGTTCGGCTTGGCCCATGTGCGAGATATTTGGAGGCCCGGAAGAACGCGCGACTCGTGAGGTGTCGGTGTTCCAAGGCATCGAAGCCGGGGTGTCTTGGATGGATGACCGTCCTGAGAGCTGCGGAAATCACCGAAACGAGTGTATGGAACGCGACTCGACGAGAATGATCCGTCTGACAGTCAGGCACACTCCACCAGATGCTCCAAGATCGTCAGAGCAAGATGTGGGTGGTGTACTGTAGGTGGTATAGCAGGACCAGGTAGTAAGCCAAGAAAGCGAGAAAGATGGCGATCACGGCCAGAGGTCGGTTGCGATTGCGCCATAGATAGAGCACGCCAAGGGAAACCAGCGTGAGCTTTACGAGCATGAACATCACATGATCACCCAGCGCGAGGTCCCGCAGCATCAAGTTGTATTCGTCAGCGTAGAAGTACTGCACCCACACGATGGTGAAGATCCCGTCGAGCAGATTCAACACCACCAACCACTGGACAATGCCGTAGAGCCAGCGGAAGTGCTGGTTCGTTCCAATGGCCGACAGATCCTCCTGTGGCGGATAGCCCACATCTTCGTGCATCGGTGGTCCCTCCGGCACGTGACCCTCAGTCGAGATCCAGATGCAGGGTTTGTGCCCGCTCCAGTCGCTGGCTACTGACGGTTGTGGCCGCCGCCTACCGCAGCTAACGTGTCGGTAGGTGGAAGCTTGGTTGTAGGCAATTGAAGCGGCTTGGCTCGAACACATCGTTCCGGAAATGTTCAGTGTTGGTGTTGCGTCCCGGAAATGAAACGGCGGGCTGGAGTATGTCTTACGTGAGAGTCACCGCCCTAACACTCGGTGCGGCGGGCCTGCTGGGCCTCGCCTACGTGGGGTACGTGTGGCTATCGTGGCCCGATGTGGCCGCGCTGCAGCATGAGAACCCGACCGGCACGGCTTTCATCGAACGGTACCGATCACACGCTGCCGCCGATGCAGAACTGCCACAACTCCTGTGGCACTGGGTCGAGTACTCGGCGGTCTCCGTCGACGTCAAACGCGCGGTCGTTGTTGCGGAAGACATCGAGTTCTTTTCGCACGCCGGCTTCTCTACCGCCGAGATCAAAGCAGCCATAAGAGAAGCCCTCGACGAAGGAGAGGCACCGCGGGGAGCTTCCACGATCACCCAGCAGCTGGCCAAAAACCTGTGGCTTTCACCCTCGCGGAATCCGCTGCGGAAGTTCAAGGAGGCAATCCTCACCCGACAACTGGAAGAGTCGCTGACCAAGAATCGTATCTTGGAGATCTACTTGAACGTCGTGGAGTTCGGACGGGGGATCTACGGCGTTGGTGCAGCTTCCGATCACTACTTCGGCAAACCTGCGCTGCAACTCACACAGCTAGAAGCGGCGATGCTGGCGGCAAGCCTTCCCCGCCCAACAACGTGGCATCCGGGAGCGGACGATCCGTACTACTTGAGATACGTGGAGGACATATTGGCACGGATGGAGCGAGCGGAGTTCCTGTGGAAGTACCTGGGCAACACGCAGTGACTCTCCGCATTTGATGCACGCCTTCGGCAGCTACGAACACTCAACGGACCGACGGTCGCTCGCCTTCGAGCAGCCCACGCGTATGTTTATTCATTGTCTGTACGACGCCGCGGCGCGAACCGCAGTGGCTGGTGCCAGCACATCTCTACCAGGAGGAACCGATGGCCGACAGAGTGAGGAAGGTCAACTACTGCTACGTGAAGGTGCCAAACCGCGCCGCACAGGGGGATGCGGTGCTTCGTGAGCTCAAAGAGGGTGGCGTCAATCTGCTGGCGTACTCAGGGTTCCCAATCGGCAAGGGAAAGGCACAGCTGGACTTCATGCCTGAGGACATGGCGGCGTTCCGTCGCGTGGCGCGGAAGAACTCTTGGCGCGTGAGCAAGGTGAAAAAGGGATTCCTGATCACTGGCAACGATCAGATCGGAGCCGCACAACGGCACATCAGCAAGCTCGCCGATGCCAAGATCAATATCACAGCCGCAGACGCGGTCTCCGCGGGCAAAGGCCGCTACGGAATGATCCTCTGGGTGAGTCCCAAGAGCTACGCGCGCGCCACCCGAGTACTCAGGGCGAAGTAAGAGCGGCGAGTCGCCGACCAAGTGGCCAGACTGCCCGGCGAACCTGCTCACCGGGCGGCCGGGCGGCCGATCCTCGCGTATCTGGAAAGCGAGGGGGGGATTTCTCCAGCTGCGCCTGCCAGCCAAACTCTTTGGCCGTGAATCCGTAGTACCGGGCGAGGACCTTTCTCTCCACAACATGCAAGTATCACAGGGGGATCCAGATATGATAGCCTCTGCATCAGCGTCACTGGGTAGGACACTCACAGCCGCTTTGGCCCTGTGCGTGACTCTGTCCGGCGCTGCATTCGGCCAAGTCGACGTATCGAGGCTCAGTGCGATGAAGGCCCGCAGCATCGGACCCAACGGCATGAGCGGTCGCATCGGCGCGATCGACGCGGTCAACGTCAATCCCAACGTCATTTACGTGGGGGCGGCGACCGGCGGCCTGTGGAAATCAGTCAGTGGGGGCGCCAAGTGGGAACCCATCATGGACTCGCTGCCGGCTCCCTCCATCGGCGCAATCGCGATCTTCCAGGCAGCACCCGACATCGTTTGGGTGGGCACCGGTGAGAAGGGGCGCCGCAACAGCTCCGGAGTCGGAACGGGCGTCTACAAGACCATGGACGGCGGCGAAACCTGGACTCACCTGGGCCTAGAAGCCACCGAGTCAATCTCCGAGATCATTCTCGATCCCACCAATCAGAATGTGGCTTACGTAGCCGCCCAGGGTCCCAGTTGGGGCGACGGCGAGGAGCGCGGCGTATTCAAGACCACCGATGGTGGAGCGACGTGGCGCAAGGTCCTGTACGTAGACGAACGTACGGGAGCTGCGGACCTCATCATGGATCCGTCGAACCCCAACAAGCTGTTCGCTGCCATGTGGGAGTTCCGCCGCTGGCCCTGGTTCTTCAAGTCGGGCGGACCCGGTAGCGGCCTGTACATCACCCACGATGGCGGTGAGAGTTGGACCCAGGTGACAACCGAACACGGCATGCTCGAGGGCCAGTTGGGCAGGATGGGACTCGCCATAGCGCCGAGCGATCCGAACTACGTGTATGCGTTGGTGGAGGCAAAGCGGAGCGCCTTCTTGCGATCGACCGACGGCGGTAGTAGCTGGCAGGTGATGAACAACGATCCCGGGATCGCCAACCGGCCGTTCTATTACTGCCAGCTCGCGGTGGACCCCAACAATGAGAACCGCGTTTACAAGATCGAGTCACCCATCAGTCTCACGATCGACGGTGGCAAGACGTGGGAAGTAATACTGCCATTCGACGAGAGAGTGCACGTAGATCACCACGCGTGGTACGTCAATCCACTCGACGCCAACTTCGTCATTACCGGCAATGACGGCGGCGTGTATATCTCCCGCGACCGAGCCAACACTTGGCGTTTTGTGGAGAATCTGCCACTCGCACAGTTCTATCACATCAGCGTCGACATGGAGACCCCGTACAACGTGTATGGCGGCCTGCAGGACAACGGTTCCTGGATGGGACCGAGCGAAGTATGGGAAAACGGTGGCATCCGCTATTACCACTGGCGAGAGGTGGCTTTCGGAGACGGTTTCGCAACGATCGTCGATCCCACGGATTCACGGTATGTCTATGCCATGTCGCAGGGCGGCAATCTCTCCCGCTATGACAAGGAAACCGGCGGAAACGTGGCGATCCGTCCGGATCACCCCGACGACTTACGCCTGCGCTTCAACTGGAATGCCGGCATCGCCGTCGACCCATTCGACAATTCGATCTACTACGGCAGCCAATTCCTCCACAAGTCGTCCGACATGGGAGCCTCGTGGGACATCATCAGTCCCGACTTGACGACCAACGACATACTCAAACAGCAGTTCGACACCAGCGGTGGCCTCACCTATGATGCATCAGCGGCCGAGAACCACACAACCATCATCACTATCGCGCCGAGTCCGGTCGAGCGCGGTCTCATCTGGGTCGGTACCGATGACGGTAACGTGCAGATCACGCGCGACGGTGGCGGCAGCTGGGAGAACGTCGTCGCAAACATCAGAGGTGTGCCCGAGGCGACCTGGGTACCGCACATCGAGCCGTCCAAATTCGACGGCGGTACGGCCTTCGTGGTTTTCGACGATCACAGGCGCAACAACCAGGCTCCTTATGTCTACAAGACCACCGATTACGGGCGTTCGTGGGAGAGCTTGGTGACCGACGCGATCGATGGATTCATTCACGTAGTCGAACAGGACCCGGTCAACCCGGAGCTACTCTTCCTCGGCACCGAGTTCGGTATGTACGTCTCGTTCAACGGTGGCACGAGTTGGAACCTGTGGACCCACGGCGTGCCACGAGCGCCCGTCCGAGCGCTCGTGGTACATCCACGGGATCATGACCTGGTGATCGGGACCCACGGCCGCGCAGCGTACATCCTCGATGACGTGAACCCACTCAGAGCGTTGGCGGCGAATCCCGCCATCGCCGACGAGCCGCTTCATCTGTTCGACATTCCGCCGACATTCCTGTACCAGACCAAGCAGGTCGACGGTATGCGTTTCATCGGAGACACCAAGTTCAGCGGTGAGAACAAGGCCGAGGGTGCACGGTTGTCATTCTTCGTCAACACCGAAGTGGACAGCGTGAGAGTCGCGTTTGAAGTCACCCAAGGCGATGAAGTCGTGCGGCGTTTCCGTACCTGGGCCAAACCGGGCATGAACCGCGCCGAGTGGAACCTGTTTGCCGACGGACTGCCCCCGGCCGGTGCCTCCGAGGAGCAGCGCGAGTTTCCGCCGACTGGATGGTGGGTATTGGAGGGAACCTACACCGTCACTGCCAAGCTGGATGACAATGAATCTTCGGCCGCAGTAGACGTGACGTTCGATCCGCGTTATGACATTTCGATCGCGGACCAACGGCGTAAGCTCGAAGTCCTGGAGGAGGTCAGCCGGCTGCAGCGGGTCGCCTCCGAGGCGATGGATCGCATGAACAAGGCGAAGCAGTCGGTCGACGCGGTGGTGGAGTTACTGGATGAGGATGACAGTACACACACCGAGCTTCGCGAGTTCGGGGACTCCGTCAAGACAGCTTTGGACGACGTGCGTGAGGAGTTCACGGGGCCACAGGACGTTCAGGGATTCATGCGGACGCCCAACTCCGTGTTCAGCAAGCTGGGCGCGGCGTTTGACCTCGCCTCGTACTGGGGTGCGCCGACACCGTCGCAGCTTACCTACCTGCGACACGGTGAAGCGCGGCTGGAGGAAGCCCTCGTGCAGGTGAACGAGGCGCTGGCCGAGTACGCCGAGTTCCAGCGGCGGGCCGAAGCATTGGATCTCACGGTGTCCAAGAAGCTGGAACCGGTGAGCATCGATTGGATACCGGAGCGATAGTGGGAGAGAACTAGACGCGGTGCGGACAGGAGGGACGGGGAAGCTGCGACTGCGGATTCGCGAGTTGCGATTGGGTGGTGCCGGGCGGCCGGGAAACCGAGCTACCGGGCACTGCCTGCCGCGTCCTCAAGCGCCGACCCAACCACGAACTCAATCATCTCATTCGCCTCACGCACGGCGCGCTCGACGACCTCCGGGGTCTCTCCCCTGGCAAGTATGAACCCGGCGTAGCGCGACTCCTCGGGCAGCGGCACTAGTTCCTGCCCTCGATGAACCGTTACGATTACGTCGGTTACGTGGGGAACAGCGCGGGCAGCCGCGGTACCAATCACTCGATCCAGTGTTCCTGCAACTGGTACCGGGATCATCATGACGGCAACCGCCCCAGGCGGTCGCTTCGGTGTGGCCTCGAACCGGCCCAGAGCCCTGCCGAGCAGCAGTTGCTCCAACGTGACCGATCCGTCCGCGCCAAACCGCAACACCTGACCGCATTTGCCGCCGATCGGCCGCGCCGCAAGCTCGATGATCCACGGGCCCTCATCGTTGTAGCGCAACTCGACATGCACCGGACCGGTTTCCAGTCCCACAGCGCGAGCCGCTGATTGGGCACAAGCCACTAGCTCAACCTGCACCGCATCCGGGAATCGGGACGGGGCAACATAAAGAGTCTCGGCGAAGTACGGCCCCTCCAACGGATCGGGTTTGTCGAACAGGGCGAGCACGTCGAGCTCGCCCCCCTCGATCCAACCCTCCAATGCGAACTCCGGTCCCGGCACGTAGTCCTCGGCGATCATCCCCTGTGTGGCCCAGGCAGCAGCGGCAGGTCCAGCCCGATCTGTGATGGCTCGCACCCTCTGCACGGTCTGCCCGAATTCCACGGCGTCGTCGACCCGAATTACACCGCGACTCGCCGCTAGGTGCACGGGCTTGAGGACACAGGGATACGTTACCTGGCGTCCAGCCTGCTTCACGTCGCTGTCAAACGACAGCAGACGGAATTTGGGAACTCGAATTCCATGCCGTTGCAACAGAACCCTCTGTCGGTGTTTGTCGCCCGCAGCCTCGACCGCGGCTACGGGATTGTGTCGCAGCCCCAACTCCGCGCTCACGTGCGCCGCCACCACAGCGGTGTGGTCGTCCACACCGAAGACCGCTGCCAGGGGATAGTCTCTCGCAAACACCTTCACTTGCTCCGCGGCACGTCGTGGATCCGTGAAGTCGAGAGTGAGAAGCTTGTCGGGCTCCGCCAGCGAGAACGTGCTATCGTGTTCCGAGGCAACGGTGAGGTCCACATCCAACTCGCGGGCGGCCTCGACGAACGCTTCCGCCCTATACGTGGTCGTGGGTATCAGAAGGAGGAGACGGGCACGGTCGCCTCCGGATGCCACGCTATTTGGTGCCCTGCTGGAAGTAGGGGTTCGTGCCTGACGTGTGGTCGGTGACGTCCTTCACGCCCTTTACGGCCGGGACCAACCGCTTCAATGCAGCCTCGACGCCCTGGCGCAGCGTCACATTCGCCATCCCGCAGCCCTGGCAACCACCCATCAACCGCACGATGATGGTGGCATCCTGCACGTCGATGAGGTCTATCCTGCCACCGTGTTGCGCCACGGCCGGGTTTATCTGAGTGCGAAAGACTTCCGCAACAGCGTCATAGATCGCGTCATCGTCCATCGCCTCACCGACCTCTGCGGCGCTCGCTTCCAGCCGCTCCGCACCCACATTCACCGCATAGCGTACCTGCGGCTCGAGCACACTCCACGGCATTGCGGCGTCGGCTTTCACCACCGTAATCACGTTGCCGGAGACAACCACCTCGCTGATCCCGGGTACCTCGAGCACCGCTTGGGCCACGGGAGACTCGGCGGCTGACTCGGCTGACGTGTATTGCTTCACGCCCGGCTCATGTACGGCACGGTTCAGCATGAACTTGCACCGGATGTCGTCTACCGGCTCTGCTATCACTTCGATTGGAGTTGGCATGGTATGAGTAAGTTAGCTCCTTGACCGGGGAGCGGGGAGCATGCCTCTCCGAGGCGTGAGCGCAATGGTCGAGACTCTGTTCCTGCCCCCGGTCCCCGACTACGCCGCCGCCGGCACCCCCGTCAGCACTTCCGCGATCTCGCCCAGCGCCCACTCCAGCGTCTCCTTCTCCACGACGAGCGGCGGCGCGAACCGGATCACCTGCTCGTGCGTTTCCTTGGCCAGGATGCCCCGACGCTGCAATTCCTCGCAGAACGGCCGGGCGGGACCACTCTCGTCCTTGACCACGACCCCGATCAGCATCCCCTTGCCTCGTACGAGTTCAACATGCGGCGACTCGATGCGCCGTAACTCATCCATGAACCAGTTGCCCAATTCCTCGGCCCGCTCGAGCAGTTGCTCATCGACGAGAACCTTGAGTGCAGCCCGTGCTATCGCGGCCCCAAGTGGATTCCCGCCGAAGGTCGAGCCGTGATCGCCCGGTGCGAACATATCCATCACTTCACTATCGGACAGCATGGCCGACACCGGATAGAAGCCGCCGCTCAGGGCCTTGCCGATCATCACGACGTCGGGGCGCACACACTCCCAGTCGGAAGCGAACATGCGGCCGGTCCGACCCAGTCCGGTCTGGATCTCGTCTGCCATGAACAACACACGACTCGACTGGCAGACCTCGTACGCCTCCCTCAGGTATCCCTGCGGCGGCACCACCACACCGCCCTCACCTTGGATCGGTTCAACAAGGAAACCGGCGGTGTTGGATGTTATGGCCGCCTTCAGCGCATCTATGTCACCGTAGGGGATCATGGGAAATCCGGGCGTCAGGGGGCCGAAACCCGCGCGGTAGGATTCCTCGGATGAGAACGACACGATGGTCGTCGTCCGCCCATGGAAGTTGTTTTCACAGACTATTATCTCGGCCTTGTCATCCGGAATGCCCTTCACACGATAACCCCAGCGCCTCACCGCCTTGATCGCGGTCTCCACAGCCTCGGCACCCGTATTCATGGGCAGAGCCTTCTGATAATTGGTCAGCTCGCACAGCTCTCTCAGGAACGGGCCCATCTGGTCGTTGTGGAATGCGCGAGAAGTCAGCGTCAATCGGTCGAGTTGTTCTTTCGCCGCAGCCACGATAGTCGGGTGGCGATGTCCCTGGTTCACCGCCGAGTACGCCGAGAGGCAATCGAGGTAGCGATTGCCGTCCACGTCCCACACCCAGGCACCCTCACCCCGGTCCAGAACGACCGGCAGTGGATGATAGTTGTGAGCCGAGTACTTCTCGGCTTCGGCGATGTAAGCAGCGGTATTGGGCATTTCCTTGTATCTCGATTAGCAGGTTACTGGTTTGGCCTGATCGAAGCCGGTGCCTCGGCACCCATCCCTCCCACCGGCTCCTCACCGACTATGCCGTGAAACAACCTACTAAGATCATCACTGGGGTGGGAACCGCCAGGCCCGGATTGCCGGCGGACACGGTCTCCCGGCGTTCGGGCCGGCCGCTCTCCGACGCCCTCACTCTGCACTCTGCACCTTGCGCCCTGCACTCTGCACTCTGCACTCTGCACTCTGCACTCTCCACCCTGCGCGCTCGACCCTGCTATCTTCCAGCACCCAGCTACCCTGACGAGCAAGGACTCCACCAGTAAAGATCTCATGACAACGCAACCACCAGTACATGAACCGCATAAGATCAAGACCGTTCGACTGCTATCCTTCCCCTCGGAGGAGGAGCGCAAGAAGTACCTGGCCGAGGCGCAGTTCAACGTGTTCAACCTGACTCCAAATCAGGTGAACTTCGACATGTGTTCTCTGGGCACCAACGCGGTGAGCCAGGAACAGATGGCCGGTCTAATGGTCGGAGACGAAGCCTACGCAGGTGCCCGCAACTTCGAGAGATTACAGGACGCCGTCGGGCAGGTCTTGGGCCATTCCTACGTATGTCCCGCACACAACATCCTCGGTTGTGTAAAGCTCATCGTCGCGACCATGATTCCATCGGGCTCCGTTGTGCCGTCGAACGCCCGCACCAGAATCGACCAGCTCACCCCCCAGGATGTTCAGGTTCTCGATATGCGAGACCGCGATCAACCGATTTTCACCGGTAATGTGGACCTGAACCTCCTAGAGCGGACACTCTCCGGCGGCGCAGTGGCCGTCGTGGGGGTCCAGATGTTCGCCGACGGTCAGCATCCGATCAGCTTAGACAACATCCGGGCAGTGCGTTCGCTCGCCAACAAGCATGGGAAGCGCCTGGTGTGCGATGGTTCACGGGTGATCGAGAATGCCTGGTATATCCAGCATCATGAAGCGGGGCACGGAGACAGATCGGTAGCCGACATCGTCAAGCAGATCGCCAAGACGACCGACGTGTTCCTGGTCGACGGCGCACAAGACCCCAAATGCAACACCGGCGGTGTCCTGACGACCGACAATCCCGACGACCATGAGAAGCTCATGAACGAGGTGGTCGTTTACGAGGGTCTACACACGTACGGCGGCATGGCTGGTCGAACCATGGAGGTTTTGGCGCGGGGCCTGCTGGAAATGTGTGATGAGGCGGAGGTGCATTGGGTGATGCACCAGACCGAGCGATTCACCCAGCGGTTGCGCGACTCAGGCGTTCCGCTGGAGCGCGGATGTGATGGAGCGTATATCAAGGCCGATGAGTTCTTGCCGCACCTCAAGCAGAATCAGCAGGACACATTCTCAGCGGCGTTGTACGAGATCTCCGGTGTCAGGGCTGTGGCAACCGGCTTGGTCGGCCGAGACAAACTCGTACCGGTACAGATCCCACGTCTGGCGATGACGAACGAGCAACTGGATCAAGTTGCCGACGCGATCATCGCACTCTATCGGCAGCGTGACAAAGTGCCGGGCCTAAAGACCAAGATCGATGGGATGTGGCGCGATCAGCTGCGATACAGTTGGGTATTCGCGGACTTACGATCCATCCAGTTCGATACGTTCCCGTACGAGATCCACACCACAGAGAAAGTCGCAGTGTTGACGCCGGGCCAGCGTGCACAGGCGATTCGGGCAGCCGGCTATAATACGTTCCTGCTGCGTTCCGCCGACGTGACCATCGACCTACTCACCGACTCCGGTACGTCTGCCATGAGCACGGACCAGTGGGCCGCCTATCAAGGAGCCAGGGCGAGTGCTACGACGAGCGAAGAGTATCACCGTTTCGTAGCGGTGCTGAGGGAAGTCTTGGGATACGAGCACATCATCCCTACCCACCAGGGGCGGGCCGCAGAGCACATTCTCAGTCAGATAATGATCAAACCCGGGCAGTTTGTGCCGGGCAACATGTACTTCACCACCACTAAGCTGCACCAAGAGCTGGCAGGTGGTGTTTTCGCCGACGTGATCGTTGACGAGGCACACGATCCCGAGAGCGACTTTCAGTGGAAGGGGAACATCGATTTGGACAAGCTGGACGCGTTGGTGCAGCGGCATGACACCCATCAGATCGCTTATATCTCGTTCGAGCATTCGGTCAATATGGCAGGCGGGCAACCGGCCAGCATGGACAACATGAAGGACGTGTATGCGTATTGCAGTTCCCGTAACATACCCGTCTTCTTCGACGCCACCCGTTTCGTAGAGAACGCATTCATGATCCAGTCGCGCGATGATCGGTATGCCAACACCAAGATCTCAGACATCGTGCGCCAGATGATGCTGTATGGTGACGGGTGCACGGTGAGTGGTAAGAAGGACTTCCTCATCAACATCGGTGGCATTCTCGCGTTCCGCGACAACGAGGAATGGAAGTGCCGTGCCGAGGAGCTGCTGCGAATCTACGAAGGCAACGTAACCGACGGCGGCCTGGCAACGGCCGACCTGGCCGCCATCGCCTGGGGCGTACGAGAGACACTGGACGATCGCTACATCCGCTCACGGGTCAAGCAGACTCAGCTTCTGGGACAGCTGTTGTTGGACGCCGGTGTCCCGATCGTGACCCCTCCCGGAACTCATGCGATCTTCATCGACGCCCGACGCTTTCTGTCGCACATCGACCAAGACCAATTTCCCGCACAGCGACTGGCGGCGGAGGTGTATGTCGAGACGGGCGTCCGGGCAATGGAGCGCGGCAACGTCTCCAAGGGGCGCAACCCCGATACCGGAGAGAACTATCGACCGGCATTGGAGCTGGTACGACTCACGATCCCGCGTCGTGTCTACAGCAACGATCACATGCGTGCGGTGGCCGAGGGAATCATCCGCCTCTATCAACGACGTGAGGAGATCAAAGGTCTGAAGTTTGTCTACGAGCCAGAGAAACTGCGGTTCTTCCAGGGGAGGTTTGAGAGTCTATAGCGGACACATTGCGGAGTGCAGGATGCAGATTGCAGAGCGTAAAGTGCAGGGAGCGGGGAGCGGAAGAACGGCTCACGCTACAGTCCGGTTTCCGACCCACCAGCCCCGGCGGCTAACCGGTAGAACGCTGCATCAACAACAATCCGAACCAGCGATCCGCGTCGAAATATGTGTTCAGCACCTTGAAGCCGAAGTGTTCCACGTGTTCTGTGAGGTCTTCGATCACGAACTTCCGGCTGATCTCGATCATGACCCGTTCAGCGGCCCCGATGGCAACGGATTTCCCCAGGGGCTCGATGTGAACCTCCTGGTCGGCCAAGAACTCGATGAAGATCTCCATCCGCTGCCAATCTGAATTGTACATTGCAACGTGTTTCAACTGATCGACGTCGACGTTGGAACCCAGCTCGCGGTTCATCCTGGCGAAGATATTCGTGGTGAATTGCGCCGTCACGCCCGCCCGGTCGTTGTAGGCAGCTTCGATCACGTCAGCGTCTTTCACCAAATCGACGCCTAGCAGAAAGAAATCTCCCGGTTCGAGACTGCTGGAGACGTCAGAGAAGAACTGCGCCGATTCGGTGATGTTCAGATTTCCGATTGTGCTGCCAAGGAAGACGATCATCACCGGGGAGTGGTCTCGGAACAATGGGAACGCCGATTGATACGTACCCACGATCCCCTCGACCTGCACGGTGCGGCGGCGCCTGACTATGCTCTCCGACGCCACTTGGAGGGCCGACTCACTCACGTCTATAGGCACGTAGCGAACGGACTCACCGTTCGCAGTGTAGGCCGCCAGCAAGTAGTCCGTCTTGACCGACGTACCTGAGCCGAGTTCGATCAGCGTAACGGGCCCGGTGGCTTCTCGGATATGCCGAGCATGGCGCTCCAGGATGGCGGCTTCTGCACGGGTCTGGTAGTACTCCGGTTGGTCACAAATCGCCTCGAACAGCTGGCTGCCGCGTTCGTCATACAAAAAGCGACACGGCAGCCAGCGGGGACTGTCGGTCAACCCTGCCAAGGCCTCTCGAGCGAACTCCGCCACGGGATCCGCAACGGAACCCTCGAGGACGATCAGCGGCGTGTTTCCCCTTGTTTGATCAGAAATGACACACTCTCCGTTTTGAGGCGGATGAATCAAGTGCGGTCAATGGCTTCGTGGGATTCCCTGCGTTGCGGAGGAATTTGGGCCTTATTTGCAACCTAGGGTGCTGTACGGTTCATTGCAAGTCGCAATCACGCAAACCTCACGCACGCCGAAATGAACCGAGCCGCTAGTCTCGCCTTGCTCGCAGTGGCCTTGCTGATACCGATCTCCACCCCAAAGGCGCAAGGACCGCAGGACTCCATAGAACAACCATCCGAGACGCTGCGGGTGTTCCTGGATTGCCAAACTCGGTGTGACTTCAGCCACTTCCGGCGTTGGGCCGGGTCCAACTACCAGCTGATTTCGAGTCGGCCTCAATCTCAGCTTGAGCTATCGATTCGGGTCGATTTACAACAACGTGATCAACCCGCGGATGCGTGGTTTCTGAGCAGTGATCATCACTGTGCCGCTATCTTTGTCTCATGGATGCAGCCGTGTTCCAACCAGCGTA
>Ga0209536_100007103_pt1 | contig 17021 bp, 17 predicted proteins | sample DeeMarSeWOR28_12_FD_187461 | JGI IMG/M metagenome (GOLD analysis project Ga0209536, IMG submission 187461) | Marine sediment microbial communities from White Oak River estuary, North Carolina - WOR-2-8_12 (SPAdes) (version 2) | ecosystem: Environmental > Aquatic > Marine > Intertidal zone >... | reverse complement strand
GATTTCGGGGACTATAATGACCGCGGGTTCCTGTGACAGATCAAACATGCCAACGCCATAGAGCGTGGTGGCATTGGGTGTAGTAGCGACGCGCGGCAAAGCTTTCAGCGCTGTGCGGTCCCAACTCAGGCGGTTGATGCCCGCAGCGCGCGGGTTCAGTTCATTCTGCGCGAAGTTGAAGCGCAGGTGGTAGATGGCCACCGGATGCATGCCCCACAGGAACGCTTCCCTGGCAATTTCCTTCGCCTCGGCGGGAGTGAGTTTCTCATCGGCGCTGGTTGCCGCCAGCGGTGTGAGAAGGACTGCTACGAACAAGGCCGCATGGATCAGCGTTGTTTTCATAAGCACGGTATCGTTTCCTTTTGCATTCGATTTGTGATTTCAGGCGCATGGCAAGTATATACCGTCTTTTTTTAGCCGCGGCAGCCCCTTCTCGCATCCGTCAATCGCAGCTGCATACAAGAAGAATAAAGCCCTTTTCACCCACGTCCAACAGCTTCTGATTGCTGTTGACTGTCTCGGCAACCATGCAATCCACTCCGAATACGGCTGAGAAGAAGCCTGTAACACTGAAAACTTACCCTCTACTTCCCACAAGCGGCCCAGCTCATCGACGCTCGCCGTTAGGCGTCTGTTGGCTGTTCATCGCCCCTGGTCGCCACCCCGGCGTGCAGCGAGAACCCGGCCACCTTGCCTACCCCATCATCAAACAGCTCGTCACTGGCCGGCAGGTTTTGCAGGGTGAATACTTTGCGCTCCGCCTGTGGGCCGACCGCAATGCGGTAAGTAATGGAATGCCCCAGCAGTGGCGTCATCGGATCATCGTCCACCGCATCCGAGGCCAAATAGCTGTTCTCCATATCTCTTTCCAGCAGACCCTGGCATTCCAGAAAGCGGCCAACACGGTGGGCGGCGGTGTGCACCAGTTGGGTGAGTTCGGCGCTTGTCAGCGCCTTGGCACAACGGAACCGGGCTGCTCCATTGGGACAATCGACATACACTCCATCGGGGAACAGCATATGAAAATGGATGTTGAGGTTCAGTGCCGAACCAAATCGCTGGATGAGGGTGACTGCACCCGTCCTGGCCGTGTCTTGGCTACAGCCTGCTCTCTTGACCAGGTGCGTGGCAATGGCGCGATAGACGATGCCCAGAACACGCCCCATGATCTCGGGCCGGCTGGCGAACAAAAAGCGCAATGGAAACGGGAAGCTCAACACCCACTGGCGAATGGGCTGCTCTGGCAATACCTCGTCGACCAACAGCGCCGCGCTCTCGACCATGCGCCGCGCCCCGCAGCTTGGGCACCCCCCTACGTTCGCCTAAAGCGCCTACTGTTGGTGCAACTGAAGGCCACCATATGCTCAGCGTGGCACGATTCGCAGCGCACCCGCAAAATGCCGTGTTCCAACCGACCGCATTGGAGGTAGTCCTCGAATTCAGGTTGTACATAGCCCGGCAGCTCCCTGCCCTGCTCCGCCAGATGGGCCGTGAATGCCGGGTAATACTCGTCGACGATCCGATAGAGAAGTGTCTGCTCGGGACAGTGAGGCTGGTGACGACCAGCATCCTCGTCCCGGGTGGCCATCCTGGCCGCCACGTGGGGCATGATCCGCGTCCTTGCGTTACTGTGTTTCTCGAGAGTCTACGCCAGTTTGCGGGATCGTGAAGCACTCAATCTTGATGCCGACCCGCCGCAGTCAGCGGTCGCTGGACATGGCATGTTGTAAAGACTAAAATTTGGTCAAAGTGATTAATTCAATCAATAAAGGTGCGACATGAAAATACTCAACGCCAGTGACGCCAAGCGCGAATTCGGTGAGGTGCTGATCAACGCACAACACGGTCCTGTTGGCATCAACCGTAATGGCAAACCCGTTGCCGTGGTGATCTCAGCAAATGAATATGCACAGCTTGAGGCGCTGAAAGAGGCGCATCTGAAGCAGTCCATCGAGCAAGGTATCGCCGACTTGCAGGCCGGAAAAGTCAGTGATGGCAAATCCGTCATCGGCAAAATGCGAAAACGGGTAGCTGGTTAACTCTGGGCTAAGCCGTGGCAAAGCGTAGCCCTAGCTACCAATTTACGGACAAAGCGGAACGTGACCTTGAAGGTATCATCGACTATACCGTTCAGGAGTGGGGCGTCTCTCAGGCCAATACCTACCTTGACGGCCTGGAAACGCGTGCGCAACTCCTTGCTGAAAATCCAGGCATTGGAACGGCACGCGAAACACTCTTTGAAGGGCTCCTCAGCTTCCCTTACGAAAGCCATATTCTGTACTACAAAAAACAGGCTCGCAGCATCGTGATTATACGAGTACTCCATCAGTACATGGATCCGGTGAAGCATCTCTGATTCTGTAGAGCCGCAAAATTCGGGCCTCTGGTTCTTGAAATGGAATAGCCGGTATCTGGATTGCTGATACCATGCCAGCATCAATCTTCCTAATCATGGTATCGATGTTATCTGCCTTGCTACACGCAATAAATACCATGAAAAACACCATTGATGATGTAGATTATATTGTTGATTAGAGGATTCAATCTATTAAATATCGAAGTGTTATGAATTCCCCCTACTCCCACTCGATGGTCGCGGGTGGCTTGCCGGAGATATCGTAGGCAACGCGCGAGATGCCCGGCACCTCGTTAATAATGCGGCGCGAGACCAGATCGAGAAACTCGTATGGCAGATGCGCCCAGCGGGCGGTCATGAAATCGATGGTCTCCACCGCACGCAGGGCCACCACCCAGGAATAGCGACGACCGTCACCTGTCACGCCGACTGATCTGACCGGCAGGAAGACGGTAAAGGCCTGGCTGACACCGTCATAAAGGTCATGCCGGCGCAGTTCCTCGATAAAGATGTGGTCGGCCAGCCGCAGGGTGTCGGCATAGGCCTTCTTGACCTCGCCGAGAATGCGCACACCCAGTCCGGGGCCCGGGAACGGGTGGCGATACACCATGTCATACGGCAGGCCAAGCTCGACGCCCAGCTTGCGCACCTCGTCCTTGAACAGTTCGCGCAGCGGCTCGACCAGCTTGAGATTCATGTCTTCCGGCAGGCCACCGACATTGTGGTGCGACTTGATCAGGTGTGCCTTGCCGGTCTTGGCGCCGGCCGACTCGATGACGTCGGGATAGATGGTGCCCTGCGCCAGCCACTGCACGTCACCGCTGAGTTTCTCCGCCTCCTCCTCGAACACCTTGATGAAGAGGTTGCCGATGACCTTGCGCTTCTTTTCCGGGTCCTCGATGCCTTCGAGCGCGGTCAGGAACCGTTCCTCGGCATCGACACGGATCACGTGCACACCCATGTGCTCGGCAAAGGTAGCCATGACCTGGTCGCCCTCGCGGTAACGCAGCAGGCCGTTGTCGACGAACACGCAGGTCAGCTGGTCGCCGATCGCCTTGTGCAGCAGCGCTGCAACCACCGAGGAATCCACGCCGCCGGACAGCCCCAGCAGCACCTTGCCGTCACCGACTTTCTCCCGGATTTCGCGGGTGTTGCTCTCGATGATGTGGTCGGCCGTCCACAGGGCATCGCAGCCGCACAACTCGATGACAAACCGGTTGAGGATGCGCTCGCCCTGGTGGGTGTGCGTCACCTCAGGATGGAACTGCAGGCCGTAGAAGCGGCGCTCGTCGTCGGCGATGGCGGCAATGGGTGCATTGTCGGTACTGGCGATTACCTTGAAACCCTCCGGCAGTTCGGTGACATGATCGCCGTGGCTCATCCAGACATCCAGCAGGCCATAGCCTTCCGGGCTGGTGTGGTCCTCGATATCCCGCAGCAGTCGTGAATGGCCGCGGGCACGCACCTGGGCATAACCGTATTCGTGCTCGGCGGCGTTCTCGACCTTGCCGCCAAGCTGCATGGCCATGGTCTGCATGCCGTAGCAGATGCCAAGCACGGGCACGCCCAGCTCGAAGACCAGCCCCGGCGCCTTGGGGGCAAAGTCTGCGGTGACGGTCTCCGGACCACCGGACAGGATGACACCCATTGGCTGGAATTCCCTGATGTCATCGTCTTCGATGTCCCAGGGATGGATCTCGCAGTACACCCCCGCCTCGCGCACGCGGCGCGCGATCAGCTGGGTGTACTGGGAACCGAAATCCAGTATCAGGATGCGGTGGGCATGTATGTCGCTGGTAGTGTTCAAGGTTCAGTCCCGGGGGTGGTTAACGTCAGAAGCACAGAAAAAACATTCACCGCAAAGGGCGCAGAGAAAGTCACATAATACTCACCGCAAAGACGCAAGGAACGCAAAGATATTCATGCAGCAGTCAACTGTCTCCTGCCAGGACGGGAAGACGGGAACATTGAAGCGCGTCTTCATCGATCCCCGGCTGCGCAGGAAATACAACGGGTTTGAAATAATTGCCCTGGCGTTCCTTGCGTCTTTGCGATGAATGTTTTTCTCTGTGTCCTCTGCGCACCTGCGGTGAACAGGGATGATTAAAACCGGCGCTCAATCCACCCGGTAGTTCGGGGCTTCCTTGGTAATGGTCACGTCGTGCACATGGCTTTCCGTCATGCCGGCGCCGGTGACGCGGATGAATTCGGGCTTGGTGCGCATCTCCTCGATATCGGCGCAGCCGGTGTAGCCCATGCTGGCGCGCAGCCCGCCCATGAGCTGGTGCAGGATGGTAATCATGGTCCCCTTGTAGGGTACCCGGCCCTCGATGCCTTCCGGCACCAGCTTGTCCGGTTCGCCGCCTTCCTGGAAATAACGGTCGCTGGAACCCTGAGACATGGCGCCGAGCGAGCCCATACCACGGTAGGCCTTGTAGGAGCGACCCTTGTAGAGTTCAACCTCGCCCGGTGCCTCCTTGGTGCCGGCAAACATACTGCCGATCATGACACTGGATGCGCCGGCGGCAATGGCCTTGGCGACATCGCCCGAATAGCGGATGCCGCCGTCGGCGATCAGTGGAATGCCGTCCTTCTTCAGCTCGGCGGCGACGTTGGCCACCGCCGTGATCTGCGGTACGCCGATACCGGCAACGATGCGCGTGGTGCAGATGGAGCCGGGACCTATGCCAACCTTGACGGCGTCCACGCCGGCGTCCGCCAGCGCACGTGCCGCGGCGGCCGTGGCGATATTGCCGCCGATGACCTGCAGGTCCGGATAGTTTTGCTTGACCCACCTGACGCGCTCCAGCACGCCCTGCGAGTGTCCGTGGGCAGTATCGACGACGATGACATCAACGCCGGCCTTTGCCAGGGCCGCGATGCGTTGCTCGCTATCGCCGCCGGTGCCGACCGCGGCGCCGGCCCGCAGACGACCCTGGTCGTCCTTGCAGGCATTCGGGAAGTCGGTGGACTTCTGGATGTCCTTGACGGTGATCATGCCGCGCAACTCGAAGTTGCCGTTGACCACCAGCACGCGCTCGATGCGGTGCTTGTGCAGCAGGCCGATCACCTCGTCCTTGCTGGCGCCCTCGCTGACGGTCACCAGCCGCTCCTTCGGCGTCATGATGCTGCTGACCGGCTTGTCGAGATTGGTTTCGAATCGCCGGTCGCGGCTGGTCACGATACCCACCAGGTCCTCGCCCTCGACGACCGGCAGACCTGAGATGTTGTGGATCGCGGTCAGGTCGAGCACTTCGCGGATGGTGGTGTCCGGCGTCACGGTAATCGGGTCCTTGATGACACCGCTTTCGAATTTCTTGACGCGGATGACCTCGGCTGCCTGCTGCTCGGCCGTCATGTTCTTGTGGATGATGCCGAGGCCGCCCTCCTGGGCCAGCGTTATCGCCAGCCGCGACTCGGTGACCGTGTCCATGGCGGCGGAGAGCACCGGCATCTGCAGGTCGATCCCGCGTGTCAGGCGAGTGCTGAGACTGACATCGCGCGGCAGGACGGTGGAATGCGCCGGCAGTAGCAGGACGTCATCAAATGTTAGGGCTTCCTGCACAATCCGCATGGTTATGGACGACTCCGGCTGGTGAGAATGGCCGCCAATTATAGGGACTGGCCTGACCGCGGTAAACAGGGCCGCCCGGGGGTGCCGCCTGCGCCAGTAAGGCCGGTGGCGCCGTGGCAGCTGGCCAGCCGTGGCCAGCTGCCGGAATCGGTGTATCCTTGCGTCCCATGACCGAATCCAGCCCCGCCCCGGACGCCCGGACGCCGGAACGTGACATCTACAGTGTCTCGCGCCTGAATCGCGAGGTCCGCCGCCTGCTGGAACAGGGTTTCAGCCGCATCTGGCTGGAGGGTGAGCTGTCCAACGTCGCCCGGCCCTCCTCCGGGCACCTCTATTTCAGCCTCAAGGACGCCGGCGCGCAGATACGTGGCGCCATGTTCCGCAACCGCAACCAGGCGCTGCCCTTCACGCCGGAGGACGGCATGCAGGTACTGGTGCGCGGCAAGCTGAGCCTGTACGAACCGCGCGGCGACTACCAGCTTATCGTCGAGCACATGGAGGAAGCCGGCGACGGCCTGCTGCAGCGCGCCTTCGAGGCGCTGAAGCGGAAGCTCTCCGCCGAGGGCCTGTTCGACGAGCAAAACAAGCGGCCACTGCCCGCCCTGCCGGAACGCATCGGCGTGATCACCTCGCCCAGCGGCGCTGCCATTCGCGATGTGCTGACCGTCCTGCGGCGGCGCTTTCCGGCCATACCGGTGCGGGTGTACCCGGTCCCGGTACAGGGCAAGGAAGCGGCCGGCGAGATAGCAGCGACACTGGAACTGGCCGCCCGTCGCCGTGACTGTGACATACTGATACTGACCCGCGGCGGTGGTTCACTCGAGGACCTGTGGCCGTTCAACGAGGAGATCGTCGCGCGCGCCATTCATGCCTGTGATATCCCGGTCATCAGCGCCGTCGGCCACGAAATCGACTTCACCATCGCCGACTTCGTCGCCGATCAGCGCGCCGCCACACCCTCGGCCGCGGCCGAGCTTGCAAGTCCCGACCAGCAGGAATGGCTGCAGCATATCGGGCACCTGGCAACGCGCCTGCAGGGACGCATCCGGGATACGCTTGCCAGTAACAGCCAGGCGGTAACATGGCTGGCGAAACACCTGCAGCAGCTGCACCCGGGACAGACTCTGCGTCAGCAGGCCCAGCGGCTGGACGAGCTGGAACGCCGTTCGCTGGCATCCCTGCAATCGACCATCAGCAGATTGCAGGCATCACTGCAAACCTCGCAGGCCCGCCTGCAGCAGTGCTCGCCCGGCAGGCGCATCGGCGAGTTGCAGCTGCACTGGCGTGCCACGGCCCAGCGCCTCGGCAGCGCGATGCAGGCCGCGGTCACCACCCGGAGACAGGCACTGGCCGTGTACAGCCGGGCACTCAACGCAATCAGCCCGCTGGCAACCCTGGAGCGCGGCTATGCCATTGTCAGCCGCCCCGGTGGCGACATACTGCGCGACGCCAGCGACGTCAAAACCGGTGAACAGATCAACGCCAGGCTGGGCAGAGGACAGCTTGTCTGCACGGTCGATAAAACCAGCGGGGAGGCATGAACCGGTGTATCGCGCAGCCGGCAGGCGATCGGGTGACAGGCGCCAGGAGCCGGGCAGCCTCGCCGGCCCTGACAGCCGGAAATGCGCGGGCCGTCGCCTTACGCCACCTGACCGACATGACAGCAAGAGGGTAATCATCCAGACATGAACAGGTTCGTTTTCCTTGCCATGGTTTTTTTCCTGCCATCGCCCGCCAGCCATGCCCTGCCCATAGAGCACACCCCCGTCCCGGGCGGGGTTGCGGTTGTCCGGCTGCCGGACGACACCAGCCCGTCCAGCGTTCGCTACGGCGGGAAACGCGTCATGACAGCGATGGAATCCGGCACAAGGCTTGCCGTCGTCGGTCTGCCACTCGGCACGCAGACCGGCACGCACCATCTCGAGGCCAGAACCCGGCAAGGCACGCCGGTACGTCTCGCCTTCGAGGTCGGAGACAAGGCCTACGAGACCCAGCACATCACCATCAAGGACAAGCGCAAGGTCAACCCGGAAAAACGCGACATGGAACGCATCGGCCGCGAACAGCAGAAGATCCGGGCTGCCCTGGGCCACTGGTCGGACAGCGACAGCATCAGGCTGACCTTCCTCAAGCCCGTGCAGGGCCCCTACAGCAGTCCGTTCGGGCTGCGCCGGTTCTTCAACGAGCAGCCCCGCAAACCACACAGCGGTATCGATATCGCCGCCCCCGAAGGCACCCCGATCATGGCGCCCTCGGCCGGCACCGTCATCGAGACCGGCGACTACTTTTTCAACGGCAATACCGTGTTCATTGACCACGGCCAGGGCCTGGTCACCATGTTCTGCCACATGAGCCGCATTGACGTGCAGCCCGGACAGAAAGTCGGGATGGGAGAAGTGATCGGCCAGGTCGGCATGACCGGCCGCGTCACCGGCCCGCACCTGCACTGGAGTGTGAGCCTGAATGATGCCCGGGTGGACCCGATGCTGTTTATGCATGACGAGGCTGCCCCGCAGGAGCGAATTTATTCACAATAATTGTGCTGGCATATTTCACAAGCGCGAATAAATTCGCTCCTGCGGGCATATTCAATCCCGCTGCGCCTGCAGCACCTGCCGGTAGAGTTCTGCGTCCGCCTCGCTGAAACAGCAGGCAATGATCCGCTCGAAGCGGTCCTCGAAGGCGAGCATCGCTGCAATGGCAATCTCCGCCGCCTGCTCCTTCGGATAGCCATAGACGCCGGTACTGATTGCCGGAAAGGCAATCGAGCGCACCCCGTTCTCCAGCGCAATCCCGAAGCTGTTGCGGTAACAGGCCTGCAGCAGCGCCGGTTCGTAGTGACCGCCCCCCTTCCAGACCGGGCCCACGGTGTGTATGACACGACGCGCCGGCAGCTCGAAACCCGGACTGATCTTCGCCTCGCCGGTACGGCAGCCGTTCAGCGTACGGCAGTATTTCACCAGCAGCGGACCGGCGGCGCGATGAATCGCGCCATCCACACCCCCGCCACCCAGCAGGCTGCTGTTGGCTGCGTTGACGATGGCATCCACCTCGAGAGTGGTGATGTCACCGGTAATGATTTCGATCATGAATGTGTACCTGTGTGGCCCTGCATGCGATTTTCGCAGCTGCCCGTTTCATCTGCGCCGGAAACGCATTCAAAAATAACATATCCGCGCCACGCCGTTGCTACGACTGCACGATGCGTTATAGTGTCCCGGTGACACACCGTCAGGGGGACGGATACCAACATGCCACGCCTTATTACCCTGTCCCGTGCCGCGCGCCTTGTCGGCGTCAAGCGCGGCGCCTTGCAGAAAAAGATACGCGAGGGGGAACTGCGCACCTTCGAGGGAGAACTCCTGCTGTCAGACCTGCTGCACGTCTATCCACAGACACAGGTAGAGGATTCCAGCATGCTCGAACGGGTCGAGCAGATTATGGAACAGGCAGTGCACAAGGCAATACGAACCCCGGACGATGCACCGAACAGTGACGCGCTCGCCGCCCGTATCCTTGCGCTGGGACGGGAACTGGCAACGGCCCGGCGCGAGGCACGGCGGCTGGCCGGGGTCGTGAACGGCATGCAGCGCCAGCTCGACACCCTGTCGGCAGATGACCACACAGCGGGCGATGCATTTAGTAAACTCAGGGACTGGTTCGAACAGGCAATGGCCGATGCTTCACAGAGTCCGGATGACGATGATGTTCTCGCCAGAGAGGCCTTCCTGAGGGTCATGGCGGCACAGGTACGCATACTGCCCAGCGGGCACGAGTTTCTCATCGAGGGCTCGGACTCGATTCTGGAGGCCGGTCTGCGCGGTGGCCTGGCGCTCAACTACGGTTGCAGTAACGGCAATTGCGGCCTGTGCAAGGCACGGGTCTGTTCCGGACAGGTCAAGAAGATCCGGCCCCACGACTATGTCCTGAGCGAGACGGAAAAGAGCCTTGGCTACATTCTCACCTGCGCCAACACCGCGGTCACGGACGTTATCCTGGAGGCCGACGAGGCGTTCGGCTCGCAGGACATACCGAACCAGGAAATTGACATCCGGTTAAAGAAAATCGAGCGGCCGAATGAACGGGTCATCCTGCTGCAGGCAAAGACCCCGCGCACCAGCCGGCTGCGCTTCCTGGCCGGCCAGTACCTGTCACTGGATCTGGGCAACGGCCTGTCGCAGCAGTGCGCCATTGCCAGCTGCCCCTGTGACGACATGAACCTGCAGTTCCATATACCGCTGACCTCGGGCAACCCCTTTGCCGACCACCTCGCGGACAACGCCCGGCCAAACGACACCATCACGGTCCGCGGGCCGGCCGGAAACTTCACCCTCCACGAGGACTCACCCCGTTCGCTGGTCTTCATTGCCGTGAATGCGGGCTTTGCGGCGGTGAAGAGCCTGATTGAACATGCCATGGCGCTGGATATCGCCGAACAGATGCACCTCTACTGGATCACCACTTCAGGCAACAGCCACTACCTCGACAACCTCTGCCGGTCCTGGGAGGACGCGTTCGACAATTTTCACTATACGGCCATGGAAACGGATGACGAAACCATGGTCGAGGGTCTGCTGCCGGGCATTGCCGGAGACTTCGACAGCCTGGCCGCCCACGACTGCTACGTCTGTGCTCCGGATCCACTGCTGGACAGAATGGAAACCTGGCTGCACGGCTCCGGCCTGCCACACAGCCAGTTGCGACTGGAGCCGGTCAGGCAACAAACGGACTGATGGCCAGCAACTGTCGAGCCGCAGTGAATCCATGATGTTTGAGGCTGCGCCCGAAAGGGCCGCCGGTGCAGGGGCAGCAGCTTACTTCACTACCTTGAGACTGGGGCGCCTGCCGGCCCCGTCTTCCACGGGTGGCGGTGTCGGATCGTCCTCGTCGTCCTCGTTGAAGACCATCCCCCGGCCGTTTTCCCGGGAATAGACGGCCAGCACCGCAGCGACCGGAACGTAGACATCGGTCGAAATACCGCCGAAGCGCGCCCGGAAACCGATGGCGTCGTTACCGAGCATCAGGCCTTCCACCGCCTGTGGACTGATATTCAGCACGATCTTGCCGTTCTGGCCATGCTGACGCGGCACATCAACACCCTCCCCCTCGATATCGACGAGCAGGTAGGGCGTCATCGCATTGTCCAGTATCCATTCATGAATGGCCCGGATCAGGTAGGGACGACTGGTCGTCATGGGAAAAACAATACAAGAGAACCGCCCAAAGATACAGGGCAGCAGCCCGGCACAACCGCCATGCTGACCGCCGATGCGCGAATACCGGAACGCGTTGAAGTCGCCGCAAGCATCGGGACGGGTGGCATGAAGGGCGGGGCAGCCGGCAGATGGCCTGCCAGTTCCCCCAGACCGCAGGTGCTGTTTGCCCTCGCGCCCTTGCCGTGGGGTTAACCGAAACGGCCAGGGGCTACAGGAAACACTACCCCCTCATCTCCCGCTCGGCCTCGGACAGGCTGGCCTTGAAGGTATCGCGGGCGAACATGCGCTCGGCATACTGCAGGACCGGCTTGGCCTGACGCGGCAGGTCGATCTTGTAGCGTTCCAGACGCCAGAGGATTGGCACGATGGCCGCATCCACCAGGGAGAATTCGTCGCTCAGGAAGAACGGCTTGGCCGCGAACACCTCGGCACCGGCAGTCAGGCTGTCGCGCAGCATCTTGCGGGCCTTGCTGGCGGTCTTCTCGCCCCGGGACTCGAGCGCCGGCACCAGTTCGTACCAGTCCTTCTCGATCCGGTAGAGTGCCAGTCGGCTGCGCGCCCGGGAAACCGGATCCACCGGCATCAGCGGCGGGTGCGGGAATCGCTCATCGAGGTACTCCATGCTGGCGCGCGAGTCGTACAGCACCAGTTCACGGTCAACCAGGGTCGGCACCGTGTTGTAGGGATTGAGATCGATCAGGTCTTCCGGCTTGTTGGCTGCATCGACATCAACGATCTCGACCGTGATGCCCTTCTCGGCCAGCACCACGCGGACACGGTGACTGTCCGGGCTGGTCGGCGACGAGAACAGGGTCATTACTGAACGGCGATTGGCAACTACAGCCATTAGGCTTTTCTCCCTTGGTGCAACTTCACTGCTACCGGCATGGCCGGTATCAGTGGACGTCTTTCCAGTAATCCCGCTTCATCAGGTAGGCGACTACCAGGAAGAACACCAGGAACATAATGACCTTCACGCCCAGCTCGCGACGCTCGTACTTGGCCGGCTCACCCATGTAATCCAGAAAGTTGACCAGGTCGCGAACTGCGCGGTCATATTCATGGGGCTCCATCAGGCCAGGCTCAACCAGTTCCAGCGAGATTTCCTTGCGCTCAACGCCATCGTGGTCCTTGACCGTCGTGATCACCGGCTCCTGCCAGCCCTGCAGTTCCCACAGCACGTGCGGCATGCCGACGTCAGGGAACACCAGGTTGTTGACACCAACGATCTTCGAGTCATCGCGGTAGAAGCTGCGCATGTAGGTGTACAGCCAGTCCACGCCACGCGCACGCGCGATGACGGACAGGTCAGGCGGCACGGTGCCGAACCACTGCTTGGCATCTTCCGGTGATGTTGCGACCTTCATCAGTTCACCGACCTTGCCGCCCGTGAACATCAGGTTCTCGCTGACCAGCACCTCGTCAATGCCGAGGTCCTTGCCCATGCGCTCGTAGCGCATCAGCGCAGCCGCGTGACAACTGAGGCAGTAATTCACGAACAGACGTGCGCCGCGCTGCAGCGACTCCTTGTTGGTCGGATCGATATTGGCCTTGTCGAGGTGAACACCGCCGCCCGCAGCGAAGCCCCATGCAGGCGCCAGTGCCAATAGCAGTACGAATATTCTCTTCATCATTTTGAGGTCACCCTGTCCGGTACCGATTTGGTCTTTTCAAAAGTCGGGATGATCAGCAGCGATACAAAGAAACCGAAGTACAGCAGGCTGAACAGGCGTGCGAAGTTGGTCATCACCGGTGTTGCCGGCTGGGTACCGAGGTAACCCAGCGCAATGAAGCTGACAACAAAGACCCCGATGGCGATCTTGTAGGGCATGCCGCGGTAGCGGATCGACTTCACCGGACTGCGATCAAGCCATGGCAGGAGGAACAGCACAAATATCGCTGCACCCATGGCGACGACGCCGAGGAACTTGTCCGGGACGGCACGCAGGATCGCGTAGAACGGCGTGAAGTACCACAGCGGCACGATGTGCTCCGGTGTCTTCAGCGGGTCTGCCGGGATGAAGTTGTCCTTCTCGAGGAACCAGCCGCCCATCTCCGGCATGAAGAAGATCACAATGGAGAAGAAGATCAGGAACACGATAACGCCGACGATGTCCTTCACCGTGTAGTACGGGTGGAACGGGATGCCGTCAACCGGGTTGCCATCCGCGCCCTTGGTCTTCTTGATCTCGACACCGTCCGGGTTGTTGGAGCCAACCTCGTGCAGGGCCAGGATGTGCAGCACGACCAGTGCCAGCAGCACGATTGGCAGTGCGATGACGTGGAACGCGAAGAAGCGGTTCAGGGTGGCATCGGCGATCACGTAATCGCCGCGGATCCACAGCGCCAGCGCATCTCCGATACCCGGGATGGCGCCGAACAGCGAGATGATCACCTGCGCACCCCAGTAGGACATCTGGCCCCACGGCAACAGGTAGCCCATGAAAGCCTCGGCCATCAGGGCAACGTAGATGATCATGCCGAAGATCCAGATCAGCTCGCGCGGTTTCTTGAAGGAACCGTAAATCAGCCCGCGGAACATGTGCAGGTAGACGACAATAAAGAAGAACGATGCACCGGTGGAGTGCATGTAGCGGATCAGCCAGCCCCAGTTCACGTCGCGCATGATGTACTCGACGGAATTGAACGCCAGCGCCGCATCCGGCTTGTAGTTCATGGTCAGCCAGATGCCGGTCACGATCTGCAGCACCAGCACCATCAGGGCCAGGGAGCCGAAGTAGTACCAGAAGTTGAAGTTCTTCGGCGCGTAATATCTGGCGAGGTGGTCGTTCCACATGCTGCTGAGCGGGAAACGGGCATCGATCCAGCCCAGCAGGCCACCCTGCCACTTTTCAGATGTATTGCCAGCCATTATGCAATCCCCTCATCTTCACCGATCATGATCTCGGTATCGCTCAGGTAACGGTGTGGTGGTACCGGCAGGTTGGTCGGTGCCGGTACACCGGCGTAGACACGGCCGGCGATGTCGAAGCGGGAACCATGGCAGGGGCAGAAGAAGCCGCCTTTCCAGTCGGGTCCCAGGTCCGCCGGCGCGATATCCGGGCGATAGGTCGGTGAACAGCCGAGATGGGTGCAGATGCCGATCAGCACCAGGATTTCCGGCTTGATGGAGCGCACTTCGTTCTGCGCATATCCCGGCTGCTCGGATTCCTCGGAGGCGGGGTCGCGCAACTGGCTATCCAGGCCGGCGAGCGTGCCCAGCATTTCCGGTGTGCGCTTGACCACCCACACCGGCTTGCCACGCCACTTGACGCGGATCATCTGACCTTCTTCCAGCTTGCTGATATCAGCCCTGACCGGCGCGCCGGCGGCCCGCGCCTTGGCGCTGGGTTGCATGGATGAAATGAACGGTACCAGTGCAAAGGCTACCCCGACACCGCCGACAACGGTGGTGGCGGCTGTCAAAAATCGACGCCTGCCCGGATTGACATCATCGCCACTCATACGAGCACTCTCCAATTGTATTAATCAATTACCTTTGGCCCTGTCGTGCGGCCGAATGGCGACAGGGAAATATTAACCAAATCGGAATATTCTAACTTAATGCGAGAATATTGTCAGGCGGCACAGGATGGACCAACTGCCGGACAAGGTCAAGGGGAATTTAAATTAATTCATACATAATATGGACTTACACGCGATTTTGCAAACAGGGCACGACCGTCAAACGGGGTTATCGACGTCGATAAAGCGGTGCTGGATGCCAAAATGCCCGGCCAGGTGGGCACCCAGTGCCTGGACACCGAAACGCTCGGTGGCATGGTGTCCGGCAGCGTAGTAGTGGATGCCGCATTCACGGGCGATATGCACCGTCGGCTCGGAGATCTCGCCACTGATGAAGGCATCCAGCCCCTGTGCCACGGCGGCCTCGATGTAGGACTGCGCCGCGCCGGTGCACCAGCCAACGGTGGTAATCGGCTCGCTGCTGCCGGCGATGTGCAGCGGCATCCTGCCCAGCTTTTCCCCGATGTACTGTGCGAGTGCATTGCCGCTCATCGCTCGCTCCAGCGTGCCCGACTGCCCGAGCTGCAGGTCAGCGTCATCTCCGAACGTCCCGCTGCAGCTGAGTTCCAGTACCCGCGCCAGCTGGGCGTTGTTACCCAGCTCGGGGTGCGCATCCAGCGGCAGATGATAGGCCAGCAGGCTGGTCTGCGACTCGAGCAGGCGGGCAAGCCGGCGGCGTTTCATGCCGGTGACGCAGGGGTCCTCGCCCTTCCAGAAATAGCCGTGGTGTACCAGAATGGCGTCCGCCTTCGCGGCAATGGCCTGCTCCAGCAGTTCCAGGCTGGCGGTCACCCCGCTGACGATGGTTTTCACATCCGCCCTGCCCTCGACCTGCAGACCGTTCGGTGCATAATCGCGGAACCGGTCGATCGACAGCAGGTCGTTGGTGTATTCAAGCAGGGCCTTCAGGGTTGTCATGCATTCGCCTCCTGTGTATATGCTTCATGCATCGAAATTCTCAACGTGGCCACACGAGACCGCAGGGTATCTCACCCATGACTGTTAGCAAATTCCTTTTATTTCTCCTGCAGACCATCACCGCCGGCCTGGCAGCGGCGTTCCTCTACATCCTGCTGGTCCAGCCTGAACTCCTGCATCACGAATCCAGCATAGTGGAAGTCCGCGAGGCGGCGCCGCCGCCGGCCGCGGCAAGCCCTGACCCGGCGACCGGTCAGCCTGACCGGCACGGCCCGGTTTCCTACTCGGACGCGGTAGCGGCAGCCGCCCCTGCCATTGTCAATGTGCACACGGCCAAGGTCATCACCCGGCGGGCCCACCCGCTTCTGGAAGACCCCATCTTCCGGCATTTCTTCGGCGACCGGCTAGGCAAACCGCAACGTGAGGTCGAGACCAGCCTCGGCTCGGGTGTCATCATCAGTTCGCAGGGCTATGTCCTGACCAACAACCATGTCATCGACGGGGCCGACGAAATCCAGGTGCTGCTGTCCGACGGCCGCAGTGCGAGCGCCATGGTGGTCGGGGTGGATCCCGATACCGATCTCGCCGTGCTGCGCATTGAACTCGATGATATCCCGACAGTGGTAATCGGAAGCTCCAAGGATCTGCGCGTTGGCGACGTGGCGCTGGCGATCGGCAATCCGTTCGGTGTCGGACAGACTGTCACCTTCGGCATCATCAGCGCCACCGGACGCGATCACCTCGGCATCAACACCTACGAGGACTTCATCCAGACGGATGCCGCCATCAATCCCGGCAATTCCGGCGGCGCGCTGATAAACGCAAATGGCGAACTGATTGGCATCAACTCGGCAATCTACAGCCGCTCCGGCGGTTCGCAGGGCATCGGCTTCGCCATCCCGGTGAACCTCGCCAAGAATGTCATGAAGCAGATCATTGAACAGGGGCGTGTCGTGCGCGGCTGGCTCGGTATCGAGGCCCAGGACCTGACTCCGCAGCTGGCAGAGTCATTTGGCGTGAAGAACACGGAAGGCGTGCTGATTGCCGGCGTACTGCGTGACGGTCCTGCCGATACTGCCGGCATCCTGCCCGGTGATGTCGTCACATCGATCGACGACACACCCGTGGCGGACGCGCAGCAGGCCATGAAAATCATCTCGAAGAAGTCGCCGAACACCGTGATCCGGATCGGCGGGCTGCGCAAGGGCCAGCCCTACATCACACGCGCAAAGGGGATCCAGCGTCCCTCTGCCGCCCGGAGCGAGGAGTAAGCGCATGGCATGAGCTTAATCCGACCTACATTCCTGGACCTGTCTCGTAGGTCGGATTAGGCGCAAAAGCGCCGTAATCCGACGGACAATGCCGGTTGGATCAACCACGTCGGATTACGCCCTGCGGGCTAATCCGACCTACGGACTTGTGGCCGAAAGGG
>Ga0209536_100007102_pt1 | contig 17023 bp, 13 predicted proteins | sample DeeMarSeWOR28_12_FD_187461 | JGI IMG/M metagenome (GOLD analysis project Ga0209536, IMG submission 187461) | Marine sediment microbial communities from White Oak River estuary, North Carolina - WOR-2-8_12 (SPAdes) (version 2) | ecosystem: Environmental > Aquatic > Marine > Intertidal zone >... | reverse complement strand
GGGGTAGACCGATCAGCGCATTGGGATCTTCGCCTTCCATTGATTCAAACAGGCTGATACCGAGGCCTTCCGACTTGAAGCTGCCTGCGCAGTTGTAGGGCTGTTCAGCCTTGAGGTAACGCTCTATCTGCTCACCTGTCAGGCGACGGAAGGTAACATGGTAGGGCACCATGTCGAGCTGCGCGCTGCCGGTGGCGCTGTCATAGAGACAGAGTCCGGTTAGAAAGCTGACACGTTGTCCGGCCAGACGGGCCAGCTGGCGGCGAGCATTTTCGTGGTTACCGGGCTTGCCCAGGACATCGCCGTCGCAGACCGCGACCTGGTCCGAACCGATAATGAGCGCATCGGGATAGTCTGTCTCGCCCGCTCGCGCCTTGGCTTCCGACAGCCGCTTAACCATGGCCTCGGCACTCTCTCCTTCCAACACCGCTTCGTCGACCTCCGGCGACAAGGTTTTGAAATCGACACCGAGGCGCTGCAACAATGCTTTGCGAAACGGAGAGGTCGAGGCGAGCACCAGAATTCGTCGTTGCCTGCTGTTCATGACTGTGCAAAGTAACGTCCGAGATATTCGTCAAAGGATACTTCATCCGCAGCTTCCCAGGCCCTCTGATCCTCGAGTGATTTGACGGCCAGTTCGGAAAAATAGCTTTGCCTGGTCTCGTTCATTGGCAGATTCTTGAAGAAATGCTGGTGAGTCCTCGACAGACGTTCCGCGAAGTTAAAGAAACCCTCACCCCGGTCACGCATTTCATTCAACATGCGCGCGGAAGGTGTCAGTTCGGGATCCCTGACCTTCTTTTGCTGTGCGTGCAGGGCCCCACAATAGGGTTGGCCCTCCGTACTGCGATCGAGCAGTTCGCAGACCGACTCCATTTCCTGCAGGAGTTCATTTGCCCAGTCCGCCAGCGGCGTTGTGTCACTACCGCATATCAGTTTGAGCTTGGGATCACGGCCACGGTGAGCGGCGCGCAACTCGTTCTCATCGATCGCTTTGCGTTCGTAGTCATCGATGGGAGGGCTTTCGTGCAACAGACAAAACAGCAGAAAGCATTCCAGAAAATACAGCTGTCGCTCGTTGATACCCAGTGGATCGAAGGCATTGACATCTAGGGAACGCAGTTCCACGTAGGACACGCCACGACGTTTCAAGGCCAGTGTCGGCTTTTCGTTCCCCTTGAGAATCTGCTTGGGACGAATGGTGCTGTAGTATTCATTCTCGATCTGCAGGATATTGGCATTGAGTTGCCGGTATTCGCCGTCCACAAGCACGCCGATCTTCTCGTATTCCGGGCAGGGCGTCTCTATGGCGTGTGTCAGGCTCGCTATGTAGGCTTCGAGGTCGTCGTAATTGGCCTTGATGCCGTATTCGTTTTCCTTGTTATTCTGGTAGCCAATATCACCCATGCGCAGAGAGGTAGCGTAAGGCTCGTAGTAAGTGTTTTCATCGAACGCCTGCAGCGTCGTCGTTGCACTGCCGAGGAAGGATTTACAGATTGCCGGCGAGGCGCCGAACAGGTAGGGGATCAGCCAGCCGAATCGCTGCAGATTGCGAATCAGCGCCATGTAGGACTCTGAGATAAAATCCTGCAGTGGCAGGCGGTTACCCTCCAGTTCCGAGTAAATCGGCCAGAAGTCCCGCGGAAACGAATAGTTGAAGTGGACACCGGCGATCACCTGCATGACCCGGCCGTAACGGTAGCCGAGGCCCTGCCGATAGACATGTTTCATGCGGCCGGGATTGGAGCTGCCGTACTCCGCGATCGGAATACCCGTTTCACCCGCGACGACGCAGGGCATGCTGGTGGCCCACAGGTACTCATCACCCAGATGTTGATAGACATACTGTTGGGTCTCGCGAAGAAAATCCAGCACCTGACGAATATGATGGAAGGGAGGCGTAATAAATTCTATCAGCGCTTCGGAGTAATCAGTGGTGATGTAGGGATGGGTCAGCGCCGAGCCCAGCGCTTTGGGGTGGGGCATCTGGGAAATGGTCCCTCGCTGACTGACTCGCAGGCATTCCTTCTCCACCCCGATCCGGCTGTTACGCATCAGGTGCGAGTGCTCCAGGCCGATCAGCCTCTGCAGCCGTCGGCGCGCGGTCTGGTAGCGGCTCATAAGAGCTCGAGATCAGGCGGATACTGCTCAGATCCCAAACCGGACTGGTGAACCATATCCCGTAATACCGGTTGCAGGGCTTCTTCGATGACCGGGTGGTAGTAGGGCATACGCACCATTTGCTGTATGGTGAGATTCTGCTCCACACACCAGTTCAAGAGGTGGCCAAGGTGCTCCGCATGCGGCGCAACCATGCAAGCCCCCAGCAAGCGGCCTGTCGCCTTGTCCGCGTAGACACGCAGTACCCCCTTGTTCCTGCCCATGATCAGGGCTCGCCCCAGCATACCGAAGTCAACGCTGCCGACCAGCGTGCTGTCCGGGTCCAGTTCCGAAAGACGCTTGCCGAGCATAACGATCTGCGGGTCGGAAAAGGTGATGGACAGCGGTGTCTTGCGTCGAAAGGCGACTACCGAATCGGCGACTGCGTTGATGCCGGCGATGCGGCCTTCGTCTGCCGCCTCGTGCAGTAACTGCCGTTCGCTGGTGACATCCCCTGCAATGAACACCGGTTTGTTCCCGATCTGCATGGTGTTGGGGTTGTAGTCAGGCAGGCCCTCACTGTTCAGGGCGATGCCAGCCTTGTCCAGATCCAGTGTATCCAGGTTCGGTCGGCGACCGATACAGACCAGAACTCTCTCCACAACCACAGACTGCTCCCCGGCGGTGACCCTGAGCCGTCCATCACCGGCCTCTTCGATGGCCGCGGGATGCCCCAGCCACAGAGGCATTTCCTTGCCGAGCAACCTGATGGCTGCGCTGTTGACCTCGGGGTCATCCAGTTGGCCGATGTTCTCCAGCTGGTCGATACCGGTCACTTCGACGCCCAGCCGGCTGAGAGCCTGGCCGAGTTCCAAACCGATTACACCCAGACCTATAACGGCCAGCGAAGCGGGTAATTCTTCCAGTTCAAATATTTCATCGGTCGTCAGTATGCGCTCACCGAAGGCTTTCCAGGCATCCGGAAAGAGGGGTCTCGAACCGGTGGCGATCACGATACGTTTGGCACGAATTTGAAGATCGGCTACCTGCAGAAGATCCGGCTCGAGAAAGCGGGCGTGCGCGGCAATAAATTCGTCGCCCATATGGTCGGTCGTGCTCGAAAGGACCTTGTCGACGAAGATGTCACGCAGATCCTGTACATGTTCCAGCACATCCGCACCGTTGATAGCGAGACGCTCTCCGCCTTCTATCCCCTGGCGCTTGAAGAGTGTGCGGCGATGAAAATCTTCGGCAACCTGGATCAGCGCTTTGGATGGCATGCAACCCACCCGCGCGCAAGTGGTGCCCAGCTCGCCCCCGTCGATCAGAACGAAATTGTCCGTTTTCCGTTTGACCTGGCCCATGGTATAGAGGCCAGCACTACCCGCGCCAATAATGGCGACATCAACACGTTGTTCCATGAGTCTTTGAAGATATCTCGGTCGAGTGAGTATGTATGATCAACTGGCGGTCTGGCGGCAGCGTGCGTGTGCCAGCCCACCTCCCGTGTGTGCCGTTTTCGAGTGATAGAGCGCCTGATCCACCTGCTCCAGAAGGCTGTGAAAATTGTCGCCGTGCGTCGGTGCCTCGCCCAGACCGAAGGTAACGCTGAAATCGATACTGTTTTCGTTGGACCAGTAGCTCACCTTGTCCTGAATGCGTGTCGCCACACGCTCAGCCTGCTCAAGACTCGTGTCTTCCAGCAATATGACGAATTCGTCGCCGCCAAATCGCGCGGCGATGTCGGTACTGCGAATCGAGTTCCTGATGATGTCCGCAAAATGTTTGAGCACCAGGTCACCGGCGGCATGACCCAGCTCGTCATTGACAGCCTTGAACCTGTCGAGATCGGCAAACAGCAGGGCGAATTTTCGATGGTTTCTCTGCAGACGCTGGAACATGGTGTTGACGACGTCCAGCAAAGCACGCCGGTTGAGCAGACCGGTGAGTATATCGAGGTTGCTGCGCAGTTCGAGTTCACGCTGATTGCGCTCGATTCTGCCCATCAGGATGTAGGAATAGACCAGAATGATGCCACCGAAAAGATTCAGAAAAACCAGGCCCGGAGAGAGTGTCGCGCCGTCGATCAGGTAACGTGCGGACAAAACCAGCATGGTGGCGGTGAAGCAGCCAAACAGCGACTCGGCGAACAGACGCATGCCGTAGCGCATGCCATTACCCAAAACCACCATGATGAACACCAGCAGGGAGGGCGGAATGGGGTAGGGGTCGTTGAGTACGCAGATGGAAGTGGTGATGATATCCACCCACATCGCCAGGTGGAAACGCATGGTATGGAAGTTATGTAGCCGGGCATGCAGGAAAAACAGGGTATTGCACACCAGATACAGGCCGAGCGCTGTATTCAACTGCAGCAGTGACCAGTGGGCCGGCTCGATGCCTTCAACGGCATTGAAGAACAGAAAACCCAACGCCAGGAAGACGTAGCGGGTGAAGAACTGTATTTTCTGTTCCTGCCAGGGGGGATAGCGGTAACCGGAGACGAATTCATTGGGCGTGCTACTGTGCCCAGGGTAGCTCCGGCGGTCTGCCCGGACTCTTCGATCTGATGAGCGGCGCTGGTGATTCATCTGGAGGTCAGTTCTCAAGCGATTGTTTTTTCTTACAAGTGAGCTCCATCAGGAATTCCGCCCCCCCCCGCGGATAGATGCTGAAAAGTATAAGTGTTTTGCTGCTGTCACGGTAGTCACTACCAGTAATTTTCGACGCTGATGTGCCCCGGCGTGCGACGCCGGTTGCGGCGCAGCCCCCGCTCTTCGAGAACCGTCTGCGTGCTTCTGACCATATCCGGATTACCGCAGATCATGACCTGCGATGTATCCGCGCTGATTACCATGCCGACAGCGTCTTCCAGTTGGCCATCGCCGATACTGACTGGGATGCGTGCGCGAATGGCAAAATCGGTCGCCTCGCGACTGACAAAGGGTACGAACTGAAACTGCTCCGGATAGCGCGATCGGAACGTATCGATGATATCCGCAAAACTGAGTTCCGAGGCCAGACGCACGGCATGCACCAAAACAATGCGCTCAAACCGCCGCCAGGGTGCATCGGTCTTCAATATCGACAGGAACGGCCCGATGGCGGTGCCGGTGGACAGCAGCCACAGGTGGCGCGAATCGGGGACTTCGTTGAGGGTGAGAAAGCCCGCAGGCTTACGCATGACATGAAGGGCGTCACCGGGCTGGAGTTCAACCAGTCTGTTGGTCAGTGGACCGTCCGGTACGGTGACGAAGTAAAACTCCAGCAGTGCCTCATGGGGCGCATTGACATAAGAGTAAGGACGGCCGACCAGCTCGCCGTCGATTTCCAGACCGAGCTTGGTGAACTGACCGGCGATAAACGGGTCGATGTCGGCCTCCACCTGAATGGAAAACAGCGTGTCGGTCCATTGCCGCAAGGCGTGAACCCGACCTTCACACCAGCGCTTGGCATCGATCTGCGTAGCCATCAGGCACTAACCCCGGATTGTCGCTGAACCCGACTGCCTGTCGCGATGGCAGGCTTCAATCAGCTTCAGCGCCTGCCAGGCGTCGGCCAGCCTGCGCTGGGGATCCTTGAGTTGCAGCAGTTTCTCCGCATCACTCAGGATGCAGGCCAACTGGCTTTCGTCAAACAACTGCAGGCTGGGCGCCAGGGTTTCGACCGGCTCGCTGAGCAGGGAAGGCACGAGCTCATCTTCGGCGATGGGCGAATCCGGGTGCGTCAGCGCCGAAACCAGCGGCAGTTCCTGCAGTTTGAAATGCACCTCGCGGGCGGTTTCCTCATCGTCCAGCTGACGTCTCGCGTAAGCATCATTGCCGCTGCCTGAGCGCACTGCCTGCATGATCACGGTGAGCAGTTTCCTGATGGAATTCTTGATCTGTCCCTGGTCGCCGGGCAGGGCGCAGGCGCGTTGGTAGGCGCGGTCCAGTTCCTCCTTTAACTCCAGGATGGTATCGCTGGGCGTGTTGGGCTCCAGCTCCACGGCTCTGCGCACCAATAGCTGGAAATCCTGGTGGAGACCATCCATTTCGAGCCCGTCATCGAGACGCGCCCTGGCCAGCTGCTCGTTGCTTACATCGCTCTGATGCGCATCAAAGAGGGGATTGTGCCGCTTGCGAAGCAGATGCCGTTCGCGAACACCGGGTTTGTTCGACAGACTTTCGTTCATGCACAACTTCCTGATTCAAGCACCTTACCTTACCCAAATTTAAAGGTGATTAAAACGCAGTACCACCGGGGTCAAAGCGACGATTCGACACCGCTGTTTGACCACTGATCCGCGATTTCTACTCACCACCAGGGAAACGAAGGTCACAAAGGCACCGAAATCAGGCAACCTCTGATTAATTGGTCATTGCGAGGAGCATAGCGACGAAGCAATCTCCAAACGACTGACTATGAAATGTGAGATTGCCGCGCTTCGCTCGTTTATGCCCTCTGGGTGCAATGACGAACTAATGAGAGCCTCCCTAAATTGTGCACTCGATCTCGCCGAGCCTCTTGGTGAGCTTGAGATTCTCGCCGTAGTCGATGGGCAAGGCGATGAGTGCCGGACCCGGCTGTCGGAAAGCGTCTTCCAGGGCAGGAATCAGCTCCTGCGGACCGGCGATGTTTTTTCCCCACATACCGAATGATTTCGCCAGCAGCTCCCAGTCAGGGTTACCGAACTCGAGTTTGGAATGCCGCCCGTCGAACTGGTTCTGTTGCTTCCACTTGATCAGACCGTACTCACCGTCCTCCCACACCATGTAGACCACGTTCAGTTTCAGACGCACGGCGGTCTCCAGCTCCTGTACATTCATCAGGAAGCCGGCGTCTCCGCAGATCGCCAGAACCTTCCTGTCGGGCTGCGCGAGCTTGGCACCGATGGCGCCGGGGAGGGCAAACCCCATGGAACAGAAGCCATTGGAAATCAGGCAGGTGTTGGCCTGGTGGCACTGATAGTAACGCGAGATCCACATCTTGTGGGCACCGACATCCGACAGCAGGTAATCACCGGGCCCCAGATATTCGCGCACGTCCCAGAGCACCTTCTGTGGCTTGAGCGGGAAGGAATTATCATCTTTCTCCATGGCAAAGTCTTTCTGGATGCTGTTCCGCAGCCTCTGCCAGGAATCAATGTTCTGCAGTGGCAGCCTGCCGGCGTGGTGGCGCTCCAGTTCCATATTGATCTGCCACAGGGCATCGGCAATATCACCGACGACGTCAACCTCCACGGTGTAGTGGTAGTCGATCTCCGCCGGGAGGAAATCAATGTGCACGACCTTCTTCTTCATGTCGGCATTCCAGAAACTGGGGCTGTACTCCACCAGGTCGTAGCCGACGGTAATGACCAGGTCCACCTGGTCCATAGCATGGTTGATGTGATCCTTTCCCTGCAGACCCATGGTGAACAGACAGTGCTTGTCCTCCATCGGAATGGCACCCTTGCCCATGAAGGTATTGACCACCGGAATACCGGTCTTGTGCGCCAGCCGTCTCAACTGCGTGGCCGCGCGTTTGCGGATGGCGCCGTTGCCGGCGAGGATAACGGGACGCTTTGCAGCAACCATTCGTTCCACCGCCTGGGTGACGGTCTTGTGATCGGCGCCGGGACGCCGTGTGCGGTAGACCGGCATGGGCTCTACTGTCACTTCTTCCTTGGCAACGTCCTCGGGCAGTTCGATAACGGTGACGCCTGGTTTTTCCGCTTCGGCCAGCTTGAACGCTTTGCGAACGACTTCGGGAATGGTCTCGCCGTCGACCACCGAATGGGCCCACTTACTGATAGGCTGCACCATAGCGATGGCGTCCATGTTCTGATGACTCTCCTTGTGCAAACGTTTGGTGGAGCCCTGCCCGATGATGGCAACCACCGGTGCGCGGTCCATGTTTGCGTCGGCCAGTCCGGTGACGAGGTTGGTAGCCCCCGGACCAAGGGTTGAAAGACAAACGCCGGCCTTGCCGGTCAGCCGGCCATAGACATCGGCAATGAATGCCGCCGATTGTTCATGGCGGCAAAGCACGAACTCAATATCACTGTCCACCAGAGACATCACGAAGTCGGCATTCTCCTCGCCGGGCACACCGAAAATATGCGTCACGCCCTCCGCCTCCAGACAGCGAATGAAGAGGTCCGAGGCCTTGCGGGCTGTTGCTGTGGCGGCGGTCGCTTCGCCTTCGCTATCCGTCTGTGTCTGGCTCATGTCAGTCTCCCGGCTATTGCCAGAGTATAGCCCCGAATCTCAGCCTTCGTGACGTCGCCGTGAGGGCGGGGGACACCAGGGAAGCTGATTACTTCGTCATTGCACCCAGAGGGCATAAACGAGGAGCACAGCGCCCTAAAGGATACCCTTCGGTAACGAAGCAATCTCCGACTGATTGATCATAGATTATCAGATTGCCGCGCTTCGCTCGTTTATGCCCTTTGGGTGCAATGACAGGCCCTGCTTCGCTCGTTTATACCCTCTACAATGACCGGCTTCGTTGAATTAATCAGAACTTCCCTAATTGAGCCAGCGAATCTCGCGGGCGGTTTCGGCGCCTATACTGGAGGCCGCAACCGACTTCGGCATGATTGCCTGATGGTCCGAGACCGGGATGCGGCCCGCCATGATTTCGGCCTTTGTCTGCGGATGCAGCGGTGATCTGTCCGGCTCGGCATATCCCTCGGGGTAGAGCGGTTGATTGCTTGCACGGTCGTACTTGTCACTGGCACCCAGCGTATGCAGAAACTCATGAGCGATGACTACGTTGTTGCGTTGCGCCATAGCGGGGCTGGCATAGGCGTTCACCACGCCGATCATGCCTTTCTGGATGCCCAGCGAATGTCTCAGGGAATTATGTGTGTCAGGATCGTGGTAGACGACAAACATCTGCACATCCGGTTTGGGTCCCTCGAAATTGTCGTTCATGAACGCCCAGAAACGCAGCCGCAGGCTCCACAGCATGACCGACAGTGTACTGCCGTTGACGGGCGGTTCGGGCGGATGATCATTGACCTGCGGCGCGAGCCGCACGGTAACCGGGTCACTGATCGCTATGCCGTAACGGGCCGCCTCGGCGCTGAGAAACGACTCGATGGTGCGGAAGGGCTCGCGGGACAAGCTGTCGATATACTTCTGACTGACCCGGCTGTTGTCACCGTTTACCGGGTACACCACCACCCACAGCGGTTCGTCCCAGTCGGTGCTGCGCAGCTGAGTCAGCCAGGTATTCATGCCGACGAAGAATAGAATTATCAACAGTATGGTTATGCGAACGTTCCGGAAAAACCCGCGCGAAGCCATCTTTGTCTCCCGCTCAAGCAGTCAAATCCTTGCCTCTATATTGGTGAGCTGAGCGGATTCCTTGAATTTTCGCTAAGATAAACCGGAAATCAGTGACTTCAGCTCCAGTGGGACAGAGATAAGCATGGCGAAACCGATCCTGTTGTCGGTGGTGGAAATGGGCGGTTACCCGAATTTCAAACCGCTGTACGAGCAGGCCGGTTTCGAGGTTCTGGTGGAAACGCGGATGCGCAAGGCGATGAGCGTGATCAAACGCCGCAAACCGGCTGTGATCGTGGCAGAGTTCAATTTTCAATCGGATTTCCGCGACCGCACCAGCTCGCTGGAGTCCATGATGTCAGTCGTGGAACGCTTACCCGATACGCGGGTGATCGTATTCTACGACAAGGAATTCAGTCACCAGTTCGAGCGGCTGCTGGCGGTGCAGCGTTTCCATAAAACCTTTGCCTTCCCGATCCCCGAAGAGGAACTCAGACGCTGCGTTCAGGAACTGGCCTGAGGCCCGTCTTTCCTGGAGGCGTTCAGGTGGATCAGTTGCATGACCGTCTCGGCCTCCAGATCGATGCCGAATTCGATACCCGGATTAATCGCGATGGCGACGCCGCTACCGATGCGCTCGAGAATCCAGCTGAACTCGGATAGCAGCCCCCCCCCATAGTCCGGAAAATCCTGCAAAAAAGGCTTTGCCCGTTCGGGGCTGGTAAACAGGACCAGAACGCTGCTGCCGTCTTCGGCCTGGATGGTCAGCGGCTTGGCCTGCGTCGATTTCTGAAAGCCCTGAATTTCGCTGGCCTCATCCTGAACCGGCATGAACAGCTGTTGATCCAGCAATTGATGCATGAAGACATCGCTCTCCAGGCGGCCTTCCTGCGCGGCCACCAGTTTCTCTTCCAGGTCGTTGTGCGGGATGAATGTGTCTGCCATTGGCTTCGAGGTCTCTGTCACAGCGGTACGTGGGGCCCAAGTGTGCAGAAATTTCCCGCATAAATAAACAGATCAAATGCGGGGACATGGTCATTGATGCCTGCAGAAAAAAAAGGCGGCACTGCGTGCCGCCCGTTTTTGTTGTTGTGCTACCCGTTGGAGGCGGGCAATCGGTTCCTCCTAATCGTCGTGGTGGTGTCCAAGATGACCGCTGAAAAATTTCGGACCGGCACCGAACGGCGGCTGCACCAGGGTGTCATCCGGCGTATTATCCGGCTGGCCGATCTGCAGATACTCGTCTTCTGGCAGATTGCCCGGATTCTTCGAGTCAACCGTCGTCACGCGCCCCTGTCCGGCACCGAACTGCGCTTCGGTGACAGTCCCGTAGTCTGTATCCTCCCAGGCAGGCAGGGTGTCCAGATAGCGGCGCAAAGCGTGAACCGGGTGCAGGAAGTTGTCCGGTGCGACCTGCAGCACCGTCGCACCCACTATGACGCCTTCCTTGTTGACCGGCTCGGCCAGGCTGATGGCACTGGTGTAATCATCCGCGTCGGCGAGCTGGAAGAACTTGTGGTTGGCACCACCACCGGTGCGGCAGACCTCGTCCAACGGGTTACCGTGCCCGTAGCAGGATGCGAATACATAGCGCTTGCCCGGGTCCAGCAGCTGGCCACCGATTCGAGTCTCGACGATACGGCCGCTGGAACTACTGAATGGGCGGTTTTTCAGATCGATGTCCTGCTCCATGCCCGCCAGCCCGAGATACCAGCCACCGCGCTGCATGAACACGTTGCGGTCGAATACGGCACCGAGAATGGTGTTCAGGCTGTTCTGTACCGATTGACCCGAGAAATCGGCGATGTTCACCGCCGGTGCGATTGGGAACCAGGTGTACAGGTCGCGCAACGTGATTGCCTGACCCGGCAGCACAGCGTTGCCGAAGCGGAAGCCGTTGGCCATGGAGATGTCGACGCCGTTTTCCCAGCCCGGCACGTTACGCACGTCGGCAACGCTGTCGGTGACGGCCAGGATGCCGTCGGCGATAAAGTTGTTCAGCGTGTCTTCCAGTACGTGGTGCCTGAGCAACAGGGTATCGGTATAACCGACTACGGTCTCGAGGCCATCGACGAGCTGCAGGCCCTTGGCGCTGGGGTCTCCGCCAAAGCCGCCCGGCATGAAGGTATGCGGCACGAATTCGGGGCCGGAGAGGAAGGGTGCCTCGATGGCCGCAACCAGCTTGGCCATTTCGTAATTCTCCGGCACGTTCTCGTCGACCGGAATCGCTTCCCAGGTGAAATCGACCACCTTACCATCGTCAACCTCCAGGTCGAGGCGGCCGACGTACATGTCACGGTTGGTCTCCACCACGATAGCCGCGCCCTTGGCCAACTGCTTGCGCTCGCCGTTACTCAAGGGTTTACCAGGCGTGGTCCGGGTTACCGAGTCATCCTTGGCCAGGAAAGCGCCGTGAGTGATTTCGTGGGTGTGCGCCGAGTACATCACATCGATATCCTCGAAGCTCTGCGCGATCTTCAGGTTCTGCGACAGACCGAGCTCAGACTGCACCACGATCAATTCGGCGCCATGGTCTTTCACCTCCTCGATGATGCCGGGCAGCTCTTCCACACCCTGCGTGAAACGGAAGGTGATGTTGAAGGTATCCGCCTGCTGCGGAACGATAGCGGCGGTCAGGCCGATCACTGCGATCTTTACCCCGTTGCGATCGAGGATCTTGTAGGGCGGCAGTACGCGCTGTCCGTGCAACCCCGCTGGCAGCGGCGCTGCGTTGTAGACGTTGACCGCCACGGTGTCGAAGTTCGCCTTGATGACGCTCTTGCCTTCGGGGGTGGCGACGGGTGCAGTGTTAGTGTTTTCGAAGCAGGTATAGCCACTGTCGGCATCCGTCAGACCCTCGATCTCGGGTATGTCATCACAGCCGATATAGCCGGCCATCACCCGGATATTCGGCGGTATGGTCGGCTTCGGCCCCAAATTTGTACCGTCAAGTTTCCAGGCAAAGCGGTTGCGGAAGACCGCTCCACCGTAACCAAAATCCCAGTTGCCGGGTGTATAGACGTCGATACCAAAAGCGTTCATCGCCACCATCATGGCATCACCGACGGTAAACAGGGTTTCCGCGCTGCCGTGGGTCAGGTCACCGGCAGACAGCAGCACGGCCTCCGGGTTGTCGTCACGAATTGCGTCCACCACGGTCTTGAGCCTTGCAAGACCGCCACTGCTAGCGACATGACGCTCATTGCCATCGCCGTCCGTCAGCACCGCGGCGTGCGGAACCAGGGTCCCGTGCAGATCACCCATTTCAATGAGCGTAACCGTATCGTCATCGGCGAGCGTCGGCCCTGCGAACGCACCCAGGGTGAGGGCGAGGGACAGTAGTGTCCTGCGACCGGCGTAAGCTTGTTTGAGTGGCTTCATTTTTCCTCCTTCGGATTATTTTTGTGACCGGCGGTCTGACACCGCTAGTACTGTCTGCAATTGAAACCTGCACTAGCCTAAAGGCTGCCCTGGCAGGAGAGGAATAGGGAAAATCCTTAACCGGCCTAGGAAGATTGCCGGGTGACTTTGGATTCAGGGAGTTACGACACCGAGCCGGATGGCCAGGCGTGTCAGTTCGGCGTCGTTCGCCGCGCCCAGCTTCTGTTTGACGCTGGTGTTGTGATGGCCGACAGTCTTGGGGCTGACGTTGAGCAGTTCGGCGATGGCGTTGACGGACAGGCCTTCCGCGCGCAAACGGAACACTTCGAACTCGCGCGGCGACAACCCCTCCACCAGTTGGCTATCCACCGACGCCTTACGCTTGACCAGAAAAGGCATCATTTCCTGGCCGATGAAGGGTTCACCACCGGCCACCTGGCGCACCGCCTCGACCATTACGCGTGAAGCACTGCGTTTGGAAATATAGCCGAGTATGCCCTGGTCCAGTGCACGGTTGAGAAACACCTCGTTCTCGTGGACGCTGAACACCAGTATCCTGGCCTCGCGGTCGCGTGTCAGAATCCGTCGGCTGGCGTCCAGCCCGCCGATGCCCGGCATGGTCAGATCCATCACCACCACGGTCGGATGATGCTCGAGATAGAGGGCGTAAGCTTCCTCGCCGTTGGTGGCCTCCGCCACCACCTCGATGTCATCCGTGCTTTCGAACAGCCGTCGATATCCGGCACGCACGACTTCGTGATCATCGACCAGGAGTACCTTTATGGTTTCCATACTGTTTAAACCGGTGTCTCCAAAACCAGCGGAATATTGACATGAATGGACACACCTCGACCGGGTGTGGCATTGACCGTCAGCGTACCATCCAGGGCTTCGATGCGTTCACGCATACCGATGAGACCCAGACCACGTCCCGGTTTGTTGATATCCATACCGCGACCATTATCCTCGATATCCAGCAGCACAGCCTGTTGCCGGGAAGCAAGATTAAGCTTGACCTGTGTCGCGCCGGCGTGTTTGGCGATGTTGGTGAGGCTCTCCTGCACGATACGATAGAGGGAAATGTTGACGCGTTCTCCCAGCCCCATCAGTTCACCGCTCTTGACAAAACTGCAATCGATGTCCGGGTGACGGGCCTGCCAGGCCTCCACCTCTTCCTCCAGCGCCGCCACCAGACCCAGGTCATCCAGTACGCTGGGCCGCAGACGTTGCATCATGGTGTGCACCACGTCGTACATACGCGACGACACGTTGAGGATGGCTTCCGCGCTGGTAGCCACCTTAGTGTCTTTCCGCTTGGACTGTTCGTGGATGATTTCGGCATCCGCCTGGATGGCTGTCATACACTGCCCGAGTTCATCGTGCAGTTCGCGGGCCAGATGACGGCGTTCCTCTTCCTGCACCGCCAATGACTTGTGTATCAGGAAGCGATTGCCCTCCAGCAGGTTGTGGCATTCGTGTTCCGCCTGCTTGCGTTCGGTGATGTCGTGCAGTGTGGCCGCGAACAGCGGTTCGTCGTTGATGGCGACGTGTCCGATGTAGAGCTCAAGCGGAAAACAGCTGCCGTCTTTACGCCTGCCGGTAACTTCGCGCTGTGTGCCCGTGGTCTGGGTCCAGCAGGCACTGCTGGAAAAATCCTCCCCCGCGTCCTTGCCTGCGGACACCGGCGCCAGCAACATCGAAGTCTTGGCACCCAGCAACTCCCGCTCTGAGTAACCGAACAGCTGCTGCATGGCGGGATTTACCGACAGAATCCGGCCGTCAGCATCATAGGTGACCATACCATCGATGGAGGTCTCTTCGATAACGCGTTCCCGCGCCAGGCTCTCTTCCAGATGACGGGTGCGTTGCGACACCTCGGCAACCATGTGGTTGAAGGCCGTTGCGGTCATCCCGACTTCATCCCTGACCTCCGTGGGCACCGCAACCTCGTAGTCACCGGCGCCCACGCGCTGAGCCGCATTCGCCAGGAGGCCCAGTCGACGCGTCAGGTGCACACCGATGAACACCGTAGCAAGAATGGTGAGGGTGATTTCGGTAGCGGCGATGGCGATACTGCGCACGCGCGCAGAATCGATGGCCCTGTTCATCAATTCCAGAGAAAAACCCATGCGAACCTGGCCCATCAGTTGGCCACCGATGCGGATATCCCGGGAGATATCCAGTACGCCGTCGGTTACTTCGAGGGGCTGGCTATCTTTCTCCGGCCAGTTCACATCGGGGAGTTCGCCGAGTGTGACCACAGGGCGGTCATCGCGATCGAGCACCATCAGGTAGGAAAGCTCATCGTGATCGGCAATATTGCGCAGGTACTCCTCGAGGGTGGCGTAATCCACTTCAATCAGGTGGCCGCCCGATGTGGTGGCTATCTGTTCCAGCATACTGGTAGCGGTGTCCCAGAGTCGATCGGCGTGCGCCTGCCTGATCACACCCATATTGCTCCACACAAGCAGCGACAGCATGACGATCTCGATGACGACAACGCTGACGATGAGCCGGACACGCAGCGAACGAAGCGGTGATACCAGCATTCTAGTCGACCACGAGCTGATCAGTGATCCATTGCAAAGCGTCGTACTCACTGTCCTGCGTTGGCGCAAAACCGGGCCAGTCCAACTGTTGGAGGAGGGCACGCCCGCGCTCGGTGTCTGCCATCCCCAGCAGCGTGGCGCGTAAACGCGAGGCGGTCGGCACATCCACCCAGGGTGCCACAGCTATCGGAATGTGCGGAACACTTGGGGTTTCTGCGATAATTTTCATGGTATCGATGATATCAGGCCGCATGCGCCTGTAGACCGGCAGCATCAGGGCCGAGGCATCGGTTGCCCCCTGGTAGGAAGACAGCAGGTTGGCATTGTGACTCGGCGTCGCCACCAGGGTGAGGTCCCGGTCAGGGTCCACACCGGAACTGAGCAGCAGGTTCTTGACCAGCAGGGTGGACAGAGCAAGCGGACCGGTAGTCGCGAGGCGACGCCCGCGGAGATCCTCGACGGAGCCGACGCCGCCGCTGAGCGGGGCGACGATAACGGCCTTCATGCCCGGTTTATCAACGCGCACCAGCGCGCGGTAGTGACTCACCCGGTTGGCAAGGTAATAGAGATGAGGTGCGGTAAACAGAATATCGTAACGCTTTTCATCCCGTGTGCGGCGCACGAACTCGGCAAAATCCGGCGCGGTCTCCATCCTGATGTCAACGTCCAGCTCTGCAGACAGATACTCGACCAGCGGTGAAAACCGCCGCACCAGTTTTTCCGAGCTGAGAATGGGTAGAAATCCAAACACCAGGTAATCGCGCTGCGGCTCCGCCCCCAGTGCCTGCACCGGGGCGTGAACCAGCAACGCCGACAGGACCACTGTTGACAGCACTGGAGTCAACGCCGCCCACAGGATCTTCAGCCACAAAACCATACCTAGATACAAAATTAGAAATAACTTATAAGTATTTGTTTAAAGTAAATATATATTCGCGTATTGCGCGCACTGGGCGGCGTATAACCGGCCAGCCATAACAGTCGATAGCGGCGGGGGCGTCCACACTTGGAGTAGACGACCCTCGACGGTGTTTTATTCGTTAGCCGCTTCCTCTACGCAGCTTGGTGACCTTGTCACTGAACTGTGACGGCGATGTCCTTAGCATCTGCAACGTTGCCTCGGTCAACACCTAATATACCAATCGCTTTCGGCACCACAGGAGGAAAACAACTTATGAGGATACTACACAGTAAGGACGTCAGAACGGGTGTGATTCTTTTGCTGACAGGCGTGCTGCTGGGTGCGTTCAGCGCCCGGGTCTTTGCGGCAGACACCATCGACGCGCTGGTCCACGCCGCACTGGGCGGAACCTTCACGGATGATTCGCAAGATCCCGGCATAACCATCACCATACCGCCCGGCGCACTGTCCGCGGACGCGAGACTCAGCGTCAAGATCCGTGAAGGAGCACATCCGGTCGGGGATAATCAGACCGCTGGCAGTTCAGCCTTCAAAATCAAGCTGAAGCGTGCGGACTCGAGCGGGGATCAGATCAGTCTGACAGAACCGATGCGTATAGAGATGGCGGCCAGTCCGCAACCGGTACACCCCCAGATCGGCGAGATAGCCGTTTTGGAGGCTGGGGATTGGCAGCGGATGACCGCTAACTTCTACCGTGCCTCCGATAGCACGGTGATGACTCAGACGCGACGCACCAAGGGCCTTTTCCGCGTCGTGCACCGGACATTGCAGGCGCGCAGTGGGCCCGAGGTTGAACGCGGCCGCGACCTCTATTTCAA
>Ga0209536_100007101_pt1 | contig 17023 bp, 17 predicted proteins | sample DeeMarSeWOR28_12_FD_187461 | JGI IMG/M metagenome (GOLD analysis project Ga0209536, IMG submission 187461) | Marine sediment microbial communities from White Oak River estuary, North Carolina - WOR-2-8_12 (SPAdes) (version 2) | ecosystem: Environmental > Aquatic > Marine > Intertidal zone >... | reverse complement strand
GAGCAATGACTGCGGTTATGTGAACGTATTCGGCAGGGCGGTCGAGATGTTCGCGGATCAAGGGGATGTTTTGATGGCCATCAGCAGTTCGGGCAAGTCAGAAAATATCCTGAATGGGGTGAAGGCCGCGCAAAAAAATGGTTGTCTGGTAGTCACTTTGTCTGGTTTTTCTGAGGGGAATGCGCTCTCTAAAATTGGCGATCTCAATTTTTACGTCCCATCGAATATGTATAGTCACGTCGAGATCATCCATGATTCGATCATCCACTATGCGCTGGATATGATCATGGAAGGGAAGAGAGGGGGTCAATCATGATCAAGAGCGTTCTGGTGACGGGTGGAGCCGGCTATGTGGGATCTGTCCTTGTCCCCAAGCTGCTGGCCAAGGGGTATAAGGTAAAGGTCCTGGACCTTTATATCTATGGCGAGCATGTGCTGGATGCGGTCAAAGCTGATCCAAATCTTGAACAGATCAAAGGCGATATCCGGAACACCGAACTGCTTGAAAAAGAATTGAAGGGGGTTGATGCGGTCATCCACCTTGCCTGCATATCGAACGATCCCAGTTATGAGCTCGATCCTGAACTCGGCAAGTCGATCAATTATGACGCCTTTATCAATCTGGTCGATATCTCGAAGAAGCTGGGCGTAAAGAGGTTTGTCTATGCTTCCAGCTCAAGTGTCTACGGCATTAAGGACGAGGAGAATGTTACTGAGGACCTTCCGCTAGAGCCGTTGACCGATTATTCAAAATACAAAGCCTCGTGCGAAGATTATCTTCTGAAACAACGCTCACCGGGATTCGTGGTCCTGGTCTTGCGGCCGGCAACGGTTTGCGGGTACTCCCCCAGGCTGCGCCTGGACCTCTCGGTCAATATTCTTACCAACCACGCGGTCAATCAAGGGAAGATAACCGTCTTTGGCGGCGAGCAGAAAAGGCCCAATATCCACATTGAGGATATGGCTGAACTCTATATCAAGACCCTCGAGTATCCTGATGATAAGATCGACGGCAAGATCTTCAACGCCGGATATGACAACATGAAGATGAAGGATATCGCGAACACGGTCAAGAAGGTGGTCTCGCGTGAGTTCGCCAATAAAGATTTTGAGATCGTGACCACCCCGACCAATGACAACCGTTCCTATCATGTTTCTTCAAGCAAGATCAAGAAAGAGCTCGGGTTTCAAGCCAAAAGGACGGTCGAGCAGGCGGTCGAGGACCTGGTCGCGGCCTTCAAAGGTGGGAAGATCCCTGACCCGAACGATAAGCGTTACTACAATATAAAGACCATGCAGGCGATCAATTTGAAATGATAGATACGCAAAGGAAATTATCGCTTTACTATAATATGCTGAGGATCCGGATGATCGAGGAGTCGATCGCGGACCTCTATCCAGAGCAGGAGATGCGCTGCCCCGTCCATCTGTGTTCCGGGCAGGAGGCGGTGGCGGTTGGCGTGTGCGCCGGCCTGAGGACGGAAGATTACATCATGAGCAACCACCGCAGCCACGGCCACTACCTGGCCAAGGGTGGGGACCTAAAGTCCATGATGGCGGAGATCTACGGCAAGGAGGCCGGTTGTTGCAAGGGAAAAGGTGGTTCAATGCACCTTATCGATCTGAACGTTAATTACCTGGGGTCGACCCCCATCGTTGCCGGGATCATTCCGGTAGCGACCGGGGTGGCGTTCGGGATCCAAATGAAGGGAGAAGACCGCCTGGCGGCCGTTTTTCTGGGAGATGCCGCGGCCGAAGAGGGAGTGTTCAGCGAGAGCTTGAACTTTGCGGCGTTAAAACAGCTGCCCATCCTGTATGTTTGCGAGAACAATCTTTATTCCGTTTATTCTCCGCTTGCGGTAAGGCAGCCAGATGAGCGGGAGAACCTGGCGATCGCCAGGGCGTACGGGATCCACGCCGAAAAAGGTTATGGCAATGATGTCGAGGAGGTCGAAAGGATCGCGAAGAAAGCGATCGAGCACGTTCGCCAAAAAGGCGGGCCGGCCTTTATCGAGTTCGAGACCTACCGCTTCCGCGAGCACTGCGGTCCGAACTATGATAATAAATTGGGATATCGGGCCGAAGAAGAATACGAGGAATGGAGGCAAAAATGCCCCTTGGACAATTATGAGAAGAAGTTGGTCGAGGAAGGGGCCTTGAACGTAAAGCTGGCCGCTGAATACAGAAGGGAGATCGAGCAGGAGATGGGTGCGGCGGTGGCTTATGCCAAACAGAGCCGCTTCCCGGAGAAAAAGGAGATAGATACCGACCTTTATGCCTAGAGAAATAACCTATGCCCAGGCGATATTGGAAGCTACGGACCAGTGTCTGGCCGATGACCCTTCGGTCTACATCATGGGGTTGGGGGTCACGGACCCCAAAGGGGTTTTTGGCACGACCGTTGGGTTGGAGAAAAAACACGGCAGCCGGCGGGTGATGGATATGCCGGTGGCGGAGAACGGGATGACCGGGGTGGCCATCGGTTCGGCCCTGGTCGGGATGCGCCCCATCATGACGCATCAGCGGGTGGATTTCATGTTGTTGGCCTTGGACCAGATAATCAACAACGCGGCCAAGTGGCACTATATGTTCGGCGGCAAAAAGAACATCCCCCTGGTTATCCGCCTGATCATCGGGAAGGGATGGGGGCAGGGGCCGCAGCATTCACAGAGCCTGCAGGCTCTTTTTGCCCATATCGCCGGCTTAAAGGTCGTTATGCCGGCCACGGCGTATGATGCCAAGGGCCTGATGGTTGCGGCGGTCAAGGATGATAATCCGGTGATCTTCATTGAACACCGCTGGCTCCACAATGTCTTTGGCCCGGTCCCCGAAGAAATGTATCAGGTGGAGATCGGCCGGGCCAGGAACATCAGAGAGGGCAAAGATCTGACCATAGTAACCAGCTCAAACATGACGCTTGAGGCATTGAAAGCCGCCGATCATTTGGCGAAGGGCAATATCGAGGCCGAGATCGTTGATCTCAGGACGATAAAGCCATTGGATAAGAAGGCTATTCTCGATTCGGTCAGGAAAACGGGGCGGCTGCTGGTGGTCGACGGCGCGTGGAAAAGCTTTGGCGTGTCGGCTGAGGTTGTCGCGACAGTTGCCGAGGATGCCGCTTCGCTGCTGAAAGCGAACCCGCAAAGGGTCGCTTTCCCGGACGTTCCCACCCCCACCAGCAGGGCTTTGGCCAATCGTTATTATCCCAGGACCATCGATATCATGAACGCAGCCAGACGGATCTTTGGCCTGGTTGAGATATCAGAGGAAGAGGCGGGGATCAGGCAGGACATACCATTGGACGTCCCGGACGCCTCGTTCACTGGTCCATTTTAAGGGGAGTTTAAAATGAAGAAAAAGGTTGTAGTTATCGGCAGCAATTCATTTTCCGGTAGTGATCTTGTGGACCTGTTGCTGGAAGAGGGCCGGTATTCCGTGGTCGGTATCAGCCGCTCGCCTGAGAAGAGCGCCCTGTTCCTGCCTTACAAGCGGCATAGGGACCCGGATTTCAGGTTCCATCAGATGGACATGAACAGGGATATGCCGAAGATCCTTAAGCTCATAGATGATTTAAAAGCGGATCATGTGGTCAATTTTGCCGCACAAAGCGAGGTCGCTCCCAGCTGGGAGCATCCGGACCAGTGGTTCCAGACCAACGCCGTCAGCATCACCCGGCTGGCGGATGGGCTCAAGGACATGAAGTTTTTGAAACGTTATGTTCATATCTCTTCGCCCGAGGTATACGGCACTTGTGAAGGGGTGGTAAAAGAGGATGCTCCGCTGAATCCTTCGACCCCTTATGCCGCTTCGAAGGCGGCGGGGGACCTTTCCCTCTTCACTTTCGTGAAGAATTACAGCTTGCCTTTGGTGATGATCCGCTCGACCAACGTCTACGGCGCGCACCAGCAGCTGTTCAAGATCATTCCCAGGTCGGTGATCTATATCAAGTCCGGGAGGACGATCGAACTGCACGGCGGCGGCAAGGCGGTAAAATCCTACATCCATATCCGCGATATCTCGCGCGGCGAGCTGGCCGCGATGGAGCAGGGCAGGACCGGAGAGATCTACCATCTCTCGCCGGACGGAGGGATCGCAGTAAAAGATGTGGTAGCAACGATCTGCAAAAAGATGGGTAAAGATTTCAATGAGGTCACGAAAAAGGTGGCGGAAAGGCTGGGGCAGGATAAGGCCTATGTTATTGATTCGACAAAAGCACGGAATGAGCTTGGCTGGACGCCAAGAATATCAATGGAGCAGGGCATCAACGGGGTTGTAGACTGGATAGAGAGTGACTGGGATGAGCTGCAAAAAGAATCTTTGGAATATGTCCATAAAGAATGAGGTAGGATTGAATGAAAAACAAGGGTAAAGTCGTTGTGTTGATCTCAATAACAAGCGATATCGGGATGGCACTTGCCGAACGTTATTCGCGGGACGGTTATACTATCGTAGGGACTTATCGCTCCGCAAGATCACTGGATCAACTAAGGGCTCTGCCGGATTGCCATCTTTTCTTCTGTGATATGAGCGACAAAGAAAGCATATCTAAATTCATCAATGATTATGCTGCGCTCGGATTGAAGTGGGATGTTTTTATTTCTTGCCCTTGCAACCCGCTGCCGATCAAAGCATTTTTTGAGGGTGATTTTGACGAGTGGAGCGACTCTGTGCATGTTAACGTGATCGAACAATTGAGGGTTCTGCACGGGATCCATTCGCATAGGAATAAAAGCGCTCACGTGGTTTTCTTTGCAGGGGGAGGGGCAAATAATGCGGTGGTGAATTTTTCCGCGTACACAGCGTCAAAGATAATGCTCATCAAGATGTGTGAATTTATTGATGCGGAAAATGATGACCTGAATGTGTTCATTGTGGGGCCGGGATGGACCAGAACAAAAACCCACGATCTAATTTTAGCCAATACGGATAAGTCAGATGAAAAGCATCGGAAGACAGAAGATTTTTTAAAAAGCGGAAAAGGAACGAGCATGGATGATGTTTATGGTTGCATCAAATGGCTGTGTGAGCAAGGGAAGGGTGTAGCGAGCGGGAGGAATTTCTCTGTTGTGAATGATAAATGGAAAGGAGAGCTAAGTAAGGTCCTTGCGGAGGAATTAAGATCAGATGTGAACATGTACAAGTTGAGAAGATGTCGAAATGATTTCCTACAAGGCGAAAAGGGAGGAAGCAAATAATGAAAAAGTTATCTCAAAAGAAAGCTTTCGAGATCGCGAGTTCCTATCAGTTTGATACTGAACAAATCTTGCTGGGGCCATGGACGTCATACAGCATGTTGAACGATCCAAAGCACATGTGCTTTGTCCTGGCCAGGTATAAATTTTGCGCCAAGATGATGGAAGGAAAAGATGCGATATTGGAAATAGGTTGCGGTGACGGGTTTGGCCTGCCGATAGTTGCTCAAAACGCAAAACGCGTCTTGGGCATAGATGTTGATGACAGGCTGATAAATGGGAATAGCGAACGATTGAGGGATATTAAGAACATACAATTTGAGAAAATTGATATCTGTAAAATCGTACCCAAAAGACAATTTGACGCTGCGTTCTCAATAGACGTGATAGAGCACCTTGACCCCCATCTCGAAAAACCATTTATGAGCAATACCGTTAAATGTCTTAAAAAAGATGGCATTTGCATCATTGGGACCCCAAATGTCACTGCCAATAAATATGCCACGGACAGGAGCAGGATTCAGCATATTAACCTTAAGGGGCACAAGGAACTCAGAGAAATATTGAATAAATATTTTATAAACGGGTTTTTGTTCTCAATGAATGATGAGGTTGTGCATACGGGATATTATCCAATGGCCCATTATTTATTTGCTATTGGAGTAGGCGTCAAATAACTGTAGATTTTTTTGTTTGGTGAGGTGGAAATATCATGAGAAGATTTTCTGACAATGCAATGAGGCTCGAAGGCCAAAAAATGTTTCAGGTTCTAGCCAGGACAAAAGAACTAGAAAGGCAAGGAAGGGAAATCATACATTTTGAGATCGGCGATCCTGATCATGATACGCCTGAGCATATTGTGGATGCTGTCTATGATTCCTTGAGAAAAGGGTGCACTCATTATACGACTTCGTCTGGCTTAGTGGAATACAGAGAAGTGGCAGCCGAAGTGACTAACAGATCGAGAGGTTTTAAGCCAAATATTAATCAAATTCTTGTTACCCCCGGAGCTAATGTGCAAATATTCTATGCTGTTGCCTGCGCAGTTAATCCCGGCGAGGAGGTGATTATAAGCGACCCAGCTTTTGTTTCTTATAATTCAATAATTCGGTTTCTTGGTGTTAGGCCGGTAAAGGTACCTCTTTACGAAAACAATCAATTCAGATTGGACCCGGCTGATGTGGAGAAGGCGATCACAAATAAGACACGAATGATCATCATTAATTCCCCGCATAACCCTACGGGCTCGGTAATGACCGAAGAAGAGATGAAAAGGATCTATGAAATTGCGGATAAGCACGATCTTTATCTGGTCAGTGATGAGGTATATGCCCGGATGATATATAAAGATGCCGTAACAAGATTTTCTTCCCCAAGCAGGTATGACCATTGCAAGGTAAGGACGATCGTGGTCCATTCATTCAGCAAGTCCTATGCCATGACCGGCTGGCGCATTGGCGCTGTTACTGGTCCGGAAGATATAATCGCGAAAATGGGTTTGCTTCTTGAAACTACAACATCCTGTGTTTCTCCTTTTATTCAAGAAGCTGCAATAAGCGCCTTGACGGGAAGCCAAAGGCCAATTGATGACATGGTAGAACAATTCAGGATGAGAAGAGATCTGATCGTGGAGGGCTTAAATTCGCTTCCTGGAATAAGCTGCATAAAGCCGCAGGGCGCTTTTTACACGTTCCCCAACATAAAAGGAACTGGCCTTGCCAGCGAGCAATTCGCAAATTTATTGCTAGAAAAAGCCGGTGTCGCTGTTTGTCCGGGAAATTATTTTGGCGAGCATGGCGAAGGTTATGTCAGGTTTTGTTATGCAAATTCCATTGAAAATATAAATAAAGGCATTGAGAAAATGCGGGAGGTTCTAAAAACCAGATGAAGTTGACCGATTATATAGCAGGGTTCTTGGCAAAGGAAGGAGTCAGACATGTCTTTGGTTTAACGGGAGGCGGGGCGGTGCACCTCTTTGATTCTCTTGATAAGGAACCGCACATCAGGCCGATATTCATGCATCATGAGCAGGCGGCGGCTTTTGCGGCGGAAGCCTATGCGCGAATACGTAACGATATCGGGTCAGCCATAGTGACTACGGGGCCGGGGGGGACGAATACGGTGACCGGTCTGCTTGCGGCATGGATGGACTCTATCCCCTGTGTTTTTATTTCTGGACAAGCAAGAATAGAGCATACTTCAAGAGGCAAGCCCATAAGGCAGTTGGGCAGTCAGGAATTTGATATCGTATCTCTCGTAACTCCCATAACCAAATATGCGGTCCTGCTCGATGATCCAAGAAAGATCAAGTATCATCTGCAAAAAGCCATCTATATTGCGAGAAGCGGCAGGCCTGGACCAGTATGGATAGATGTTCCTTTGAATTTTCAGTGGGTTCAAATAGAACCAGATGAGCTTGAAGGTTTTGATCCCTCCGAGATGAAGAAGGAAGATCCGTCTGAGAAGGAGATAGATGCGCTGGTTGAAACATGCTGTGAGCTTTTATCAAGGGCTGAGCGGCCGCTGGTCTTGGCCGGTCATGGCATAAGACTGGCGCAAGCCATTGAAGAATTCAGGGGATTTATAGGAACACTTAAACTTCCTTTTGTTTCCAGCTGGAATGCGAGCGACCTTCTGCCGACTGACGACCCTCTTTATGCTGGCCGCATAGGCGTTGCCGGGCAAAGGGGGGGCAATCTCGCCGTTCAAAATTGCGATCTGCTTTTGGCTTTGGGGTCGCATCTGTGTATCAACCTTACGGGGACCAACTTTGAGGCTTTTGCCAGAGAAGCCAAGAAGATAATGGTTGATATCGATCCTGTTGAGCTGGAGAACCGAACGGTCAAGATCGATCTGCCTGTCCAGTGCGATGTCAGGGTGTTTCTGCGTAAAATGCTTGAAAAGGTCTCAAAATACAGGTTCGCTGATGTTGGTTCTTGGCATAAGAAAGTTTCAAAATATAAGGCTTACAATTCAGTCCCTTCGGCATCAAGGTCGCGGGAAAAGTTCGTGGATCCCTATGTGTTTGTCGATGCCTTGTCCGACGAGCTTAATGGTGACGATTGTATCGTCGTGGATGGCGGTGGTACGGCTCTTTATATGTCGTTCCAGGGGAGCAGGATAAAACAAGGCCAGCGTCTGATCGTTTCTGCCGGCATAGCATCCATGGGGACCGGTTTGCCCGAAAGTATCGGGGCATGTTTCGCGAACGATCGTAAACGCACTATTTGCATGACGGGGGATGGTAGCATCCAATTGAACATACAGGAACTTCAGACCATTGTTCATTACGATCTCCCGATAAAGATATTTGTTTTCAATAACAGCGGATATCTGGCAATTCGTCATACCCAGGATGGGTTCCTAGGGAGCAGGTATGTTGGTTCAGACAAGGGTGGCGGCGTAAGTTTGCCTGATTTTTCAAAAGTGGCCAGGGCTTACGGAATTAAAGCCGTACGGGTTCGTAATAATCAGGAATTGCTCAAAAATATAAGGCTTGTGTTGAAGGAGCCTGGCCCAGTATTATGTGAGATCATGATCTCTTCCGATCAAGAACTCATACCAAGAATGGGATTTAAGAAAAACCCTGACGGCACATCGTCGGGTAAGCCATTGGAAGATATGATGCCCGAATTGACCCGTAAAGAATTTCGCGAGAACATGATCGTTAAACCATGGGACAGCGCAAAAGATCGGGGGCAACTGTGATGGGGAATGCGCCAAAACACCAAACATCCCATGCTATTTTAGTGCTTAATGGAAAATATTTGCTTCAGCTTCGCGACAATAAACCGACCATACCGGCCCCTGGGCAATGGTGTCTTTTTGGCGGTATGCTGGAAAATGGGGAAGACCCGATCGATGGGGTTAAGCGTGAGATCTTTGAAGAACTCTCGATCAGGCCTTCCAATTACAGGGAATTGTGGCATGAGGATTATTATGTGCCCTTGCTGAAGGCCATGGCGAGGACGTGGTTCTTTGCCGCGGAAGTGGACGAAACATGGGATGAGCATAAACTGAATGAAGGCAGAGATGTAAAGGCTTTCGCGTATGAGGACTTGGCTGGACTGGAGATGCCCGCTGTGATGAGGAAAACAATTCAGCGCTATCACTGGGAGATGAATGAGCAAGGAGGGGAAAATGTCTGAAATAGATTTATTAGCGAAATATCCTAAGGCGAAAAGGAATCTCGAAAAGCGCCAAGTTGTCAGGGAGGAAGACAGGAAGCTGGCCAGGCAATTTGGAAAAGAATACTTTGATGGGACGAGAGATCAAGGGTATGGCGGGTACAATTACCATCCGCGTTTCTGGACGGACGTGGTCCAGGACATGATCAAGCATTGGGGGCTGACCGGCGGAAGCTCCATTCTGGATGTCGGCTGCGGCAAGGGCTTTATGCTCCATGATTTCAAGAAGGCTGATCCAGAACTGAAGGTGGCCGGCATAGACATCTCCCCCTATGCGATCGAGAACGCGATGGAGGACGTCAAGCCGCATTTGCAGGTCGGCAACGCCAAGGAGCTTCCCTTCGAAGATAGATCTTTTGACGTGGTCATTGCCATCAATACGATCCACAATCTGGAGCGGGATGAATGTTTCCAGGCGGTAAAGGAGATCGAAAGGGTCGGCAGGAAGGGCAAGTTCATCACGGTGGACGCCTATCACAATGAGGAGGAAAAGGAACGCATGTATATGTGGAACCTTACCGCCAGGACCATCATGTCGGTGGATGAATGGGTCGAATTCTTCAAAAAGGCCGGCTATACGGGGGATTATTACTGGTTCATACCATGAAAAAAATGAAAGCCGCCATATTATACGAGCAGAATAAGCCCTTGGTGATCGAGGAGGTCGATGTCCCCGGGCTTAAAGAGGGACAGGTTTTGGTAAGGATGGCCGCGAGCGGGGTCTGTCATTCCCAATTGAACGAGATCCTGGGCAAGAAAGGCCCTGATAAATATCTGCCGCATACCCTCGGTCATGAAGGAGCGGGAGTTGTTGATGATGTGGGGCCGGGTGTGACCAAGGTGAAAAAGGGCGATCATGTCGTGCTTTCCTGGATAAAGGGGAAGGGCATCAATGCCGAGCCGCCGCTCTATCATAATGGGAAGCGCAGGATCAATTCAGGGCAGTTAAGCACCTTCAATGAATATGCGGTCACGGCTGAGAACAGGGTCACGCCCATCGATGAACGGATGCCTCTTGACCTGGCGGCATTGCTGGGCTGTGCGGTTTCCACGGGCATGGGGTCAATAATGAACATTTGCAGGGTTGGTTCGGGAGATTCGGTCGCGGTCTTTGGGGTTGGCGGCATAGGATTGAGCGCAGTCCATGCCGCGGCGATCTGTGGAGCCGCAATGGTCATTGCCGTGGATGTGAAGGAAGAAAAGCTTGAAAAAGCCAAAGAGCTCGGCGCCACTCACTCTGTCAATGCCGGGAAGGCCGATGCGGTCAGAACGGTCAAGGACCTGACCGACGGAAAAGGGGTCGATCACGCGGTCGAATCCGCCGGATCGATCGTAACCATGGAACAGGCTTTCCAATCCATTCGGAACAATGGAGGCAAAGCGGTCATTGCCGGCAATCTTTCTTTTGGGCAAAAAATATCCATTGATCCCTTTGCGTTGATCTGCGGCAAGCGGATCGTGGGCAGCTGGGGGGGGGAGACTGATCCCGACCGGGATATACCAAGATACGTCGATCTGTATCTTTCGGGCAAGTTGAAACTTGACAGGATGTTGACCCATCGCTTCAGGCTTGAACAGATAAATGACGCATTTGCTGAACTTGAAAAAGGAGAGGTCGGCCGGGCGATCATCGATCTCACATGAGCAAAAAAACGCTGTCAGTGGTAATGCCGAACTATAATTACGGGCATTTTATCGGGAAAATGCTCGAATCCATCTTTTCCCAGTCTTACCCGGCCACCGAGGTGGTGGTGATGGATGACGCATCCACGGATGACAGCGTTGCGGTCATAAAGGGGTTCATGAGAAAACATCCGAACCTGCGCCTGATCCAGAACGAAAAGAATATCGGCCCCATAGCGATCGGCAAGCGGTTGTTCGCCGCCGTTTCAGGCGATTATGTGTTCCCCTGTGCATCGGATGATTGGATCCTCCCGGGTTTTTTTGAAAAATCCATGGAATTGCTCGCTCAATTCCCCCGGGCCGGATTATGCTGCACGGATTGCGCGGTATTCGACGGCAGGCAATATATAAAAAATAAGAGATATTTGAGCGATAAGCCGGCTTATCTGCCTCCCGCGGAGGTTTTTAAGCGTTTCAGGCGGGAACACATCACTCCATTTTCCATTCACACCGTTATTTTGAACAGAGAGCTGCTTTTATCTGTCGGGGGATACAAGGAAGAATTGGAGTGGGCGGCGGATCTATTCGCTTACAGCGTACTAAGCTTTCGTTACGGTATATGCTATGTGCCGGAGGTCTTGACCGTGATAAGGAGGCATGAGAGCCAGTATGGAGTGATCAAGGCCCATAAAACGAGCTTGGAGCGTAGGGTCATAGAAAAGGTGATCTATACATCTCGAGAACCTGCCTTCAAGGACGTTTTGCCCATGTTCCGGAAGACGGCCGCTTTCTCGGTTCATCCCTGGGAAGTGCTTTATGTCGTGATGAGGAACCCCAGGAATTGGGATTTTCTATCAGGGAAACTTTTATTTTTTGCAGTGGTCGATAAATTTGTGAAAAGACCGCTTATGAGGTTCATCCCAGAGATGTTCATCCGTAAGATCCTGCGCCTACTGAGAAAATTGAGGCTTTCGGCTCGAGGCGGATAGTATGTATCGTTCGGCGCTGGCGTAATTACTCTATAGTGGCATGAAAAAGAAAAAGAATCGTAAAGCTGCTGTGAAAAAGGCTGATCGCCAAAGTAAGGCCAAGCTTATCCTGGCATTAGCTGTCCCGGCCACTTTGATTGCTTTGGTGATCATAATGGGCTTGCCGGAAGAGAGTATTGATTTCAATTTTACTGAAAATATGGGGATGTGGCAGGTATCTGAAGGCAGTACATTCCGACAGGTCAAAGATTCGGTCCAATTGATCAGAGGTAAGAGTCAGCTTTATGTGGTCGTCCCGCAAATGAACATCGATGCTGAATATTATGATGTCTGCGTCATTGAAGGTTCCTGGCCCATTGCTTATGACCAGGGCCATCTGCTTTTCATTTCGCGGTTCAACCGGCAGTTTGATTATAATTTCCGTTATGATTATGATACGGGGAAATCGGGCAGGATGAACCGGCGGTACATCGATCTTGGTGGTCATGGCGCATGGCAGGGATCTATCCCGGCGGTATTGATCCTTCCCGCGACCGATGCCGATCAGGTATCGCTGAAACGGATCAGCTTTATCCATGCCAATCCCTGGACAAGGATCAAGGCCTGGTGGAGCGCTTTTACCCGGTATCAAGACCCATTGCTTGGGACCTGTTTTGCTATGGCCACGCCGATCTTCATGGGAAAACCGTTCAACCCTTATTTTGCGCCTGTCTTATGGGTGTTGATCATTATATGCGGCATGGTTGTTGGGGGTGTTCATTTATTCCAGGCTGATCAAAGGATAAGTAAAATTACCCTGGCGGTATTATGCATTGCGCTCTTTCTTGCCTGGGGCGTGCTTGACTTAAGAAACAATGTTTATTATTTGAAAGCGATCTCGAGGAATATCAGTCTTTATTGGGGCAGATCAATTCTAGAGAGTCGGGGGATCGTTGTTGGCGATCCGGGATTCATTTATTTCATGAAGTTTTGTGATGAAAATATCCCTATTAATGCGAAAGTGTATAACCAGGTGCCGGTAGATGTGCCGGGAACCCCTCCCAACTATCTAGCGGGTGTCCAGTATTGGGCAAATATTCGGCCGAGATTTTCTGATGGTGGATCTGAGTCTTACTATATATTTTATAAACCAAAGAATAAGAATAACTGGGAATTATATCAGGAACAAACAAGTATAAATGAATACCTTGATATTCTGCCTGGGGAGAAATTGCAGCAAGAGATAAAGTTGTGGCAGCCCTCAGATGATCTGTATCAGATCAATCTTTGGCTGCGGGGGAATGATATCGATAATGCTAAAGTTGATCTGCTGCTTCTTAGTCAAGACAAAACAAAAATTGCAGGCAAATTTACGTATGTATCTCGGACTGCAAAGGAAACAATTTTTCGATTTATGCCAAACATCAATTTTTATAAAGACACAAAGATGGTTTTGCAGATCGAGAATAAGGGCAATGTCCCGATAGCGATTGGAAGTTTTGTTCACGATATTTATAGGGAGGGAGATATGTTCCTGGCCGGCAAAAGGCTTTTCGGTGATCTGGCCTTCCGTTTTATTTACCGACCGAGGGATCTGGTCCTTTTTAAACGCTTTAATGATGAAGCTTATATCCTGATGGACAGGGAGACAGAATGATTTATTTTAGATTGCTTATTGGTCTATTCACAGCATGGCTATTGGGATATCTAATAGTCTATCTTTTTGATCCATCAAAGAAATTGTCTCTATTCGAAGGTATAGCTTTGAGCTTTTTGATCGGACAGGGGGCGATCTCGCTTTTATCATTTTTCCTTCTTCTTCTTGTGCCCGCGCTTAACTCGACGCTGATCACCACTTTGCTGATTGCAATTTTATTCGCTGTTAGATTATTTTTTGATAAAAACATGCAGTTTATCGGTTTTCCGGGCAGCACTGCTAATATAAGGCGGTTTTTTGATGATAGGAAGAACATTATATTTGTCATGCTGTTTATCTTATTATGTTCACTCCTAATGATTAAAATATCATACTCATTCATTGAAGCCTGCAGTAAGCCAGAATACGCCTGGGATGCTAGCGGCAACTGGACTGGTATCGGCAAGAATATTTATCATGCCCAGAAGTATAGGCCGGATAAAGTCATTGGCGTATTAAGCCATGAAAGCAGCTATCCGAGGGGGATATCGTTAATGCATTATTGGTTGTTTGGCTGGATGGGCGAAGCTAATGACCAATGGTCAAAGATCATTTTCCCTATCGAATTTTTATGCCTGTGCATTATTTTCTATTATGGCCTGAAGCCGATAAGAGGGCAGTTGGGCGCTGTGGCTTTTACTTACTTTTTATGTTCGGCTCCGATATTCCTTTATCATTCGACCATCGGTTATGCCGACCTGACTAAAACAGTTTATTTTACCGTGGGAATAATCTATTTTTATCGATGGATACAGACGAAACAAAATAATTATTTTTGGTTCTTTGCTGCTTCTTTGGCTTTTACTACCTGGATCAAGATGGAAGGGAAAGTTCTTTTTGCGATCGGCCTGGCCTTATTGCTGTTCTATTTATGGCGTGGTTGTGAAGAGCCATTTAGGAACAAATTATTTTTTATTGGTAAATATTTGTCCTTATTTATTATTATCGGACTGCCGTGGCAATTATTTATAATGTTCAACCGTTTATTGGACCCGCAGAGCGTTCTCGGCTTTTTTTATTCCAGGTTTTTTGAGCTCCATAAAGAAATGTATGTCTTGATGTTCTCCGAGGGGAGCTGGGGGCTGTTTTGGGTCATTGCTGCGGTTGCCATGGTCTTTTTCTTTAAAAGACAGATCACTGGCGAAAACACATACTTGTTTCTTGCGATTTTATTATTCTATGGGAATCTGCTTTTTGTTTTTTTAATTGGTTTAAATCCCCAACATGGGATCACGGCTGTTTTTAACCGGGTCCTTTTACCTGTCTATCCGGTTGTTGTATATAATTTGGGGTGTATTATCCCGGCGTTGAGGATCGATCAGAAAATTAGAATATAAGTTAAGAGAAAAGGAGCGGAAATGATCAGTGTTATTATTCCCGCATTAAATGAGGAAAAGAAACTTAGGAATACGATCTGCGATATCATTCAATCAGCCAAAGAATGTGGCGAGATGGCGTTGGATATTGTGATCGTAAATGACGGCAGCAGTGATGGGACCGCTAAGATTATTGGAGAACTGGAACAGCAATGGCCTTTTATCCGATCGATACATAATGAGAAGAACCTGGGGATGGGGTACTGCATCAAAAAGGCGTTGAAGATGTTGAAATATGACCGGTTCATCAGCATTCCCGGCGACAATGACATGCCCAAGGAATTGATCGTAGCACTGTTCAGGAATGCCGAGAGGGCGGATATGGTCATGGCTTATTTTTTGAACAATGAAGAGAGAGGTCGGCTACGTAACTTGCTTTCGGCCTTGTTCAATATGATCTATGCTTATATTTTTAATATATATGTGCAATATCTTAACGGTCCGGCGACCTTTCCAACCCGGAAGGTGAAGGAGCTGGAGCTGCGGTCACAGCGCTTTAGCATCATGGCCGAAATGAAAACGAAACTGCTCCTGTCGGGCTGTTCATTCCATGAGATCGGCGGTTATATGCAGACCGGCGAATCCGGCAGCAGCGCTGTTTCCTTTAGCAGCTTTATTGAGGTCGTCTCCTTATTTATCAGGCTATTTTTTGAGGTCAAAATAACTAACAGAAAATATTATGATAAATTACCGCATCGGGTATATTGAATGATCAGGCATTTATATGAAAAGCATCAGCAGAAGATAAACTATTTATTAGTAGGTGGATGGAACACCATCTTTGGTTATGCGGTCTTTGTTTCCCTCTTTTTTCTGTTCGCAACGCGTATTCATTACCTGATAATTTTAATTTTTAGCAATATCCTGTCGATAACGAATGCTTATGTGGGGTATAAAGCCTTTGTTTTCAAAACAAAAGGCAATTATATAAGAGAATATTTGCGATTTTATGTGGTCTATGGCGTTAGCATGGGGGTAAATATGGTCTATCTGCCGGTCTGCGTGGAATTTTTCCGGATCTTTCCGCCAGTAGCCCAGGCGGGCTGGGTCTTCATCAATGTCATCATCACCTACTTGGGACACAAACACTTTTCCTTCAAGCAGAGGGCCGCCAGGAAAAGCGCCGCCGGCACCTGATACATCAGCATCCTCTGGGCCAGCGTGCCGTCGACCAGGTAATTATAAGCGTTCTGTTCGGTGAAGCCGTAGAGCATCATAAAGAAATCCAGCAAGATTATCAGCCCAAGGTATTTTAATTGTGACCGCCAGAAGCGCTGCCAACACAGGGCGATGGCTGCCGGAAAGACGAACCAGAGGATCTGCCAGTCAGCGTATGTGTACATCCTCCGGCCGAGGTGGAACAGGATGCCAGAGAGGGTTGGCCGGCCGTAGGTCGTTATGGTCGTAGCCTCGACAACATCGGGGCGCTCGATTTGGGGCAAGAGCTTAACGATAAGATAATTAAATATGAAGCTGTATTTGTTCGTCAACCAAGCCAGGGAGATCACCGAAGAGAGCAGGATAAAATGGACCAAGGGCTTAAATTGTTTCTTGGATTCAAAAATGATGTAAAGGAATAGGACGAAGCCCGCGATGATCCACAATGGGGTGCCTAACTGCTTGACGAATATCCCGATGCCCAGGAAGAGGGCAGAGATAGAAAGCGCGCCAGTTTCTTTTGAGTGCAGCCAATGGTAAAGATAGATAATGCCGGTGGTGTAATAGAATGTCTGCATCAGGTCGGAATAGGCCGTGCCCGTGTGATAGACGATCAGAGGAAAAGAGGTAAGAAGATAAGTGAACAGAAGCGAATTGAAGCGGCCTGTCCAGCGCCTGAGCCCGCCGTAAAAAACGAGGACCAGCGACAGATAGCACAGGGAAAAAACAGCCTTTCCCAGGGCGTCATTCCATTGACCGATCCCGAAATATATCCAGGCCTGGGAAAGAGGATTCAGATAGGGGTGGAAGCCGGCGAGTTCCG